>Ga0114919_10004003_pt1 | contig 11849 bp, 11 predicted proteins | sample BlataG_FD_88682 | JGI IMG/M metagenome (GOLD analysis project Ga0114919, IMG submission 88682) | Deep subsurface microbial communities from Black Sea to uncover new lineages of life (NeLLi) - Black_00105 metaG | ecosystem: Environmental > Aquatic > Marine > Oceanic > Sediment | place: Atlantic...
CCATGGGCGATTGGAACGCCAATTGAAGATGCGATGAATGCGTTTGCGGCGACCGATCCGGCATCACAGATGCAAACATATATCAGTGGCATTGGTGCTGATTGGGCTACAATGCTGGGGCAGGTTGACCAAGATACCTTAGACAAATTGGGCATTGTAGAGGGGTATTGGGGAAAGTTAGAAACAGCAATCTATAACATTATTCTAGGGGAATCAATTGTCAGTGATGTTCAGGATGGAATGAATGAAGTACAAGCCATCAATAGAACAGCCACACTTGGTATGACAAGGATATGGGCGTCACGCGGCGAGGAAATTGCCAAGAATTTCAAGACACATACCGATAAACTCATTGAATATCTTAATGCAGTCAAGAAGGCATTAGAAGACGTAGAGGGCGTACTTGAGGCAATCAAGGCCATTGGTCCCATCAAGGTTGTAATCGAAGTTTGGATGGCAATGAGTAAGGCCGTGCGGCTGACAAAGGGTGCTAAAAAGCTAACAAAGATTGTTGACGATTCGATTGGAGAAATACCAAGATTTGTACCGCTTACACTTGGTGTTGAATTGGAACCGATAGACCCAATTCTGTGGCAGAAATATCTTGATAATCCACCCACTTTCCCAAAGCCGCAGGGATGGGAACCGCCTTCGCCTATCAAGAAACACGCTGGCACATACGCTGGTGTGAAGGGAAGAAAGACAAGGGGCGGCGTTACTGAACCGCGATTTGATTGGAGGGCCGCTGTAACAGACTTGGGCACTGGAATTATCCGTGACATGGAAGAGGCAATAGACAACTTGTGGGCACGCGGTGCTTGGAAAAAGGCAATCAAAGCACAGAATGCGTTTTTAGAAGACTTGCTGGATGCCGCCCAGACACTTTCTGGATTTGGTGGATTTTTTGGGGGACTGTTTGAAGAAGAGACAATCACTCCGCTTGAGGAACGGATAAAAGAGATAGACAAGTTACTAGAGCGCCCTGCATTGACTCAAGAACGATATAACGAGTTAATGGCAGAGCGGAATGCGCTTGAAGAAGAATATATCATGCAGCAAGACAAGCTGCTGGTGCTACAAGAAGCTCAGAAGAAATTAGACTTCCTACAACAGCAAGTAGACTTTCTCAGGTTTATGCAAAGTTACGGGCTAGACCCGCGAGACATCATAGGTGGTCTTACACTAGGGCTGGATGCTTCAGTAGAAGACCTGATGGTCGCTATGGCAAGGGCAATAGATGCGATTGTTCAGAGAGTCAATGACCAATTGCAAATCCGTTCGCCATCAAAGGTCTTTATGGATATAGGAAAACAAATGATGGCTGGATTGGAGTTGGGTATCGCAAGCTCTATTGCACCAACTTCAGTGGGGAGAGTGAGTGTGGGGGGGAGCGCAACGAACAATACAGTTTCTATCAGTGTGCCAACTACGATCAATAATGAAATGGACGTGATACAATGGCAGGGGATTGTTGAACAGACAGTGAGGGACTCGATTAGATGAATCCACATTTGAGTATAGGCACAACAGCAGATCCAGTTGTCACTGCCATCGGGTCGGAATTGATCCAGAATCCAGGTTTCGAGACAGCGGGCGGTGGCGGTGTAGATATATGGGCGAATTGGTTCGAGGTTGCCGCCGACGGTGCGCTGGCCAATGAGACAACTATCGTCCACTCTGGTAACGCAGCGGCAAAGCTCACCAGCGGGGCGACCGTGGGTACCTACATCTACCAGAACGTCACGGTCGTTGCTGGCAGAATGTACCATCTTCGGTTCTGGACGCGGGGCGACGGAACGCATGCAGGGCGCTTCGGTATTTATAACTGGACCGGCGGCGGCGACATCAAGGCGCTGGCCGGCACGGGCGTCATCGGCACGACCTATGTCCAGGTGGACGCGACATTTATTGCGCCTGTGGGCTGCGTCCTTGTGCGGATAAATCTCGTTTGCCCCAGCATCAATGGAGGTATATGTTACTTCGACGATGTATCAGTTGGGGAAGCAATAGCTACTCCAACTTCTCCTGGAAGGATAAATCTTCTTGATCCGAATGGAATTATGCTCAAGGATTGGGTTCCCGTTGAGGGAGGACATGACTCGACCTATGTAGAATCTTCTCTAGGAGACTATGGACAGGTTATCTTTTATCGAGAGACAGACGTTGATGAGAAATTGGTTCTTGTTATAAAACGAACTGACCAAGATTCAGTAATCAAGATGGGGCAGGATTTGCGAAGGATGCTGAGGACTGCTCTAAATTACTGGACTGATTCTTGGAGAGGTGACTTTGTTTACATTCAAGCAAGAGCCAAAGATGAAACTAATACTCGCTATGCTATCATAAAAGACGGAGAGATTCCCAAAGACAACAATCCTTTTGCACTTCCTTTTGCCTCTTGTAATCCGATTACTGATAACTTTGAACTTTTTATCACTAGGGGACCGTGGCTTGATGATGTGCCTGGGACAGCCACGGCGATAGAACTTTCTGCCATACAAACCTACGACGGCCGAACAGTAGGGAATGTTGATTCAACAGAGACTCGTGACCCCACGACAAATGCAAACGAAGTCTTTGTCGGGAATAAGCAGAACGTCGCCCAAATAACAGATATATGGTGGTGGGATAATTCAGCACTGGCATGGAGCGTAGCAGGAACCGTGCCACCAACTGGCAATATTATGGATGCCGCATTGCCAGTTGCTTTTATGCCCCCTACTCCATTACAAGTAGATGACTTTGTTCTTTTTGGCATTGATACATCCCTTGATGATTCGGGTCCATTTTGTTCCCTTGTATTTGATATTGGAACAAAGGTGGGAGGTGGGGGAATTACAATCGAATGGCGGTATAGGGGAGCAGGAGACACCGTAGATCCTAGTACATGGACTGCCATTGATGTTCAAGACAATATAAACCAAGATGGGGCTATGACTGGAGATGCGTTTGATACAACAGGAGTTCATTCTGTCCACTGGCTACAGCCTAATGATTGGGAAACAGCCAATCCACAGGTAGGGGCAAACCCAGCCCTGGGCGTTACTGGCTATTGGATTGCTGCTTATGTAACAGCAGCGGCAGGTGCTCCAGCTCCACCAACACAACAGAATCGAGACATCTACACTATAACATGGGGATATACAGAAGTTCAATCGACTGAAATTGAGGGGGATATTCCTGCATTACTTAAAGTAAAGATACGGGACCAAGGAGATCATAATGGCACCGGCGCGATGGCAATTGATCCCTGTCTGACATCAACTCGGTTATTGATTGGTGCCCGTAGTGTTGAGCGAGGTGCTGACTTTGGTGCCTATTTGAATTGTGCAACTGAGCAAAACCCTACTGGAGTAACAGTAACTGCAAGTGGTGGATTTACAGCCAATACTAGCAGTCCAACAGGATGGATATGGCAACGGGTAGCCACAAATATACTAACTTCAAATCGCTGTGTATGGACAATAGATGCAAATCAAGCAGCTCAATACTTTGGACGCTATCATTTATTTGTTCGCGGGATATTATCTGACCATACAATTGATCATGCCGTGCGAGGTGGTGTTTCTTTTGGTTATTATGGTGGATTATTTTATACCGACCTTGCCTATTTCACATATTCTTCAACAGATATTCACGAATCAGAATTGATAGACCTTGGGCAGATTATTTTGCCTCCCTCTAGTGCATTTGCTTCAACTGAAACTGTAGGCGATCTTGCAGTGAGAATTGAGATTAAGGGTGATAGTGCCAAAACTTTTAGGATCATTGATGTAATCATATTGCCAGTAGATGAATGGGCCATTGATATGCCATCTGCGGCAGCATTGTATAATCGCGGCAGCCAACTTTATAATACATACGCGATTGTTGATGCCGTAGAATATCCCAAATATCAAATGCGTACATCGCTTTATCACAGTATTGATGATCAAGTTGTGACAACAATCCCTTATGCTACAAACAATCCGGCCAATATAAAATCAGGTAGGCGTCAGCGTTTATGGTTTGTGCGACAATTAGGTCCTCCATTTGCGGCATTTCAATACGGCGGTCGTGCAGAATGTGCTTCTACTGTGCAGGCATGGATTCAACAGCGGTATCTATCTATGCGGGGAGATAGATAGTGCAACCCCCTACCATTAGCGCGGTTATTGATACACCACTCAATAGCTCCTCAAGTCCTGCTTCAATAGGAACTTATACTGTCACAAAATATACGCATAGAAGTGATGCCTTTATAGGTTTCAACGATGCGCAATTTACAATTGCTGATATTCTTCCAGGTCTTGAGTATTGGATAGAATATGGCCTGGGCTGTGATGTCAAGGTTTATAGTAACTCACTCGCAAAATGCTGGCATGGCTTCATAAATATAGTGAAATTGAATGTCGCAGGACTGACTATAACTGTTGGCCCCTTAATGGATATAGCTAATCGTGTAACAGTGATGTATACTGGGATTGAGAATGAAAATTATCCAGCTATCTCATTGGGGCAGGTTAGAACGTTAGAAAAAAACGATGTGAATAGCCAAACTAAATATGGGATTCTTCCCAAGGTTTTGAGTGCAAGTGATGTTACTACTGAGGAAGCTGAAGGTTATCGGAATACTTATCTTGAAAAGATGAAAAATCCAAATATTTCTCAAGATTGGAGCTCTACTAAAAAGGGAACGCCAAATATTGAGTTGAGTTGTCTGGGCTATGCTCACTGGCTAAATTATCCCTATGGAGATGTAGATACCGGAGATCAAAACCCATCAGACAAAATTATAGATATCCTTGGCGCAACACCAAATGTGGCATGGCTGGCATTCAACACAACTGGTGTTATTACTAATGCTACAATCGTGACTACTGAACAAGATACCCAAGACAGAACTGGATTAAGTATTATAAAAAGTGTTACAGCATTTGGTGATAATACTTTTGCCCGATGGCTTTTTGGCATTTATGAAGACTTGAGGGCATCTTATGGTCCAGCTCCAACTACGGTACACTATAGACAGAATCTGAATAATCCTAGTAATCTGATATTCAATGCTGCTGGCGGGCTGGTATATCCGTGGGATGTACGTCCTGGAAGGTGGATTGAATATGCAGATGTGCTTATAGGAGAAACACCGCCTAGTGATCTTCGAGATTCTGCAAGGTTCCAGTTTATCGAATCAGTCAAATACACAGCTCCACGGGGATTGCAATTAAAGGGGGGTGAAGTGGATACTCTTGCTCAAAGGATGGCGCAGTTCGGGTTGGGGGGGACTTCTTAGTGGCTCTCCAAATCCGCAATAACGAGATGGTTGATATTCTCTCTACTGACTTTCAACGGCGTAACGAACCTAACTTTGCATGGCAGAATGTTCTCTCTATGTACTCCTTGCTACCCGGCCTGCGCGGGTTCTGGCCGATGTCCGCAGTCGGGGCCGCCGGGGTCGCCTATGATCTCAGTGGCAACAACCGCACGTTGGCCTACCATGGCAACCCGATCTACCGCGTGGACGGGCTGGCTCCCTACATCGACTTCGATGGTGTGGGAGACTATCTAAGCCGAGCCGACGAGGCTGGCTTGGACATCACGGGTACCGAAGCCTACATCGGCGCACCTGGCTTGACGCTGGGCGGCTGGTGGTGGTTCGATGCCTACGGTGCAGACCGAGACATGATCGGAAAATGGTGGGGAGCAGCAGATTTCTCATACTTGCTCTATTGGGACAATGCTTTTGGGCAATGGCTGTTTCAAATCAGCCAAAATGGGGGGGCACTGGCATGTGCCATGGGTAGCAGCGTGGTAGGAGTCACGGGCCAGTGGTATTTTATCGTGGGGCGTTTCGATAACACGGACAACACGATTGATATTTGGGTCAATGCTACTCACGAAACGGCGGCCTGTGCTGCGGTCAATATTTTCAGTGGGGCAGCTCCGCTTGAGGTTGGTGGCGCGATCGCACCATTGGACGGTCGCGCATCCCTCGTATTTCTATGCGCCTCAGCGCTGCCGGATTACCTCACCAATGCTCTTTATGGGCATACGAGGTGGATGTATAGATGAGCCGATTGGGGTGGCACTTTCAAGCATTACACTTGGCAGATTGGCAGCATCTTGTCAATTCTGAGTATGTGAAGATTATAGACCCGCCATCTTCTGACCCTTTTCCTAACTCTAAGATTATTGGGCGAACTATGTTTGAGGATAATGCAAGCAACCAATTAGTCAGAGAAGGGAAACAAGGTGCGATAAAGTGGTTCAACTACTTCTTGCCTAGATATTCTGAATGTGGTTATGTCCATGTATGGTTAGGACCAAACGAACCACCCATCTGGGAAGGCGACATGATGCAGGCGATGGTGGAGTTCACCATCCATTGGTCTAATCTTATGCATGAAAGAGGTTGGTTAACCTGTGGTGGGAATATAAACACTGGACATCCCACTCCAATAGAAAGAGCAGTAGAGATGGTTCCTGCTATCAAGGCCACAGATTATTGGGCACTCCATGAGTATGCCGCCCCATCATTATATGACGGTAAAGGCTGGCTCACTCTTCGTTACAGACACTTCAATAATGAACTGAAAAGAGTAGGGGTGACATGGAAGGGCATCATCGGTGAACTTGGGGTAGATAGAGCTACAATTCACGGCAGTCCACATGGTGGCTATCGGCAGTTTATGGATGCCGATGAGTACATAAATCAGTTATCGTGGTATGATTCGGAACTATGCAAAGACCCTTATATTCTTTGTGCCACACCATTTACTTCAACTGCCCTATCTCCTTGGGACTATCTGGGGTTTGGGGTTGAGAAAGAAATGTCCGAGAGGATACACCGGCATATCAATACATTTAAATGCGCTTCTCCTCCAGCAGTGAGTGTAATCAATCTAGTGGGGAAGCTGAATGTCAGGACACCCAAGAAGGCAGTCATCCATCATTCGGCGGTAGACCAACCTGAAGATGTGGTGAAACATATTCAGTCTATTGCTCGTTACCACGTCAGGACAAAGCATTGGAGTTGCATCGGCTACTCGTGGGTAATTGCAAAAGATGGGCAGATTTACAAAGTCAATCCAGACCAGTACATTCCCTATCATGCAGGGAATTGGAGTTGGAACCTGAATAGTTATGGAATATGTCTGTTGGGGGACTTTACCAAATACAATCCCTCAACAGCACAACTGGCTTCTTTAAATTGGCTAACCAATGACCTGAAAGTCACAAAGATAGTAGGGCATAAGGACGTGGTAGGAACTCAATGCCCTGGGAGATGGTGGGATGATTACAGTTGAACAAGCAGCAATAGATTACGGCATTACGGTCGAGCGTGTCCCCGATGCGGCGTTCACCATCAAACATTTCGAACTGACTAGTGAGAGCGTGGCCTGTGTATTGTGGTTCCTCATCCTCAATAAACAGAACCAAGGCATTCCGGGCGTGCGCCTTATGACTACAAACGGCGGTGAGATTTTGACCGACCCGTCAAAAGAGGACGGCTATGCAACTGTTGGGATGGGCGGCAATTCTGCGTATTTCCCCAAGGAAGGGCAGAGTGGACCGCACAGCGCATGGATTTATGAAGCCACGGGTGACATAGTTCATGGTCTCGGCTGGGACGGATCAACGAACCACCAGAGCCTAATCACAATTTGGGAAGGAGAAGGAGGGATAGAAATGCCATACGAACTGATAGGTTTTGGTGACCTGAACCTGCACGACCACTTCCGCAACGCAGGGGTGACAGTCTACGATGACCAAAAGTACGGAGTAATTGAGTTGTGGGCCAGGAGCGGCGACGATAAGCCATTTCCGTTTGAGGTGACGGCACGCAAGAAAGATGGCAAGCCCGCAGTCGGCAAGATGATCAAGTTGAAGCGCGATGGTGGGGAAGGGGGTGTGTGGGACTACGTGACGGACACCCAGGGCCGTGCTATCATTCATATGGACGATGATTTCAAGTACGCAGTGCCTGGTGATACGCATTACAGCATCCAAGTCGGCATGGGCGATGGTGGATCAGACGTGGTAGCCTTCGGTTGGGTGGCAAAGGAACGCCGCTGGTTTGACGTGGTGTTTCAGGCGCGAGGCGGGGTAGAACTGCCGGGGAAGCCGAACCTCACAGATTCAGATGTGACAGCGAGCAGTCTGTCGGTGGAGGTGACCTCAAATAGAGCCGAGTCGATACATTACACACTGGACGGCGAGGACGGGTATCACGCTGATGGGGAGGCAGATTGGGTTCTCGATGCGCTGATGATTGGAGTGTGGGATCTTCAATCGGAGACAGCCTACCGTCTCAAAGCTTGGGGCCATAATGAGGCTGGTGACGGCCCTGATGCCGAGCTTGAGTTCACGACGTTGGATGAGCAGCAAGTGGCCCCTGCCCCCATTGAGGGACTGCAAATCTCTTATCGTACTTCCACATCACTAACCCTGGACTGGGACAAATCTGTCGATGCGTATACATACAGAGTAGTAACGCCCTATGGTGAATTCATCATCGCAACGACATTCTACGATTCAATGGGCCTTGAACCAGAGACAACCTACAACTACTTGGTATACGCGGGTAACGAGAATGGCTGGAGTGAGAGCGTAAATGTTGCCGGTGAAACTCTGCCTGAAAGTAGCGGGGGATGCGATTGCAAAGATGAACTTGAGCAAATTCACCAAGACCTTATAAAGGTGATCGCTGAATTGGAAAGAATAGAAGGATGAACCTACCAGGAACAACCCCGCCTTGGCCCTACAGCAACCGGGGGGTGCATTTGCTCCCCGGTTCTTACCACGCTGGTTGGATGGCAAACGAAGAAACCAGAACCATGTATCTCAACATGCTCAAAGAGATGCACATGAGTTGGGTGCTGATTATCACGGCAGGAGATTCTTGTTTAGAAAAGTTTGATGGGAAAGAGGTTGTCAGGTGGTTTCTTGATGAGCAGATAATCCCAATTGTCAGGGATTCACCTGGAGCAGATACCAGACTCCCGCGCCCCTTTATGAATATGGCAACTGTCGAAAGGGCGGTTGCTATTTATTCCGAGTATGAATTAAGACCAATATGGAAATTGTGGAATGAGCCTGGGGATAGCAGAGAATATATGCATGATGAAGTGCCCCGTGATTGGTGGGAGAAATTCACACAGATATGGAACTCCGCTGCCACAATTGTCTTGAACATCGGGGCATCCCCATTGTTTCCAGATGGCCCTGGATATGATTTTATAGAACACCATCCATTCCGCGACACAGATAGAACCTTGTGGGATAGTGGGAATGTGGGCTATGCTGTACACAACTACAGCAAGGGCCGGGATTTGTATTACCCCTACGATAATGTATCACAATATGGAACTCTTATAACAGAAGAGCAATTGACTGAGGACTTGGACGATTTCGCTGATGACCCTAACTGGCGACAGCCATCTATTGAATTGATGAATCAAAAACGCAGGGAATGGGCATCCCCCGGGCAGACGGCAATAGAAGACGATACCTGTTTCATGGGCTGGGTCAAGATTGATGATGCTGCCAGAAAGACACTGGGTTATCCTGTTGTTCAGATAATGGCGGAGGGCGGATGGATTGTCAGGGATAGAGCAGGGAGCAACCCAATAGACGATAGATGGGCGCTTACTACTCCCAAGATGATTGCCAAGAAAACCTTAGCTATGTACCAAGCAGCAGAGAGAAAGTCCTTTGCGCCTATGTATGATTTCCCTTCACCTTTTCAAGCTCTTTGCCCTTGGCTGCTGGCTTGTTCTTTGATGGGCGCCGGCGGGTTTGAAGATGCCGCTTGGTATACAGGCGAGTTCGCAGACAAGTATGGATTGAGGAAGCCGGTCATAGATATGTTAGCAGCCAATCCCCCTAGCAATCCTTGGTCTAAGGTGAGGGAACTTTTTGAGCGTATCGCAGATACTTTGCGTTAACCCTCCCAATCTTCAAATGGAATTGCACCTACATATCTGAGATTTGCCCAATATCTCATATATCTTCTTTCTTCACTATCTGTCCAGTATTCCCCAACATAGCTATCTCGAACTAATGTATTTAATGGGTTATATCGCATTGGATTAGGTAGCAATCCTAAATCTCTGACTAGCTGAAGTCTATATAAAGCGTCCTCCAGAGTATCTTTGTAACCCAATAATACATAGACCCTTATTCTTTGTTTGGGAACCTTTGCTTTTCTTAGTTTCTCATACGCCGCTAAGAATTGACTTTCATAGTTCACATGGTCAAAGGCTAATCTAACCATACAATCTAATTCTGCTAAACGACTAGCATGATAATTGGTCAATAACCGAGCATCAAGTCCTTGATTGAAGTCAATGCTAGATAGCGGTTTTAGCTTGTCAATCACAGAATCAAAGTGTTTTTGTGAACAAGCCAATAGATTATTGTCGCACACAATAGGACGTACAGGCCAATTATCTAATTCTCGCAATTTTCCTTCTGTTCTCCACACAGCACAAAATGGACATTTCCTGATACATCCTCGACTAGTGAATGTGGCGTCTGGATTATGCCTTGATACAGCATCGGGCCAATCATCCCCAATTTCTGCTGCGTCTGAAAGATAATCTGGCATGAGCATCACAGCAGGACCACCTACAATCACATGATAGCCTTCTGCCCCAAGCCATACTGCCCTTGAATATGCTTCAGGCAAATCCCATGTGAAGGCAATAGATAACCTTGCTACATCATCGTCAATATCCTTCACAAACCTCTTAGTCCAAGTGGTCAAAGTATTCTCTCGTAACACATTCCCCATAATGCTTGCATGGCGCACAGTTATGTGAGTCAGGGGCAAAGGTCTGTTCGCAATCCACTTCTTCCTCCGGTGGATCGGGTAGTGGCATCCAGTAAATAATCATTTCTTCCCATAATTTATCTCTATCCCATCCATATAAAATACTATACCATACAATATCCATAACAGGATCATCGGGCATTGATGTATAGAAGATTAAATAATCTCCACTCTTTTTTGGCAATCTATTCTTTACGTTAATCCACTTCATGTTTCCTCCGGTGGTTCAGGAAGTACCATCCAATGGGTAACTCTCTTCGCATTAATTATCGTATCTGCCCATTCAGGGTGCCAACCTACTCTGATAAATTGCCCTACTTCAATATCCCCCAAGCCTGAATCATAGAATAGAACCGAGTCACCCTCTTCTGGCAATCTTTCCTTTACGCTAATCCATTTCATATTCATATAGTATAGGGGGCACAAGGAGTGCCCCCTGCGACTCTGTGATACCTCCTTATAGATTACACGGTTAGAGGCCGCGTGTTATTCTCCGTCATTATACTGAGAATTAAGATTATCAAGTAATTCTTTTTGTTCATCAGTAAGTTCATAGCCCATCTTCAGCCACGATAGTATCTGTTTGAGATGTGACGTGACTTGTCTTCCCATCCATTCAAACCTTTTTTCCCTAAAGTTCATCTATCGCCCTTTCCATAGCTCTCCAGGCCCTTGCCGTTGCTGATCCTGCTCCCCCGATGCAATTGAAACACTCCCAAACAGGGTCCTCTCTTGATGGACTCTCGGGTATCATTGGTTTAACGATATGTGCCAGTTGTATGAGGTCTTGGTCAATTTGTTTTAGCTTTTGCACTATCTCGGTTGGCATTTTCTAGCTCCGTTATCCTATCCTGTAATTCAAGAAACTTTCCAACTAGTAGGTTGTGTGCTTCCACAAACTCAGGATGATACCCTCCCATGTAATGGACAATCTTCGTTTATCCAGAATAACGGACCTTCATCATCACCAAAAGCTCCCATACCGTGGAAGTTGTCGAGAACAGGACAAGAACAGCCCCGATCTTTTGCCTCATTA
>Ga0114919_10004004_pt1 | contig 11848 bp, 12 predicted proteins | sample BlataG_FD_88682 | JGI IMG/M metagenome (GOLD analysis project Ga0114919, IMG submission 88682) | Deep subsurface microbial communities from Black Sea to uncover new lineages of life (NeLLi) - Black_00105 metaG | ecosystem: Environmental > Aquatic > Marine > Oceanic > Sediment | place: Atlantic...
CCGTCCCCCCTCCCCCCCCCCCCCCCCCCCCCCTTTCTCACCCGTCCCGACCTCCATAGGATCCTCACCCCTCCTGGCTCTCCTACTGAATTTAGGCATGGCAACAAGCAACAACCATTCAGCTATGGCAAAGTCCGTTTCTTGGATGTTTACATTCATCTTTGCCATAGCTTTTTGTGTGTGTCTCATCTCAGCAAATATGCCTGTTGCTCGATCTGCCGTTGCAGAAATCTCAGATTCGAAACCTGCACGTTATCTCCTTGGCTCTGCTGCAAAACCACGGGAGCTCCCCAGAGTAAAGCCTGCAAAGCCTCCTGGAAAGCTCAAAAAGCTAAAAATTGTGCCCAATCCCCCTTCTTCTCAACGCATAGCTGGTGGGGTCAACGTCAAAAGGAATGCCTACCCGTATGTAGTCTTTATTCAGATGAACGGCGGCCATTGCACTGGTACTTTGATTCATAAGTATGCTGTTCTCACTGCCGCTCATTGTGTGGCATCTAAACAGACCAAGGCGGCTACCGTTAAAATAGCAATGGTCGATCAAAAGCAATCAAGAACCTCCTATGACACCATACCAGTAAAACTGTTTATCTGGCCAAGGAGTTATTCACTAACAAAAAGCAATGGAGTGAATGAACATGACATTGCTCTCGTCATCCTCAGCAAAGCCAGCAGATTTACTCCCGTTGCCTTGGCTCCCAGAACAGCAACTTTTAAACACCTCCAGGGCGTCACTGCAGTTGGCTGGGGCAAGCAGGCCAGTACACAAACATCCGTCACCAGATACCTTCAAGTGCAAAACTTTCCTATTCTTAACTATAAAACTTGCGGGAAATATATACAGGCCAACAAAAACATGATTTGCACTGGCTGGGTGTTGAAGGCAAATAGCCTCAAACGGCCAATCAACATCTGCAGTGGAGATTCTGGAGGACCACTGCTAATGAAAACTGGTAGTAAACTGATGGTGGTTGGTGTCGTGTCTGGTGGGAAGGGTGATTGCAGCAGGCGCACAGGAGTGACACTGAACGCCAATGTTGCCTTGTGGAGATCATGGTTGGACAGCATGGTCCGCAAGTATGCCAAGCCTGGGAAAGTACCACCTGGACCGAAACCTCTACCACCTAGACCACTCCCACCACCTCCCCCACCAGACTACGATTACTATGAATATTATGAATATTATGACTATGATTACTATTGGTATTAACTATCCACGTATCATGTCCATTTCTAAATAAATAAGTTCCAGGATTTTTTGCACCATGTTATCCTGGATGGCCCTCCGTTTAAATATTTTCTACCTTGCCTTGCCTTGATTGATGGATGTCCCACCATTTATTTTGTCATATTTTTATACCTATATAGGGTATATATATATTTTTTTGTCCCAAGGATGTTTACGAGATAGGTTGTACACCCATCGAAAACTTTAGCTCTGCCTTTGTGCCTGAGGTACTGGGCAGTGTAAAAATCTCTCTGACATATCTCCTAGTGTTTCCCCATCCAACCCTCTTGTCATCAATATTTTACAGGTCACCAACTAACTAATGAAAATCAGACTATACACCTTTATCTCCTTTACTCTTTCTTACTTTCTTTTTCTACTTGTCATTCGTTCCATCTTATCAACCTCCCTCCTCAACAACAACGAATTAGTCACCACTGCAATACTAGACCCAGCCATCATAGTAGCAGCAACTGTAGGACTCAAAGCTATTCCCCACCCAGGGAGCAATGCTCCAGCAGCCAGTGGGATGCCTATAGAATTATATGCTACCGCCAGCGCCAGATTCTGCTTGATCTTCCCCAACGCCAACCTCCCCAGCTCCAACGCCTCTGGAACCTGTCTCAGCTTATCACCAGGTAGAACAACACTAGCTGCCTCACCTGCAGCATCAGTTCCACCACCCATGGCTATGCCAACATTAGCAGCACTGAGGGCGACGGCATCGTTGACGCCATCCCCCACCATTGCCACCACCGCTCCTTCCTGCTCTCTTAGCTTTCTCACAAAGTTGGCTTTTCCTTCTGGATTGACACCGGCGTACACATCTTCTGGTGGTATGCCTGCTGCAGCAGCTGCTGATTGTGTTGCTTTTAATTGATCTCCGGAAAGGACCAGTACTCGTTTTATTCCCATGTCTTTTTTCAGGGTATCTACCATTGCGGCGGCATCTGGTCGGAGCGAGTCTACCAGTGTCAGTCTGCCCATCACTCCACCGTGTTTCTCACTGCCTACCCATATCTCAGTCTCTTGCAGACCTTTGTCAATATTATTATTATTATTATAACTGGTAGAGGAAGATGAGGAGGAGGGGTGTTCAAATGATGATGCCACAACATCATCATCACTACTACTATTATTATCATTACTTCCCCATCCCCATCCTTGTCCTGGTCCAACTTGAGTAGCCACCCAATCACGTGTACCAACAGCCACTCTATTGCTGCCATCAACAATGGCAGTGACTCCATATCCAGGTACAGTAAAAGCATCTTGTACTGCTGATAATGATACTATTTTAAGTCCACGTGAGAGAGCAGCTGAGACGACAGCTGCAGCCAAGGGGTGTGTTGTTGTGCTCTCCACTGCAGCGGCCAATCTCAGCATCTCATTTTCTTCCTCAATACCACTACTACTACTACTCCTTAAATGTATAGATTTGAGGTTGAGTTTGCCTTGAGTAAGTGTCCCAGTCTTATCTAATATAACAGTATCCACAGCAGCAGCACGTTCCAGCACGTCGCCCCCTCTCAGCAACAGTCCCCGACGAGCTCCAGCCGAACTGGCCACCAACACTGCAGTAGGAGTTGCCAGCCCCAGTGCACATGGACATGCCACTACCAGTACGTCCACTGCAAGTTTAACTGCTAGCAGCCATGGTGCTTGTGTTGCATCTATTGCTGCTCCTGCACTTTGCATCATCGCTTCCCCATACCCGCCATATTGCATATCCATCATGGCCATTGATGAAGCTGACGCTGAAGGTTCCAGCGCATCAAGAGCACTGGGGAACCATTTCGTACCAATCAAGCTCCAAAACCCAAATGTGGCAGCTGATGCACTCATTACACCATAACAAAACCATCCTGCCACCTTATCTGCCAGTCGCTGTACTGGAGCTTCTCTTGACTGGGCATCTGCGACCAGACGACCAATGCCAGCCAGGGTACTCGATGACTCAGTGGCGGTGGCTTTGATGGTAAGCGGGGCTTCATACACTATAGTACCACCTGTAACTGTATCTCCTTGCTGTACTGCTACAAGTTTGGACTCTCCAGTCATCATGGATTCGTCTATGGATGCGGTACCACTAAGAATGGTACCGTCGACAGGAATGTTCTCCCCGGGAAGGACTCTTACTACATCTCCTGGTCGGACTGTACTCGTTGGCACACTAAATATCTGCTCTTCTATATGACTACTATTACTACCTAGTAGATTAGTAGTAGCCCCTACTATATTGCTACTACTATTATTACTAGTTGTTGCTGCTGTTGCATCAGTGCTCTTCTTTGAAGGAGCTCCTGGATCCAAAACGAGACGAGCTTGTGACGGCAGCAGACTCGCTAGCGCAGTCAAATCCGACGTTGCCGCTGCTCTAGCTCTGGCCTCTAAGGATCTCCCCAACAACACAAATGCCAGCAACATCACTGGTTCCTCTAGAAATGATGGGTCCAAAGTAAACTCTGGTATAACCAGGGTCAAAGCGCCTGCCCCAAAGGATGTAGTGGCCCCTAGAGCAATCAAAGAGTTCATGTTTGGGGTTCCCCGGATGAGCCCCAAGGCGCCATCTTTTAGAAGAGGTCTTCCTGGTCCCAACAGAGCAGCAGCTCCTAATACTCCACTAAAAGCTGGGTTCCCTAGAGCCCCCATGAAGCCAGTGTGTGCGAATTCATGGAGACCCATGGCGTGGAGGAAGTGTCCGAGATGGTGGAAGCAGCAAGCGGCAGCAAGGGTCCATGCAAAGGCGAGATTTCGCATGCTCTTTTTTAATTCTAGTCCCTTCTTTTCAGCTAGTGATTGTGAGGTCTCTCCTAGACCTTGGTCTACTGCTCTGGGTTGGGAGGGGAAACCTTTGGATGTCAGGGCTTCTGCTACTGCAAGTTTTACTGCTTCTATATCAATTTCATTAGTTTGATCATTATCTTCATTTTTAGAGAGTTGGACAACTGCAGTGTCAGTAAGTAGATTAACTGCTGCTCCTACTACTCCAGGTTGTTGTAATAGTATCCTTTTCACAGCAGCACTGCATCCTCCACATTTCATGCCATCTACATTTAAGACCAATGTTTCTGTTGGTAGTGGTGGGAGAGAGGAGGGTGATTGCAGACCATTTTTTTGTTGTTCTGACAAGAAATTCTTTTCTAGTGATGTATCTTGGGTTTTATCTTCAATCTCAGTAGCTGCTGCAAAGGTTCTCCATTGTCTGAAGCCAGGAGGGCGTAATGAAGAAGAGCCACCAAGTGAGAGCGGTCGAAAGGGAGAAGAAGGATGGGCAGCGATGGGTTTGGGCAAACAACGCCAAGTTGGAGAAGTTCTCAGCATTATTGATGTCGTTATATTATAATGGTTGAAGGGTTGTAGGTGCGAAGAAAGAATGCGTAGGGAGGACAACCTAAAACGTTGCATTGAGTGATATCATGTTTATTATTTTGTTTCTTCTTCTCAATAGTGATTAACTTCAGGTTTTATTCGTCAAACAACAGTGCATCCACTCTTGATTCTGTTATCTTTATTTGCGGATAACCAGAATTGAAATGGACAGAGTGAAATGGTCACCATATCCCCGTCGACTCCGAAATCGCCAATTCGGTGGTAACAGGAGGAATGTCCCCGGAGCTAATTGCAAATGCTGCAGTGTACTACTAGGCAACACAGGCATAGTGGTGCTTGGCCAGATTACCACTTTGACTCCAAGCTCTTGAAGGAGATACTTCTCATAATTGGGCAGTCTCTGAAGAGGAGGAGTGGCGGCAGAGGAAGAACACTAAGTTCCTGGCACATTCATAGGCAACGCTCACAGTAATCGATTTGTCACAATGTTATAGACGAATCAAAGGAAACCAAGTACCTCATAGATCTTGTATTCATTCTTATTCCACGCCAAAGTCGAGGGTTTTCATCAAAAAAGAAGAAGAGATGAACGCTCTGCAACGTGCTTCTGGGGGCTTAATAACTAGATTCATCACCCTAGAATCATCCTTACGACGTGCATGCTTAACAACCCTACCAAGCCTCACGGAACCGAGCTCAACTTCAATTTCTTCACCATCATCACCACCGACCCAGCTTGCCACTGTTCCTCCTCCTCCTCCTCATACCCCTAATAGTTATACTTTTCATACAATCCACCACCACCCTGCTATACTCAATAGTATTCATGCACCTACATACCATCATATTCTCACTCATCTAGACAAAATCATTACAAAATCAACTCCTCCTCTTCCTCCTCCTAGAATCTCCCTGACCACATTCCTGGGTCTTCCTCAACCTGCAGACCCATCTTTACTCTTAGAACAGGAGGAAGATGCCTTAGATCTACATAAATATTACCAGTCATCAAGCATTGAAGGGAAAAAGCTACTTAATATGAAGATGCAGATGATGATGGGAGGTATGACTGAAATGTGGGCAGATAGTGTGAAACGTAAGAGGAGGAAGAAGATGAATAAACATAAACATAGAAAGCGGCTGAAAGATCGTAGGAATCAGAAACGATACAATTAGGCCATATGTCTTATAGGTATAGCATGTTTACACTATCAGTGTATGTAAGTCAACCTATCACATATGTAAACAAACAAGAGTCTTAAGCCATCTTCAATAGTACAGCATTATCATCTAGTTGGGACCCCGCTTTTGCTGGAATTAGAGCGGGCGGGGGTGGAGGTAGGTTTCTCCTCCTCCTGCTGGTGTTATTAACAGCAGTAGTAGTAGTAGCAGTAGTAGTAGTGCTTTCAATGCTACTAATTATCTCATCAGTACCACAGTTACAAAAAGAGCATCGTTGGTGGTATGAAAGAGGAGGAATGTAGAGTGTTGGTAACCTTGTTGGCAGTGTATATGTTGCATCTAGATCTTCCGGCTGCATGGAGGAGGTACTGCAAGAAGGAGGAGAAGGGCTATGGGTACCGTTGAAAGTAAAATTTGTATTCTTTTCGGGAGCTTGCTGTTCAGCTTCAGCAAGGAGCTTGTCAATAGCATCTTCCTCTTGTTCTTGTTGATGTTGTTGATGAGCTACGTGGCTGCAAGAAGATGGTGTGTCGCTTTGCCGATTAGACGTTGTTCTTGATGGTGCTGTGGACAGGGAGGACTGGACGCTTGGTGTTTTGAATCCGTCCATATATGTAGTGTAGTTATTTTGGAAATAAAGTAGAGTTTGATGCAGCTTCTGCAATTCAAATGTGAGTAAGGCCAGCTGTTTTTGCAGCGCCGAGTCGGGGTTTTGGGGGTCGTTGCCAGTGGGTGTGCCTGGCGGTGGAGGTCGTTGGTTTTGTACTTGCACCCATTGGGCGGTACTAGATCTACTGCTATCTTTATCAGTTGAAACTATACATTGCGATCCAAACAAAGGATTGGTAAAGCAAATCGTCGTTTTTGAAGTCATTCTAAATCGAGTGACATGTGTCAATCACCAAAGTCAAAACACTATCTTTATACTAAAAGTTATATCAGTCAAGCTATTTCAACATACACATCTGATCTAATTGCCAATTAATCACTAATTTGTGTCAAATCCGCTAATGTTATCAGTTATGCTAGTCAGTTACACTATTCAAACTTGACCTTCCCAGCTGTCGCTTGGTGGTCAAAACCAAAACCAGAAAAAACCACACTTCCTCCCATACAGGACATTATGCCCTCTATCTATCTTATCATACCATACCTCTAGACATAGGCTTTGTAGTGCTACCCATACCTAACTTCTTTTCCATCTCACTATGCACATCAGGTGGAGGCACTTCTGAATCATCTGGCAGGCCCAAGAAGGATTCAAAGCCAAAGTCATCCAACCTACCCGACAAAACCTCCATACCAAGCTTGGAAGATGGAAAACCTGGACGTTCTATTCTATTCAGCATTTGCTCCTCCATGAGCATTTTCATAGGGAGGGCACTACCATAGACATTTCTTAACATTTGGACCCTTGTCTGAGATGTGGTCGGTGGGGCATGAGCTTTTTGGATGGTTTCTACGGGGTGGGTGCTGACTGCATCGTCTTTCAGGGTGTTGAGACCCTCTCTTACGGCGTCATGTGGGGCTGTTAAGAATGGGAGGGCCTTGTTATTGCTCTGTAGATGGGGAAAACAAAGGGAAGAAGGGTGAGTGATGGGAAAATCAAGGGTGATCACTCTGTTTGAATGATTAATAGGAAATCAGTTGTGCAGTAATGACGCATAAGCATCAAGGAACGTACCATACTGCGTTATTTCTGTATATTTAGACCTTGTGGAAAATCAATCAGAAGCCAAAGTGATCAGGGTCGCTCTTTCCAACTATTGGCACTAAACTGAGTACAGTGATGACCAGGTATATATGTCGAATGCAAAGTATAGTGGCTTGATGCAGCTTTGCCTGGTATTCAAGGGTCGACGACGAACCAGGAAAAAATGAAGAGCGTGGCGATGCCCTTCATTTAGTGGCTATTTCACCCGTTTGAGGATTGTGCTTCATAACATTAATCGTTCAAGACCATCTTATTAGATATCTCAGTTGTCTGATATCATTTCCTCCAAAGAAACTAGACAATCATCTCAATTTTCAAAGCCATCTTTTGATATTTTTTTTTGCACAAAACAAGACAATTAATACTAATACAGAGGACTAGAAGCCATCAGAATTAGATCATAGACAACCAACTGTTAAACATGGAGCCAATGGATGAAGATAACCTCCCAATTCCTGCCATCTCAACCCACACCACCATCTATGGCGAAATTCAACGGCCAATACCCAGAACAGCTCCAGATACCTTTCAACAACAAATCATACCAGAATCTGCAAGGCTAGACTTAACAGAAGGCAGCACGATAGATGCTAGGAAACAGGAGGAGATGGTGAAGGAATTAGAGCTTAGAAGACGGATGAAGGGCTTGGTGGTGCCCACCGACGATGGCAAGGTCAGATCAACACTACGCACTCTGGGAGAACCCATCACTCTCTTTGGAGAGCGGGAGATGGAAAGAAGAGACAGATTAAGAAAGCTACTAGCCACCATGAATGAACAACAAGCTACAGCACTAGCAACTGCACAGATGGAGCAAGAAGCAGCAGCAGCTGCAGCAGCTACCAGTGCCCCTGCCCCCGACCAACTATTCTACACGGAAGGCTCTCAAGAGCTGGCAGATGCCCGCCTTTCTATAGCCAAATGGTCTCTCAAAAAAGCAGCATTTCGTGTAGCTCATTCCAAACAACTGCAACAGCATACATCTGTAGAAGAACGAATTCAAAAAGATGAAGCCATGGCTTCAAAAATAAAGACCATCACTCAGTCAAGTTCTGAAATAGCGGATGACAGACCAATCATAGCATGCCACTTCTCCCCTGATGGCAAACACATAGCCACCGGGTCATGGAGTGGATGTGTCAAAGTATGGTCATCTCCTGAATGTAGGAATGTACTGACAATCAAGGCGCATACAGATTATCATCGGGTGACTGGGGTGGCTTGGCATCCTTTTAATGCCAATGGGGCCTCAATTAGTAGGGTAGAAGACAATAATACTGGTGATGATAATGAGAGTAGTGTGCCAATAATAGCATCAGGGGCAACTGATACAACAGCAAAGCTATGGTCTAGCAACGGGAAATTGGTGCAGGCACTGACTGGTCATACAGACAGGTTGGGGAGGGTGGCCTTCCACCCAATGGGCCGCCATTTAGGTACTGCTTCATTTGACCAAACATGGAGACTTTGGGACATAGAAACAGGAGCATGCTTGATAGAACAAGAAGGACACAGTAGAGGGGTGTACGCCATAGCATTTCAATGTGATGGATCTCTTGCAGTGAGCGGAGGGCTTGATGGATGGGGAAGGGTGTGGGATGTGCGAACCGGGAAGAGTATATTTACGCTAGAAGGTCATATAAAATCAGTATTAGCAGTAGATTTTTCTCCTAATGGATACATGGTAGCTACTGGAAGTGAAGATAATACAGCAAGGGTGTGGGATTTGAGAAAAAAGGGAACATTGGCGGTGTTGCCCGGCCATACATCCTTGGTGTGTTGTGTGAAGTTTGATAGGAGTAGTGAGAGTGAAGGGAGGATGCTGATGACAGCTGGATATGACAACCTGGTGAAACTGTGGTGTGGGAGGAATTTTAGGCTGGCGAAGAGTTTGGCTGGACATGAAGGGAAGGTGATGAGTGGGGATACGTGTCCTGATGGGAGCTTGTTGTTGGCGACGGGAGGGTATGATAGGACGTTGAAACTGTGGGAACCCCAATTGGGCGTATAATGAGCCAATGGCTGTGGGATAGGTGTAAAAATGAAATAATAACGGGATACTTGTAGACCAGGAAGACTCTATTTTTAGTGAGCGCGAGTTATTAGTAAGGAAAAGGCTTGATAAGAACCACAAATTCCAAAACAATCACAATGTCGCTTCTACACCAGTTCCTTGGGAGGTCAAATCTATCTACCCATCTTAATAGCACGGCAATACAGTCTTTTGCCGTCCCAAGGCGGAGAATGACTACAAATCCAACAAAACAATCCCCTCACCGACCACCTCCATTGCACCGACCACCACACGCTACTGCTGAGGAAGACAACACCAATGACAATGACAACGACAACACCGACCTCGCAGCAGCTAGAAAATCCTTAGAATCTATGATATCCAAAAACAACACCATCAATGGCACAGAACTCAGAGAACTAGTGTACAATAAATTCAACCGATCCTACGACATTCGTATACAGAAACGAGGCAGAAGGATGTATCTTCACATTATGTGGAAATATTTGGAACAGCAATCCTTCGCCCTGACGGAGGAAGAGTACCAGATGCAGTTGGATGCTGTAGCAGAGTATCTCACCTTGTGGGGAGTGGTTGATATTGTTAAACAGGGAATAACTACTGCAAAGTATGCTCCTGGAATGACGATAGGCGGGGGAGCAAAAGCAGTCAGCATTCCTCTGGGGGTTGAGATTGGGAGTGATGGCAGATCAGGAGAGTGGAATAGCTTTTAACTTTTTATATATTTGTGTAATTATATCATAGAAAGGTAACAATTCTTAGATGGATTACAAATAAGCAGAAGAAAGGGAAAAGAGGATGAAACTGATGACAAAAAAAAGATAATTTATCTATTTTCCAAAGTTACAAACTTCCTCTTATCTTATCTCCTACCTACATATACTCCCTTGGATCACAGACATATCCCTTGAGAGCAGATGCAGCAGCAGTGTAAGGACTAGCCAGGTAAATCTGCCCCTCCTTATGTCCCATACGACCAGGGAAGTTTCTATTAGTAGTAGACACACACACTTCAGGTTCATTCATACGAGCAAATGTATCCTTGGGACCACCCAAGCAAGCAGCACAAGATGGAGCAGCAGGAGTAGTGCACCCTGCAGCTTCGAATATCTGAGCAGCAGTCTTTCCTCCACACCCAGGCACGGGGAGAGTGTATACATCAGCCCATACTTGTTGTGTGGCAGGTACCAAATAGGTGGGAACCTTCACTTGTCTACCTGCAGCATGAAATAGCTTGGCTGCAGACATAAAGTCTTCAGTTTTACCTCCAGTGCACGAGCCCACGTATACTCTATCGATTTTAACATCGCTACACTCTCTGGCCAGTTTCCTATTGTCGGGGGAATGTGGGGCAGCTACCACCGGTTCCAGCTTGGTGACGTCGAAGTGGTAATCAGCAATGTAGGATGCTGTATCATCTGCATAGACTGCTTCAAATTGATCGCTAGTGCGTGCAGTGACATAGTCGAAAGTGATTTGGTCAGGTGGGCACATGCCGTTCTTTCCACCTGCTTCTACTACCATGTTGCAAATGGTCATACGTTCCTCCATTGACAAACTTTGAATTGTAGATCCTGAAAACTCCATCGCCTTGTAAGTAGCACCTGCCACTGTAATCTCGCCAATAATATGTAGAATTAAGTCCTTTGCCAGTAGATAGTTGGGCATAGGGCCATCCATGACGAAACGCATGGTAGGAGGCACCTTGATAAGCAGCTTGCCAGTGCCCAAGATGAAGCCAGCGTCGGTGTTGCCGACACCAGTAGCAAATTGGCCAAAAGCTCCCGCATTGCAAGTGTGGGAATCAGTTCCAAATAAAACTTCACCAGGCTTGCAATGGCCTTCTTGAGCCAATGCAACGTGGCAGACTCCCTTGTAGTTGGGGTTGGCTTTGAAATCTGATCTGTCGATGATGTCGTAGAAATATTTGATGTTGTAACGGTCGGCCATGTCTCGGAGGATGTCAACATTACGGTTGGCACGTGGGTCGGAGGTGAAGATGTAGTGATCTGGGATTATGACAACACGTTCGTTGTCCCAGACTTCAGCCTTGTCACCGAATTCTTTTTGGAAGATGCCAAAGGTGCCTGGGCCACAGACATCATGTGTCATGAGCTTGTCAACAGAAGTCCAGATGTTTTGACCTGGTACGACGTGGCCGTTATTGGAGTGGCGGGCAAGGATCTTTTCTGTCATAGTCATAGGGTTTTTGACCTGCATGTTTGGATTGTGGAGGGAAGGGGGGGGGGTGGGAGTTAGCTAGAGCGGTGGTTGGTGAACTTGAAAACCATTGTTGAATACACGCTTGCTAAGCACTCCCAGCATTTTCTACGTACCTGACCGGTGCTAGAAGGAG
>Ga0114919_10004005_pt1 | contig 11847 bp, 25 predicted proteins | sample BlataG_FD_88682 | JGI IMG/M metagenome (GOLD analysis project Ga0114919, IMG submission 88682) | Deep subsurface microbial communities from Black Sea to uncover new lineages of life (NeLLi) - Black_00105 metaG | ecosystem: Environmental > Aquatic > Marine > Oceanic > Sediment | place: Atlantic...
CCAAATCAGGATTAGCTCCATTACTAGGTCAATCTCTTTAATTAAACAGACTTCGGGGAAAAACCCGTACTGTGTAGCATATCGTATTATATACATAGTCAACTCTACTGGAGCGAAAACTGTACAGGTTAGAAAGAACACCGTACCTACTGTTATCCAGATTAACCTTCTCACTACTTACTCCATAAGATAGAGACTAGTAAAGTTACCCCAAGCCCGATAATAAACAAGCCAGTTAGTATCAGTATCACCGACCAACCACGCATACTAAGTCCCTCATTTAACCTTCTCATCAGTCCTTTCTGTTGACTCTCATCTGCTCTACAAGTTTCTCTTCTAAAACACCTGCTAGGGCAGCAGCACCGTAACGTTCTACAAACTTAGCTTCACTAATACCCCACCTGTGTTGGATAATCTTCTTTACTTCAAGTAGTACAGTTTGATCCTCGACAAAGAGCGTCTCACTGCTACCAAGGTATTCTTTTAGTACTACTCTAGCTTCCTCATTTAACTGCTTCCCCATAGCTAGATGGAACTGACCCTCTAACCACATCTTTATTACTTCTGGTTTAGTTAAAGCTCTAACTTTACTTAGATCTGGTGACTCTTCTCTTTGGCAGAAGAGCTGATGTCTGCAGAAAGCCGGTATTGGGCAAATAGTAGGCCTATTTACTTCTGCCTCGCCTAGCACAATCTCATCTGTTGCTTCAATTATTGGTCTTACGTAAGCTTCGTTTCTCTCAATGAAGGTATCGTAGGGACTGCAACTGTCTTTATGCTTTACATAAAACCAGCAGCCCTCTACTCTATCTTTAAGCTCATCACTTGCCAAGTAGAGTTGGACTTGACTCTTGTAGTTAGGAAAGGAGTTAATCCCCTTCTCTTTTAGCTTGTCATACATTGCTAAACCCATAGCTTTAATCTCAAGTAGATTTTCCTTGGAGTTTACAAGTATCAATCCATCAGGTCTTCCAGCTATATTAGCTTTACCAACGTGAACAAGCATCTGACTACTACCAGTGGATTCCAGTGGGAAGCCTGCTCTTCTTAGGTCTTCAAGTACCTCCATCTCCTGCCAATGACCATTCTTCATCCGCATCCTTGACTCAGCATCGAACTTCTGGTCATCCAGATGATGGTAGTTTAGATAGGTAGCGTATGGACAGGATGATACCCCAGTTACAGTTAACTGACCTTTATGATAACCGTTACTTACTGGTTTTTCATAAGCTGCTACTACTGCCTGAGCTAACATAACTTCTCACTAAATCCTTAAAAAAGTTCTTTCTACTGCCATTCCTAAGATAAGTAGTGCAAAGCAGCTTACTTCTAGTACCCCCCAGGCTCTTAGCAGGAGACAGATTATCAATATAACTAAGCCACCTGACACCTCATAGACTAGAGTACTACTACCTATGTTAATACCACAATACTTACAGTTACCACGTCTGATAAGGTAGGTAAAGATTGGCCATAGATCATTACCCCTAAGGGTTAGTACCTTACCACAGTGCATACAGTGAGAGGGTACTCCCCTTATTTTCTCGTGAGCCTTAACTCTAGTCTGAACGGTAATAGCATAGGAGCCTACTAAACTACCCCATAGAAACATAGTAACTAATAAGCCTATCTCAAGAAGGTCAAACATTACTTACCCCTATTTTGTACTAGGAAGACTACACCACCAAGCACAGCTACGCAACTAAATAGTGGAACCCATGGTAGTAAAGGAAGTTGGTGTAACCCTAGGGTAAGTACTAGAATCCCAGCTACGAAAAGCCATACACATATAGCTATAGTTATGTTCCGTTTCATTACCCCTCCCTAACCAATGTAGAGCCTACATCGCTCTTGCTTTCTTACAAGAGCAAAGGCCTCTCCTTTGTACATAGCTGTTACCTTTGCCTTATCACCACTTAGCTTAACATACTTCGTACCAGGAAACATACCTAGGTCCTTGAAGCTCTCCTCAGTGAAGTTAAGATCACCTTCCCCCTTGACTGGGAATCTAATCATATCCTGTGACCTAAGAGCGTTGTAGTTAAAGCCTCCTTCCTTTACGTAGTCGATAACCCACCTGTCAACAGTGTGAAGCCAGCCAGGATCCCTGACAACACCACTAGCTTCTACCTCTATGTACATACCTACTGAGGCTAGTCCCTTTACTAGAGTACCCATCCCAACTTGGGTAGTATTCTCCCCAAAGATACATACCCACTTGCACCTGGTACTCATAAGTATATCCTTGACTAAGTTTTCAGAGGAATACTCAGGACCTGGACCCAACTGAATAAAAGTTGTAGGTAACCCGTAGTTTAGTCCCTCTTGTCTTACACCCTCCCAGATTTTCTCAACTGTTATCACTACTTACCTCCCTGCTTCCTTTTTCTTAACCGAAGCCTAGCGTATAGATCTCTAATCAATCTACCAGCTTCCCCAGAGGTCATAGGCTTCTCCTCAGTAAGTTCTTGAACGCCTAGAGCTCTACTAAGCTTAGTTATCGCATGCTTCTGTGGACCAGTAGCATCAAATTCTACCACTTGTAAAGACCTCCCTTTTAGCTACTCTTCTCTTCTTAGTTGTCAGTAGTACAGATTAGGAAAGCAAAACGTACAGTGTAAGGTAGTCGTGAGACAGAAGTAATAACCTTACCCTGAGTCTGGATGTTGAGTAGAGCCTCAGCTAAACCTTTACTCCAGCTCCAGGACCAGAACGATAGTTTTACCTTGTACAGGTTTTCTCCCAACTTCTCGACTTTCATCTTGTGTCCTCCCTTTCTTAGAATACTAATATGTACCAGCAGATAGCAGTAAGTGTAGTAGCAACTGCAGCTAACCATAAGTTAAGAGTAGCATAACATACGACAAAAGCAGTTAGTACTACAGCAGTAGGTAAGCTAGTAGTTATTGGTATATTCGCCTCTTCCACTATAGAGAAGACTAGTGAGGGAGCAAATATAAAACCTCCTACCATAAATACTATATCCTGCCACTTAAACTTCATCTTCTTAAACTTCATTTTATCCACTTCATCCAGACAAAGGTTGAGTAGTCACGTTTATAGATATTCCAGAACTTCTGTTCCCTTTCAAACCGAAAGTCGTAACGATCGTAGGACTTGTACGAGGGTCCTACTACTGACATCCAGCACCACAACTCATCGTACTGCTTCTTCAACTTCTCAAGGATAGTATAAAAAGTACCTTTACCTGGGCAAACTATTTGCCCTAAGAAACCTATCTCACTTGTAGAGGTCACAAAAGCACTAACCACTGAGCTAGGTACTTGCTTAACAAGAAGTAGAAACGGACCTACGCCTTTACCTTTGGAGGTAAGACAGTGAACAGCTCCTCCTAGTTCCCACTCTGTGGCACTAAGCTTCTCAGCAACCATAAACTGGTCAATGTAGTTACTAACAACGAATCGGTTAAGTACGTAGGGCATAAGAAAGCTATCATAGTTTCTTGCTAGCCCTACTATTCCATCTACGTCCTCTAACTCAGCTTTTCTTGCTTGCCAGTTCATTTAGCTTTCTCCTTAACTCAGCTAACCTGTAGTACATTATCATAGCATAGACAGCCAGATCTATGCACTCCTCCATAGCCTCTCTAAGAGGATCAAACCGATAACTCTCGGGGTACTCCTTCTTACCCTTAACTACCCTACTAGACATCATTAAGGAGAAGTTGTTGATGGTGTCTCCACTTAGGAAAGTAGGAGGTAACTTTTTTAGTAGTTCTGTGTATATAGAGACCTCTTCTTGTTTACTCATACTACTCTTCTCCTGGTACTAACCCTTTAGTTACTAGTAGATTCTTCCAACCACAAGTGCACTTAGTATCACTGACTTCCATTACCTCTGCGCACTCAGGGCAGGTAATACTGTCTTCACACATGGCTTCTTCCATAAGTTGACTAATTAGTGTACTCTCTGCTGTCTTCCTCTCCTTCTTACTTACTAACTTACCTTCAGCGTATACGTGGAGTGTAATAAGTGATACTACAATCAATATAGCTGCTAGAGTCCAAGCAAGACTCTGCAGTAGTAGTTGCCAACCAATCTCCCAACCATAAGCTACTATATGATAGTACATTTTAGCTCTTCACCACTATAGGTAGGGTAGTAGTCATATCTCTATCATAACGTGCCTCAATAGCTCCTACACCAACAGCAGTACCCCCTGGTAGTGTAAGAGTAACTTGGAAGGTACCATACGGGTCAACATCAATCACTCCCAGACTAACTCTATTACCGTTAGAGTCTCTTACCCTGATTTCCAGGTCCTCACCGAGAATAAAACCTGAACCGTACAGAACAAATGTCTTGTTCCTAGTTAGTGAGATACTGGTAAGGTACAGAGTTGTTGCTATGTCTGAGAAACCAGGTTCACCTTCCGGACCAGTTGCTCCTGTCGGACCTTGCAAGCCTGTTAAACCCCTACCCACCTCCCCCTGAATTCCTTGGGCACCAGGTACCCCTGCTGGCCCTTGTACACCAGGAGAGCCTGCACTACCTGAAGGTCCTGCTTGACCGGAAGGACCAGCTATACCAGCAGGACCTGCAGGACTAATCTCACCAGTAGGACCTGGTATAACTAAGCTCAAGAAACTAAAGACAAGAGCAGCAGCAACTGCTAACGAAATGTACTTAAACTGCTTAGCAGTAAAAGGACTAGGTGGAGGAGGATCCACCATCTTCTTTATCTGGGCAAGTGTTAGAGTAGCCTCCCTTTTCTTCTCAGCCTCATCTACAGCGTGCTCAGTTACGTGCTTATTGTACTCTGCCCTATCCTCTGTCTCAAACTCCCCGCATATTTCGCAACTATACTTTCTCATATACTGCCCTCACAGTTGTGCTTAAACCACCCCTGGTCGAGAACTGTCCTACTACCACCATACTGACTGGCGTAAGTAGCTTAGTTAGAGCCACAAGAATGACACTGGGTACCATCTCGTGGAAGATAGGTACTTGCCTAAAGGATACCAAGAAGAACTTTAAGCTCTTAAGTTCTACGCATAGCTCCTCCGGCCTGTACGTTATTATAATAGTAGCATAATCTGGTTGAGCTAAGTTAAGGGGGCACAGTGAGGTGAACTCATTAGTAACAATCTCAACCTCATAATCTACGTTCTTGTCTCTGTTGGGGATACTTATTAAGAGCTCAGACTGCGGTTCCTCCCTATACTCTAGTTTTAACCCCCTAATCCTTTCTACTATTACCTGGTCAAGTTCAATCATCTTACTTCCTCCAACGCTTTTATTAGTTGCTGACCATTCCTAACTTCACAGAAGTTCTTACTAGCTCTTGCTACTGCAACGTAGTAAAGGTTCTTTTCTTCACCCCAGAAGCGCTCTGGGAACCAATTGTATAATATTACGTCGTCAAACTCCAAACCCTTACTACAGTGGCAGGTCATTACTTTTAACTTATCACTACCAAAGAACTCTTCTTTCTTCTCGTGTAACTCATTTGAACCAATTCTTACTGTGTAGCCAATATCCTTATCTTCAAGTGCTTGGCAGGCTTCCCAGGCTGCGTGATTAGTTCTACATAGTACTGCAGTCAAGCCATTCTCAACAAGACCAGAGCTAACTAGTTTTCTATCATAGATAGAGTTTAAGTATTCTACTACCTTAGGATTACTTCTATAGTTATTCCTAAGTTCAAACTTCTTAATATCCCCAAGCCTAGTAAATATGTCTATTCCCAGTGCCCCATTCCAGCCATAGATACTCTGGTAAGGATCTCCTACGGCGAATAACTTATCCCCTACTATTGATAGAACAACTGCTAGTTCCTCATCAGTAAGATCTTGTACTTCGTCTATTAGAACCCACTTATACTTCTCCTTATCACCCTTGTTAATGTAGGCGTAGAGAAGCTTGTCATAGTTACCGACCCATCCTACTTCACTATGGCAAAAGCTATGGATTGTTTGTGCTCTAATACCATCCATTCTTTCTTGCATTTCTTTAGCAGCAGTTCTAGTAAAAGTCAAGCATATAAGCTCCTTACCTTCTTCCCAGAGCTTCTCAGCTTTAGCTACTAAGGTTCTAGTCTTACCACTACCTGGTCCTGCTAAGACAAAGCAGCTATCTTCACAATCAACTACTGCTTGTTGTTCGCTATCTAGCACTATATACCTTCCCAAGTAGGACTAATCTTATAGAGAACCTCTCTCTTAATTGCAGACTTTATAGCATCTAGGGTAGTAAGTCTGGTCAATCTACTGAAAGACCAACCTGAGTGCTTTTTAACTACTCTTATAGCCTGGATGTAGGGAAAGAAGTAAGTCTTTCCTTTAGGGGATATGACAGCCATAACAGTGTCTTTTGCATCCGTAGTACTAAGTACGTTATGTAGGCTAGAAAGCATAGTCTTAACAATCATACTACTTATCATCACACCTAATAGTGAGCTTATAATACTAGTACTGGTCCCAGGTACCTTCTTCTCTACCTTACTAGTCATTATTCAGCACCTTCCTTAGATAAGCTATATTGTAGTAGATACCAGGGAAATTCACTTCTGGTGCAGCCTCCATTACTTCCATAGTAGGAAATACCTTGGACTGTAGCTCGTCCTTACCAAACTGCACTCTGTACATACCGTGTCGTACTGGACTACCTGTATCTATTGATGTAACCCAGCCTCTGTTACAAAAACGAAGCTCTTCTAGAGTAGACATACCCAGTAGATGTATCTTGAAGTCTATAGGTACTCTACCTATAATGTAGTTTACTACCCTTTGACGAGCTGAAGCCATAACTAAGAGACCATCACTCCTATCAGAGTTTATGTCGTAAGGTACTGCTATCCTACCAAAACCACTCCTAATGATATAGTCAGCGCAGAGCATTGCCTCCAGGTATCTTTTACCCTGCACAACAGGAAGGATATTCTTCATACCAAACTTACGAACCGTATCACATAGGATACTCTGGGTAGCTACGTGGTCCCCTAGGAAGTCAGGAGCCACAATAAGGTGTGGCTTAACAATCCTAGCAGCCTCAGCTATATCCTCAAGCGAGCAAGGCTTTAGTAACTCATTAGTAGAGTTATCTAGTATCTTATACCTTGTTGACTTAGCATAGTATTCGGCGTATTCCTTATCCCGTAACACCAAGTGAGTCAGAATAAAGTCATAGTCTGCTAAAGGTTGGATGTCTTCAAGTAGTGCTGTTGGGCACTCTAGTGCTAACTTCATCTTTAACTCCTTTCCTTCTTGCTGTCTCTAAGTTTCCGTAAACACAGAAGACTAACTAAGGTCAGAAGAAGTACACTAAGGACAATCATAGCTATAATATGATGGATAAAACCTCCTACTACAGAGAAGACTCCTACACCCAGTAGAACGGGGATAACCATATCAACCAACTTCATTTCCTACCTCCTAACTACGGCATATCGCAAAGAACTCTTCTCTTGTAGGACTTTCTTTTAGGAAAGCTCCTCTTACTACGGAAGTAACAACGTCATTCGCTTGCCTAACCCCCCTAGCAGACATACAGCCATGCCTACCTACTATATAGACTGCTACTCCTAGAGGTTCAAGTTGCTCCATTAATACGGTAGCTAACTCAGTACTGTAAGCTTCCTGCATAATAGGTCTTCTAGCCAGTACTTCAGATATACGAGTGAACTTACTAAGTCCTAGTACCTTACCTTGAGGAAGATAACCAATAGTCACTCTAAAGTGGCAGGGAAGAAGATGATGTGGACAAAGAGTCCAGACACTGATGTCCTTCTGTACCAGCATCTCATCGTACCCATCATCAAATACTCTGAACTGCTTAGCTAACTCCTTATCAATCTTCTCTTGTGGCCAGCAGAAATCTTCGTACATTCTTACTAATCTTTCTGGTGTACCCTCGAACTGCTTAGTACCAGACCAAGCAGGATATAGACCCTCTAAGTAAGTTACTAGCTTCTCAGAAGCCTGTACTAGACCATTTTTACTCATCTTCTTCCTACTCCTCTACAACCGAGTCAGTTATACTAGCCTCTTCCTTGCACGCTTCGTGAAGAGAGCAGCTACTAGGAAACATCTTATCACACCACTGTACTTCCTCATCCCAGCTACCACACTTACTTCTAATATCAGTAAGGCTCATCTTTCTTCTCCTATTCTCCTTGCTTGGCAGTACCCACGGAAACTATTATCTTCCTCAAGAATAGCTAGAGCCGAGAGACACCAAGCTTCTGCTTCTCGCCTTTTAGTAGCTTCGTCAACTTTCTCAAGTTCTTCAGACCACTTACGGAGCTTCTCCCTAGTCTCAGTTTCCATTCTCAGACTCTGCCTCCTGCTTGCACTCCTGGTGGAATGGGCACTCACTGGGGAACTCTTCGTCGCACCACTCTAAATCCTCATCCCAACTGCCACACATTTCTCTTGTCTCTTTTAAGCTCATGGCTTCCTCCTTATATTTGGTACAAATAACTTTGCAGCTAGATTCCAGTCTAGCTTAGAGGGGGTTGCGGCCTGGAATGTGACACCGCTATTAGACGCACACTGTTGCTCTTCCCCCGTAGTGAGACTAGCAGGCCCTGGCTCTGGCCTAGAATCTTCTTTACCATAGATTGATTGAAAGTTTCTGGCCATAGTCTCAGACCTGCTAGCTCCGATATTAGGCACTAAGTACATGCTACTTGCCTTCTCAAGGTCTAGGTTTAAGGGTTCTCTTAACTTGGGCAGGTTAGGAGTAGGAGTAGGTACTTTAAAGTCATAAACCTTAGGATTTACACTAAAATCACTTAACCCCTCTCTACCAGTATAGAACTTAGTAGTTAAGCCTCTCTGGTTCAAAGGAGGTGCGTATGAGGGGTAGTTACCTCCTCCTCCTCCACCACTACCAGAACGTCCACCGAGAAGGTTTCTGAGTACTACTAAAGCTCCCACAACAGCTAGTACTAGTACAAGGATAGGAAGCCAACCTAGCTCAATACCTTCCCAGCCTAACTGGGTTAGTAACCAGTACCATATAGCTTGTAGCATAGCTAAAAATTCTACTATCATTTTAAACCTCGTACTCTAGTGGGTCTGTCTTACCAAGTGACTGAAAGGCCTCTAGCCTAATTCTGCAAGAAGGGCACTTTCCACAAGCTTTCAGACCACCACGATAACAAGACCACGTATTGGAAAAGTCTATTCCTAGTTCAAGACCAGTACTAATTATCCCCGTCTTGTGCAGGTACTGTAGAGGAGTTACGATTCCTATTACCTTACCAGTCTCAACAAACCTCTTACTGGCTAGGTTAAGAGCAGTACTCATAGCAGTTATGAACTCAGGTCTACAGTCAGGATAACCAGAGTAGTCTTGGGAGTTAACACCTATGTAGATACTATCTGCTCCTACTGCTTCTGCATAGGAGAAGGCTAGGGCAAGAAATATACTATTCCTCTGAGGAACCCAAGTACTAGGAATACCTTTAACTTCCTTACTGGGTATCTCACCTTGACCAGTAAGAGAGCTACCAGCAGGTATTTGCACTTCGAGGAACAGGTGATCTTCCACTCCTAATGCCTCACCAGTTGAGTAAGCATAACTTAGCTCCTTATCATGCTCCTGGTTGTACTTAAAGGAGAGTGCATATAGCCTACTAGTACTACCTACTAACCTTCTAGCTAGATAAGCAGTAACAGTACTATCTATACCCCCAGAAAGTAAGACTACTACCTTCTTAGACTCCAAGGCTTCTAAATTTGCAGTGGGGGCAGACTTCGTTTGTGTAATCATCTATAACTCCTTTTCTTCTTTTCTTCCGTAAACTGAGTTATTAATTGAGAATTCAGGGTGAGGAAATAGCTTATCAAGGTAGAAAAATATTACACCAACTGGTTTGTACAGATAATGATAGATGTAACCGAAGTATCTACCCATTACTATAGTACCTAGATTCCTTAGTAAGTAGTTAAGACTAATAAAGTAACCACCGTTGGAGTGAGTCTCAATGTCAACGAACCCTGCCTGACTTAGTAAGTGCTTACCACCGTCCCGGGTAAAACGCCAGTAGTCCTCAGGACTAGGATGCTCCTTCCAAACAAAGGGGATAGTAAGAAGAATAAGACCATTACCTGTTAGCACTCGGTACATCTCACTACAAGCCTTTAGGGGGTCAGCTACGTGCTCTAAGACCTGAGTACATATGACCCCCTCAAAGCTATTATCAGGGAAAGGTATCGAGTGTATATCCCCTACTATTCCTAGATCACCAGGGTTCTTAATATCCAGGGAAACTATAGTAGCCTTCTTTAACTGCTCTTGGAGATTACGAGACCCTCCTCCTGCGTTAAGAATACGCCAACCAGGATTATCAAGTCGACAGAGCATATTCGTTTTAGCCTTCTCAACTGACTCTCTTACATACCTATCTGGCCTAAATAACCCCATCACTACTCTTCTCCTGGAGCTCTCAGTATCTTTTTATTCCAATAGTCAGAAGACTTTGGCTCGTAGGAACCAGTACGTAGTGTTTCTTCTCTTTCTTTCTGCTCTTCCGCAGTAAGGTCAGTTCTTAGTACTGGTTTTGTCTCTTTCTCTACTAAGCTTATAGTCTTTGGGCGAGGTCCTTCAGGTTTCTCTAGTATGCTGAATAATGACAGTTGACGACCCCTCTCTATACTTACTCCCCCAGGGAACTCTTCTTGTACAAAGCTTAGTAGCTCTGCTTCTCCCCTAGTAAGCTGGACCTGCTTCCAGTCTTGGATACCGTGAATCTCTCTTAGAATATTTGCTGCTTGGGTTCTCTCCCTTTTTCTAGAAGCTGCCTCCTTAATCCACTTAAGTATTGGTCTAACACTGTCAGCTTTATCCTTAGTGAAGTAAGCAACACGATTGTCTAAGATATCTCTTGCCACGTAGTAAAACCTCCCTTTAAACTTCTTCTTTCTCCTTACTTAACTCAGGAGCAGGACGGGAACACCATATGTTCTTTTGGCACATCCAACACTCCCAGGGGTATCCACACGGGCAGGACTTACAGAGGTCCAAACCGATAACTAGCTCTTTCATTTCTAACCTCTTACTACTGTTCTGTCTTTATAACTTGGGTAGCTGGCGCTTGCTGGCTCGGTTAACTCACCTCTTTATATGGCTCGTCAAGTACTGCCAAGTTACTCCGATATGAGGACACCAGCAAGCTATTCAGTTGTTAAAGTATTACATCCACGGCCAAAACACTGTAGCTATTATGATTATCAGTGCCGCCACAATCAGCCATTCGATAAAGGATAGATGGACTTCCCTGTTCATGCCCTGCGACTCCTGACAACCAGCGCCACCACAAATAGAAGCGCAAACACGCCGGCGGTAACGAAGGCTACGACCATGATGTTGTGCATCCGGGCAAACTCATTGTAAGCCCAGTACCGGAGAGCCTCGTTATAATCTCGCTGGTTAGCCGTTTCCTGCTTCAGCACCTCAATCTGCCCCTGGGTACTAGCGATAGCAGTAACCTGTTCGTCAACTATCTCGTTCAGTATAGCCAGATGGGCTTCCGCACCGTACATGAGCTGGTTCCAGATTACATCATCCCTCGCACTCATGGATGCGGATTCCGCTCTTAACGCGTCTGTTTCCTCGCACAGCGCCGCATACCTGGCTTCCAAGCTGCGTTGCCCTATTGCCGTTTGGTCTGTAGCGGTAATCAGCTTGGCGTTGGCGTTAAGCATAATCCCGGCCATCTGCTGCAACTCCGATATCTGCCCCTCGACTCTCGGCCCTATGCCGGATAAGCCCCAGTAGTAGCCGAAGTCATACAGATGGTTTGTGGGTGCGTTAGCGGCATCCCACGCCGATTGCGCCAGCCCCGCCGTAGCCTTGAAGTCCACTCCGTCAATGGTAACG
>Ga0114919_10004007_pt1 | contig 11845 bp, 10 predicted proteins | sample BlataG_FD_88682 | JGI IMG/M metagenome (GOLD analysis project Ga0114919, IMG submission 88682) | Deep subsurface microbial communities from Black Sea to uncover new lineages of life (NeLLi) - Black_00105 metaG | ecosystem: Environmental > Aquatic > Marine > Oceanic > Sediment | place: Atlantic...
CTTGATACTTTACTTCCTGTAGAAATGGCAAAAGGCTCTTTGAGATAGGAGTCTTTTTCAATAGCTTACCTGTCAGTTTGCTGCTTGTCAGCTTGTTCGCTTGAAAAAGACAGATTCTCTATTCACCTAAACTTTCCTTCAATCTCCCCCATTCCTCTTCCAAACCCTCTTTCTGCAGTATTTGCTTGAGCTTTTCTTCGGCGATAGATTCTTCAACACTCCTCACAAAAGATTCGAGGTGTTCCCTGCGGTTTAAATGAAAAAGGCAAAGAGAGACATAAATCGATGATTTAAGGACTAATTCATTGTCAACCTCAGCCCCTTCTGAGGGCTTCAACACCTGATTAAAATATTTTAGGGCATCTTTGTATTTCTTCTGGGAAAACTCGATTTTTGCCAGGAGATACGTTCCCTGGTATTCATCAGGATTATTCTTAACAAGATTTTTCAGGAGCTTTTTGGCGTCTTTGTCATTCCTCTTTTTTCTATGAAGGTCATAAAGCTCATAATAGAGGGATGTGTTCCGAGGTTCCTTTTTTATTGCCTTTTCTAATTCTTTAATCCTTATCTCCATTTGCCTGGCTGCAGCTTGAGCTCTGTAAGTATCTATAATTTGCAGAAACAATCTTTTGTCTTTTTCCTCTAAAGCAAGGGAGCTTATTTTTTCTTCAGAGAAATCATTCATAAATTTAACGATCAAATCCCTTATCTTTTTTTCCTCTTGACGATAATAAAAACATAATATGAGAGAGACTTTTGTTTTTAGCAGCAAATCCTCTTTAATTTGAGCTTTTTCGGGCAGTTTGAGAATCTGTTCAAAGTTCTTGGAAGCATCCTTAAACTTACGCTGCTCAAAGTAAATCCTGGCCAGCAAATAATAGGCATCGACCTCATTTGGATTATTCTTAACCAAGTTTTGGAGCACTTTTTTAGCTTCTTTTAAATTATTATTTTTTCTGTGAAGTTCATGGAGGATGTAATAGAGATAGATATTATGAGGCTCTGCTTTTATGCTTTTTTCAAGTTCGCGAATTTGAATATCAGCATCGCCCTTTACTTGGGTTGGCCTGATTTTCATCCCTGCTTCTGGCAGCTCTCCCCATCCTTCAATCCTGAAGTAATTGAAGAGTTTATATAGTTCACTTCGTATAGATTCATCTATTTCTAAACTTTGAAATCCTTCCTTCTCCACCAGCTCAGCAGCTTTTCTTAAATATTCCTCGCATTTTTTATAATTCTTTAAATGGTAAAAACTCAGGCTCAGATAAACATAAGCTTTTCCTCTCAGTTTTTTCTCTCGATGAAGTCCAAAGGCAGCAATTTCTAAAGTCTTGACAGCCTCTTTGAAGTTTTGAGCCAAAAATAGCTTTTCCCCATCTCTTAAAAGTTTGGAATAAAATGGGTCGATTTCCTGACAGAAAAGTAAGGAACAACTAAGAAGCGCTATACTAACCAGCCCAACTGTGAAGAATTTAGCCTTTTTTTTTCTTACCATTTCTTACTCCTTTTAACTCTATTTAATATATACACCTACCCCTATTTTGTCAAAAAATAATAACCAGAGCCTTCACCCCGATTTTTCTTTGATTTTGTTTATAATTACTCTAATAAGACAAATTTTGTCAAAATTGAAGCAAAATCCATATCACTCCTAAAGATGATATAGGAAATTCTAAATTCACCCCTTAATTCACCGTCTAAGGCTATTGTCTACTTCTGAGGAAATAAAATAGAATTATTATGAATTTTAAAGGCTCTACCTTGACAATAGTTTACAGAATAAAGAAAATATTGATTTTCAATATGAGGGGAAAGCTCTTATTAATTTATAAGTTTAGGTAGAAGAATAACTGGATTAGCTATACAAGCTCAACGATATTGACTGGAATGACCTGGCAGTACTTTTAGCCTTAACGGCGGTAGCCTATCAATTTTTAGAATTAGGATTGAAAAGGAAAACGGAATAGAGAGGAAGGGAAAAAACTTTTTTCGCAATTTCTACAAATTAAATTCACTTTATTGAGACTTTCCCACATTTTACTTGACACCAACAGTTATTAGAGACTAATGGTTTTAATAAAGTTCTGCAAATGCCGAGGTATATGTATTTTGCAAATGAGGGTTCGATGAGATGATATCACTACTCAACATCTTGAATTTAGTAAGAGTCCTTCTATCCCTTACATTCCAGGTACTTCTTGTCAGGTTATTCGGAGCATCGTTAAAATAAGGAGAGCAGTTTGCACCGTCAAATTTCACAAAAGATAGTTACGAATACCATTTACAATACTATTGGACGCTTTTGGGGAATATTAGTCGCTTTAGTTTTAACCCCCTATATTATTGGTCATATTGGTATTGATAGATATGGGATATGGGCCATTGTAGGTGTATTGACTGGATATTTTGGTTTATTGGATTTTGGAATAGGGACTTCTTTTGTAAAATATATCGCTGAATATTATGCTAAAAAAGATTATGAGAAGATAAATCAGGTTATTAATACAGGGTTTATCCTCTATTCAATTTTTGCAGTACTTATTATTACTTTAGGTTTCTTTATTATTAACCCCCTACTTAATTTCTTTAATATTCCAAAAAATCTTTATGATGAGGCATTGTTTGTCTTCATATTAGGAATCATTATATTTGCGGTCTCTAATGCCTTAAGTGTTTTCGGGGCGATTCAAAGTGGTTTACAGCGTATGGATATTACTAATAAGGTAGCAATAGCTATTTCTATACCAAATATTGTCGGAACAATCTTCTTTTTAGAAATGGGCTACGGTCTGCCTGGGCTAATGGTTAACAATGCTATTATTCTTGCTATAAGCAGTATAGTCAATATCATCATCGCTTTCAAAATACTGCCAGAGTTAAAATTTACCCCTCTGTTATTCAGCAAAGAGATGTTTAAAAAATTGTTTAGCTTTGGATATAAATTGCAAATTAGTCGTTTTGCTCAATTAATAAGCTTCCAAACAGACAAACTCCTAATTACTTACTTCTTAAGTATAGGTCTTGTAACATTTTACCAATTGGGTTCATCAATAACCCAGAAAATGAGATCAATTCCATTGCTTTTGGTTTCGGCACTTATTCCTGCCACCTCTGAAATTGAGGTAAGAAAGGGGAAAGGTTCCTTGAACGAACTTTATCTGAGGGGTTCAAAGTATCTAATATTCGTTAGCACACCTCTTCTTTTTTTTGTGGTTACTAACGCCTCTTTAATTATGTTAACCTGGATGGGTGAAGGATATTGGAGAGCGGCATTGGTAATTCAAATATTGGCATTGGGGTATTTTTCAGCTACGGTGAGCGGGGTGGCAAGTTCAATGGCAGTGGGTGTTGCCAAAACTGAATTTGAGATGAAGTATGGTATTTTTATGTCGATTATAAACTTATTTCTGAGTATAATTCTAATTATTAAGATAGGATTTATTGGAGTGGTTATAGGTACTACTTTTTCATTGATACTCGGCTCATTCTTTTTCTTAAGAATATTTAATAAATATTTAGGCACTCCATTGAATGATTTCATTAAACTGTTTTATAAACCGGTAATTGCTTGCATTGTTCCAACTTTAATAATACTTCTTTTGAATTACGGCTTTTGGCCAATGACGGCTTCTTCCGGCCGCTTTGTTAATTTAAGTATCCTGGGACTAAATAGTATGTTATTTGGAGGAATTTATATTGCTTTTATTTTATTGAATAAATATTTAGATGAGTATGACAAAGGGCTGTTTAAGAATAAGGTTCCACTTTTAAGATATATGTTGTGATAAGTCTGGTCTTGGACGAGTTAACGATAAAATTTGCTGAGCTATCTAAGAAAAATCTTTTCATAGAAGAACATGTTATGCAAATTAAATTTCTATTCATAAATGCAATTGATTCTTCTAAAGAAATTGAAACTCGATACCCTCCTTTAGGTATCGGGTATTTAGTTAGTAGCCTAAGAAAACGTTTTGGAGAAAATGTAGCTGAGTTTAAAATTGTAGAGAATAATATAGAGCAAGAGTTAATAAGTTTTAAGCCCCATATTGTCGGAATTAGCTCGGTAAGTCAAAACCATAATAAAACAATTGAATATGCAGCAATTGTCAAAAAATATAGAATACCCGTGATATGCGGAAGCGTGCATATTTCAGTGACGCATTCTTCGTTAACAAGAAATATGGATGTAGGAGTTATAGGTGAAGGTGATAGACTATATGTGATTTATTTGAATTATTTAGGGAAAAAGGAAATTTATCTAAAGATCATTTACGAAAGATTAAAGGAATAATATATTGGGATGATGATAGAATCGTTACTACGGACAAACGGGACATAATATATCCGTTGGATAAACTTCCCCTTCCTGCACGAGACCGGTTTAGCATTCGATCAAACACCTATATGTTCACCAGTAGAGGCTGTCCGTATCGCTGTTGTACTTTCTGTGCTTTATCTCGTTTTTGGAATAAGTGACTGACGTCAACTATTATCTTACTACAATTCTGCCGTAATTCTATCAGAAAAGTTGACGAGAAAGGAAATATATAAAATATTTTTACAATTTAAACGATATGCAAAAAGACGAGAAATTTATAACTTAATCAAAAAGGGTTTACAAAATCCAGTAGAGATTCCAGTTTTTTTAATAAAAAAATTCATAAATTGGAGAAGAAAATGGCAAGTTCTACTAAACTAACCAAGGAAGAAATCTACAGAGATTCGAAGAAATGGTATGCAGAGACCGAGGAAAGAATAGTCAGTGAAAATCTTATAAATTTTTGCAAACAGTATGCTGGGGAAAAAATATTAGATTTTGGATGTGCAACTGGAGGCTATTCTTTGGAACTTAGGAAATTGGGTTTTCAATGTGTGGGTATAGATATTAACGAAGAATATGTCAAAATTGCACAGGAGAAAGGGGTAGAAGCCTATATTGTAAAAGAGCAACTTCCTTTTGACAACGACTCCTTTGACACGGTTATTATGTTTGAAGTATTGGAACATGTTCAAGATACAGGCGAAATCTTAGAAGAGGCAAAGAGAGTTGCAAAAAAAAATATATTGATTACTGTACCAAATTGTGGGGATTTTGAGACCCTAAGAAGTTATGGATTGGCTTATGATCACTTTTTGGACATAGACCACATAAATTTCTTCACAAAAAAAGACTTAGAAAACCTGCTTTCAAAACATTTTGAAAAATTCAAAGTGGAAGAGAAAGAGCCGATATTGTTGGGGAAAGCGGGGCTGCCTTGGTGGATAAGAAAACCAGTTTCCTTATTATACAAACTGAAAATTCTCAAAACAAATATTTATTACAGGCTTTATGGAATAGTTGACTTGAGTGGAGAATTATGATTTCCATAGTATGCGTGTACAATGATGAAAGTGTTATAGAAAATTACTTATTCAAAGGCCTCAGAGGTCAGACCGTGGAATTTGAGTTAATAAAAATAGATAATACCAAGAACAAATTTAAATCAGCGGCTGAGGCGCTTAATTATGGTGGTAAAAAGGCAAAGGGCAATTATTTAATGTTTGTACATCAAGATGTGGATTTATCTTCAAATTCATGGTTAGAAGATGCAGAAGAAATCTTGAATTCTATACATAATTTAGGAATTGCTGGGGTAGCGGGTATGAGTGAAGAAGGGGAGACGCAGAAAGATAGGGGAAGAAATATTATTAAACACGGAAATAGAATGTGGGGGCTTGCCAACCCAATTCAAAAACCAGAACCAGTTCAGACGCTTGACGAATGTTTGGTAATAATTCCCAGATCTGTGTTCAATGTTCTTAGATTTGATGAAAAAACTTGCGATGATTGGCATCTATATGCTGTAGATTACTCCCTGAGTGTCAAAAAATTGGGATTCGGAGTCTATGCAATACCCATGTTTATATATCATAAATCTACAGGTGCAGTTCCTATAATCTGGCACCGAACTATCTTATCCAGTAGTTTACCAGATAGTTATTATCGAACCTTAAGAAAGACAATAAAAAAACATAAAAACCATGTGAAAGAACTTTATACAACTTGTGGATGTTGGAGAACTTCCTATCCTTTAATTTTGCAAAGAATTGTGCCAATAATAAATAAAGGGAAGGGATTAATATACCTACTAATGATAAAATTAGGGTTTAGATATCTATGGAGAAAATCAGGATTAAAATATTTATGGAAACAGATTAGAAAGCAATAAGTATTTGGGGATTGATTTCCTAAGGTTTTATCCGCGGGGAGAAGAGAGAAAGGTGAAACAGTACCTTTTGGTAAAGACATTTTTTGACTTAATTGCTGAAAATGGAGAAATAATTATGGAAATAATAACAAAAAGGCATCAATCCCCTGGTGTCAGTGGTAATAGATACATATAACTATGAGAGGTTTCTTGATGAGGCGATACAGAGTGTCTTAAATCAGTCTTTTCCTCAAAAAGAGATGGAAATAATAGTGGTTGATGACGGCTCAACTGATGATACACCTGAGAAAATGAGAAAATACAAAGGTAAAATAGTATACATTTATAAGGAGAATGCTGGTAATCGTCCCAATAATAGATTAACCCTTTTTTCATTGCTGCGTAGTGTAGTAAGGCGTGGCGTTTTGAGTATTGCCTGGAGGTATAATTGCCAACTGACAGGAAAAAAGGAACGAATAGCTGGCTGGCCTTTATCATGGTTTAGCCCTTTTAGAGAGAAAATAGGAAGGTAGGTTATGTGGCTTGAAGCTCGGAGAAGAGGGCGGATCCTGGATGTAGGATGTGGAAATGGGCAGTTTCTGGCGCATATGCATGACTTAGGTTGGGAGGTGATGGGTGTAGAACCTGACCCTGAAGCTGTACGGATTGCTTGGGAACGATTTAGGGTGAAAGTCTTTCTTGGGTCTATAAATAAGGCTAACTTTCATTATAACTATTTTGATGCAATTACAATGAACCATGTAATCGAGCACGTATCCAATCCTGTTGAAGTTTTAAAAGAATGCTATCGTCTACTCAAGCCTGGAGGAAAAATGATTTTACTCACCCCTAACATAGAAAGTTTAGGACATCGCCTGTTCAAAAAGTTGTGGCTTTACCTTGATCCACCTATACATTTTTGTCTCTTTTCGCCCAGGACTATTCAGATGTGTGCTGAGTTGGGAGGGTTGCTTGAATACAAAGTAAAGACAGTTGCTAGTGGAGTACAAATTGCATGGCTTTTAAGTCTCCTCATTCAGCGAGAATATGTGTTCCCCGTAAATCTTCAAAGGCGGTTATCTTGGTGGTTACGCCTTGAGGGGTATCTATATTATGGCTTGGAGCACCTCTTGATTAATTTGTACCCTTTAGGTGAGGAGATTTTAATGATTGCGTATAAAAAGAAAGAAAAATGAACGGACAAATTAGGAACCAGCAGAGCAAAAAGAAGTTAAGTGTTCTTGAGACCTGGCCTAAAGTGGCCATCATCATCCTCAACTGGAATGGTTGGAGAGATACGATTGAATGTCTGGAATCAGTCCAGAATCTTAACTACTCTAATTATCAAATCATTTTACTGGATAATGGTTCAACAAATGATTCGGTTGAAAAGATTAAAGAATGGTGCGGAGGTAATATTCCAGTAAACACAAATTTTGTAACATTTTCTCCCGAACTTAAACCTGTAAAATATATAGAATATGATAGACTAACTGCCGAGGCAGCTGGTGTTGCCAATAAAGAATTAATAATCGATAATTATCCTTCAAATAGAAGAATGGTATTTATTCAAATAGAAGAAAATCTTGGCTTTGCCGAGGGAAATAATGTGGCTATCGAATACGCCCTTAATTGTTACCCACCCGCTGAGTTTGTATTTTTATTGAATAATGATGCATGGATAGATGTGAATTGTATTGCTAGTTCCGTTGAAGTTTCAAAAAAGAAGAAAGCTGCTGTAGTTGGTTGTGTAGTAAAGGACAAAGATAGAAAGGAAATATTATTTTCAGGTGATTGCCGTCGGCCAGAATTATTTTATTTGCGAAAGTTATATACTCACCATGATTTGATGGTTGATGAACCATCAAGTATGGTTTGTGGATGTGCAATGCTCGTTAATCGGAATGCTCTAATTGACCATAAAAATCGCTATGGATACTTCTTGAATCCAAAACTTTTTCTTTATGGTGAGGAGACCGAATTTTGTCTAAACATAAAAAGGTTAGGGCATGAGATATATGTATCAAAAAAAGCTATAGTTTACCATAAAGAAGCTCAATCTTCTGGAAAACAATTACAAAATTCATTGCCTCTTTACTATATGACACGCAACACAATATTTATTGCAAATAATTTCTTATCTTGTTTTTGGCGTATCTTTTTTCAAATTCATTATCCATTTGCCAGGTTAAGAGTAATTATAAGAAAGCTTATTGAAGGAAAGCCCAATGAGGCTATAGCTATCTTTGAAGGATTACTAGATGGTTATAAAGTAGTATATGGAAAATGGCGAAAACATGGGTGAATGGGAAACATCAAATTATGCCTCCTATAAAAATAGCTATAATTAATCTGATGATAGGTTATAGAAGAAGTGGTGCAGAATCTAATTGCCTTTGGATTATAGAGGCTTTAAAAGATATGTATGAACTTTATCTAATTACCACTGGCAGCGTGGATTTCAAATATCTCAATGAATGTTGGGGTACAAATATAAAGCCAAGCGAAATTACTGTAGTTAAATTTCCTCAATATTTCTTGAAATATACTAATCGATTTTTTGCACTTAGATATTCTATCTTGGGAAGATTCTGCAAACGAATATCTTCTGAATTTAATGTAATGTTTTCAACTTATAATGTAATGGATTTTGGGAAAAGAGGAATTCAAAGCATTGGAGATTTTCTTTTTTCTGATAAAATACGGAGAGTTCTCTATAATTTACCAAAGAAACGAGAAAAAGGATGGTTTTATCGGGATTCTTTATTAAGAAAAGTATACTTAAAACTATGTAAATACATATTTAATCCCTCGGAAAAAATGATAAAGAACAACCTTACCTTGGTAAATTCTGAGTGGACTCGCAGACTTATTAAGAAAATTTATGCTATCGATGCTCAAGTAGTTTATCCCCCTGTGACAGAGAGATTTCCTCATATTAGCTGGGATAAAAGGGAAACAGGCTTTGTTTGCATTGGAAGATTGGTTCCATTTAAGAAAATTGAAAGAACTATTGAAATTTTGACAAAGCTTAGAGAGAGAAGTTTTGATATTCATCTTCATATTATTGGAAAGGTTGAAGATTCCTATTATGCAAATAAAATCAAGCAACTTTGTGATAAAAATAGTAATTGGTGTTTTCTTGAAGGAGAAATAGATGGGCAAAAGAAATTGAAATTTATTGCCAAGCACAAATTCGGCATTAATGGTTGTCAAAATGAAGCATTCGGTATCGCTGTAGCCGAAATGATGAAAGCAGGATGTATTGTATGGGTTCCTAATGGGGGGGGGCAGGTGGAAATAGTAAATAATCCTTTGCTTATCTATGAAAATATTGGGGATGCAACAGATAAGATAGGACAAGTTCTTAAGAGCAATGTATTACAGGTTGAATTACGACAACATCTTGCCACGCAATCAAAAAAATTTTCTTCGAGAAGATTTATTGCAGAAATTAAGAAAGCGGTCCATCAATTTCTCAAAGAAAACATAGATTGACTGCTTTATTATTATGTCTACATTAATATCGTAGCAGGTAATCAACAATGCTTATTATGTCCCACATCCGACGCTTTACTGAAATAGCCCAGCACGAGGGGATTATTGAAGCTTTAGTGACCATTAAGCGCGAGCTTACAGGTCATTTTCATTACCACTGGTTGAAATGGACACGAACTAATAGATATTATTTGAGAAATGTTCAAGGTAGCAAAATGTATTTAGCAATTGATGATCCGGGAGTTTCGCGGGATCTTATTATTCGTGGGAGACGGGAACGATTCGAGACAAGGGTGATGCAAAAGATTTTAAGACCAGGAATGACAGTAATCGATATAGGTGCAAATATCGGTTACTATGTTATGATAGAGGGTCGTGCAGTTAGTGAAACTGGACATGTGTACGCTATCGAGCCGGAACCATGCAACTTCGAATTGTTGTGTCGGAATGTTAAGTTGAATAATTACCAACACGTAAGTGTGTTTCAGGCAGGGATTAGTAACGAGACTGGATTAGCTAAGCTGTACATCTCAGAACATAGCAACCTTCACAATTTGTTGCGTCCACTTTGCGCCAGAAATAATAACTCAGTTATTGACATTAAAGTTTACCGATTTGATGATTTCGTTGCCGAACACCATATAAAACCTTCAAATATTAATTTAATTCGTATGGACATTGAGGGATACGAGGTAAAAGCATTAGTGGGCATGGTGAAGACTTTGCGCGCAGCAAAGACGTTAAATCTTTTTATCGAATTTCATCCCCAATATATTAAAGACATTCCTGGCTATACTCTCGAATCTACAATGGAATTTTTGGCTTCTTTGGGATTCGAGATTAGATACGCAACTGCTACAGCGAAGAATGGTTATTCAATAAAGTTCCAGAACATCGCTATAAAAGATTTTCTTACTGAAGAGAAAGTGTCGAGGGATAATGTATTCATGACTTTTTTATCAAAGAAGGGGTAATGGCTCAAAAGCCTTGAAGCTCAATCCCACCATCTTAGTCGAGTTATCATCGTTGATGAAGGAAAAAACTATTATCTCAATCATTAGTCAAACTTCTTAAGGAAAAAGGGTTCTCACAAAGTTTTTATAAATTAGAATGGGTAATAAAATGGGGATTTTAGCGAAAGGATATAAAATAATATCAAAAAATCCATTCATAGTAAAATATGGGAGAGCATTTTTTGGGAGCAATATAGTAAATAACTTTTATTTATATGAACAACTTTGTAAATCTATAGCAAAACGCTATAACTTTAAAAGGCCATATGGAAATTTACGAATAAATATAGAAACAACATTGGCTTGCAATGCAAAATGTATTATGTGCTCAAAAAAAAGTTATCCTCTAAAGGCAAGAACGATGTCAGACGAATTATATAGAAAAATCATAAAAGACGCAAAGGAGATAGGCGTTAAAAAAGCGATCCTTTCGGTTTATGGAGAGCCATTGCTTGACCCGCATTTCTTGCAAAGAGCAAAATTGGCTGATGCGGCTAGCATTACATTTTCCTTTTATACGAATGGAAGTCTATTAAACGAGTCTATTTCAAAAGAACTTTTAGGTTTGAAAAGATTTCATGAGATTTTTTTTTCAATAAATGGATTTAGTAAAAAAACTTACGAAGAAATTATGGTAGGGCTTAATAGAGATTCAGTTTATTCTAACACTTTAAGATTCTTAGAGCTCAAGAATAGAATGAGACCTGATTTATCTCTAGTAATAACATGTGTCTTGTTTGAAAAAAATATCCACGAGATGAAAAAGATAAAAGATTTTTTTCAAAGACAGAAGGGGGTAGACTATGTCTATTTTCCAGCCATAAGAAATAGAGCAGGAACTTTACTTGATGTTGAAGCCAATGGAGAATCTGTCCAATTTAGTCCCCTCAGTAAAAAAAGCCATAAGTTGCTGCCTTGTAAGCTGCTATGGGAAGATCTTTTTATATACTCAAATGGAGATATTGGAGTTTGTTGTGAAGACACTGCTGCTAGAAGAATCATAATTGGAAATATTAATAAACAATCCTTGAAAGAAGTTTGGACTGGGAAAAAGATGAGGGCACTACGAGAACTACATTTAAAGGGGAAACGCTATCTGCATCCTATTTGCGGGAAATCTTGCTCTTACAATACTGTATGGTTGAA
>Ga0114919_10004008_pt1 | contig 11844 bp, 11 predicted proteins | sample BlataG_FD_88682 | JGI IMG/M metagenome (GOLD analysis project Ga0114919, IMG submission 88682) | Deep subsurface microbial communities from Black Sea to uncover new lineages of life (NeLLi) - Black_00105 metaG | ecosystem: Environmental > Aquatic > Marine > Oceanic > Sediment | place: Atlantic...
AACGGCCGTGCTGCTGGCCGCCCTGCCGGGGCTGGTATGTTGCTTCGGCATAGGACATCTGTACGCCGGCAGGGTGCGCCGGGGGCTGGTGCTACTGCTCGGGGGTTGGGGGTTAGCGGCAGGCGGCCTCTTCTGCCTCACCGCGTGGTCGATGTGCCACCTGGTCATCCCGCCGTTGGGACAGCCTATAGGCGAGCCGCCGGCAGCCGCCGACGTGTTTCTCACCGTCGGCGTGGTGTCCTTCCTGGGGGTCGTCTCCCTGTGGATATGGCAGATATTCGATGCCAGGCGCTGCGCGAAGTAGACCAGCCTCACAGGGGCAGCCGTCAGCCCGACAGCTAGCTCGCCGACCCCGATGGGCGCCGGCGCGGTCGACAGAGAGCATTCGCCTTGACCCGGCTTTGTCCCTTCGATAGAATGCTACGTCCGGGATCGTAGCCTGCGGATGGGGTGAAGCAGGCTCGAAAGGAGGGATTCACTGTGGTACGCAGAGTCAAGGACCAGGTCCCTGAAGAGGAACTCCGCCAGGACCTGGAGAGATACCGCCAGAGGGCCCTTGAGCTCGGCGCGACGGACGCCAGCGTCATCACCGCCGACGAAGTCCTTATCGACGAGAGGGCGCAGGCCAAGTGCAAGGTCCCCGTGTGCCGCCTGTACGGCACCAACGTGAACTGTCCTCCCCACGTCATGGAGCCGGACCGGGTGCGGGAGCTGGTGCGCCGCTATAGCTATGCCGTATTCTTCAGGCTGGCTATCAGCTCGGGACAGCAGGCGGACATAGACCATGCCGTCAAGGAGAAGACACTGGAGATCGTGTCGAAGATTGAATCCGAGGCGTTCTACGATGGCTACTACCTGGCCATGGGGTTCGGCGGCACGGGATGCAAGAACACCTTCTGCCTGGACCAGGAATGCAGCGCCATGATACCGGGGCAGGGCTGCCGCTACCCTTTCAAGGCCAGGCCCGGCATGCATGCCGTGGGGATGGATGTCTACAGAATGGCAATCCGGCAGGTCTGGGACATGTATCCCGTGGGACAGTCCAGCAAGCTAGAGGATATCCCCTGGGTGTCAACCATGGGTCTGGTGCTCATATACTAGGGCTCCTGGTCGAAACCGCGCCACAGGGAGATGTTGTCCACCGGCTCACGGTCGCTCCACACCCTGTTGGCGGGGTGGTCGGGGTCGGGGTAGCCGATGGCGATGGCGGCTATGATGCGCTTGGACTCGGGTATGCCGGCCAGTTCCTTGACGGCGTCGGGGTACAGTATGGCCTGCTTGACAATGCAGGTCCCCAGTCCGTAGTTGAGGGCGGCCAGGCAGATGGCCTGCGTGATGAGGGCGATGTCGAACTCGGTGCGCAGGGCATCCAGGAAGTCCTCGGCATACAGGATGAACCCCGCCGGGGCGTCGAAGAAGCGCAACCCCTTCTTATTCCACTCGGCCCTCTGCTCTCTGTCTTTCCGGGCAATTCCCATCAGGTCGAAGAGGTGGATGGCGAGTTCCACCTTGCGCCTCCGGTACGCGCCCTGGAGGTCCCGGGACTCTGTGTCGAAGCCGGGGGTGGCGCCGGAGTCCAGCATCTCAATGTTGCGCCGCTTGATCTGCTCCAGCACGCTGCCGGTGAGAACGGCGATCTCCCAGGGCTGGACGTTGGAGGCTGAAGGCGAGCGATTGGCGGCCTCCAGGATTTCCTCCAGTATCTTCCGGGGGACGGGATCGGGCCGGTAGCCCCTGATGCTCTTCCTCGTCCGTATGGCTTCGATGATGTCCAAAGGTCGGCTCCTTGTCTTCGCTTCACCGCGCCGCCTGCCGGGCACGGTGAAGCGATATGGTAGCAAGGAGAGGGGGCCCGTATCAAACCGGGCATGAAGGAGGGACGCGCATGGCGCCTCTAGCGCAGGAGGAGAGCCGCGGTTGACTCCCACCACAGGCGCCGCGTCTCGTCGCGGCCGGCCCTTACCCTCTCCGGGTCGGCTCCGCAGGCTTCGCATAGGGCCTGTATGGTGGCGTCCTCGGTGGGGGCACAGCCGTCGGCGTAGGCACCGAGCCCCGCCAGGCCTTCAGAGCAACTGCCCAGGATGGCGGTCTTGGCCGCAGCCGGCGGCTCGGAGGGGTTCCCCACAATGATGCTGAGCCCTTCCATGTCCCTCTCGTAGCCGGCGTTCTTGATATGGCGCAGGGCAGTCACTATCTCGTGCACGCAGCCGCTGCAGAAAGAGCCGCCTTGAAGAACGCGGACGCCGGGGAAGCCCTCGAGGTAGGCCTCGAAGGCGGTCTTGAATACCTGGCGGTGTCTCTCCAGAGGCTCGCCGAGGAGCTGTATCTGCTCCAGGCCGCTCACGGCACCCTCCTGGCGCGCAAGGTAGTCTAGGTGCCGCACCCGGGCGACCGGCATACCCATGAGCGAGCAGCCCACGATATCCGCCGCCAGAGGGTCGCGGCCGGCTATCACCAGGTCCATCTGCCGGGCGTCCTGCGGGTACCGCCACAGGCCTTCCAGGGCGAGGATGGCGTCTATGACGGCGTAGGCGGGACGCAGCACCGACAGGAGGTCGATGATGGCCAGGTCCAGCCCCAGCCCGTGCCCCTCGCGCTTGGCGGCCCCGGGCTGGATGCCCCACATGTTCTTGAGGCTGATGGTGGCATTGGCCCTGATGTGGCTCTTGAGAACAGGGATGCTGACGATGACGTCGCAGTCGAGCATTGTCCTGGCTACCTTCACCCTGTCCATTACCAGGGGTCTGGGTACGGCGACCTCTGCGACGGCGTCGCTGTTCAGGTAGCGCGTCTCAACTCCCAGCCTGCGGGCTACGTCGGCAGTGCCCGACACTTCAAAGCATTCCTCGGTGCTGACACTCTCGCCATCGTAGCTGGCAATGGAGCCTTCTGCTATGATCACCGACGCCGGCCGCATCTCCAGCACCATCCTGGTCACGGCCTCGGTGACGCGGGCGTCGGTCACCACGCCGCTGCCCGAGGGCTTCGGCTGGCACAGGTTGGGTTTCACCACCACCCTGGAGTCGCTCTTTATCAGCTCTTCCAGGCCGCCGGCAAGGCCGATCGCCCGGCGCACGGCGCCGTCAACATCGCCCGCCTTTACCTGTGAAATCGCCACTCTCTGTTTCATCGTTTCGCCTCCCGTGGACCTTTTCAGCCTGCCGGGTTGCTGCGGTGAAGGAGCCCCGGCAGCCTCACTCGCCGACCGCCTTGACCAGGACCCTCTTCCTCCGCTGGCCGTCGAACTCGGCGTAGTGTATCTGCTGCCAGGGGCCGAAGTCCAGCCTGCCCTGGGTTATGGGCACGATGACCTCGTGGTGAATCAACAGGCTCTTCAGATGAGCGTCCCCATTCGCTTCGCCGGTGGCATGGTGCTTGTAGTCGGGGCGGAATGGCGCCAGCTTCTCCAGCCATTCCTCGATGTCGGCTATCAGCCCGGGCTCGGCGTCGTTCACATAGACGCCGGCGGTGATATGCATGGCCGAGACGAGGACGAAGCCCTCGGTTATGCCGCTGCGATTCACCACGTCTCTTACCTGCTCGGTGATGTTGATGTACTCGCGAAGCTCCCGGGTATGGAACCACAGGTACTCAGTCAGCGATTTCATAGCTTGCCTCCAGCCATATTGTATACTATTGCCAGGGCCTGCCGGCCCGGCGCGTGCTAGAATTGTGCTGTGGCCGAAATGGAAGAAGACACGCGGTCATGGCTCGGAGACCTGAACCCGCGGCAAGTTGAGGCGGTGACCCACGGCGATGGACCGCTGCTGGTCGTCGCCGGAGCGGGCACCGGCAAGACCAGGACGCTGGCCTACAGGGTGGCATATCTGATGTCGCAGGGCATCAAGCCTGAGCGCATCCTGCTGCTGACCTTCACCCGCCGCGCCGCCGAGGAGATGCTCAAGCGTGCTGCAGCGGCAGTCTCGGGCCGGACTGCGGCGGTGAACCGTGTCTGGGGAGGCACCTTCCACGCCTTCGCCAACCGCATCCTGAGGATATACGCCCAGTCGGCCGGGCTTTCTCCCGAGTTCAGCATTATCGACCGCACCGATGCGGAGGACTTCCTCAACGTTGTCCGCACCCAGATGTCCTTTTCCAGCAAGGACAGGCGCTTTCCCCGCAAGGCCACCTGCCTGGACATATATTCCCGCCGTATCAACGGAGACGAGGACCTGGAGTTGGTGCTGAAGAAGGACTTTCCCTGGTGCCTGACGTGGCGGGACGAGTTGACCGCCCTGTTCCGCGCTTACGTTGAACGCAAGCAGAAGCAGCAGGTCCTGGACTACGACGACCTCTTGCTGTACCTGTACTACCTGCTGGAGGACGAACGGTTGGGGGACTCGGTGGGGGGACGATTCGACCATATCCTGGTGGACGAGTACCAGGACACCAACCGCATTCAGGCGGGCATCCTGGCGAGGATGCGGCGTCAGAACAAGAACCTGATGGTGGTCGGGGACGACGCCCAGAGCATCTACAGCTTCCGATGCGCCACCGTGCGCAACATGCTGGACTTCCCGGTGCAGTTCCCGGGAACGAGGGTGGTCACTCTCGACCAGAACTACCGCTCGTACGAGTCCATACTGGAGACCACCAACCGCGTCGTCGCCCAGGCGCATGAGCGGTACTCCAAGGAACTGTGGTCCAGCCGCCGGGGCGGCCAGCGCCCGCAGCTAATCACCTGCTCGGACGAGGACCACGAGGACGAGGCAGTTATCCGCCGGGTGCTGGAGCACTACGAACAGGGAATCCCGCTGCGGCGGCAGGCCGTTCTCTTCCGCGCGGCGTCCTATTCGGCATCGCTGGAGCTGGCGTTGACGCGTAAGAATATCCCGTTCCACAAATATGGAGGGCTGCGCTTCCTGGAAGCGGCACATATCAAGGATGTCATCAGCATTCTGCGGATCCTGGAGAACCCGCGCGATGAGATTGCCTGGTTCAGGATATTGCAGTTGCTCAACGGGGTGGGTCCGGCCACAGCAGCGGCTGCGTTCGAGCATGTTGCCAGCAACGGCTACAAGCCGGCCTCCATTGCCACCTCCAAGGCCCCGGCCGCGGCGCGGGACGAGATATCCCAGCTTGCCCTGCTGGTACAGGACATGGCGGGGATGAAGGATGAGGGGCCTTCCGTCCAGATCGAGAGGATACGCCGTTTCTATGCCCCTTTACTGAGGCGCAACTACGAGAACCCCGAGCCGAGGGAGAGAGATATCGAGCACCTGGAGCAGCTTGCCACCGGCTACACGTCGCGCCGGCGCTTTCTCGACGACCTGGTGCTGGACCCGCCGGTGTCGACGGGCGACCTTGCCGGGCCCCCCATCAAGGACGAGGACTGGCTGGTGCTTTCCACCATTCACTCGGCCAAAGGCCTGGAGTGGGATGCGGTCTACCTGATTCACGCCGCCGACGGCTGCCTGCCCTCGGACATGTCCACGGGCAGCGACGCAGAGATAGACGAGGAGCTGAGGCTGACCTACGTGGCCATGACACGGGCGCGCGACTTCCTCTATGTCCTGTGGCCGCTGCGCTTCTACGCCACGGCCGGCGGGCTCTCGGACAGGCACAGCTATGCGCAACGCAGCCGCTTCTTCACCCCGGAGGTCGTCGGCAGCATGGAGGAGCTGGGCTGCGGTGAGGCAGAGGCCGAGGGAGACAGGTCCTTCTCTCTGGAGCCTGCGGAGGACATCTCCGCCCGCATCCGTGACATCTGGAGTTGAGCTCTCGCACCTGGATTGGGGAGAGGGGGTGAGGTTTCGGTGGAACGCAACCGTGTGGCCGGCCGGCCATGTGCTATAATCAGCGGAGTTAACGGCAGACAGCACGGGAGCCGTCCAGAGGAGAGCTATGGCAGCAGACATGCCACTTGGACAGGGGCCGTATCTGGTAGCCGCCTGTCTCTGCGAGAGGGTACTGGACGAAAAGGACGGCGTGAAATCGGCCATCCGCTTTGTCGATCGCATCACGCGCACCATGGTTGGCCCCAGCCCGGCGAAGGAGATGGAGCCTTTCGAGTATCCCCTGACCCTGCTGATCAAGTTGAAGTCAGGGTGGGCGCGGGGGGCCTACGACCTTCAAATCAGGCTGGTGAAGCCTTCCGGCGAGAGTCCCACGCCCTTCCAGCGGACGATATACCTCGAGGGGGAGGAGGACCGCAGCACAGACGTGGTGGTCAACATGCGGATGAAGTTCGATACGCCGGGGGTGCACTGGTTTGATGTGTACCTGGGTGAGCTGTGCATGACCAGGATACCGCTCAGGATTGTGTATATACCCCAGGTCAGGCAAGTCCGCCGCCCGGGCGAAGGGCAACCTCCAGACCAACTCCCTCCCGCCGGTGCCTGACCGGCAGCTCCGGGAATCCGCCGCCTGGCTCTACAGCCGGGCAGCCAGGAGCCCTTTCTCTGATATCAGCCTGTCGAGTGCCTGGTGCAGGTCGTCAAGCGTGCCATCGTTGGTCAGGGAGTAATCTGCCCTGGCGCAGGCTTCGCTGATGTGGAATAGCCCTTCCTCTGCATCGTCCTGGCGGATGAACTGCTCGTACGTGTGGGGGTCTCTCTCCTCGCCGCGTTGGCGCATCCTGCCGTAGCGGACATGCGGATCGGTGACAGAGACGTGTATCAGGATGAAGTCTTCGCCGAAGGCGTTTTTCAGTATGGTGATGTCCTCGAGCGACCGAATTCCGCTTATTGTGGCGAAGTCCCATCCGTTCTGGCGTATCCGCTCCGCTATCAGCCTTATGAAACAGCCCTTGCCAGACTGGCGGAAATACCTCTCCGAGATAGCCTGCAGGTTGGCCCTGGTGGGCTCCAGGCCTTCCGTGGCGGCGATTTCCCTTACCATATCGCCGCTTGACAGGAGAGGCACGCCGTAGCGGCTGTGGACGTGCTTCGTCACCTCGTCCTTCCCCGACCCGTTCTGTCCCACGGCACCAATGACTTTCAAGGGCTTTCTCCTCCGGGCTCTCCGTTGTCTCTACTCCGCCCAGTCCTTGGTGACCGTGGGCAGGCTCATGCGGCAGACCTGCCGGATGGCGGGTATCTGGGACACGAACAGGATGATGGCTGCGGACAGGCCGGCGATGACGTATGACCTGGGATAGATGACCATGGGCATGCTCATGATGTCTGACTCGAACTGCTGCATGAAGTAGCTGGTGAGGTAGTAGCCGCCGGGGAGACCCATGGCGACTCCCAGGCAGCCGATGGCCAGGTTCTCGAGGCTGAGAATAAGGCTGAGCCTGAAGTTGCTCATGCCGACGGCGCGCATGATGGCGATCTCCCGCCTCCGTTCCAGCACGTTCACCGTTACCCCGTTGAAGATGATTGCCATTCCCAGGGCGAAGCTAATAGCCAGCATCACGCCGATGAAGACCCAGAAGAAGTCCATGAATTCGGCGATGAAGCTCTCCACCTCGCCGGCGAGCTCGATGGAAGCAGTCTCGGGGAGCTTGTAGATCCTTTCCAGGAGTCCGGCCGACGGCGGCCCCTCGAAGCGGAGGAGCACGCCGGTAGCCGCCCCCGGCAGGCGCAGCAACTCCTGGGCGTCCTTCAGGGGTACGTATGCCCTGCCTCCGATGGGCTCATCGATCAGCCCTGCCAGCCTCTTCTCGGTGTCGCCCACGGAGCCGACCATGGGCTCCAGGTGTAGCGTGTCGCCCGGGACGGCGGCCAGCTTCTGGCTCAGGAAAGAGGTGAGCAGCACGCCGTCGGGCACGACGCTGGCGGGGGAGCCGTCGGGCGTCAGGAGGGTGTACATGGTGGAGCCTTCCTCCAGCCCCATGAGGCTGGTATCGCATGCCTCCTCCCCGTGCTTCAGGCGGTAGGGCGCCTCCAGGATTGCCTCGGCTTCCTGTACGCCCTGGAGGTGCTCGATGTAGGAGGCGGTCGCCGCTCCTGCCGTGCCCTGGAAGACGACCTTGGCGTCGTACTGCTGGATACGGTCGAACTGTGTGGACATCATCCAGTCCATGGCGTCGACGAAGGCCATCGATATGAGGATCATGGCCATGGCTGAGGCCACACCTGTTGCCATGAACAGGCTGCGGCGCATGTTGCGGAAGACGTTGCGCAGGGGCAGCTTGAGCATGCTGGGAAGCAGGGGAAGGAAGGGAAACAGGACCCGCAGCATGGTGCGGTGTGCGTGGGGAGGGGTGGGAGGACGCATGGCCTCGGCGGGGCGCATCCTGGCCGTGGCCCACGCCGGCAGCAGGCCGGCCAGCAGGGGAACCCCGATTCCTATCATCATGCCGATGCCGACCACGTTCCAGTGCGGCTCGACGATGATGTACGGCAGCTTGAGCTCTTCGGCGTATACGGCGGTCAGGAAATCGGCGATGGCACGGCCCACCACCGCCCCGATGACCGAGCCGATGACGCCGACCGCCAGGGCAAAGGCCATATAGTGGAGCAGGATACGGAGCTTGCCGTATCCCAGGGCGCGCATCAGCCCTATCTGCACACGCTGCGACTCCACCAGGCGGTTGAGAAGGACATATATGGCCAGGGCAGCCATGGAGAGGAAGACGGTGGGGAACAGCACGGCCATCTCCTTGAACCCGTCCAGGTCCTGCTTGAGCAACTGGTTGCTCGCCTGGTCCTCTCTCTCTATTATGTAGGCGCTGCGTGCACCCTGAATGACGTCTATCTTCCTGGCGCTGATGGTCAGGGGCTCGTCCTTGGAGCTTATTCGCTTGATGTGGTAGCGCTGGAGGATCCGCTCCACCTGGTGGAACGCGGCGCTGCGGTCTGCTTCATCGTCCAGGATGAGGTTGATTTCGTTGACCAGGCCCTTCATGCCGAAGAGGGACTCAGCCCTGGTCTGAGGAACGAACAGGACGCCGAAGGTGCGCTCCGAGCTGAAAGGCTCCTGGGCGCTCTTGGAGACCCAGATGTACTCCGGACTGACCACCGTGCCGGCTATCTGCAGGCGGACCTCTCGCTGGTCCTTCTTGATGGTGAGCCAGTCGCCGGGGCTGAGCCCGTGGTACGCGGCGAACCGTTTCTCCAGCAGTACCTGGCGCCCGCTGCCCGGGCTGAAGTAGCTGCCGGCCTCTATCTGGACGTCGTTGATGCGGGGATGGCTTGGCGCCGGCAGAGAGATGACCCGTCCCGCCACCTTTTCGCCGGTCTCCATCTCCAGCTCGATGGCTATGTCCCCCGTAATGCGGCCCTCCGCCTCTACCCCGGGGATGTCGTCCATCTCTCTGGCAGCCCTGTTGGGGATGTAGTCCATCGATATCCAGTAGTCGGCCATGCGCAGGCGCTGGTAGGTTCCCTCGTAGGAGACGTAGAGGTTCTGATAGGACTGGTAGGAGCCCACGAAGGCGGCCACGCCGAAAACGATGATGAGGGTCACGGCGCCGAACTGTGCCCGGGATGCCCTGAGGTCCCGGAGGACCTTGCGCTGCAGCCGGGACACCGCTACCATTTGAGCTCTTCGGGGTCGAGCGGGTTGGCGTTGCGGACTACCTCGGCCAGGCGTCCGTCGCGGAGGCGTACCACGCGGTGGGCGATGGCGCCTATGGCGGAGTTGTGGGTCACCACCACCACGACCTTCTGCCTTGTTTCATTGAGGGTCCTCAGCAGCTTGAAGATACGTTTGCCCGTCTCGAAGTCCAGGTTGCCGGTTGGCTCATCGCAGAGGAGGACCGAGGGGTCGGTGGCCAGCGCTCTGGCTATGGCCACCCGCTGGTTTTCGCCCCCAGACAGCTCGCTGGGGAAGTGCTTCATGCGGTCTTCCAGCCCGACCACTCTCAGTATCTCGTCGGGAGACCTGCGATGGGACACAAGCTCGGCAGCGAGCTCCACATTTTCCTTGGCCGTGAGCGTGGGGATCAGATTGAAGAACTGGAAGATGAACCCGATCTGGGTGCGGCGAAAGCTGGTGAGACGGCCCTCCGAGAGCCGGGTGATTTCGATGCCGTTGACCACGATGCGCCCCGAGCTGGGCGAGTCCAGGCCTCCAATGAGGTTGAGAAGGGTCGTCTTCCCCGACCCGCTTGGTCCCAGGAAGACGATGAACTCCCCCGCCGCGATATCGAGGGTGACCTCTCTCAGGGCCGGCACCTCGATCTTGCCCATGTGGTAGCTCTTGGAGACCTTCTCCAGGATGATCCTGGGCTCTCCGATCTGCTCGCGGGCTGAGCCCGCCTCTAGAACCTGTGTCATGGACGATGGCTATGGTAGAGTGCCAGGTCGGATGCTGTCAATTCTTGACACGGTCCCAGATTTGCTTTACTGTTCCTCTCCATGCTAAGAGATAGGAGGCAGGTGAACTCACCGGACTTGTGAGAGGAGGTATGCGATGTTCAGGAAGATTCTGGTCTGTCTCGACGGCTCAAGCCTTGCGGAGCAGGTCTTGCCCTATGCGACGGAGGTGGCGCAGCGCTTCGGCAGCAGAGTAGTACTCCTCCAGGTGATCCATCTTCCCGCCTCGTTCGCGGCGGCGGCGGCGCAGGGAGGGGAGAAGATACTGGCGGAGGAAGTGGGCAGACTAGCCGGCGAGGCCAGGGCCTACCTGGAGGGGGTGGCGGCATCCCTGCGGGAAAAGGGGCTGGAGGTGGAGGCCGCAGCACTGGAGGGCACGCCCAGTGAGACCATAGTGACCTACGCCCGGGAGAATGAAGTGGACCTTATTGCCATTGGGACTCATGGGCGGAAGAGCCTGGGACGCCTGATCTTTGGCAGCGTGGCCGACTATGTCCTCAAGCACTCGAGCATCCCGGTGCTCACCGTAAAGCCGCAGGATAAGCAGGCGTAACATTGCCGCTTCCTTCCGTGAGCGGAGTGGGGGCACCTTTCACCGGATGGCGCTGTGGTTGGCCCGGGACACCGGTGAAGCTGCGGGCTTCTCAGCATGCGGTGTATAATGGATACTGGATGCGCCACTGACGTGCAGAGAAAGAGAGGAGCGCCATGACGGAAGAACAGGACAGCAGCAAGAAGGGCACGGCGGAGAACTTCGGCGACATGCTGACAGCATTCGGGTCGGCTATCAGTGAGATATTCAGCGACCCTGAACTGAAGGAGAAGGCGAAGGAATTCGGTGATGCCGCGGCGGAATCCGCTAGGACACTCGGCAAGAGGTTTAAGGACGAGGAAGTGAAGACCAAGTTCAAGGATGCGGGAAAGGCGGCGGAGGAGTTTGGCAAGTCGGTGGCCGACTGTTTTAAGTCCGGGAAGTCGTGAGCGGGAGTCGCAGGAAGAGAAGGGCAGCCGAAAGGCGTCTGGCCGGGGAAGGCAAGAGCAGGGCGATTTCGCCGTGGGCGGTGTTGATCATCGGGCTGGTGGCTCTGGCGGTGGGACTGGCCAGAAGCTGCGCCTGACGGGGTGAGACCTTCACAGTGCTTGCAGCCCTGCGGGACGCCGGGGCAGTCCTGTATTGCAGATGACTGAGAGATAGGAGGAAGCATCCATGTCAGGAAAGAGATTGGGGTTTATCGGGCTGGGCATAATAGGAAAGCCCATGTGCAAGAAGCTGCTTGACGCCGGCTATCCGGTGACCGTGTGGAACCGCAGCCGGCCGGGGATCGATGAATTGATTGGATATGGGGCTGTAGCTGGAGGTTCGGCCAGGGAGGTTGCGGAGAAATCGGATGTGGTGATAACGATAGTGAAGGCCACGGCAGATGTGCAGAAGGTGGTGCTGGGGCCCAACGGCGTGCTGGAGGGAGCCAGGCCGGGAATGATCCTGATCGACATGACCACCATCTCGCCGAAAGCCACCAGGGAGATTGCGGCAAAGCTGAACGAGAAGGGAGTGAGGATGCTGGACGCCCCCGTCAGCGGGGGTGACAAAGGGGCCAGGGAGGGGACGCTCTCCATCATGGTTGGTGGGCCGGAGGAT
>Ga0114919_10004009_pt1 | contig 11844 bp, 9 predicted proteins | sample BlataG_FD_88682 | JGI IMG/M metagenome (GOLD analysis project Ga0114919, IMG submission 88682) | Deep subsurface microbial communities from Black Sea to uncover new lineages of life (NeLLi) - Black_00105 metaG | ecosystem: Environmental > Aquatic > Marine > Oceanic > Sediment | place: Atlantic...
AAGGGCAAAGAGGTAACGCTCAAGGCTGATTCGCTTGGGCGCGGTTCGAAGGGGCTTAGCTCTATCGTTCAGGCTAACTCTATCAAGGACAGTAAGGACCTGTACAAAGAGAAGCTTCGGCCGCAGTTCCATTTCACCTCGCGCCGCGGCTGGAACAACGATTCCAACGGCTTGGTGTATTACAAGGGCGAATACCACCTTTTCTACCAGCACAATCCTTATGGCTGGCCGTGGGGCAATATGACCTGGGGCCATGCCGTCAGCAAGGACCTCGTGCACTGGACGGAGCTGTCCGACGCCATTCATCCCGATAAGCTCGGGACGATTTTCTCCGGCTCGGCCGTCGTCGATGAGCATAATACCGCTGGCTTTCAGACCGGAGATGAAAAGGTGATTGTCTGCATTTATACCTCCGCCGGCGGGAGAAATCCGGAGTCGAAGGGCCAGCCATTCACCCAGTCCATTGCATACAGCAACGACCGCGGAAGGACCTGGACGAAATATGAGGGCAATCCCGTAATAGGGCATATCCGCGGCGGCAACCGCGACCCGAAAGTCATCTGGCACTCGCCTACAAATCAGTGGGCGATGGTGCTATATCTCGAGAAAAGCGTTATGTTGTTCTTCACCTCGAAGGACCTCAAGACCTGGCAGCGCCACAGCGAGCTAAAATGCTATCATGAGTGTCCGGAGCTGTTCGAATTGCCGGTCGATGGCGACAAGAACAATACCAGATGGGTCCTGTACGGGGGCAGCGGGGATTATCTGCTCGGCCAATTTGACGGAAAGGAGTTTAAGCCGGATACCGAGAGCATTCGCTTCCAGCGCGGCAACTGCTTCTACGCATCGCAGACGTTCAATAATATCCCCGAAAAAGACGGGCGACGAATTCAGATTGCCTGGGGCCGGGTCAAGATGACGGGCATGCCGTTCAATCAGCAGATGCTCTTCCCGGTCGAATTGACTCTGCGGACCACCGATGCCCCTGGGGCCCCGCGCAGCGTCCCTGGCGGGACTCGCGGGGAGGGCATCCGAATGTTCGCCGAGCCGGTCAGGGAGATAGAAACCATCCACGGCAGGAAACGCACTTTCAAGGCTGGGACCATAAAGCCGGGTGAGAACCTGCTCTCCGGCATCGAGGGCGACCTCTTTCATATCCTCGCCGAGTTTAGTCCGGCCGATGCGGCCGAATTCGGATTCGTGATTCGCGGCACACCGGTCACTTATAACGTCGAAAAACAGCAGCTCTCCTGCAGGGGCAAAACCGCTGATTTGAAGTCGGCTGATGGCAAACTCCGCCTTGAGATTCTAATCGACCGGACCTCTATCGAGATTTTTGGCAACGATGGCAGGGTTTATATGCCGATTGGCGGAATCCTGCCGGAAGATAACAAAACACTCGAGCTATTCACCGAAGACGGCGACACAGAGCTTAACTCCCTCGAACTCTACGAACTCCGCTCCGCCTGGAAATAACAAGCTAAACCAAATCAACCGTAAACAAGTGCGGATTTTTACAGTCGGATTCACCATCGGCGTATGCACAAAGCCCAGTCAATCCTTGCATCATCGATGCTAAGGCAATAGCATATAATCATGAACCGGCGAAAATAAACAGTGTTATCAAATGCGAAATAACCTATACCTGAAATTCTCTGGGAACTCTGTGATGATCTGATATGACGAAGGATTGAATTATGGAAACATCTTTCAAAAACCAATCCGGCCGTAACTGGCGCAAAATCCTCTTTGAAGTGATTTTTGAAGCCGACACCGCCGCGGGCAAATGGTTCGACATTGTCTTGATAGTCTGCATCCTGCTCAGCGTGGCCGTGGTCATGCTCGACAGCATTAGCTCGGTTCATGCCGATTACGGCGGGCTGCTAAAAGCTGCCGAGTGGTTCTTCACAATTCTCTTCACAATCGAGTACATCCTGCGGCTGCTCTGCGCGGGCAGGGCGATTCGTTACGCCGTCAGTTTCTTCGGCATCGTCGATTTGTTAGCGATACTGCCGACTTATATAAGCCTCTTAGTCCCGGCTGGGCGGTATCTGGCCGTGGTCAGGGTCGTCCGCGTACTCAGGGTGCTGCGTATCTTCCGGGTGCTGAACATGGGCCAGCACGCCAAGGAGGCGGCCCTGCTCAAGCAGGCTTTGTATGCCAGCCGGCGTAAGATACAGGTATTTCTCCTTGCGGTTTTGACTCTGGTCGTGATTATTGGCTCGCTGATGTACGTCATTGAGGACGGCAAAGAGGGCTTCACCAGCATACCGCGCAGCGTCTATTGGGCGGTAGTTACTTTGACGACGGTCGGCTATGGCGACATATCGCCGAGTATCGCAGTCGGGCAGTTCCTCGCGGCCCTGGTGATGATTTTGGGCTATTCGATGATTGTAGTGCCCACCGGGCTCGTTACGGTGGAGATGTCGAAGGCCTCTGCCGAAGAACAAGGCTCGCAGGCCTGCCCAAGCTGCACCGCCGAAGGTCACGACGCCGACGCCCTTTACTGCAAATTCTGCGGCTCGAAACTTTAGTCTTTGTGAGCTTACTTTTGTATCGCCGGTTATAATAGAGAATTGAAAAATGGTCATCGTCAAAATTGCAGCAGCGCTCGTTGGCTTGGGCTTGATTGTGCTCTATTTCGTCGCAAAGCGCATGTCCCGAAACGCCAGACGCAAGCGCCTCTCGGCCGCGCCGTTCCCAGACGAATGGGAGCAAATAGTCAAAAAAAATGTCCCCCTTTATAATCGTTTGCCGGATTTGCTGAAAGAGCAGCTTCACGGCCTCGTAAATATCTTCATTGCCGAAAAGAATTTCGAGGCCTGCGGCGGCCTGGAAATGACCGATGAGATAAAGGTTACAATCGCGGCCCAGGCCGGCATGTTGCTGCTGAACCGAAAGACGCGATTCTTCCCCAAGCTTCGCACCATTCTCGTATATCCCCACACTTACGTAGCCAAAATGGTATCTTCTGATGGTAGAGTTACGGTAGAAGGACAAAGCGTCCGCCTCGGGGAATCCTGGCAAAACGGCCCGGTCGTCCTCGCCTGGAACAGCGTAATAGGCGGAACATCGAACATCACCGACGCCCGCAACGTCGTGCTCCACGAGTTCGCTCACCAGTTGGACCAGGAAGACGGCTCCGCCGACGGCGCCCCCATCCTCGAACACCGCAGCCGCTACGCCGCCTGGGCTTGCGTCCTGAGCGAGGAATATGAAGCCCTGCAAAAAAAGAAAAAGGCCCGCAGAAGGTCGGTTATGAGCAAATATGGTGCGACGAATCCCGCCGAGTTCTTTGCCGTCGTTACCGAGACCTTTTTCGAAAAGCCCAGACAAATGCAAAAGCGACACCCCGAGCTTTACGATGAGCTAAAAGACTACTACAAGCTGGACCCCGCCGAATGGTCATAAGATACCTTCCAGCCGGCATGTCCCCGCAAATCATCAGCATAATTCAACGCAATTCTCTCAAAGACCGTTGTATTGCTCGGCGGATTTGGTATTCTATTGCACGTTAAAACTTAGCTGCACATACTCAGGTAGCCGTATATAAGAAACGCATATTAAGGGAGTTGACGATGAAACACGTTTCCCGCCGGACTTTTATGAAAGGTTCGCTCGCCGCCGGCATATCGCTGGCATTGCCGTTCTCCCGCGCACGAGGCGCCAACGACGACATTCGCGTGGCCGTGGTCGGCTTCCGAGGTCACGGCAAAACCCATATCAACGCATACCTGAAAATCCCCAGCGTGCGGGTAGTGGCCTTATGCGATGCCGACAGAGATGTCCTGGCCCGCGGAGTAAACGATTTTAAGCAGCGAAATGAAAAGGTCGATGCCTACGTCGATATTCGCAAGCTCCTGGAGGACAACAGCATCGACGCCGTATCGACCGCCACGCCCAATCACTGGCACGCCTTGGTAACCGTCTGGGCCTGCCAGGCCGGCAAGGATGTCTGCGTCGAAAAGCCCGTCTCCCATAATATCTTCGAGGGCCGCAAAATGGTCGACGCCGCCAGGAAGTACAATCGCATCGTCCAGGCCGACCTCGACCAGCGTTCCAACGAGGCCCTCCACAAGGCAATCGAGTACATCCAGCAGGGCAATCTCGGCAAAATTGTGCTCGTCCGCGGCTTCTGCTACAAACGCCGCAAAAGTATGGGAAAAGTTAGCGGCCCGCAGAAGGTTCCTGAATCCATAGATTATAACCTGTGGTGCGGGCCGACGCCGATGGTGCCGTTGATGCGCAGAAATTTGCATTATGATTGGCATTGGGTCTGGGCGACCGGCTGCGGCGAAATCGGCAACAACGGCCCCCACCAGCTGGACGTCTGTCGCTGGGTTTTGGGCCTGACCGGATTGCCGAGGCGGGTAATGAGCATCGGCGGGCGTTTTGGATACGACGACGACGGCGAGACACCGAACACTCAAATAGCTTTTTACGACTGTGAACCCGCTCCTATTATCTACGAGGTGCGCGGCCTGCCAACAGAAGCTGCGGCTTCGGCGATGGATGTTTACCGTGCCCGAAGCAATACCGGCGTTGTGATGCAAAGCGGACGAGCGGGTCCCGGCCCAAATACCGGCGTCGTCGTTCAATGCGAGAACGGCTACGTTGACCTCAACGCGCGCATCGCCTACGACAATAACGGCAGCAAAATCAAGCAATTCAGCGGTAAAAATCTTGGACCGCAGGCCAACTTTATCAAAGCGGTTCGCAGCCGCAAAATCAACGAAGCCAGAATCGACATCCTCCAAGGACACCTCTCCACCGCTCTCTGTCACATGGGCAATATCTCCCAACGCCTCGGAAAGCAGTCGCCGCCGGAGCAAATCAAGGAAATGCTCGTGGGCGACACAGAGTCATCGGAAGCGTTTGGGCGTTTTCAGGAACACCTGCGGGCCAACGGTGTAAACCTTACAAACACACCGGCCGTCCTCGGCCCCTGGCTCACAATGGATTCGAAGAAAGAAAAGTTCATCGGCCGGTTCGCAAAGCAGGCCAACCTGTTCTTAATAAGAAATTACCGAAAACCGTTCGTAGTGCCGGAGCGGGTGTGAAAATTCCAAGGAGAAATCGGATGTCTTCATATAACAGAGCAATCTCTCGTCGTAATTTCCTGTCCCGTGGAGTTCAAACTGCCGCCGGCATCTTTGCCGCCGCCGCACTTTCTTCGTGCAGTCCACTGCGGAGCGGCCACGCGGCCAAACCCGGCTCGAAAATGCGTTTCGGCCTGACCACCTACCAGTGGGGCAAAGACTGGGACCTGCCGACTCTGATTGACAACTGCCAAAAGGCCGAGGCGCTGGGCGTCGAGTTGCGAACGAGTCTTTCTTATGCTCACGGCGTTGAGCTGGACCTCAATGCCCGCCAGCGCAGCGACGTAAAAAATCGCTTCGACAACGGCCCCGTTACGCTGGTCGGCATCGCCACCAGTGAACGCTTCGATTCACCCGACCCCGCAAAGCTCAAAACGGCAATCGAAAATACCAGGGCCTACATCAAGCTCAGCCGCGATATAGGCAGCACCGGCGTCAGGGTCTTCCCCAACAGCTTTCACAATGACGTGCCGCGGGAAAGGACCATCGAGCAGATAGGTAAGTCACTGAACGTCGTCGGGGCGTTCGCCGCCGACTACGGACAGCAGCTCCGTCTCGAAGCACACGGCAGTGCCGGCGAGCTGCCGAGTCTCAGGGCAATTATGGACCACGTTGACCAGCCAAGTGTTCGAGTGAAGCTCAACTGCGACGGGAGAGACACTCAGGGCGGGGGCTTCGAATACAATTTCAATCTCGTCAAAGACCTTCTCGGCTCCACCATCCACGCCCACGATTTCAAGGACCCCGGATACCCTTACCAGTTGATGATTGATTTGCTCGTAAAGATGGACTGGGCCGGCTGGATACTGCTCGAAAACAGCAGCAAAGTCCCGGACCGCGTCAAGGCCATCATCGAGCAGCGGCAGCTCTGGCAGCGCATGCTCGAGAACTCTCTTGCTGGATGAACCGGCAAAGACAGCCATCAAGCACGCTGCCGAACGGCTCACAGGCGATTGCTAACTTTAACGTTAATTTTTGTCCCCAAAAAGTCCGGATAAATGTCACTGCAAGCTCTTGCGGTGGGAACTATGGAGGGTTCTCCTAACTGACACAATATGTCGGAGGGGTATGGTACGGGTGTCGTCAAAAAAGCATGCTTTTTTTCTGAGCAAAAAAGGCTTACTGAATTCAGGAATTCATCTACAGATGCTCAGTCTTGATATCATCAAGTATTTTATCTATCAGAATCGAAACAGTTTTCCTGCTTCTGCTCTTAACTCTTTTTCCATTAAACGCAATAACCGCAGTCCATGATCGTAGGACTCTCACTGGACGAGGTGATTGCAGACCCTATGATGAATTTCCTGTGGTCGGGATTGAGTCGCTTCTGACGACGTTAAAGAGTAGAACACCGGCAAGCATAATGCCGCCAAGGAATCCGCCAACGTGTGATAGATGAGCCGTGGGGAGAAGCCCTACAGAGCCCGCCGTCAAGCTCAGAAGGAACCAGATTAAGACTATCCAAGGCCCTAAGAAGCCAAAGCGTCCAAAGCAGAACGCAACGTGCATTCCGAGGATACCCATTATGGCACCGCTTGAACCGATAGCAGGCCGACCGTCATAAGAGATGTGGACGAATGCCGAGAAAACACCTACCAAAAAGTATGCCAATACATAATTTGCATTTCCCAATCTTGAACAAACGTGACGGCCAAATATATAAAGCGTCAGGAGGTTCCAGGCAATATGAGGTAAATTTGCGTGAAGCCACATGTGACCCAATATGGCCAGGACAGACCAGCCTTCCAGAACCAATCCGTTCAAATATTGCTGGCTGGAGTCATAGGTGAACTGAATAAAAAACGACACAACAATCAGCACCATAACAACATAGTTGCCGGCAGGTAAGCTTGGGGCATATAGACTACGTTTGAATTGAATGTGCAAAAGACGCTCCTAAAACGAGGTCAATCAGACGGCCATTCAACCAGGCCTGCATAGGTGGGAAAACTCAAATAGGACCAGAGAAGCCTTCTCACCACTCCTCCGTGAGCATTCTCTATTATAGCAGGTATGCTGCAAAAGTCAAGCAAAAAGTCCGGATAAATGTCACTGCAAGAATAGTCCTGTCAAAACAACTGCGTTTTGCCTGCATTACCCAATGTTTTTCGTACAAAAACACGAAATACACAGAATCCCGTAGTTTCTACGATGGAGACGTCTTTAGTTTCGTCCGATACTGTTAATTGAACCTTGCAGATACTGCAAGCTATTGAGGTGGGAACTATGGAGGGTTCTCCTAACTGACACAATATGTCGGTGCAAATGCGCCGGCTATTGGGACAGGTGCAATTTATGCCTGAGAATTCGACTCTAACGGTCCTCGGTGACCCTGAACTGGCCGAGCAAAGTTATAGCCGCGCCGGCAAGATTATCCGGCTTGAGCTGGATATCCTTGGCGAAACGGTCGATTTGCACATCCATGTTGCGCAAACCCAGGCACGCCTGGCGGACATCGTGCCGATAGCACACGCAGTTTCCACTAATATCACAGATAAGGTAACAGAAATGGTGCGGTTGAGCGGCGCCCACATCCCCTGTGGTAAGGGCTGCTCAGCTTGCTGCAGTTATCTTGTCCCTCTGTCGGTTCCGGAGGTATTTCGCCTCAAGCAGGAGGTCCTCACGATGCCTGCGTCACGACAGGAACATATCTGGCAGGTGTGTCTTTCAGCATCGCAGCGGCTCCTTGAACATCCGCCTCTACACTTATCCGATGACAGCACAACGCCCGGTGTAACCGCCAATCAAAGTGACATGGACGCCTTGTCGCAATGGTACAGGAACTTGAAATTACCCTGTCCTCTTCTCCACGAAGGAGTGTGCACAATTTATAACCAGAGACCATTGGCATGCAGAGAGTGTTTTGTAACCGGCTGCGCCTTGGCCTGTGGAGGTGGACAAGCCGTGGCGGAAAAGATTGAAATGCCGGTCAGAATCTCAGAGGTTCTTGGCCGGCTGGCAAGTGAGCTTGAGGGCACGGGCACCGAAGCACTAATTATGCCATTGGCACTGCTTTGGGCTGAGGAAAACCCGGAAAGGGACGAGCGAACATGGCCCGCCGAAATGATGGTCGGGCGATTTGTCGAGATTATAAAGGCAAGCCGCTCGGAAACTACAGTGACTCCTGCCGCCCCGGCTAAACATTAAGTTTCCCCCTCAAAGTTTCCGCACTAATCCCACGACGACCGCCTCAATGCGGCAGTTGTCAGAATAAATCGGCTCGTACTCATCGTTGGCCGGCTCAAGACGAACACGTGAGGGCTCTTTGTAGAATCTCTTTAGCGTAGCTTCTTCATTGTCGAGTATGGCGACAACAAGCTGGCCGTCCTCGGCAACCGGGCTTCGCCGGCAAATCACATAATCGCCGTCGCGGATATCGGCATCGACCATACTATCACCCCGCACCTCAAGCGCGAACGTCTCGTCGTCAATCCCGAAATAAGAGCTTAGTGAAAGCTGCTCGGCATTCTCGATTGCTTCTATGGGTGAGCAGGCGGCTACGATGCCCATAAGCGGTACGCACGACGGCGGGGGCCTCTGGTCTGGAGAACCACTGTCCTCAATACGGCTAAGCAGTTCTTGCGCTGCCGAAGTCGGTTTCAAAGAGCGTGCCTTGCCCGGCCGGGCCCGCAGAAGACCTTTTCTTCGAAGCTCGGCGATATGTTCGAATACGGTGCTTCGGCTTATACCTAATTCGTCCGCCAGTTCCGCCATCGTTGGCGAATAGCATGGCCCCTCCACAAAAGACGTTATCGCCCTTAATAATTGTAGCTGTCTTGGCGTCAGTTGGTTCCGCCGTAAGGCGTCCTGCGGAGTGGCTGCTGCTGTCTCTAAGTGCATTTTCAAATTCCTGTTTCCGGTAGAGAATCCTTTCACCCTCCCGGACGGCGCCTATCGGCTCGGTGGCTATCGCCTGGGCCAACCTGTTTAGCAATTTGCTAAGCCAGCCGGCACTCGGCGCCGCGGATTTGGCGCCCGTCGCCGGCCAGGCCGAAACAAAATCACCGCCTGGCCCGAATTTGCATATAGGCTCGATTCGGCTATCTCCATCGCCGTCTATCTTGCCGCCATTTACATCTCTGATGAATCTGTAATTTGCATCCATTGCAGGTATTTGTATCGGCAAAGCCCTCCGAAAAACCCAAACAAAAACCGAACAAAAATAGCACCCTGCTACATTTTTTTTCACATCCCAGACACGCCTGCTGATAGCGGCGATACTATAGGACGCCGGCAAGTCCTCACACCCAATACGGACGGGACTGGGCACTTTTAACTTGTTCTAAACAGCGATATATTTGATAATTGCTGATAAGTTTCATTGGAGGTTACGCAAATGACATTGTTCACGACCCATGGACGAGCAAAAACACGGCTGCAGGCGTTGGCGGTGTGCTTATTACTCGGATTGGCTGCCGCACTTCCCGCCGCCCAGTCTTCGCTGCAAAATGAGACGCTCAGGGATTTCATCCGGCGGGCCGGCAGCACCGACGACGACCAAGCACGCCTCGCCTTACTCAGACAGCTCCGGCAGGAACCCGGCCTCGACGACTCTCTCAGGCGGGACCTCGATAATCTCATTGACCACATCGACCGCTGGCTGCACGAAACACGACTGGCCTATTTTGGCGGCCAGGTAAAAAGCAAAAAGGATTATGATTTCCAGCTCCCCGAGAGCTCGCCGCTTTACCCGCTGACATACCTCTACCGCGGCAGAATGGTAATATGGTATGCGATGGAATCCGGCAGCGTCTGGAACATCCCCGAAAGGCGGCGAGAATTCTTCGACGCAGCACGAGGATTTTTCAAAAAATACAACAGGGCTTTCCCAAAAAACAACATCGCCCGGATGTACCTCGGTCACCCCACCACTCCGCACAAGCAATACGACTCTGTCCCCGGCGCCCCAAATTGGGCCCTCTATCAGCGAGAGGCCCTGGAACGCCTCACCGACATAATCGAATGGTGGCTCGACAATCGAATGGGAGCCAACGGTGAATATGGCGGCGGCTGGGGAGACGACTGCGAAATGTGGCGATGGTGGGTACCCGTACTTATCGGCTTCGACGACCCCAAGATAACCGGCGCACAGGCACGCTTTTCCGAGGCCCTGCTCGCCCAGCCGCACATGAAGCTCGGCTACACAACTCGAATGTCCGACGTGGAGCACACCGCCGAGGATTCCGCAGACGTCATTACGCCTATGATGCACCTCGACCCCGACAACGAAATCTGGCGCAAACGCGCGCTTCGCCTGGCAGAGCTGATGCAAAACCTCTGGACCGCTCGAAACGAACGCGGCTTCCTCCAGTTCAAGAGCACCTACTTCACCGCCGATAAAGTTGACACAAATCCAAATCGCGCCTGCGACACGGTGTATCACCCCAGAACAGTCCAGCCGACATTGCTCTACTGGCAGCGGACAGGTGATAAGAACCTGACCCGCCTGTTCTCCGGCTGGATGGATACCTGGGTTGACGCAGCCGCAAGAACCGAACGCGGCAAGCCCGCCGGCATCATACCCACGGCAATACACTGGCCGGATGGTAAAATCGGCGGCCTCGGACCGGATTGGTGGGACCCCAGAAATCATGGCGAATATACTCTTTACCTCTACCCAAGCGCGATGCGCTTGATGACACACACGCTGCTGCTCACCTATCAAATGACCGGCCGGAACAAGTATCTCGAACCTATTCGCTCTATGGCCAAAATCCGCCTGAATTACCTGAAAAAACCACCGAAAAAACCGCCTGCGCCCGGCTCCGAACCCTGGTGCGCCTCTAAACTGGGCTCCATGGCAAGCGTCATCGCAAAATACAAATTCCTGACCGGCAGCACCGAGTTCGACGAGTTCCTCGCAAAGGAAATGCCGCCCTATATGCGTTTCCGACAGCACGGCGACCTTGATTTATTGACCTCTGCACTTCACAGAAACGCCCAGGCGTTGAGCATTAACTTCGAGGGCTACACAAGTGAAGTCCGCTATACCGACCGCGTCCTGCGCTTTCCCAGTCTGTTCGCAGGCGGGGGATTTGCCCCTGAGCTTGAAACAACAATTTACACGCCCGACACATCGCTGCTTTATTCCACAGTCACCGGTGACCCCGGCGGCGCCGGATACTTTCCGCTCAACGCCGTCCGCTGGCTCACACCGCCTCGCAGCATCGCCGCGCTCGTCACCGAATCGGGCACCGGCCGCTTCACTGCAGAGCTGTTCCATTTCGGCACAGACAGCCGGACAATGTCGGCCGAGTTTTATTTACTAAAGCCGGGCGGCTACACGCTTACAATAACGACCGGGGATTCAAAGAAACTCCCACCGCTCGCAGCGCAAAAGTTCAAAGTCAAAGGCCCCAGAACTCGTATCTCTTTCGAACTGCCTCCTCGCACGCATTGTGTGTTAAACATTCGCGGCCGCTAAGAAAAGACCGACCTTTTAGCTTTCCACCATTAAAGAACATATCCGGTGCCAATATCAAACTTCTCTGTTTACGTTCCTGGCTCGCCTTTTTGCAATACCTTTACAATCCCTGCTAAATCTGGTACACTTACTTACTACATGTTGGACTTGGCCGTGACGTTAAGCAGCCGCCAGGCAATGTTTTTCGCAAAGTAAAGATTTAGGAGTATTTGAAATGACAAACCTAAAGAATTTTCGATTGACCTTGAGCACTTTCTCTGTCCTGTTGCTCATTGCCGGCTCGACCGGCGCAGCAGATTGGCCGACCTACCGCCACGACAA
>Ga0114919_10004011_pt1 | contig 11841 bp, 11 predicted proteins | sample BlataG_FD_88682 | JGI IMG/M metagenome (GOLD analysis project Ga0114919, IMG submission 88682) | Deep subsurface microbial communities from Black Sea to uncover new lineages of life (NeLLi) - Black_00105 metaG | ecosystem: Environmental > Aquatic > Marine > Oceanic > Sediment | place: Atlantic...
ATGATGTTTCCAATATTCAAGGAAAGACCGCTACCGGAGCAATGGTTGTTTTTGTCCGGGGCAAACCTGATAAGAACTTTTATCGAAAGTTTAAGATAAAAATCGAGGGAAAACCAAACGATATTGCAATGATAAAAGAGGTTTTGCGACGGCGCTTTAAACACCCTGAGTGGAAACTACCAGACCTGATATTGATTGACGGAGGCAAAGCTCAATTAAATGCTGCCCAATCAGCAATTAACAATCAACAATTAACAATTCCCGTTATTGCTTTGGCTAAAAGAAAAAATAAACTTTATATAGAAAATCGAAAAAAACCAATTTTGTTAAAAAGTTTGCCCAGAGAAATCTTTAATTTAATTTTACAACTTCGTGACGAAGCTCATCGCTTTGCCCTTAAATACCATCGAAAATTAAGAATCAAGGGCCTTGCCCCGTAGAGAAATTTTGACTCGCTTTGCGATGTTAGGTTTTTCTTTTAGAAAAACCTTGTCAAAATTCTTCTACGGGGCTTGCTAAAATAATTATTTTTTGTAATAATAATTAATCAGCTATGTGGAATAGATTAATTCTCCAAATTATTGCCGGTATTTTAGGAATTTTTTTAGCCACTCAATTTGTTCCCGGAGTTGGTTTAGAAATCATTCCCGGTCAATCTGAGTTTTTTGGAATAGGACTTACTGAAAAGTGGCAGATTCTTTGTTTGGTAGGCTTAGTTTTGGGTCTAATTAATTTTTTTATAAAGCCAATTTTAAAAGCAATTACCCTGCCTCTAAGAATCTTAACTTTTGGCCTTTTCAGTTTAATAATAAATATATTTTTGATCTGGATTGTTGATGTTGTTTTTCTAGAGCTGGAAATTTTAGGGGTTTTGTCTCTTTTTTGGACAACAATCATTATCTGGGGAATAAGTTTCTTTTTAGGCCTCTATCGATTATGAAAGAGTATTTGCCTATAGCTCAAATAATAGTTTCTGGAATTTTAATCATCCTTATCCTTTTGCAACAAAGAGGAACGGGCTTGGGTGCTGCCTTTGGGGGAGGGGGTGGATTTTATGCTACCAGACGAGGTCTCCAGAAAAAAATTTTTTGGTTAACAGTAGTTGTGGGGATTTTATTTTTAGTTTTGGCTTTGCTTAACCTTATTGCTTATTAGAACTTTTATGGTTCCTATAAAAAAGTGGCCATCTCGGGCCCAATGGGGGCAATTTTTAAAAACTTTAACCAAAGAGGAAAAAAACATTTTCTCTGTTTTTTTATTTTTGACTGTTATCTCCCTTTCTTTTCTTTCAATTAATTTTTATTTCCAAAATACCGAAATTCTACCTGCTTTTGGAGGGAATTACTCGGAAGGGTTGGTGGGCCAGCCAGAATTTCTTAATCCAATTTATGGAATGAGCAATGACGTTGATAGAGACCTAATTGAGCTTTTGTTTTCTGGCTTAATGAAACATACTTTAAATGGTCAAATTATCCCCGACTTAGCAAAAGAGTATCAGGCTCTGGAGGATGGAAGGGTCTGGGAATTTCATCTTAAAGAGGATGTCTTTTGGGAAGATGGAGCACCAATTACCGTAGACGATGTAATCTTTACCATAAAAACAATTCAAAACCCTGACTTTAAAAGCCCTTTAAGAGTAAGTTGGTTGGGGGTGGAAATCGAAAAAATTTCAGAAACTGTTTTACGTTTCAAATTACAAAAACCTTCGGCTGTTTTTCTTGAAAATTGCACCCTAAAAATAATACCCGAACATATCTGGAAATCAGTTTCTCCGGAAAACTCCCGCCTAAGTCTTTATAATTTAAAACCAATAGGGTCGGGTCCCTATAAATTAGAGAAATTAATCCAGAAAAAGAATGAAGAGGGTAAAATAACTTCTTTAAGTTTAATAAAAAATCCAAAATATTTTGAAAAAGGACCCAATATTCCAAAAATAACTTTTCATTTTTTTGACAAAGAAGAAGATTTAATTGAAAGTTATCTAAGAGGAGAAATCAAGGGTTTTACTATTAATATTAATTCTCTTGAAAATTTACCAAAGTCTGATTTGGGCCTTCAACTCTATTCTTTTTCTCTGCCCAGATATTTTGCCCTCTTTTTTAATTTAGAAGAATCAAAAGTTTTTGCTGAGGAAGAAGTGAGAAAAGCTCTAAATTACGGAACCGACAAAGCAGAATTTGTTGAAACGGTTCTTTCTGGTCACGGAAAAACTGTTCACTCACCTATTTCGTCCTCGCTTTATGGATTTAACGAAGTTTCAACGACATACCAATTTGATCAAGAAAAAGCAAAAGAAATTTTAGACAAAGCAGGATTTTCAGAACGCAACCAAGAGGGTTTTTTAGTAAAGATTGTCAAAAAAGCAACTTCTTTTCAGTTCCAAAGTAATCTTCAATTAAAATCAAGCGGGAACGAGGTAACCCAGCTTCAAAAATGCTTAGCTCAATTTCCAGATGTTTATCCTGAGGGAGACATTACTGGCTATTTTGGTTCTTTGACTAAAGCAGCTGTAATCAGATTCCAAGAAAAGTATGCTTCAGAGGTTTTAGCTCCCTATGGTTTAACCCAAGGAACAGGTCAGGTCAAAACAAGTACCAGAGCTAAATTAAATGAACTATGCAATACTAAAAAAGAAACCTTAGAACTTAAATTTTCTTTAGCAACAGCTGACCAGCCTCTTTTAATTCAGACTGCCTTTCTTTTAAAAAATCAGTGGGAAAAATTAGGCGTTGAAATTAATGTTGAAACTTTTGATGCTTCAACCACCCTGGAAAGAGAAATTATCAAAAAAAGAGATTACGACGCTCTTTTGTTTGGAGAGCTTTTGGGCGCCATTCCCGACCCTTTTCCCTTTTGGCATTCTTCTCAAAAAAGAGACCCTGGGTTGAATCTTTCTCTATACCAAAATTCAAAAGTGGATAAACTTTTAGAAGACGCTCGTCAAAGTTTGGATAATGAAATAAGAAAAGAAAAATTACAAACTTTTCAAGAACTGTTAGTTGAAGATGCGCCGGCTGTCTTTTTATACAACCCAGATTATATTTACCTGGTTTTGCCAGAGATAAAGGGTATAAAACAAGGTATTATTATTGATCCATCTAAACGTTTTAGCGATATCGAAAATTGGTATATTAAAACAAAGAGAGGATGGAAATAATAAATAAAAAACCTCAAATTCGATATTTGAATGATATGAAAGAGGTTCTTTATGATAAAGAGTGGGCAAAGAAAGCTCCTAATCTTGAGCTTTATTATATGTATCGAGGAGTTCAAGAAAAAGATAATCTAAGATATGACATCACCATTATTCCTCCAAAAATGTTAGGGCAAGAGTTTATTAAAACTAAGGGGCACGATCACCCTAAGGGCTTTCAAGAACTTTATATTGTGCTGGAGGGCCAAGCAATTTATTTGCTGCAAAAACATAAAGAAGGAATTGTAGAAGATGTCTTTGCTGTTTCGGCCAAAAAAGGAGAAGTTGTAATCGTCCCCCTGGATTATGGTCACGTCACAATTAACCCCTCCAAAATTGAACTAAAAATGGCAAACTGGGTTGATGAAAAATGTAAGGGTATTTATGATTTATTTGAAAAAATGGAGGGTGCTTGCTATTATTATACCAAGTCCGGGTGGGTTAAAAATAAAAACTATAAAATTGTTCCAAAACTTCGCTTTGAACAACCGCTAAAATCAATACCTATTAATTTAGATTTTCTAAAATATGAATGAAGTTAAAAAAGCAATTATCCCTGTTGCCGGATTGGGGACAAGATTTTTACCTCTGAGCAAGGTTTTACCAAAAGAGCTTTTTCCTGTGGTTGACAAACCCATGCTCCAATATGTTGTCGAAGAGGCCCTTGCTTCGGGTGTTAAAGAAATAATTTTTGTTACCAGGCCAGAAAAAAAAGAAATTTTAAATTATTTTAAGAAATATTTTAAGGAATTGCCGAAATTAACTAAAATTTTGGAAGAAAGAAAAAAGAATCACATTTTGAAAGAGCTAAAAGAAATCGAGAAGTTCTCCAAAGAAATTTCCTTATCCCAGGTCTTTCAAAAAGAACCTTTGGGGGATGGCCATGCTATTTTACAAGCCAAGGAAAAAATAAAAGGAGAACCAATAGCTGCTTTGTGGGGAGATGATTTGGTTGAATCTAAAACGCCCTGCCTTTTACAGTTGATTAGAGTTTTTAAAGAACATCAAAAGCCGGTAATTGCTCTCTGTCAAATTCCAAATGAAAAATTACCTTTGTATGGAATTGTAGAAGTAGAAAAGCTCAAAGAGAGAGTTTACAAAATTAAAAAAATTATAGAAAAGCCCTCTATCAAAGAAGCTCCTTCTAATTTAGCTATTGTTGGAAAATATGTCTTAACCCCTGAAGTTTTTGAATATCTTTCAAGGGGTAAAACAGGAAGAGGCGGAGAAATATATTTATCTGAAAATCTTCAAAAAATGATTGAAGACGGAAAAGAAATTTTAGGTTTAGAGTTTGAAGGAAAATGGTTAGAATGCGGGAATAAAGTTGCTTGGTTAAAATCTCATCTTTATTTAACGTTAAAACACCCAAAATTCGGTCCCCAACTCAGAGAAGCATTAAAAGAATATTTAGAATAAAAAGCGGACGTGGCGGAACAGCATACGCGCTAGCTTCAGAAGTTAGTGAGAGCAATCTCGTGTGGGTGCAAATCCCACCGTCCGCACATGAAAAAACAAAAAAAACTCATAATTATTCCTCTCGGCGGGCTTGGTGAGGTCGGCCGAAATATGATGCTTCTTGAATATCAAAAAAAGATTTTAATTATTGATGTGGGTTTTCGATTGCCTGAAGAAAGCATGCCCGGAATCGATTGCATCATCCCTAACATTTCTTATTTAAGAGGTAAAGAAAAGAATATCTTGGGAATAGTTTTTACTCACGGCCATTATGACCACATTGGAGCTATCCCTTATATCATTAATAAAATTTGGAGGCCCGGTTTAGAAATCTATGCCTCTTCCCTAACCCGGGGAATTATTCTAAAAAGGCAAGAAGAGTTTCCTTTTCAGCCAAAATTAGAAATTAATAAAGTAAAAGACGGGTCAAGAATTAAGCTGGGTCCTTTTAAGATTGAGTTTTTCAAACAAAACCATAATATTCCTGATAATTTGGGGTTATTTATTCAAACCCCTATCGGAAATCTTTTGCACACTTCTGACTTTAAGTTTGACCCTAATCCTGTAAATGAACCACCAACTGATTTTCAAAAGTTAAAAAGGATAGCTGATAGAAAAATTTTACTTTTACTTTCAGATTCTACCGGAGCCGAAAAAGAAGGACATTCTTTCTCGGAAAAAGAAATTTTTAAAAACTTGGAAGAGATTTTCAAAAGATCTGAGGGCAGAATTATTGCTGCCACTTTTTCCTCTTTAATCAATAGAATCCAACAAATGATTACTTTGTCAGAAAAATATAAAAGAAAGGTAATTATTGAGGGTCGTTCAATGAAAACTAATGTTGAAATCTCAAGGAATTTGCATTATCTCAAAGTGAAAAAAGGAACCCTAATTAATAAAAAACAAATAGCAAACTTCCCTGATTCAAAAATTACTGTTTTGTGTACCGGAGCTCAAGGAGAAGCGTCGGCAGCTTTAATGAGAATTACTAGCAAAGAACATAAAAGCCTGCGTCTTAAAAAAGGCGATTCGGTTATTCTTTCTTCTTCGGTTATTCCGGGAAACGAAAGAACGGTCCAAATTTTAAAAGACAATATTTTAAGACAGGGAGCTAAGGTTTTCCATTATAAAATGATGGATATTCATGCCGGAGGCCATGCTAAAAAAGAAGAATTAAAAAAAATGATAGAAATAATGCGGCCCAGTTTCCTTTTACCAATTCATGGTCAATATTCAATGTTGGTCTCTCATGCCCAAATTGCTCAAGAGGCAGGTCTTCCAGAGAAAAATATAATTGTAGCTGAAAATGGCCAGATAATTAATTTAACTCAGAAAAAAATTTCTATCGAAAAACAAGTTGTCTCCTCAAATTATGTGATGGTTGATGGCTTGGGAATTGGCGATGTGGGAGAGGTGGTTTTAAGAGATAGAAAAATGTTAGCTCAAGATGGCATGTTTGTAATTGTGGCTATTATTGATAGACAAACCGGAAAAGTTAAAGGTTCTCCTGATATCATCTCAAGGGGGTTTGTTTATTTGAGAGAATCAAAAAAATTACTCAAAGATACTAGAAAACAAGTTATTACAATTGTTAACAAAGCTACAGGTTCTGGTGGAGCAGTTAATTGGACTTATCTTAAAGACGAAATCAGAAACAAAATTGGCGAATTTCTCTATAAAAAAACCAAAAGAAGACCAATAATACTTCCGGTACTCATTGAAGTATAAAAGATTAAATACTAAAATAAAAACATGAGAGTTTTTAGTGGCATTCAGCCAACCGGTCAATTACATATTGGAAATTATTTGGGAGCTATCAAGCAGTGGCTTGAGCTCCAAGAGAAAGAGGAGTGTATTTTTTGTATTGTTGATTTACACGCCATCACCACTCCTTATGACCATGAAAACTTCCAAAAAATCATTTTACACAAAGCCATTGAATACTTAGCTTGTGGACTTGACCCAGAAAGATCTATTGTCTTTGTTCAGTCTCGGGTTAAAGAACATACTGAATTAGCTTGGTTGCTTAACACAATCTGTCCAATTGGAGAACTTCAGAGAATGACTCAATATAAAGAAAAAGCAAAAAAGTTTGAAAAAAGCTTAAATGCTGGTTTGTTAAACTATCCAATTTTAATGGCAGCTGACATTTTGCTTTATCAAACAGACTTGGTGCCAGTTGGTAAAGACCAAGCCCAGCACGTTGAATTGGCCAGAACCATTGCTAGAAAATTCAACAAGAAATTTGGTAAGACTTTTAAGGTTACCAAGCTTCAATTGCCTAAAATGGGCGCTAAGATTATGTCTTTGCAAAACCCAAAGAAAAAAATGTCAAAATCCACTCCGTCTGGCTGTCTCTTCTTAATGGATACGCCTAAAGTTATTCAAGAGAAAGTAATGACAGCGGTAACTGATATTGGAAGAAAAATTGTTTATAATCCTCAAAAAAAGCCCGGTATCTCTAATCTTTTGACTATCTACTCTTTGTTCTCTGGAAAAACAATCAAAGAATTAGAAAAAAGTTTTAAGGGGAAAAATTACGAGAGTTTCAAAAAATCCTTAGCCAAGCTTTTGGTAAAGAAGCTTGAGCCTTTTGGGCGAAAAAGAAAAGAACTTCTCTCCAGAGAAGTCTATGTTAAAGAAATTCTGAAAAAAGGAGTTAAAAGAGCCCAGGTTTTAGCTACTTCCACCATGGAAGAAGTTAGAAAAAAAATGGGCCTCACCTAATTTAGCCGCTGACCCATTTTTTTCCAATCTCGGGATGTTTGGCTAATTTTTGACGGAAAATGTCTTCAATTTTTTGAAGACCTTTTTTTGTTTTAGACTCAAAAACTAAAACTAATAAGGGTAAATTAGATGAAGCTCTAACTAATCCCCAACCGTCTTCAAGTTTCACCCGAGCACCATTAATATCAATTACTCTTTCTGCTCCATATTCTTCCTTAAATTCTTTGACTAATTCATCTACCACTTCATATTTTACAGCATCATCACAATCTACATGCCAGGCAGGAGAGGTAAAATATTGGGGAGTACTAAGCATAATCTCAGATAAAGAATTACTCTCGCCTGATAAATATTCTAACAATTTCAGGGCAGCAAAAACAGCATCATCATATCCATAATATCCCTGTCGGTAAAAAATATGGCCACTTCTTTCTCCGGCCAAAGAAGCATTCATTTCTTTGGCTTTTTGTTTTATATATGAATGGCCCGTCTTCCACATAACAGGATTGCCTCCCCATTTTTTTATCTCCTCAATCAAGGCTTGAGAGCACTTCACATCAAAAATAATATTAGAACCTGGTTTTTCTTTTAATACTCGACGAGCCAATAATATTAAAAAGCGGTCAGGCCAAATATTTTGCCCCTTTTCGTCCGCCATTCCCAAGCGATCGCCATCACCATCAAATCCAAAACCTAAATCTGCCCCCACTTCTCTAACCTTAGAACCTAAAGCCCTTAACGCCTTCAGGCTTGCTGGGTTTGGCTCATGATGAGGAAAAGAAAAATCAATATCACAATATTGTTCTATTACTTCACAACCAGCTTTTCTTAAAATCGGGGGCACAATAGGACCTGCTGTACCATTACCAGCATTAACTACTACTTTTAAGGATTTTTTTAAATTAACTTTTTTAACTAAATATTCACCATAATTCTGAACTATGTTAAACTCTCTTCTAACTGTTCCTTGTCCTTGAACAAAATCTTCCTTAAGAATAATTTGGTAAAGCTTTTTTATATCCTCTGGAAGAAAGGTAGTTTCAAAATCATGCCCCAGCTTAAACCCGCTCCAGCCGTTTGGATTATGAGAAGCAGTTATTATTGCCACCCCCTTAATATTTAAATACTGTTGAGCGAAATAAGCAATTGGAGTTAAAACCTGACCAATTTCAACCACATTAACACCAGTAGATATTATGCCTGAAACCAAAGCATTTTTAAGGCGTTCTGAATATTCTCGAGCATCAAATCCAACCACCGTTTCTTTGGCTCCGTGTTTTTTTAAAAAAGTTCCGAACCCTCTCCCGATAGCTTCACAACTTTTTTCGTTTAACTCCTCGCCCGACACCAAACCGCGGATATCATATTCGCGAAACATTGTTTTTTTCAGTTTAGGCATAAAAGTTGATTTTTAGATATTTTTATTATAACACCCCGTTAGAAGTTTTGAAAATGCTAAAATTTTTGGTTTCGATCTCTAATTAGTAAAATTGACATTTAACTTCTAACGGGGTAACATAAAATTATGAGTTTTTCAGTGGGGATTGTGGGTTTACCCAATGTAGGTAAATCTACTCTTTTCAAAGCTCTAACTAAAAAAGAAGTTGCCATTTCTCCCCGACCCTTCACCACTATTCATCCTAACATTGGACGAGTTTCGGTTCCTGATGAGAGATTATCGGAAATTTCCGACATTATAAAACCAGAAAAAATCACTCCAACCACTATCGAATTTGTTGATATTGCCGGTTTAGTTAAAGGCGCTCATAAGGGAGAGGGTTTAGGAAATCAATTCTTAGCTCATATCAGAAACTGTGATGCAATTTTGGAGGTGGTAAGGGCTTTTGAAGCTCCAGAGGTTGAAAATGTTTTAGGCGAGATTAACCCAGAAAAGGAAATTGAAATTGTGAAACTTGAGCTTTTAATGAAAGACCTTGAAAGTTTAGAAAGCTTACTTGTCAAAGCACAGAAAAAAGGCCTGCCAAAGAGCGAAAGAAAATCTTTAAAGAAAATTGAGTTATTAAAAAAAATAAAAGATAGCATTTCTCAGGGAAAATTAATCTCCGAACTTAATTTAACAAATGAAGAAAAGCAGGAAATAAAGAACTATCAGTTTTTAACAAGCAAACCAACTATCTACTTGTTTAACACTGACCATAAGGTCCCTTTAAATTCTAAAATCCCGCATCTGGAAATGAACTTAAAAGATGAAGAAGAAATTTCAGAATTAGACAAAAAAGACCGGGTAGAACTTGAATTAGAAGCTCGTCTTGACGAGGTAATTACCTCTTGTTACAATACGCTCGATCTAATTACCTTTTTCACTATCAAGGGAAATAAAGAAACTAAGGCCTGGACCCTGAAACAAGGGTCTAATGCAATTACAGCTGCAAGAAAAGTTCATTCTGATTTTGAAAAAAGATTTATTAAAGCTGAGGCAATTCCTTGGAAATCGCTGGTGGAAGCTGGTTCTTGGACAAAAGCTCGAGAATTGGGCTGGTTAAAAACAGCCGGCAAAGATTACATAGTCCAGGATGGCGATGTAATTGAGCTTAAAATATGAAATTCTACGAATTAACTTATCTAATATCACCCGATTTATCTGAAGAAGAAGTAAATGTCTTTTCAGAAAAAATAAACTCCTTCATTCAAGAACAAGGAGGGGTTTTAGATAAAATTTCAAAAGAAAAGAAAAAAAGATTGGCTTATCCAATTAAAAAAAAGACAGTGGCTTTTTTAAAAACCCTCGCATTTAATTTAAATCCAGAAAAATTACCTGCCTTAGAGAAAAGCTTGAAAGAAAACAAGGAGGTCTTACGTTATTTGATTTTAGCTAAACCCCGTCCTAAAGAGAAAAAAGTGGTAAGCAAACCCCCCACCATTTTTAAGAAAAAAGTGGTGAAGGAAAAGGTCGAGTTAAAAGACATTGAGAAAAAACTCGAAGAAATTTTAGAAGAATAATTAAAATGAACTTAAACAAAGCATTTTTAATTGGTCGCCTTACTCAAGACCCTCAAACGAGAACTCTTCCTTCGGGTCAAGCAGTAGTTAATTTTGGGTTGGCTACTAATCGTTTTTTTACTGATAAATCTGGTCAAAAACAACAGCAAGCCGAATTTCACAACATTGTTTTATTTGGAAGGCTGGCTGAGATTGCATCTCAATATTTAACCAAAGGTTCTTTAGCCCTCATTGAGGGTAGAATCAGAACAAGAAACTGGCAAGATGCTTCGGGAAATAAAAGATACAGAACTGAAATTATAGCTGAAAGACTACAATTGGGACCAAGGGCTGCTGGAAAAGTAATGCCTCCTAGTCCTCCAGAAGAAAAAGCACCAGAAAAAGAGGAAATCCCTATTATCGAAGAAGATGGGGGAATAAGCGTAAAGGACATTCCTTTTTAAGACTATGCCCTGTTATTTCTGTCTAAAAAATGTCCAGGAAATAGATTATAAAGACACTGAAGTTCTTCGCAGGTTTATTTCGGGTTTGGGAAAAATTAGAGGCAAAAAGAGAACCGGGGTCTGTTCTAAACATCAAAGACAATTAACCCGAGCAATAAAAAGGGCAAGGCATCTGGGATTACTATCTCCCACATCAAAATAGTATTAAGCATATAGTATTTTAATTAAAAAAACTGCCTTCGTGCAGTTTTTTTCTTGATACTTAATATTTGATACTAACTACTAGATAAAATTTCTTTCACTATCTTTTTGGCTATTCCTGGATTCTCTTTCAGAAATTTTTTAGATGCCTCTACTCCTTGGCCCAATTTTGTGTTTTCATACTGAAACCAGCTTCCCTTTCTTTTAACCACCTCATATTTTACTCCTGTATTCAAAATATCAGCTTCTTTAGAGATTCCTTCATTATAATAAATATCAAACTCAGCTACTTTAAACGGAGCAGCCACTTTATTTTTAACAATCTTGGCTTTATGCCTTCCACCAACAATTTCATCTCCCCGCTTAATCTGGGCAATTCTTCTTAAATCAATTCTAGCTGAGGCATAAAATTTAAGAGCCAGACCTCCGGGTGTGGTCATGGGATTACCGAAACGAACACCAATTTTCATTCTTGTTTGATTCAAAAAGATAACCGCTGTTTTAGTCTTGGAAATTATTCGTGAAAGTTTCCGAAGACACTGACTCATCAAACGGGCTTGAAGACCAACTGGAAACTCTCCCATTTCACCATCAATTTCAGCTTGGGGTACCAAAGCAGCTACCGAGTCAACCACAATCACATCAACCTCGCCTGACTTAACTAAAGTTTCAACAATCTGAAGGGCTTGTTCTCCAGAATCTGGTTGAGAAATTAATAATTCCTCAACATTTACTCCAATTCTTTTGGCATAATCTGGGTCTAAAGCATTTTCTGCATCAACAAAAGCAGCCACCCCTCCTTTTCTCTGAGCTTCAGCTAAAATGTGTAAAGCTAAAGTAGTTTTTCCGCTGGACTCA
>Ga0114919_10004012_pt1 | contig 11841 bp, 7 predicted proteins | sample BlataG_FD_88682 | JGI IMG/M metagenome (GOLD analysis project Ga0114919, IMG submission 88682) | Deep subsurface microbial communities from Black Sea to uncover new lineages of life (NeLLi) - Black_00105 metaG | ecosystem: Environmental > Aquatic > Marine > Oceanic > Sediment | place: Atlantic...
TACTGGAGGAGGAGGAGGAGGAGGAGGAAGAGAGGGTCTTCCTCTGATCACCATCACATCATACGAGATGATGCAGAGACTAACTTGTAGTGCGTGCAAGAAGAGACAGCAACACCAAGGTAATAATAATAATAATGATGATAATGGAGGAGGAGGAGGAGGAGGAGGAGGAGGGCACACAAGACTCCACCGTCCTCCCCCACCCCCTCCCTCATCATCATCATGTTTAGAACCTGAGCATTGCATGGCCAACATGGGCTGGAAAGTTATCATCGTAGACGAAAGCCACACCCTCCGAACCACTAGTGGCCCCATAGACGCTCAACACACAGAAGCAGTGGCCACCGCCTGCCACCATGCCCATCGTGTCATCATGTTGTCGGGAACACCTTCTTTCACTCGACCGTTTGATTTATATAGGCAGGTAGATTGTTTGGTACCTGGTATGTTGGGGAAATCTAAGCAGATCTTTGGTACTGTGTATTGCAATAGAAGGCAGGTTCCTATCAGATTCTATAGTAGCAGTAGGAGTAGTAGTAGTAGTGCTTATATTAGTAATAGTGGAGGAGTAGTACCATCCAACCAACAGCAGCAGCGGCAGCAGCGGCAGCAGATGGTAGTGGTAAGAGGGGAAGGAGTGAGGTATGACAACTCTGGCCTAGCAAGAGGAGAAGAGCTCCATGTATTACTGAAGCACACAGTCATGTTGAGGAGACTGAAGAAGGATGTACTGAGTCAATTGCCAGCTAAAAGAAGGCAAGTAGTACGGCTTCCTGCTCCTAAACCCAGTGCATATCCCAACAGCAGCGCTGTTACTGATGATGATGATGGTGGTGGTGATAAGAAGAAGAAGGGTATGGAGCAGAGAGAATGTGATAAAGATGGTGAAGATGGTGAACAACATCATCAAATGGAAGGCAAGGTGGTTATGAATGCATTTCATAGACTAGGCGTGGCAAAGGTTGAATTGGTAGTGCAATGGTTGATGGACAATCTTGGTATGGCTTCTACTGCTTCTAGTTGTGATTATAATGATAATAATGATGATGATGGGGAGGAGGATGGCAGTAGCAGTGGAGGACCTAAATTCTTAGTGTTTGCTCATCATAAAACGGTGATGAATTATATTGCTGCAGCTCTAGATGGAGCAGCAGCAGGAGGAGGAGGAGGGACAAGCTCTCTCTTGGCATCACCATCATCATCACTATCAGCGACATCCAAAGCTACAACAAAAGTCAATAGCAGCAATAACAGTGTGAAATTTGTCCGTATAGACGGAGAAACAGAAGCAAGAGAACGGCACGCAGCAGCCACCAAGTTCCGTACCGACCCCTCCATCCGAGTAGCCCTCCTCTCCATCACAGCAGCAGGAGTAGGACTGGATTTCAGTGCCGCCAGTGTGGTAGTATTCGCAGAACTGCCTCAAGAAGCCGCTCTAGTGCGACAGGCTGAAGATAGGGCACATAGACAGGGTCAAAAACAGGCTGTGAATGTATATTTTCTGTGCTGCAAAGGGACACCGGATGAACAGAGGTGGCAGAAGTTGAATAGAAGCTTGATTAGAGTTGATACAGTTCATGATGGTGGTGGTGGTGGTAAGGGGAGTGGGCTGAATGGTGGTGGGGGTGGCCTGCAACTGGACGATGTTCTTGATGATGAGAAGGAAGAAGAAGAGGAGGACAGGAAGAGAGGTGAACCACTCTCTCAAGATAATAGTCTTGAAGAGCAGCAACAACAAAAGGAAGAGGAAGAGGAAGAGCTGTTGGATGTCTCTCCTACTGTACAACCACAACCACTTGATACGATAACCATTACCAGTACAACTACTAAAGCTACTAAAACAGCACCACCACTGAAGCTAAAAAGACACAGGCAACCAACAGGGGTGTCTTTCTGGTTTGAAGTCAGTCCCAACACAGAGAGGGTCCACATCCATGCATCTCCTGATGGTACTGCTCCCTGTCTACTGAATATTCCAATAGAATCTCTGATAGAAGTAGATGATGATCCTTTGTTTGATCAACTCATGTCAGCCATTGAAAGGGAGGAGGAGGAAGAGCAACAACAACCATGTAGAGATGCTTTTTCTTCTTCTCCCAATCCAAGGCAGGTAGTGATTGCAGAATTGGGTGTCCTGGCAGTGGATCTCTCCCCTTCCCTCGCATCTCTCTCTTCTTCCACTACTACTAAAACTATATCAGCGTCATCATTATCATCAAAGAGTGATCTTGTCTATGATGCAATCCATCAAGCTGAAGAATTAGCATCAGAATGGAAGGAATTAAGAGCAATTCATAGATCCAAATTGGCAGGCAGGGTGTTACAATCACCATTGAGTGATCAGATTGAGGAACTGGAGCAGAGTGCTAGGGAGGCAGGAAGATTGGGCCAGGGGAATGCACGATTTAAAGGAGGAGATGGTAATGGTCTGGTGCTTCCAGAGGGTGCTGAATGGAAGGAGGTGAGGGTATGGTTTGCGAGGTATAGAAAGGAACAGAGTTATGTGCAGCCTATAATGCTTGATGGAAGAAGATTGTGTATGCATTGTGCTAAACCTGTGCCTGGGGGTGGTAGTAGTAGTAGTAGTAGTAAAGGTGATAGTGATAGTAAAGGTGATACTAAGGATGGTAAAGAAAAAGGATTAAAAGAAGAAGATGATGAAGAAGAAGATGTACTGTTATTGCAGTCAACGTTGACATTGTTTTGCAGTGGAGATTGCGAGACACAACATGCAGTACAAACCAACGGAGGTGCCTATCGTCGGGAGCTGTTCAAATTAGAAAGAGGTGTGTGTGTGCTGTGCAAGTTGGACTGTCATGAGTTGGTGAGACGACTGAGATCCATAGAGAAAGAGAGTAATGAAGATAATACAACAACAACAACAACATTTACCAACAACCAAGGTGGTGAAAAGCATTATGTAGAGCAGAGAAAAAAGCTGCTTCAAAGATTAGCTCCCCAATTCTTTGACAAGGGCCATAAAGCTCAAATGGACAAACTAGTGAAATGGTCTCTAGAAGGCAATGCATGGCATGCTGATCACATAATACCAGTATATGCAGGAGGAGGTCAATGTGGGGTGGAGAACCTGAGGACGCTGTGTGTGCTGTGTCATAAGAGAGTGACGGCTGAGCAAGCAAGGGAGAGGAAGAAACAAAGAGCTGCTGCAAAGGTTAATACTGGTAATGGGAAAGGGAGGAGGCAGCTGACGTTACAAGAGAGTATGGAAGATGGAGGGGAAGGAGCCAAAGAAGAGAGGAAAGTGAGGAGGAGAGCTGAGACTGAAACAATCATCATTGAATCGTCACCTGATGATTAGAAAAATTGTATTGATAGTACATGTTTGTCTTACGACATCATCATCAATTTAGTGTAATGCAATAGTATTATCATTATTTATTCCATAATAACTTTGGGATAATGGTGGGCAGTCTTGACAGCCAAAAGAGACCTAGTCCTAATGGCAGCAAGCCCTCTCCTTGGAACCAAATCACCAGCAAACTGATGCATCATATTAAGTGCAAATGGATCAGCTTTTCCTTTCATTACCGCTCTGACAGTTTTAAAATCACCAGTGAGAGCGGCCATGTGGAGGGCGGTGTTGCCGCCTGGGCCGGGTTTGTCGACATTAGCAGCGGCACCATTGTCGAGGAGGGCAGTGACTGCAGCATGCTGGGCGGAGGCGGCAGCCAGGTGGAGGGGGGTGAAGCCTTCTGCGTTGGGAAGATTGATGGAGGATTTGTCGTTTTCAAGGATGGAGAGGATGGTTGGGACGTTGCCTTGTTCTGCTGCTTGGTGGAGGGGGGTGGTGACGCGGGGGTTTGGTGGAGGGGGGGGAGCGGAGGGGACATTCACTTTGATGTGGAGTTTTTGGTCGGTGGAATCCTTGGTGTCTTTGGATTCAAGGGGCGGTTTAGCGGTTTTGAATTTTGTTAGGAGGAGGCCAGAGCCTATGACGATGATTCCTGAGAGGAGGCCGAGTTGGACACTTTTAGATGACATGTTTGCCTAATTGAGGGAAACCAGAGATTGAGAGAGACTAGATGTGTATTCCCAGAGTGTGGGTGTGTTGGTGAATTGTAGGTTTAATGGAAGTATGTGTACACAAGGATCGGTTACATAAATTTTACTGTTCTTGGAAATGCAAAGTTTTCAAATAAAGGTGAGCTCACAGTACCACCACCACTTCCCCTATGGTGGTGTCGTCAGAAAAGTTGAAAGGAGACCGTTGGATTATCGAAAGGTTGAACAGCCTTGTCATGACATACATCATGTATGCTGTCAGTGAATGGATTTGCCAGAATGTAGCAAGTACATACTATGTCTATGATGGTAGTAGTAAAAGGAAGAAGAAGGCTCCCCGGGAGCTCCCCAGAGGCGTCAGTGGCCGGGTGACGGAGCTCTGCTTTTCTATGAGTGTGGACGAGTTGAAGGAGTGAATTAATGCACATGATACTTACATTAAATCGAAGAGAAGCTTTTATTCATAGATAAGCTCTAAATATTCACTCTTGGACATTAGGTTCGACCGAAAGCATCTTGGCCTTCATTAAAGTCAAGGGAATGCACCGTTTTTCTCGCTGAGATAGTCTAGAGGAGGCTTTGAAACTGCCATCATCCATAAAAATAGTCGCAGTTGAGCCTGGTTTACCTTTGATTGAAGAAGTTGAAACTGTGCTGCGAATACCCCACTGCTCTCCCGACGAACTCTCTCCGACCCAGTCGACTGAAATCAGAGCCAATGTTCTCTAACAAAAAGGCGGAGCTGTTCAGGGCTATTAAAACTGACGATGCTACTGCTGTGAGGGAGATTCTTATAGATAAGAAATTAGTGCATCCAGACTGTGTCTATGAGACTGGATACTTTGAATCTCTAGACAAAAACAAGCAGAAATGGACACCTTTACTGTATGCAATGCACCACCATGCCAACAAATCTTTCCAGATGATTCTAACTGCTAAAGCTGATCCAAACAAGTACCTCCAATTTGAAGATAATAGATATTGCCATGAGCCTCCATTGATTATAACAGCAGGAGATAGTTCAATCGAACGCCTTGAGAAGCTTCTGGCTGTTAGAGCTAGAGTAGATATAAAACACTATAATGGTGAGACAGCCCTGATTATTGCAGCAAGGAAAAAATGCAACCGGATGTCTCAAAAAGCTGTTGGCTGCTGGTGCTGGAGTGAATCAGACTGGCTCGTGTAGAAGGACTGCCTTGATGAATGCAGCAGAGTGCAACTCTATTCAAGCTGCCAAGAAACTGCTGTTGGCAGGAGCTGATGTTCAAATGAGAGATAAGGATGGATTGACTGCTGAAGATGTTGCTATGAAAAAGAATCACATAGCTATTGTTCAGCTGTTGAAGGAACATCAACGTCGACAAAGACAGCCATCAAACTACCGGCCACCTCCTCAACCATCAACTTCAACTTCTCAGTCTCGACCTTTTGCGCCTCCTCTCTCCTTCCCAGACGCTCCTACACCACCACCTCCTCCAAACCAGCAACAGCAACAACGATATCATTCTCAGGAGCTGGAGATTTCATTCTCTGAGCTCTCTATTGGTGATGATCTGGGAAGAGGCTCCTTTGGAGTGGTCAAACTGGCAGAGCTGCATAAGATCCATGTTGCTGTCAAGATATTTTCAAGCCTTGGCCACGACGACCCGTTGGCAACAGAAGTGCTCCAAGAAATGCAGCGGGAAGCTAAATTGCTTGGCAACTTGCGCCACCCGAATGTTGTCTCAATGATGGGAATTTGTACCACTCCACCATGTATCGTGATGGACTACTGCTCTAAAGGCTCTCTATTTGAAGTCATTGCTGGTGCCAGGAGCCAATCCAACAACATGCACAACCAGTCGATGTGGAGGAGGAGGGTTGGCTTGGTCAGAGATATTGCTCTGGGAATGACATTTCTACACAGCAGACAGGAGCCAGTCATCCATAGAGATCTCAAATCTCCAAATATTCTGATTGATAGCTATTGGAAAGGCAAAGTTGCCGATCTCAACCTGAGCAGAGCCATTAAAGAAGTCGACGAATCGAGCCGCATGGCGGCAATGAGCACCGCCGTACGTCCGACTAACTATCGTTGGCTTGCCCCTGAACTGCTGGATTCTGACACCAGAGCATCAGCTGCATCAGATGTGTATGCATTGGGCATTATGATGTGGGAGGTGCTGACCTGGCAAATTCCTTTTGGACGCAGCTCTGATCCCGTCATTTTCCGCTGCCTCGATAAAGGTGAGAGACTCGACATCCCGGCAATGAATGAACTGCCTGGGCCTGAACCTGCCAGTACCTTTCCCGGTCTGAATAGATACATTCAATGGATGAAGCAGTGCTGGTCACAAGATCCAAAGAAGAGGCCAACGATGGCTGAGGTAGCTTCAACATTGAGAGAGTTGTTGAATGCCCTCCCTTCCACAACTGATGGCAATGTAGCAGCAGGAGGAGCTGCAGGAGGAGCCCCAAGCAACGAGGCGACTGAATGTGCTATTTGTCATGACCAGAAAGCCGTGATAGCATTGATTCATCATAAATCAAACCAAGGTAACATTGCTCACATGTGTTGCTGTGCTGAGTGTGCTGAAAAGCTCCAGTCTCTTGGGCAAAATTGTCCAATGTGTCAACGGCCAATCGATGGAACTGTCAGAGTGTTTTGAGACAGCCTTTTAATATCTTTTTTAGCATGATGTTTCAGCTTTACACCTATATTTTTAATTAGCAAGCCACATTACATTTATAACATATTACTACAACTGCCGTCCAAACAATGAAAACCTTCCACTTTGAGCTGGAGGTGACGACACCGGCCTCCCTTGTTGTTGCTGCAAAGCCAGCACCTTTTGTAACAGATACCTTGCTTTGAATTGTTTCCTAGACAGATCCCTCACTACATCCAGGTAACTATCCATACTCAACACTTTCATCCGGGAAGCTTCCCTTAATGTCTCCAGCATTTCCTCGAGAGCGGTATCTTCACACATTGTCAGTAAAACAGCAGCTGAGAGTTCATCTGTTGGTACTATGATACTATCTACATTCATCATCATCCCACTATTACTACTATCACCACCACCACCACCATTAGTACTACTATCACTAATTGTAGCAGCAGCTTTAGGCTCATTGATGGCCAGCCAAGCATCCAGCTTCTTGCTAGCTTCTTGTATCTCCAAGCTAGCAGTATCTATCCCAGTCCTTTCCGTCTGTAGACTGGTCAGTGCAGCTGATATAACAACATCATGATTCATTAGTTCAGTACGGAGAGCTGCGTATCTATCTATTACTGCTTGTTTATCTACTCGCACTGCTTCTAGACTGGCTTTCAATCTTTCAGAGAGAGTGGCAATGGCTACCTGTCTGAACTCGTCTTGTAATTGTTCTGGAGTCACGCTAGGAGGCTTTTGAGGTTGTTGTTGATAATTTTGTTGATATTGCTGCTGCTGCTGCTGCTGCTGCTGCTGTTGATTATTATTATAACCACTAGTATTCATATTCATCATACCACTCCCTCCTACTACTACTCCACTATTACCACCACTTGATGTATGTGAAGACGGAGGTGGATGCTGCTGATTATGATACTCGGTAGAACTCCCTCCCCCACCTACATACCCCCACAATTGCCCAGCTGTTGATGATGACCCAGTTGTAGATGTACTCAACCCTGATCCCTGCTGCTGTTGATGTTGAGCTGCTATTGGGTTGACTAGGTCGGCACTCAGGTAGAAAGGAAGAGGATGTGACTGAGCATTATTATTATTATTATTATTATTCCCAACACCTTTACTGCTATTGTTATTGTTGTTGTTATTATTAGCTGGAATATTACTAAATGGAGAGGTCCTCCTCTCTTGCTGTTGTTGAGATTTAGCAGTAGTCTCCCTGAGAGGAGGATCCCGTGAGAATTCCCTACACAAGTCCCTTACTGCCAAAGTAAGAGTACACCCAGGATACCTCCATCTCTTCATATAATCAGTAATAACATCACCAGTTACTATTATAGTCTTATTATTATTATTATTAACATCTCTTTCCCTGACTAGGTAGGTAGCAGTGGCACTGAATATGGTGGTCTTTTGGGATAGGATGATAATCTTGGGAGGGGTGTATGGGTAAGATTCAGGGATCCAAATACGGACTTCAGCATTATAGGTTTTAGGAGAGTCTGAGGGCTTGGATCTGGATTTGTATTGGTATCGGATGAGACCGTGGAGGTAGATGAGGAGGGGTTCTTGGAGGGTGCCGGTGCTGTTGTGTATATTGGTAAGGGAGGATGGTGAGTTTTTGGGAGTCGGTGGGACGGGATGAATGATTGGACGGGGAAGGACGAATTGTATTCGGAATAGAGAGAATGAGTGAAGGTGCTTACCTAGGATCTACATATACATGTTTGCTCTTGTAGATTTTCAAACCTTTATAGTCCTGGAGCTGTAAACGTGTTGAGAAAGAAGAGAGGAGGTCAGATCAGAAGTAGAAATCGGGGAAACCTTCCGTTTAATCATTGTAGGAGAGTGCACTTACAGATCTAAGCTCTTCGATGTGGCTTCTAATGATGTTTCTATCTGCTGTATATGACAGCTCCCCGTGATCAGTCCTTGTCAACTCATATTGCAATCTATTTGGGTCTATTGTGTCCCCCACGTCACCCATTTGTACTAAGAATGGAACAATAAAGGGTACAACTTTGCGTAGATGTAATTAATTTTGAATTTTCAATAGTCTCCACGGCCTTCTTCCTTGTTTATCAACCAAGCCAAACGCCCATGGACGTCGAGAGAGACTTCTTCTTCAGGATGAGCAAGAAACAGGGGGCTTTATGAACCCTTATTGTTCTCTCATTTTCTTCCTAATACCAAAGTATGCATACTGCACTACTAACTGAACATCAAACTTATAATATTACCTCTTTACACACAAACAACAAGAAACAAACAACATCTAAGCCAAGGCTTCCTTTGGCTCGTGCACCACAATTTGATCAGGCAGTGGCTCTTTAACACCACCATTACGGCCAGTAGGATCGTAAGCACGCATAATCTTCACCTTGATACCCAACACACCCTGCCTGAGCATAACGTGTCTGACTGCAGCATCAATGTACATTCTAACTGGGTTACCACTGCTGACCATGTAACCATCCTTGAACTTCATAGCCTTAGCACGCTGAGCACGGAGCTTACCACTGACAATGACTTCGCAACCCTTGGCACCAGACTCCATGACAAAACGGAGGACACCGTAGCAAGCACGGCGGACAGCAAGCCCACCGAGGAGCTTGTATCTGAGAGACTCGGCCTGGGCGACAGCACAGAGGCCACGGTTGGCAACCTTCTCGGCATAGAGCTCGACGGAGCCTTCTGCGAATTTGAATCTCTTTTGGACGACGCTGGTAAGTTCACGGATGCGGCGACCCTTGACACCAAGGACGTTTTGGGTGCGGGTGGCTCTGATGATGATTTCAGTTCTCATTGGGGTGACTCTGACCTCAACACCTGCATATCCGTCAGCTGCCAACTCGCGAGTGAGGAGCTCATTCAACTCGGCGTAGAAAACACCGTCTGCTACGAACTGCACATAGGGAAAGAATACAAAAAGGATGGGTTAGTGAGTTGATGAGGGAGGTGATGACGACATAATGAATATGTCAATGCCATTCTAGCAACACTTGAGAGTCATTGATTCAGAAGACGTGAGTACAATCAGTTCTAATCTCTTCAAGGTGTGCTAATGCAGCAATTGGGTGATGATGCCTTTGCAACTTGCCTTCCTTCTTTTACTGATTTGGGTAGACATATTTTAATTCTGAGCGTTTCCTTGCAGATACTGTTTGAAACTTAACAAAGAGAACGTTGTGCATCGGCCAAACATGCCACATTTGAGCCCAGAGCCGTCGGCTCCAATTGGATGGAGGAGCAAAGAGAGGGAAGTGAAAGAGAGAGGGAGGGGCATGGGGTGCCTATAAAGCTACATATGCACACCCAAATGGCTCCGTTGCACCATTACTTTAGTTTAAGCAGCCATGTCACATACATAAACTAAATAGTTTGTTCATAATCCTGTTCGCATAGAAAAGATTTAAAGCATTTTGATCACAAAGTTTTAAAACTAAGTGGGTTAGATTTGAAAATTAATCGTGCACAATGGATACAATGCCCAATCAAACGATATATATTAGTAATTTACCCGATAAAATCAAAAAAGAAGGTGAGTTGCCATGGGATTGTACGTTTCAAAGTGGATACAGTGCTTGACAAGAGCAATTTACACACAGTCACGCTATATGAAGCTGAGATGTAGCGGTACAGTAGCGATTCCGAACGGAACCATTCGTCCAAACACTCCATTCCAAAGTCCCTTCTCTCCCCGCCAATCCGAAACCAAAACTAACCCTCCTCCTCCCTTTCTCTTACCGCCACTCTCCAGAAACACAACAATTGCTGTATGCACTCCTAGGCCAATTTGGCAAGATCTTAGACATAGTAGTCATGCGACGGGAAGGTCTCAGAGGCCAAGCATGGGTCGTTTTCACCGACATTACATCTGCCTCCTCTGCCCTACGTTCTCTCCAAGACTTCCCCTTTTTCGGCCGACCCCTCAAACTCCAGTACGCCATAACCAAATCAGATGCAGCAGCCAAGGCAGATGGTACTTGGAAGATGGACCTCAGAACAAGATCACAGAAAATAGCAGCTCCATTAGCAGCAGGAGGAGGAGGACAACGACCATCATCTACTCACGATGCTCATGGTTATTGTGATGATATAGGTCAGCCTAATAAAACATTATTCATAGAAGATCTCCCGGAAGCAACAACAGAGGCCATGTTGTCATTGCTATTCCAACAATTCTCAGGGTATCAAGAAACAAGGATGGTGGCGGGGAGACCTGGCATTGCGTTTGTTGACTTTGATAGTGATGGTCAAGCTGGGGTGGCAATGAGTGGACTTCAGGGGTTTAAAGTGACTCCGACGAATACAATGAAGTTGACGTATGCCAAACAATGACCGATATATATAGTAGTATGTAAACTAGAGGAATATATAGTAGTAACTATCACATGTTACTTAACAGCAGTAAACGCAGAACCCTTCACATCAACATGGGAAGGTACCCATGGTATTTAGACGGGAGACGGCCCAGTACTAATTGGAACCATAGTGCAGTAGACAGCCCGACCCCTCGCCTAGTTCTGGAATGTTATTCATATCATCGATTCATTTCTGTGTGGGAGCTTGTGTTCAAGAAATCAAACCGCAAACCTTTGCTCACCCAAAGGAACCCCACGCGCAGGAGTCCTCCGTCCAATCATGTAAGGTAGAGGCACTGAAGTGACTATTGAGAGAGAGAGAGAGAGAGAGAGACTACCTTGTGTTGGGCAAATTTATGGTGTGAATGTGCATTAAGTTGTTCATAGCTTTAGATACAAACTATATGCTTAATTCTGCTTGGATTGGCTGTCTCCAGAAGGAACTCCTCCATGCTCAGCTCCCTTCCATCGTTCACTGCTTGGTGTCTAGACAAACCTGTCGATGATGCTTTCTAGCATCATCAGTTAGAAAACTGATAGCTGTTGACATAATGTAGCTCGTACTGCCCACTGTGTCTGGTTCACTTGAGAGGCTTTGGCATCTGTAAGAATGAGTGTACATTATGAGGTGGAAGTACATGCATGTGGCAGGCAGCTACTATAGGGTGGAGGCCAGGTCTCTCTCTCTCGGGAGCTCAAACTGGAACAATTCGAGGCAACAGCACAACAGAAATACAAGATGGTTGGGCAAATTTCTGTTCATAATGTCTCTTCTATAATACTCTTCTGACGAGTTACAA
>Ga0114919_10004014_pt1 | contig 11839 bp, 8 predicted proteins | sample BlataG_FD_88682 | JGI IMG/M metagenome (GOLD analysis project Ga0114919, IMG submission 88682) | Deep subsurface microbial communities from Black Sea to uncover new lineages of life (NeLLi) - Black_00105 metaG | ecosystem: Environmental > Aquatic > Marine > Oceanic > Sediment | place: Atlantic...
CTGGGCCATCCATTTTCGTACCATAGGCGTTGATTCGCGCGTTCACCAAATCGACCCACGGCTCGCTCGCAGCCGACTCCAGCGCCCCAAGCGAATGGCACGACGCCCCGTGTGCACGCACAACGCCTTTCTGCTTGAGAAGCTCCAGAATGTCCATCTGCTTGCGCAGTTCTTCCGGCCAGTTCGCCGAGGAAACGCAATGCAGCAAGATTATGTCGATATAGTCGGTGTTTAGCTCCTTGAGGAAACGCTTCACAACAACATCGGCATTGGGACGCTCCTTTTCGGGCAGGCCCTTGGGTCGCCACCAGATTTTTGAGGTAATCACGTAATCCTCGCGTGGAATCTTGCTCAGCGCCCGCCCCAGGTATGGGTGCGTGCCGTACAGGTCAGCCGCGTCGAACAGCCGAACGCCGCGTTCATACGCCTCCTGGATGAGGGCCTCAAACTTTTCTTCCCCCAGCCGCGTCTGGTTCGACTGCCGCATCCCACCACGCATCCCTGTGCCGAAGCCGACGCGCGAGACCGTCAGCTTCGTCTTTCCCAGCGGCACACGCTCGTACGGGTCAAATATCTTGCTTTTCTGTTCCGCAGCAGCGGCAAACTTTGACCCCAGCAGCACGCCGCCCACCCCGGCAATCGACTTGGCTAAAAATTCACGACGTCTCATCGTCATCGTGGGCAACTCCTCATCTGACGGTTCCTTAATCGCCGGCCGGTATTCTTTGCCCAGCCACTCCAGGCGAAGGCCCCGTAGATACAACGCAGTTTAATCAAGAGTACACGAATCCGCCTGCTAATGCAAGCACTTTGGGAAAAATTATATGTCCAGCTTGCCTATCACATCGAGCAGCTAAAAGGATGTATGGGTTGATTGAACCTCAAAGAACCGACAGATGTGGTGCTACAAAAGGCGTTTTAGTGCTGAAAACCAAATCTTCGCAAGTTTATCAGGCCTGTTTCAAAAAAAAGTGCCTGGCTTTTATGGCGGCGGAGCAGACCACTGCCATAACCACCTGCTTTGAGTTTTCGCCCGTTCTTGAAGAGGTTGCGGTTGCTCTTGAGCGTAGAGATAAAGTGAAAACCCTTTTCCCGACAACTCTTTACCGCCACCGGACAAATATAGTAAGTATCATACAGCACTCGGACATGAACACCTTCGGGCGGTTTGAATTCGCCGATGAGTTCAGCAGCCAATTGTGTGGTCTTTTTAAGCTTTCGCTTGAGAGCAGGACAATCTCCTGTCGAAAAATTAGTTTTTCAACTTTTTATCGATGAGATTGCCTCTTTTTGTTGATATTTTTATCATGTCCGCTAAAATCCCTTTAAGAACTCATTTAAGTTGAGTAATAAGTTCTTGCAGGTCGTAGAAGAAAGATGTTTGTAGATGTTGCATGATAAAATCTCCTTTGTTTTGGTTGTAAGAGTTTTCCTTAACCATAATTACATAATAACCAAAACGGGGGAGACTGCAGGAAAATAACGATTATAAATCATTAATTAATATAACATTACGTATTTTACAGAAGGGTTACAGTAGTATTAAAAGGATTGGAAGTGAGAATGGTTGTCAGTGAGGGTGTAAATAGGTTCGTCAAAAAACAGGACCTTATACACATTGTAGTTTTATTAGCGATTGCTCTTGGAATAGGTATATATCTTATCGCCACAACCGTTCTCATTGCCAAGGATGGAATCCATTACATTGAGTGTGCTCAAAAGTTTTCAAGTGAGCCAATTGGCATAATCAAGAACCATCCTTTCGGCTATCCATTTCTCATTTTCATAGTTCATAAATTCGTTACTTTATTTAGTAACAATTCATCGTTGTATTCCTGGGTATACACTGCCCAAAGTGTGACTTTGTTCTGCAGAGTACTCGCTTTTATTCCCCTTTACTTCATAGGGAAAATACTGGTTGGACCCGGAAATAGCTTTTGGTCCCTTCTGATATTGACTCTGTTACCGTATCCAACAGAATTTGGAAGCGATGTTTTAAGAGACTGGCCGCATATTCTCTTTCTTGCGTGTGGTTTTTGGGCGATTCTGTGGGGTGCCAAAAACCGAAACTGGTGCATTTGGAGTCTGGCAGGCTTATCCGCTGGACTTGGATATATGGTTAGCTCGGTATGTGCACAACTGATTGTGTACGCCTTTGTTTGGTTGGGATACTGCCTTCTCCGACCAGCAGAAACAATCACCCGGCGCAAAACAGCTCTCGCTATGGCACTATTAATCACTGGATTTCTAATACCGGTCGGACCATATATGAAGACGAAAGGGGAAATACTTCCTGAAAAGATTCAGATGATGATCCGCTCTTTCTCTGTAGATACCAAAACGAGCGAAATGGTGGCAAATAATGTCCGCCATCAAACCCCGCTGAAATATGTGGCAGGCGGCAGTACTAAGCTTATCGAAGCGACCGTTCGTCTTGTCGATAAGACCGGCGCAAACCTAATGTGGTTTTTCGTTTTGCCTTGGCTGATCGGCATCTACTACCACTTTCAAAAAATCACTCCAATGGAAGAAAAACTTTTAATAACAGCCTTTATTGCGGTTAATATAATTTCCCTTTTCCTGCGGTATTGTTTTGTTGGTACAGACTTGACCCATAGATATGTGCTGCCCTTGACAATATTCACAATTTTTTACATACCAATAGGATTAAAACTCTTAAGTTATTGGGTTGTAAACAGAAACCAGAAAAATAAACTGGCAGTCGCTGTCTCTCCAGACACATCTCAAAAATGGTTCTATATTATAATCACAATTGGGCTGTGTATATGTTCACCAAAATTATTTCGGCCAATACGTATTGAAAAAAAGGGCTACCGATTAGCAGCCGAGTGGCTGAAAACCAATACAGATAAAAATAGTGTGATTGCAGTCCCGGATAGGCGTATAACTTTTTATGCCGAACGCGATGGATTTATGTATGAGAGTGGGAAGGTTGCCGCACGGGCCAAATATGTCGTGAAAATCGTGGACAGTGAAGACGAGACGCTAAATTTTGGCAGGTCTGCAAGAGAAGAACATTCGTTGTGGACGAATGAGCGAGAAAAGAGGAAAAAACTCGTGATTTACAGAATGATGTGACCAAAAGCTGCAATTATCTGCGAAAAGCTTTAACGCCCTACAAAACAGCGTAAATTGGAGCAGCATTTACTGGCCTTTTTTCAATAATATAACGGGAATGGTCTTTAATATGATATTCAGATTTAACAATAAAGACCTTCTTTGAATATACAAATAATCATATTTTATCTTATGCCGAGGGTGTAAATCGTAAAAGCTCCTTATTTGTGCAAGCCCGGTCAGGCCGGGCTTGACTGCCAATCTGAGCCCTTGTAAAGATTTGTGATTTTCCACACGATATAGATTTTCCGGCCTGGGCCCGACTAAACTCATCTCTCCTCTTAACACGTTTAGCAATTGGGGCAGTTCATCTAACCGTGTTGTCCTCAGCAACTTTCCTATTTTTGTAACACGAACATCGTTTTGGGACGCTGGTGACAGCCCTGCGATCTTTTCCGCATCCTTTATCATTGTTCTAAATTTGTATAATGTAAAAATCTTACCGTCTTTACCTATTCTCCGCTGTTTGTAAATAACAGGCCCATGTGAGGTTAGCTTGGTCAGCAAAGAAATTAAAAACATCACAGGCCAAAGAACAAGCAAAAACACTACGCTGGCTACTATATCAAGCATTCTTATTAGGAATTCATCAAGATCTGATTGCCTGCCGATAGAAGTATTCAGCAAATCAAATGAAGAATTTGCGTTTATTCTTTCAAGCAGAAGCTCCATGTAAACTAAAGGACTGAACAGAATGTCTGCTTTTAACTTTTGCTCCAGATAGAGCAACAGATTCAGGTCTTTCGCATCGACGATTTTTTCACTCACTACTATTTCGTCAATGTTCGAGTATTCAAGCAACTCTCGAACCTGGTCAATTCGTTTTCTTTCTACAATTGCCTTTCTGCCGACAATGTCACCTACTTCCCCCTCACCGAGGATTATCACCTGTTTTTTAATTTTCTTCTTCACTTTTAATATGAACTGATTAACCTTAAAAATTAAAAGCACATTTATAAAAAAGGAAAGAATAAAGATGCTTGTCGGGAAAGCGCCCCATTTAACTCTGAAGGTATAAACAAAGGCTACGCTCAGTAATGTTCCGAGAAACAGCCCCAAGAAAATTCTTTTGAACAAGTCCCACGAAGATTTGAATCTGCTTTTATAAACCCTGAAGAAAGATAGCGCTGATATGTATATCAGTGTTAGAAATACATAGCTGCTTTTGAACGGGAGGAAACTACGCTCAGGAACTGACAGGCCATATCTGACCCAAAAGGAGATAAGAAAGCCGAGGTTTATTAGAACAATGTTTGCTAGGAATAAGAAAATTTGCATTTTCATAATACGTTTAACTTTTTCAGAATCTTCTTATTTATCTCCTTCCGGTCTTTGTCGAAAAAATAGCCCCATTTGTTAAAATACCTGATAGCAGACTGCAAGTGATATTTCAGCAGTTTCCAACTTTTATAAGAGCCTTTCCGATATTGGTGAAAAACAGACACCTTGGGATAATACACAGTTCTGTAATGTTTGTGTATTCTTCTACTGATATCCACGTCCTCCATATATAAAAAAAATCGCTCATCAAATAAACCTGCGCGACTCAAGGCCTCTGCTCTGATAAACATAAAACAACCGGAAAGGTAAGGCACATCCATAGTCTTATTGTAACCAGTGAATCTTAGCTCGTATAGGTAGTTTTGTTTCTCTGAATAATGTAGAAAAGGAAGAAATCTCCTTCTCAGCAGGTCTAAGGGCGTGGGCAAAAGTTTGCACAAATGTTGGATTCGGCCATCAGGGTATAGGATCTTAGGCATAACCATTCCTATGTCAGGATTGCTTTCCATAAACTCGTAAAGTCTTTCCAAGGTCCCCCTCTCAAAGTACACATCCGGATTTAGAACCAAGTGGTATTTAACTCTGCGTTCTAAAGTCCATCTAATTGCCACATTATGGCCTGCCCCGTAACCCACATTAGCTCCATTAGGTATGTACGTAATCTCAGCGTTGGAACAAATATTCTTTATCTTATCCGTTGGTGAATTGTCAACAATGTGAAGCTTGGTTCTCATGTTGGTGCTTAAAACGCTATCAATGCACTTCTTCAGGATATCAGCATTGGTCTGATAGGCCACTATTGAAACCGTACTGTCATACCGAGCCATGCTTGTTATACTATCCTAAATCGTCTTAGCGCTCTTGAGACAAACAATTATTACCGAAATCCTCATTGGCTCTTTTGAAATTACCGGTGCTGCGGTTACGATGGATATTTTCTATGCTGAACAACCACGCTTATATACCTTTTCGTCAGGTGGTACATTAAGGTTGTTCTGAATTCAAATTTCTTTAAGACGGAATGGGTGCTTTTACCCGATGTGGTTGAAAGATTGTTGCCGTGCCGTCGATATTTTACTAATTTTTCTTGGCAAAAATAAGTTTTCCCGAAAACTTCGCCAATCATGCCAATCCATATATCATGCATCGCAATACTCTTTGGGAACGGCAATGCTTGTGTCAAGAGTTTACTATTAAAAGCCATACAACAACCTAAAAATGAGTTTCTAATTAAGTTGTGAATAATGCCAGGCCCGGACCCTCTCAGTTTAAAAAAGGAGCCATTGAGAACGGTCTCGTTTTCATCTATTAAGATGCAATCACTTACGACCAGGTCATACGAAAGCAGCAGTTTCGCCATAACTTCTACTTTGTTGTCCAGCCAAATATCATCCTGGTCCGACAAGAATATAATATCTCCTGATGCTTTTTTCAAAGCATTTTCAAGGTTAAATATTGAGCTATGAAAACGATTGCCTTCATATAACTTTATTCTGCCATCCTTGAAATTCTTGATTACATCTAAGGTGCTATCCGTTGAGGAATCATCGGAGATGATGACCTCATCATCTCCAGAGAGTTGCTTCATTATTGAGTGGAGCTGGGCATAGATGTGTTTTTCGCCGTTGTATGTGGCCATGCATACCGATATTTTCATATTGTATTTTTCTTTCTGAAAAAATGAAATACCAAGGGATATACCAGTTGAAAACTCATACCAGTAAAACTGAACATGTTACTAAATATATTAAAGAATATTAGTGTATTAAGAAGGGCGATCCCTGTTACAAAAAAAACGTTCTTTCTTCTTAGCAGAATAATATATAAAAAAGATGCAACCATTGTGAATGAGAACATCAGTACTAAACCTAACCAATTAAGATAGACATAACTGCGCGCATATACAGTACCAACTGTAAGTGCTGGTGTGATTTGTTTAATGTTTATTTTTTCAATTCCAAGAAACCTCGAAATACGTTTAGATACAAAATCAGGTAAAATCTCACTGTTAATAAACAATAGCAATCTGCCAAAGTTCAAATCTACAGAATTAGATTTTGATATGGTTTTTTGGAGATTTGCCAACGGTGAAGAGATATATAAGTATGCCCAAAAAAATTCTTCTGGAATAAGTGATTCCCTGAAACTGTCCTTAGCGTCTCCTATGGTAAAGATGATATCGCTGGAGGTGATGTTTTCTGTGCGACCTGCTTGGTGCGAAACCCGAATATTTCCGGTAAGGCCGAACAGATAGAATAAAGTCAAAATTAGGAAAACACCGATGACAATAAACTTGAAACGCAATTTTCGAATACTAAAAAGATATACAAACAGACTGCTCGAGAGGATTAACAAAAACATACCTCTGTTGTAAATCAACAACGGCATAGTCAACATAAGAAGATAAATGATGATATACTTTCTCTTTCTGGTAGACAGAAAGACATGAAATACATATACCGAGTAAAAAGAACTGAAAGTAACCAAAAACACGTGGAAACTCTTTATCCCAAAGGTCTTATAGTCATATTCCTTGCCCGCCAAAATAGACAACAATGGAACATGTCTAATGTATAGAAACTCCAACAAGAAGCCCAGGACTATAAAGGCTGCTATGATTAGAATGTTCTTATCGTGAGGAACTTCACGATACACAATTATTTTCTGTTTGTAAAACCAGCAGCCGACAAGGAATGAATACAAAAACGTCAATAACAGAAAAAGAAACAACCCAAAGGAAATCGTGGGATATAAATTGGACCATCCCAATTGATATACCAGAAGTGCTGTTGAAAAAGCCAATATGTAAACAAAAAAGGGATTCCATAATGATGGCTTTCTACCTAATTTTCTGTTCTTGTGTTGAGATTTTATAAGTGGTACCTGTTATTGCCGCTTACTGTTGGAATTTCTCACAAGAAAACAATTATAGAATGTTACGAAAAACTGCAAATTCATATATTTTAAGGACAACTTTGCACTGCGAAGAATTGTCAACAGCATTAACAAAAAATAGTCTGGCTTGGTGACAGCCCTGTTTCTGGCCCCTTCGCAATAATGGGCAAACCGTGCAAGGGCCGAATCGAGAGTTAAATGCTGCTTTCCGGAAAAGCTCTGAAGACACCGTAGATTTATCACGGCAAAATTGCTATAGTTGGCTTTGTATTTGTCAATAAAGCAATGGTCGGCAAAATCAAGTCTAATGTTTTCATTGTACCCACCGGCTCTTCCGAAAGCTTCCACATGTATCAACATACCGCTATTTATCAGAGACTTTATATGAAAGTTATAAACTCCAGGCTTTACTTTTCGCAAACTATATCCTCTATTTAGGAAATACCTGCACGGAGAAATTATTTTATTCTTGCTGACAACTATTGGAGTAAAGAGACAGATACCTGGATTTTCCTGAATAGCCTTGCTATATTCGACAAACGCATTCTCTGGAAAAAAAGTGTCTTGGTCTAAGAGTAAAAGCCATTTTTTATTTAGTTTTTTCGCAATTCTGAATCCTTCGTTATATGCTTTGCTGACGCCGGGATTGGTTTCATCGTGAACGTAATGAATTCTCCAGTTATCCCTGATAGAATCTGACTCAGTCACCATCGGTGTCGGGCTATTGTCATAGACCACAATATCCATTCTTAAATTACTGTTCTTTAGGGAGTTACTCAAAGATATAAAAGTCTCAGAATCTTCTAAACGAGTTCTGTATAACACTAAAACCGCAAGGATTGCATTAGCATTTGATTGATAGTCTATTAAATCCAAATTTTATTCCCTGATACAAATAATACACAACTGCCAATATGGCCCAAAATATGCCAAAATTTTCTTTTACAATACTTGTAGACTCATTTATGCAAAGTTTTTTACTCACTCCACCTGGTATAGCATAAGAGTCAAAATTTTCAGAATATATAAATTTAACACCTTGTTTGAGAAGTCTTTGATTGAAATCAAAATCAGCATATATTTTATATTTAGTGTTAAAAGGTGGTTCTGGACTCAATGATTTGTTAATTAGTAACGCTTGATGATGTAGTGTATTACCTAATTTTAATCTTATATCAGCTTTTGAATTAAAGAACTTTCCTGCGCCGAAATGAACTCTCCCAAAAATAACATGGCACATACCAAACTTCTCAATATCCAAAGGAAGGTTTAGAATTCTATCACCTGCCCCCAGAAAAAGCACAAAACTTGAATTGTTCGCTACCGACCATCCTTTATTCATCGCATCATAAATTCCTTCATCAGGTTCACTTACCCAATAATTCAGTACGTGGTCGTATTTTCGTATTATATCGAGGGTGCCATCGATTGAACCGCCGTCAATAACGATATACTCCACATTATTATAGCTTTGGTTAAGGACGCTTTGAATTGTCTGCTCAAGATGCTCCTGCCCGTTAAAGACAACCGTAATTACACTTACCAAAGGATTGTCGTTAAATGATTTTTTGAAATAGCCCTTTGTCCTTAATCCACCCTGGCCTTGCCGTTTGGTGTCAGGAGGCAAAAAAAGCTGAGTCTGTACTTTTGCATCCGGCCTATTTTCAATCTGCGGACCTTCCTTGCTAACCATCCGCGTCGTGGAATACTGCGGATTTAAACAGAATATATTGGCGTATTGGTTATTCATTTATCCCGTGAAATCACTATTTCACACAACTTCGCATAAGCAAGTACAAGATTATTTGTTCGCCTCCAAATTAAGACTCACTGGAAACGCTCTTCCGTCTCGCACGATATCAGAATTAGCCCAGTCTCGGAAGTCGTGATTTGACACACGGTCTGGATCCCATTGCCTTCCCTGCAACCAATTTCTAATATTTTATTATTAAAATCTTGAACAAACTCAATAAGGTCCCATCTTATATTGCTCAAATAATTCTTGTTTTTTTTAACATGCAATTTCTTTATTACCCTTTCAAGACCCTCCGTTTGTTTTGTCGGGTCAAATATAGGGTGGTAATCGACGTAGCGATTAATATTGCCCAGGAAACTCCTTCCACCGATATATTACGCCAAATAAAAACGGTAGTTAATACTATTAGAGCACTTACACCCGACAAAATAATGTGAGATATCAGAGTATAACGAACCATCCCCATGCCCAAGAGTGTATAGTAAGAAGGAACGCCCAATAAACTTAGGAATGTGCTAATAAGCATAATTCTAAATGCGACAGGCAATTCGGCGACAAACCTCTGTCTCAACCAAACCTTCAGCAGCGGCGTGAGCAATATAATTAGTCCACCATACATGGGAATGCCAAAAAGAAAAACAAGCTTCATCGCTCCACGATTTATCTGAGATATTCTATTCCTAGCGTATTCCGTCATATTTGCACCAATCCGGCCTATTTCCGGCATTAGTGCTCGAAGACTTGCCTCAATTAAAGTCCTAATCTGCATGCTCCCATTAAAGGCTATTTCGTAGATTGGTATTGAGGAAATTCCTGCGTAACGCGAAAGCATCAACTTGTTAAACGGGTGTAGAAACGTACCGACCAGTGAGCCACTGAATACACCACCGCCAAAGTGTAACAGACGCATGCAGCGTTTTTTATCCAGGTTGCTTATCCTAAGTAAACGAATATTAACAGTTTTTCGTATGAAGAAAACACTTGACCCTCCGACAAAGGTATAAGAAAGCGCATTTCCGATCAAAAGGCTCTCGATGCCGTTGCCGAGCCATAGGAGAATTAATGATGTACCAACAGTAACTACTCTGCCACCAGAAAGGATATAGTTGGCTATATCCATCCGACCCAGCCCTGAAATAGTCGAGTTAAGTACCTGGACAAGCATAACACATACAGAAAGAAAAGCAATATAGGGAAGAAATTGCGAAGCGATTAGAGCGTTCCGACCTGACAATTTGAAGACAGATATGATTTGATTCTGGAAGAAAAGTATTAGTATCAAAGCCAGAGTCCCAGTGACTAACAAGATGCCGAGCGCTGTGGTCACATAACTCTGAATCCCTTGCGTATTTCCCCGACCCTGTTCTTCGGCGACCAGTTTCATGACCGCTGGGCTAATCTCCAAATTACCCAATTGGGCAAAAGTTAAAACAGTTGCAAGAATAAGCCACACACCGTACGTTTCATAACCAAGGAAGTGCAGATACATGGGATACGCGATGGCAAGAACGACAACGTTAATCACTGTTGCCACAACGCCGGAAACCATATTGATGTGGAACTGGTTGGAAAAGAATCTTCTAATCATAAAATTTCGGTTATTCGGAGTTTTCGCAGTCAAAAAACGCCGAAAGCACAGAAAATTCCGTCTGCGCCATTCGACGTCAAGACTTACAGCACCACCATTTCCGTATCGCTCGGCTTGCCTTCACTGGATTAATCGTAAATCTATTTAGACTCCGTCCCCGTGGGGTGCATTTGAACATTTTTGAAAGAAATACGAAAAGTAACAAACGCTTGCAACCCTAAAGCACTCCATCTTCATTAACAGGGTAATAACAACAATCGGCCAGCTTGTTTATTTATCAATAAAGCTTTTACTAAGCCTGAGCCTGGCTTTTTTGGATGACTTCTAATAAGAAAGCGGCAAATATGGATATCATTAAGCATATCGCAAGTACAACAGCACTCTTCTTGACTGTACCTTTGGCAACCGCGTATACCTTTGGCTTTTCTATAACAGGGATATTTGCAGATATTATATTTTCTATCCTCTTAATATATGCATTCAAATAGTCCGTCAATTCTTTGTCTTCGTAATCGTTTACTATGTTAGTTAAAAACGAATGGAATTGTTGAATGACATAATATGAAGATGTCTTATCTTTTATCTGGTCAAAGAGTTTTTCATTCAGACTCAGCAAACCTCTGTAGTAATTATAATTCTCTTCATTTGCATTGATGCCATCTTCGAGATTAATTATGTTCGCATCAGTTGCTTGTATCTGGTATGCCAAAGGTAAATATTCACTGTTCTCACCTACATTATCAAACTGTAGGACGATACCGCCTGGAATTTTATCTGTATCTTTGGGTTCCAAATTTTTCAATTTCGCTAAAGTCGCCTTTTTTCTTTCCAACTCAAGTTCCAAACTGAATCTGCTCTCTTCGATACCAGCCATATCCGCTTTGTATTTGCTAATGGTGTCATTCAGTTCTTGCTTCACAGAGTATATTGGGATGACCTTTTCAAAATCGTCCCTTATAACCAAAGATATTCTCTGTATATCTTTTTTGGGCTTGCCCACTATGGTCATGGCTAATAATGTGCCTTTGACTTGCTGAATCTCCTGCAGGTCTCTTACATCTGCTTCTTTAGAAGTAGTTAGAGCTTCAAAATACAAAGGGGAAACCTCGAAATTCACAAGTTTTTTTAACTCCTTATCCGTATCCGCCTCGGATATCTTCCGTGCATATTTATCAAGCCCA
>Ga0114919_10004015_pt1 | contig 11837 bp, 8 predicted proteins | sample BlataG_FD_88682 | JGI IMG/M metagenome (GOLD analysis project Ga0114919, IMG submission 88682) | Deep subsurface microbial communities from Black Sea to uncover new lineages of life (NeLLi) - Black_00105 metaG | ecosystem: Environmental > Aquatic > Marine > Oceanic > Sediment | place: Atlantic...
CGGTACTGAAGATGGGTTACCGAAAAAGTGTGTTGTAAATTTAGATACCATTGTGACTATACGGAAGGAATTATTGATAGAAAGAATTACCATCCTTCGGAATGAGAAGATCGAGCAAATTAATGTTGCCATAAAATTCGCTCTATCCATCCCCTAAAAGATTATCAAGTATGCCGCCGCCAAACTCTATTCATACTGAATGGTGAAAAATCATCGAGAAGGTTATAATTTATTTGCCTGCAATAGAATTCTCGTCAACCATGAATCTCCAAGAAGAGTGAAAACCTTTGTTACTCGTAAAATAGCACTTCGGCACAGTGTTTTACCTTAAAATCTCACAATGACTAAAATTCTAGTTACAGGCGGGGCAGGATTCATTGGATCCCACCTGTGTGAGCGCCTAATAAATGCCGGAGAAGAGGTTATATGCTTAGATAATTTTTTCACAGGACAAAAAGAAAATATTATCCACTTGATGGACAATAAAAAATTTGAACTCGTAAGACATGATGTTGTTCAAGAGATTCTCTTAGAAGTCGATCAGATTTATCACCTAGCATGCCCAGCCTCACCTATTCATTATCAATACAATCCAGTAAAAACAGTTAAGGTCAATGTCATGGGGACTCTCAATATGCTTGGTTTGGCCAAAAGAATAAGAGCCAGGATATTGAGTGCTTCTACCTCAGAAGTATACGGGGATCCTTTAGTCAATCCCCAAAACGAAAAATACTGGGGAAATGTTAATCCAATTGGTCCTCGAAGCTGTTATGACGAAGGTAAAAGAGTCGCTGAAACCTTGATGATGGATTATTACAGACAGAATCAAGTTGATGTAAAAATTGTAAGAATATTCAACACTTATGGACCAAGGATGCTTGTAAATGATGGAAGAGTGGTCAGCAATTTCATCGTTCAGGCACTAAAAAACAAACCGATTACTGTTTATGGTGACGGTCATCAAACACGCTCTTTCTGTTATATAGATGATTTGATTGAAGGTATGACTAAAATGATGGCTTACGAAGAAAACGCAGTGAATAAAGATGAGAAAGATTATACTAAGCCTACTTTATCTGGATTTACCGGGCCAATTAATTTAGGATCTCCACAAGAAATTAGCATATTAGAACTGGCACATACAATTATTAAATTAACCGGCAACAAGGCTAAAATAAATTTCGAGCCTTTACCCCAGGATGACCCAAAAATGAGACAACCTGACATAACATTAGCGAAAGAAAAATTAGCCTGGCAACCAAAAGTAAGTTTGATACAAGGACTGCAGAAAACTATAGAATATTTTGAAAAAATCACATAAAAAAGCGCTCTTCTATTTTATCCACGCATTTTCTCTACGAATATGCCTCGGCGCCCTTACTCTTTCAATGACCCTTTCATTTTTAACAGTAGCATTTTTAATATCATCAACAGTATTAACAATAGAAAAGGAGCTTATGCCCATGCTTTTATCTTTCCCAATAACCTTAAATACTAATGTAATCAATACCCTAGGATCATGACTCTTAATCGCCTCTCTTTTATATCCTCCAGCTCGCACCACTCCTTCAGCTATCTTGTTAGCATCTACTTGATAGAAGTCTTCCATAAGCTCGCTCCTCTCCACACCAACAAATTCTAGTATTTCCGATGGAAAGATGAAGTCAAATCCAAAAGCTTTAATATTGAAAGGATCGTCAACAACTATAGGAACAACAACTTCTCCACCTTGATCCACTCTAACATCATTTACAATAAGATTAACATCTGAAGCTTGTCTCATAGGGATAAATCGCATCATTGTTAAAACAGAATCACTCCTTGAATTACCTGAACAATCGCAGGGTAACTCATTTATCCCTAAAAATTTTTCAAAAATGGCCTGAGCATCTCCAGGAGTTATACTTGGCTCTATCTTGGTTCCACTGCAATTCACATCAGCATTCTCTTTTTCACTCTCTGTAGGATTGGATATTATGCCTAGGAATATTTCAAATGCTGCTTGGGAATCTGCAGGAGTTATGCTTAAATCACCTGTTACATCACCACATTTTGTACAGAAAAATGCGGATATTGATTTGTCTTTATCCATAGTAATGGATACTTCCTTATTGTATGTCTCAGAATCACTCACATCCCCAGTCCACTTTGAAAATCTATAATTTTCGTTTGGTATTGCCTCTACTTGGACAGAATTCCCAACTGAGTATGAGAGGTTCCCGGGTAAAGGATCTGTAGTCCCTCCCGCACCAGGAGCAGGTGAGCCTGTGGCAGCAGAGACTGCAAGCTGATAAGTAGGGATCGAAGAGGCGGTTATGGTTAGGGAATCAGATGCTTGGCTGCTTTGGGCGTCTATTACAGTTAGGGTAACATTATAAATACCTGAATATGTATATGTATGGGATGGGTTCTGGGCAGAAGAGGAGCCTCCGTCACCAAAATCCCAGTTAAAGGAATAGGAAGAAGTACCTCCGCTTGCACTCCCTATGAAACTAACAGTAAGCGGTACCTCACCTGAAGTAGGAGAGGCTGAGGCAGTGGCAGAGAGTGGCGCAGAAGAGACAGTAATTGTAAGGGAGTCAGAGGCTTTGTTGCTATTAGAATCAGTTACAGTGAGGGTGACATCATAAGTGTCGGCATTTGTGTATGTATGGGATGGGTTTTGGCCAGTGGAAGAATCTCCATCACCAAAGTCCCAGCTATAGGAGTAAGGAGAAGTGCCACCGCTCGCGCTTCCTTTGAAACTAACAGTAAGCTGCACTTCACCTGTGGTAGGCGCGCCTGAGGCTGAGGCAGAAAGTGTCGGAGGAGAAGCGGTTATTGTTAGTGAATTAGAGCCCTGGTTGCTTTGGGCATCTGTTATAGTTAGGACAACGCTATAAGTACCGGCATTAGTATAAGTATGGGATGGGTTTTGACTTGAAGAGGAGCCTCCATCACCAAAGTCCCAGCTATAGGAGTAAGGAGTAGTACCACCGCTTGCACTAGCAGTGAAGTTTACAGTCATCGGCAATTCACCTGATGAAGGCGAAGCAGTAATGGATGCTTCGAGCGGGTCAATTTTTTCACTCACATTTATGATTAAGGAATCAGTATCTCGGTCATCCTCGCTGTCAGTAACAGTAAGAGTAACTGTGTAATCACCGGCAGAAGAATAAGCGTGTGAGGGGTCTTTTTCACTTGAGGATTCACCATCTCCAAAATTCCATTCATAGGTATATGGCTCAGCACCTCCACTCACGCTCCCTGTAAAACTCACTGTCAGAGGAACCCATCCTGAAGTAGGAGAGGCATTAATTTCAGCATCGAGAGGAGTATCTGGTACATATTCAAAAGCACCAATATCAACTTCCCAGCCATAAGGCACAGTATTTCCAGCATAATCTTGTGTTAATCCAGCATCTGTCCCGGCATCAATACAAGGAGATGTCATCGATATAAAAAAATTCTCATTTACAGCATCAACAAAGAGAGGGTCAGAATTAATAGAATTGGCTTCTTGGCCAGTAACGTTTTGCCAATCATACAAATTATCAAAAGTAGTTCCACCAATACTACATCTGAATGTCGGTGAATCATTATAATATAAGTTATAATCGATAGTATAATTGAGACCACTTGCGAGATGAAAGTTGTTATTCCATCCTGGCATAGACATAATACAATTCTTTACCGTTACATTATCATCATGGATCGCTATATTGTATCCTGCATTGCCAAAAAAGACACAATTATATATTTTAGCCCCAATTGCCCCTAATGATTCCCTGGCTATCTCAATACCATAACACAAATTATCGTAACTGATACAATATATGTAGCTTACATCATCAGCATTATTCCATATATTGAAACCATTACCGCAAGTAGCTATTTCTTGTCCGTTTTCATACGATTTACAGTATTTATAAACAATACCAGAAGCACCAGCTATATCAAATCCTGCTTTGCCATTTTTGTATGATACAACTCTTGTTACTATTCCATTATTACTGTTATCTTCAAAATCCAGCCCTTCTTCAAAATTATGATGTACTGATGAATCAGTAACGCTTAAATTTGTTGAACCACTCCATGTCTGTATACCTACCAAATAATTATGATGGGCCTCAGAATTATCAACAGAAGCATTATCTGATGCATCAAAATGAAATCCATATCTGCCATTATAGCGTGCTTCACAATTAGTAATAGTTAAATAATCAGAATGTACAACATTCACCCCTTTGCCCCATTTATTGGTTTGTGCCCCCTTTTCAAGAATCAAATTTTCTAAAGAAATATAATTTTTCCGAGCGATTGTTATTGCTGAATTTCTTTGTGCGGCTTCAATCTGAACACCAGTTACGCTTGGGTCTCCTGAATTATTTCTAAAATATACAGTATTAAATCCAAGTGCATCATTATCAGCCCAATCCCATTCATGGTCTTCTAACGAGCCAGCCGTTCCCTCAGTCAATTTAGTAGAGCCGTCTAGCCATAAAAAACCAGGTTCACTTATTTCTGGATTTCCTCCTCCAAGTGCTTCTAAATAATACTCATTAGTACCATTGCCTAAACTTGTCCATAGATAACTACTTGTGGTTATGTTGTCGGCTCCGCTGATAATAGGTTTATTTCCATTTCCATAGGCTCCAAATGTAATTGGATTCCCACTCGTACCAGAAGAAGGAACGATTAATTGTTCCCTCCAAATTCCGCCTCGTTTGAAATAAATGTAATCTCCGGGAGAAAACGATGAGTTATTGACTTTAGAAATAGTCTTCCAAGCAGTAGCAGGAGAAAGCCCATCATTCAGATCATTTCCATTGGTGACATCTACATAATAAACTGTGTTGGCAAAAATTATAGATGTCATCACTATCATAAGGAAAATGAAACATCCAAATGTATTTCTCATTCTAGATCTTTTAAAATAAGCCAAATAAATTTTTAGTTTTAAAAATAAAGATGAAAGATCAGCTCATCAAAATTATTAAGACTTTTAATTTAATCTGTATTCATCTTGTTTAGTCGTTAAAAAAGGGAAATAGTGAATAACCTTTTAAAATGATTTTCAGGGTGGTTTTTTATAATCTCTTCTCACCCTTTTAGGGTAATCAAATTAGTAAAATGAATGAGGATAGTTTTTTTTAGAAAAGAAACAAAGGAGAATTAGGGGTTCAAATAGTAATTAACAAAATCGCAGATGTTCTAATTAAACAGAAATAATTAAATGAATTCTCAAAAAGATTATGTAATTCTAATCGTCCTATCGTATATTTGTTGCTAAAGGTAAGACCCAAAAAGTAGGCGAAAAACAACATAAGAATTGCCATCAATTAATGACTTATTAAAAGATAAATCCACTATAATTTATTGTTATAATTGCTTCCTAACTTTGCAAATTTGGTTTATTAAATATAAATTCCTTATCACGATGTCAAGAGTGTCTTAAAATTTGATCTTAACTATAAATTCCTTTTACTCCTTCTTCGTAAATATCTAATTCATTCGAATTAAGAAATAATTTCAGAATGTCTCGTCAATTAATGGAATATAATCCAGCAATAGGATTTCGGTTCATTCCAGGCCTTAAAGCCCGTGTTCCTCATGAAGGGGGAGGATATCTTATCCGGACAAATAATGAAGGATTTCGGTGTAAACATAATTTTGTAAAAGAAAAAAGAGCAGGCATTCGGAGAGTACTTCTTTTTGGGAATTCTTATACAGCTGGCGATGGCGTCTCTAACGGGAAACGTTACGGTGATTACTTAGAAAAGATTATTCCTAATTTAGAGGTATATAACTTTGGAATGCCAGCAACAGGTACTGACCAGCATTATTTAATTTACAAAGAATTTGCCAGAAAAATTAAACATGATCTAATGGTAATTGCTGTGTTTGTCGAAAATATCCGCAGAGTGAATTCCCATTTCAGATATTTTTATGACGAAAAACGAGATTTAGTATTGTATGAAAAACCCTATTATTCACTTAGAGATGGTAAACTAACTATTAAAAATGTGCCACCCTCCAAAAAACCTACTCTAGAAATGCGCCTCACATCGGAGGAGAAAAAGTACATCCTTCCACATGCTCGATTCCCAAAATTGAAAAAAATATTTAATAAACTTGAGAAAAGCTCAAAATTTAGAAAAGAGGTCATTAAAAGTGAGTTTAAAGATCGTATATTAAGATGGATCCATTATCAACCACTAAAGGAATATAATAATCCGAAAAACTCTGCATGGTTGTTAATGCGAGCAATACTTGAAGATTGGATAATCAATCATAAGGAACCAGTGATCCTGATGCCAATTCCATTGTATCACCATATATTAAAATTAAGTGATTCTTCACACTATAATGCTCGCTTGAGAGAGGTTGTTTCCAATACGGGGTGCATATTACATGATCCACTTCACGATTTGTTCACTTATCCATACAGAGAAAGGCGTTGCTTCTTTTTTGAGCAAGATGGGCATTTAACTCCAAAGGGGCATTTTGCATTTGCTAAATCTTTAGGGTTAACAATGAAAAAAGCCCTAAATTATGGAAAAAATATGGAGAATAAATATGAGTAAAGCAGTTCTAGGCATATCAGCGTTTTATCACGATGCTGCGGCAGCAATTGTGCGGGATGGTGAAATACTAGCTGCTGTACAGGAAGAACGCTTCTCACGTATAAAACATGACCCACGTTTTCCACATAATGCAATCAGTTATTGTTTGGAAGAGGCGTTTATCGAACCATCTGCACTTGATGCCATCGTTTTCTATGATAATCCTCTTTTAACTTGGGACAGGGTAATGAAAAATTGCATACAAATGGGAGAACAAAGCTTTGGACAGTTTGAGAAAGCTTCCCGATCTATACTTGGCATAAAAATGTGGGTAAAAGATTATGTCGATCGTTCGATAGGTTCGTTAGGGAAACTTGGCAAGCTTCTGTTTACAGAGCATCACATGGCTCATGCAGCTTCTGCATTCTATCCTTCACCTTTTCAGGAAGCAGCCATTATTACGCTCGATGGAGTTGGAGAATGGGCAACTACTACAGTAGGCCACGGCTCAAACAATAAGATTGAACTTTACTATGAAATCGACTATCCACATTCTTTGGGTCTCTTGTATAGTGCATTTACTTATTTTTGTGGCTTTAAAGTCAACTCTGGCGAATATAAACTTATGGGATTAGCTCCATACGGAAAGCCTATCTATTATGACGTTATCCGCAAATATCTTATCGATATAAAAGATGATGGTTCTTATCGTCTAAACACCGTGTACTTTGGCTTTCTTGATAGTATGGTAATGACTAACGAAAAATTCAATGATTTGTTTGGAGGGCCGCCCAGAAAACCTGAATCTAAAATTACGCGACGGGAAATGGATTTAGCTGCATCAATTCAAGAAGTTACAGAGGAAGTGATATTGCGAATCGCTTGTTTTGCAAAGAAAGAAACTGGATCGAAGAATCTTGTTATGGCAGGAGGAGTTGCGCTGAATTGTGTCGCCAATGGTAAAGTGCTTAGAGAGGGCTTTTTTAAAGACTTGTGGATTCAACCTGCAGCAGGTGATGCAGGCGGAGCTTTAGGAGCTGCTCTGCTCACTTCACATGTTTACTTTCACATTCCTCGTAAGATTAACTTCAATAAGAAAGATCTTCAAAAAGGAAGTTATCTTGGCCCGGACTACACATCAGCTGAAATTCGAGCTTTCCTTGATCGTAACGAATATCCATATGAACGAATTAAAGATTCAAAACAGCGATTTAAAAAAATTGCAAAAGCTATTACAGATGGAAAAATCGTAGGATATTTTTCTGGACGCGTTGAGTTCGGTCCTAGAGCGCTAGGTGCAAGATCCATTCTAGGCGATCCACGTCGTAGTGATATTCAATCCGTAATGAACTTAAAGATAAAATATCGAGAGTCATTTAGGCCATTCGCTCCCTCTGTATTGTCCGAAGATGTGAGTGAATTTTTTGAAATGAAAACGAGAAGCCCATATATGCTTTTAGTCGCACCTGTGCGTGAGGAAAGACGACTGCCAATGAAGCCGGAGGCGCTTAATGGCGGCGAAGACGATATCATAATAAAAGTAAACCAACCTCGTTCTGATATTCCTGCAATTACCCATATCGATTATAGCGCTAGAATCCATACTGTTGACCGTGATTACAAGCCTGATTACTATCAAATAATCAAGGAATTCAAGAAACTTACTGGATACGGAATTGTTGTTAACACTTCGTTTAATGTACGAGGTGAGCCTATTGTATGTTCTCCACTGGAAGCTTACAAATGTTTTATGAGGACACGAATGGATTTATTGGTACTTGAGGATTGCTTACTATGGAAAGAAAAACAGCCTTCTTTTAAGGATATAGAAAATTGGAGAAGTGAATATGAGCTTGATTAAGATTAGAAATAATTCTAAAGCAATTAAGAAATTTTTCTTCAGTGAACTTCTACCAGTATCTAGAAGCTTGGCTAAAGAAGAAAAGGTATTTTTCCCGAAAGAACCTAATTATAGTCTTGATACTTATTATACAATACGGCATAAAATAACAATGTTCCCCAAAGATTTTGAGATAAGAGGATGTAATTCCATGAGCAACTTCGAAGAAGAATTGTATAAGATGTGGAAATCTCAGGGTAATATAGAGCTTTTAGCCCTTAGCAAATCATTATCAAGACTTGCTGAATTGCTATATAAGATAGAAGAGCAAAATGAAGAGATATCACCATTCATTTATGTTATGTTCTAGTTAAAAGAGTTTAGACTTAACGAGATTTTGCAGAGTTGAGGTATAAAAATACTAATAAGAAGTTAGATTCATTTCTTTTAATCAATGTAAAAAGCAGAAGTAATTCATAAGAACATTAGCATTACGAAGGAGTAAATTTAATTACTAATATGGAGAAGTAATAAAATTATTCTAGTAAAGGGAGCGGCTATGAGGAAAAGCTTTCTTATTTTTGGGAGTCCTTTGATTGAAGAACAAGAAATTGAGGAAGTAGTTGCATCTTTGAAATCTGGTTGGCTCGGAACTGGCCCTAAAGTTCATAAATTTGAGCAAATGTTTAAAGAATATAAAGGAGTAAACTTCGCTATGGCACTCAATTCTTGCACTGCCGCTTTACATCTTTCTATGTTAGCTATTGGCATAAACCACGGAGATGAAGTAATAGTGCCTACAATGACTTTTTCCGCTACTGCCAACGCAGTAATTCATACAGGAGCAAGACCTGTCTTTGTAGATTGCGAAAAAGATACAATGAACATTGATCCAGAAGACATTGAAAGAAAGATTACTTCAAAAACAAAGGCTATAATTCCTGTCCACTTTGCAGGAAGACCATGTAATATGAATGATATAATGGATATCGCAGAAAAACATAGCTTAAAAGTGGTGGAAGACTCTGCTCATGCCATAGAGGCGGAGTATCATGGAAAAAAAACTGGAACATTTGGAGATATAGGCTGTTTTAGCTTTTATGTGACGAAGAACATTGTAACAGGCGAAGGGGGAATGGCTATTACTGATAACGAGGATTATGCGAATAAAATTAAGATCCTTGCATTGCATGGGATGAGCAAAGATGCTTGGAAAAGATTTAGTGATGAGGGATACAAACACTATCAAGTGGTTTATGCTGGATTTAAATATAATATGATGGATATTCAAGCAGCAATTGGTATTCATCAATTGCCAAGAGTTGATAAATACTGGAAAACACGTCAAAAGATTTGGAATCAATATAATGAAGCCTTTAAGGAATTGCCAGTATTTACGCCCGCTCCTGTTGATCCAAATACCCGCCATTCATATCACTTATATACGCTATTACTTAGCATAGATCACTTGAAGATAACCAGAAATCAATTCTTAGATGAAATGACGAAGAGAAATATTGGTGTTGGTGTTCATTACATTGCTTTGCATTTACATCCGTATTATCAGGAGAAATTAGGTTACAAGCGAGGAAATTTTCCAAATGCAGAATGGATTTCAGATAGAACTGTTTCTATTCCTCTTTCAGCAAAGTTGACTGGCGAAGATGTGGAGGATGTAGTGCAGGCGGTTAGAAAAATCTTGAGGGATAAGGCATAATTCCGAAAGGTTTTATGAATAAAATGCGTCGCGAAATATTAGAAAGATTGCCATTTTTGAGAAGTATTAGAAGCTACTTCAATTCATATACTTTTTTGAATTCAGGCTTAGTCTACTTTCGAAGAGCTGATTTCAGAGATCTACCAACACTACAGGAAATCTCACCGTTATATTTGAAGGAAATGTCTACAAACGATGAGTCCCAAGTTAACGAGTGGCTCAATATCATTAATCAATCGTTTTCAAGAAGTTGGGAAAAGGAAGACTACATAAAAAGTATAATAAATCATGAAATATATGATATTCCTCATACATACTTTCTTACTGATGATGAGAAATATATCGGAGTTGTATCGGAAGCAGTATTTAAAAAGAACAAACAAGTTGGGGTTACTCATTACCTAGGCCTTGACAAGGATTATTTAGGCCGCGGTCTAGGTAAATATCTGATACTTTACACGCTTCACAAAATGCGAGAACACAACCTCAAAAGTTGTGAAGGTGAAAGCACTTTGGATTACAAGAAATCTATATTCATCCATTTTGATCTTGGCTTCCGTCCAAAAACTAAATTGGATTCCTGGAATACCGCGAACCATGCACCCACACTAATACGAGCGATTATTAATTACAGGTTCAGTCGTCTTTATGAAGAGTGGGAAAAGAGAAAAGCACATAAAATTACAACATTTTGCTAAAGTTCCTTGGATGATGTAGAGGTATACTAAATGGCAAAAGAGCTAAAAAACCTCCTAGTTAATTTCATCCACGACAGAGAACTAAAACGCGAAGCATCCAATTATCTTAAAGGCCATCTCATCGACATAGGATGTGGTACCAAACCTTACAAAGATCTTTTGTCACCATATGTCACATGGCATGTCGGCCTCAATCACACGGCAACTTTACACGACAAATCCTCCATTACCATTGTATTTCTGTTTACCATTGGTATTGCATTTCAGTTTACCCTTTCCAATGCAACCGTATCCTAAAAAAGGGAGGGGCAGCTATTTATAGCGTGCCCTTATTCTGGCACCTTCACGAAGAACCAAGAGACTTTTATAGATATACAAAATATGGCTTGAAATATTTATTTGAGAAAAATGGATTTGAAATTGTGAAATTAAAAACATTATCTGGCTTTTGGGTAACCTTTGTCAAGAATTCGTTTATTATTTATGGCGCTTTCGTAAAGGCGGTAAACTAAATTCCCTATGGAGGATAATTCCAGTTGTAGGAATGCTTATTCAGGAAATTTGTTATCTATTAAATAAAATTGATCGCTCAGAAGATTTCCCCGGATCTATTTGGGTATAGCAAGGCATTTATAATCTTATGACACTAGTCCAAAAAGTAGCAAAGGGTATAATGTGGACAGGTTCTTCTGCTGCTACGGTGACATTACTAAATTTCGGTATACTGGCAGTGTTAGCAAGATTACTTTCTCCCTCTGATTTCGGTTTGATGGGGATGGTAATGGTAGTAACAGGTTTTGCTACTATGATTGCAGATTTAGGTTTAGGATCAGCAGTCATTCAAAGACAAAATGTTACTCATGAACAAATATCTACTTTCTTTTTTTTAAATATTATTTTTGGAATTGTTCTAGGTGGGATTGTTTATTTTACTTCTGGATTAATAGAAAAAATTTTTAAAACCACTGATTTAGTTAGCCTTTTAAAGGTAATTTCTTTTTCGTTTCTCATAATTTCTTTAGGACAGACTTTTAGGA
>Ga0114919_10004016_pt1 | contig 11831 bp, 8 predicted proteins | sample BlataG_FD_88682 | JGI IMG/M metagenome (GOLD analysis project Ga0114919, IMG submission 88682) | Deep subsurface microbial communities from Black Sea to uncover new lineages of life (NeLLi) - Black_00105 metaG | ecosystem: Environmental > Aquatic > Marine > Oceanic > Sediment | place: Atlantic...
CCCCTCTCCACGGCCTATGTGGTCTGTGAGGGTATGGGGTGGGAGCAGGGCGTTGACAAAAAATTCTCAGAAGCCCCCCAGTTCTATGGACTTTACTCTCTTCTGATATTCGTTGGGGCGGGAGTGGTGCTCTGGCCAGGTTTGCCGCTTATCCCCATCATGTTTTTCTCCCAGGTGATAAACGGCGTGGTTCTTCCGGCAATTCTCATCTTCATGCTGATCCTCATCAACGATAAGAAGATCATGGGGTCGTATGTCAACGGCAGGGGCTTCAATATCCTGGCCTGGACCACCGTGATCATCTTAATCGGCTTGAGCGTTACGCTCCTGGCTCTGATGGTTGGGATAGTGTAGACCGAAACAAGCCGGGCACTTTGGAAGATTCAAAATGCAAAAGTCACTTCGGGATGCTCTCTCTTTGTTTAGTGTCAATTTTGAATTTTGATATGCAATTTTACTCTTTGAATTCTTCTCCAGTCGCGTAGCCGACGGTTGATTTCAACCTGCAAGTCCTAAGCAAGGAGAGAAGGAGACCAGCGGTTTATTGCTTGACACCTACCAGCTTTGCCCGTAGATTGATCTGCCTGAGATATTCATCCAAATGGAGAGAAGATGTCCTTTTTACCGACCACGAAATTCTTAGCCAACATAAGGCTGAGATACGTGGTCATCATCACCCTGCTTTTGGCTCTGATTATTTTCTTGATCGCCCTTTTCGGAATCAGACAGAGCAAATCCAACATGCTGAGGGTGATGGAGGAAGAGGGCATGGCTTTGCTCGAGGGTCTCATTCTGGCGAGCCAGAATGCCGTGCGGGCAAATGCACTGGTGGAAGAACTGGTAGGGGAGAGGCTTCGGGATATCGCACATCTGGTGGATCAGTTGGAGAGAGAGGGGAAGGTGAGCAACGCCGCGCTGGAGAGCATAGTCAGGGAAAGCAACCTTTCCCGAATTGATATTCTGGACCGGGGGCTGAATCTGAAGTACAGCAGTCATCTCTCAGATAAAGATATCTATGAAGACTCCACCACCTCGGTGATCCCCGGGGTATCGAGCATACTCGAGGGGGATGAGGAAGAAGTGGTCTTCGGAATCGAAGCCAAGAGCCTGCTAGCAGAAAAGAGTTACGCCGCGGCAGTAAAGAGGTCGAGAGAGGCAGGCGCCGTGGTGGTGGTAGCTTCCGCTTTTTATCTGGAGAGCTTTAAAAAGGAGATCGGGATCGGTTACCTGATACAGAGGATTGGCCAGGAAAGCGGGGTGGATTACATCGTGCTGCAGTCGATGGAAGGCATTGTGCTGGCATCAAAGAAAGTGGAGCGGATGCTGAAAATCGAAGAGGACCCTTTCCTTCGAAGCACGCTGAAGGAAGAAACCGCCAAAAGCAGAATTGCATCCTTCGAGGGCGAAAACGTGCTGGAGGTGGTCAAGTCGTTCAAGTCCGAAGAGATTCCCTCGGGGATTTTCAGAATCGGCCTTTCGCTGGAGGGATACAATAAAGTGACCTCCAACTATCAAAGGCAAATGATCCTCTTCGCGCTGATTCTGTTCCTTTTGGGACTTTTGACAATCGGCATGGTCATTGTCAATCAGAACTACTTCGTCTTGGATAGATCATACAAGGAAATCAAAACCCTGACCGGAAACGTGTTTGAAGCCATGCACAGTGCCGTGGTGGCGGTGGATGAGAACGGAAGGATAGTCATGCTGAACCGTCTGGCCGAGGAGTTGTTCGGGGTGAGTCGGGATCACGCGGTGAGGCAGGATTATGACTCGGTCTTTCCGAATGACCCCTGCCTCTTAAAACAAGCCCTTGAAAAGAAGAGGACCACCCGAGAAGTGGAAACCGAGTTTCGGACTCTCTCTGGTGAGGAGAGAACTTTGATCATCGGAACCTCCTGTCTTTTCGATGAGGAGAAGAGGTTCAAGGGTGCGGTGGCTGTAATCCATGACATAACCGAGTTGAAAAAGTTTGAGGAGGAGGCAAAGAGGGCCGAGAGGCTCTCGGCTCTGGGAAACTTAGCAGCCGGCGTGGCCCACGAGATAAGAAATCCGCTGAACGCTATCTCTATCACCGCCCAGAGACTGAAATCCGAGTTCGTTCCGCAGAAAGATCAGGACGAGTACAGCGCTTTTACACAAATCATCTTAAACGAAATTAAGAGACTGGACGGTATCATAAATCAGTTCCTGCGTCTGGCCAAGGCTCACAAATTGAACCGGGTTCCCACTGATATAAGCGCGTTCTTGGACGAGGTAACGAATCTCGTAGAGGTTGAAGCAAACGAGAAGAGCATTCGAATCACCAGGTCAATTGACAAACTTCCCGACCTGAAGATTGACCAAGACGAAATGAAGAAGGCTATCCTGAACATAATGATGAACGGAATTCAGGCCACGCCATCAAGTGGAAGCTTAACTGTACGCTCTTATCTGGATGATTCGCAGGCAAATGTGGTAATAGAGATCACGGATTCGGGAGCAGGTATTCCCAAAGAGAATCTCTCCAAGGTCTTTCAACCTTACTTCTCCACCACAGAGAAGGGAACCGGACTTGGACTTTCCATCGCGCACCGAATCATCTCCGATCACAAGGGTAAAATCGGGGTCAAGAGCCAAAGGGGCAAAGGAACTACCTTTACCATCAAGTTACCGATAGCATGAATCGAATTGAAGGAACCCGGATCACACAAACTATGGGATGAGTTATGGCACTCTATAGGATTCTTGTAGTCGACAACGAAAAGGCCCAGAGAGAACAGCTGGCTGGCTTTCTGAAAAAACAGGGATTCAGCGCCACCACTGCTGGATCGGGATGGGAGGCTATCGATATCTGTCTGGACAAGTCTTTCGAGGTGGCCTTGGTCGACCTCAAGATGCCCGAGATGGATGGAATCGAGCTTCTGGAAAAACTGAGGCAGATCGACCCGGAGATTCAGGTGATCATGATGACAGCCTACGGATCCGTTGAGACTGCGGTGGACGCCATGAGGCTGGGAGCGTATCACTATGTAAGTAAGCCAATTAATCTCAAAGAGGTAGAGCTTCTCATTAACAAGGCTCTGGATAATCATCATCTCTTGGCTGAGAACAAATATCTCAAGGAGGAATTGGAGCAAAAGTATGGCGACCTTCAGATAATTGGAAAGAGCAAGGGCATCCGCGAGGTGCTGAGCACGGTTTCGCGCGTGGCGAAAACGAGGTCGACGGTGCTAATAAGAGGAGAAAGCGGGACCGGCAAGGAATTGGTGGCGAGGGCAATTCACGGCTTGAGCGACAGGGCAGACAAGAGATTTATGCCTGTCTCCTGCGCGGCGCTACCAGAATCTCTCTTTGAATCAGAGTTGTTCGGACACGAAAAGGGCGCCTTCACCGGAGCTATCAGAACAAGAGAGGGTCGGTTCAAGCTGGCCGATGGGGGAACTCTGTTCTTGGATGAGGTGGGCGACATCCCCCTCGAGACTCAGGTCAAGCTGCTGAGGGTCATTGAATCGCAGGAATTCGAGAGATTGGGCGGAAAGGATACTTTGAAAGTTGACGTGCGCATCATCTCCGCCACAAACCAGGAACTGGAAGAAAAGGTTAAGGAGAGGACTTTCAGAGAGGACCTGTACTATCGGCTGAACGTGATCTCCATAGTGATTCCTCCTCTGCGCGAGAGAAAAGAGGACATCCTCATGCTGGTCGATCACTTCATCAACAAGGTGAATCAGAAGTGCGGCAGGTCCATAAAGGGAATCACTCCGGAGTTCAAGGATATCCTTTTGCGCTACGGCTGGCCGGGTAACGTTAGGGAGCTCGAGAACACAATCGAGCGAGGAGTCGTTCTTTCCCGAACCGAGGTAATTGACGAAGCTGACTTCTCGGACTTCGCCTTGGGTTCTAGTGAAAAGTTTGGGCAATTCCCACTGGCTTCCGCGTCTCTCAAAGAGGTGGAAAAGGACCACATCACAAGGGTCTTAGATCAGAACGATTGGAACCTGAACAAGAGCGCGGAGGTTTTGGGAATACACAGAAACACACTGCGGTTGAAGATGAAAGAGTACGGGATAGAGCGGTCGACACATTAGAAGGTGAAATGAATCGGGGGTGGAGAAGGACCGACAGTGCGAATTGTCCATGCATCATGACATTTGAGATTCTGCAGAGAATGGAACCGTGAGAAACAAGATCAGGATATGCTACTATAACTTCTTTTCTCGCTTTTACGATTCCTTCGTTGCTTTACACTCGGGCGATCCCAGTGGAACATTGCGGGATCATCTGGCCGGAAAGGTTGGATTGAAAAGCGGTGATGCAGTCCTGGACATATGTACCGGCACCGGAGCCATGTTGCCAACCCTGCGCAAGCGTATAGGTGAAGAAGGCACAGTGATTGGCCTTGATTTCTCAAGAGGAATGTTAAGGGCGGCCAGATCCAAACTTGCCTCCCATCCAAATATCTTCTTGGTCGAAGCGGACGTTTCCAGCCTCCCTTTTAAGGATGACGTCTTCTCCGGCGTTACCTGCTCACACGCCTTTTATGAACTCAAAGGAGATGCTACCGACAGATGTTTGGGTGAGATACATCGGGTACTCAAGAAGGGGAAGCATTTTGTGATGATGGAGCATGAGGTTCCGGAGAACAGGTTTGTCAGGATGCTTTTTTACATCAGGATATTCTTTATGGGTCGGAAGAAAGCCCTGGAGATTCTAAAAGAAGGAGAGAGGATATTCAGAAATAACTTCAGCCGGGTGGAAAAGTCAAAGACAGAAGACGGCAAGTCCAAAATCGTGGTATGCGAGAAGGAGTGATAGGGCATTGATGTCCGCTCAACGGTTGAGACGGTCAACGGATCAGACGGATCTGTGGCGCCGATAACGGCACGTCGGTCGGAGTCATTGAAATGTAAGAGGAGAAGATAGTTTTTCCCTCTCTTGGGGGAGAGGGATCAAGGTCGAAGATCCCGCCCTTCGACAGGCTCAGGGTGGTGAGCGAAGTCGAACCACCATAGGCGGGGGTGAGGGGACAGTACAGAGAAAGGAGTAAGGCTCACGGAAAAGATGATTGCCTTTTGTGGACTGACTTGCACCGAATGCCCGGCATTCATCGCCACCGAGAAGGACGATGACGAGGAGAGGAAAAAAGTGGCTGTGATGTGGTCCGAGCAGTTCAAGGTGGATTTGAAGCCTGAAGACATCAACTGCGATGGATGTCTGGTTGACAGCGAAAGACTTTTCAGCCACACCAGGGTCTGCGAGATACGAAAATGCGGGAAAGAGAAGAAAGTCAAGAACTGTGCCTACTGCGACGATTATGCGTGTGATAAGCTGACCGGAATCTTCAAGGCGGCGCCGGACGCAAAGACTACCCTGGATCAAATTCGACAGTCGCTGTAATTTTATGCGTAAGGACAGGACGTGCCCCGAACCATGCGGTTCAGAGCATGCCTCGCATCGATACCGCCATTGGCGGGGTAGCTATGGCTGTTTGAGGTCTTCTTCACAGCAGATGAAGCTGATTTAGCGGATTCTTGGAACAGATTATCTGCCCGTAGGGTCCTTAGAAAGATGCTTGTATCTGCTTAATCCTAATAATCAGCTGTGAGGGAGGAAGGACAGCCAGACGGACGTGGGCTGTCCCTACGGCCAAACTCCAACGCGGGCGCCATAAATGGTGCCGCTACATGTTGCCGTTTAATTCATCAAACCCGCTTTCGCTATACTCTCTACTGACACGTAATGAATAATCCTCCTCACCAACGCGACACCACAAACCCGTCCAAAGGTTATCTCTACGCCTCCCTTTCCGCAATGATGGCGTCCGTCTTAATTGTGTCGGGCAAATGGACGCTGCACACCATTTCGCCTCTGGCCCTGAGCGCTCTGATTTTTACCATAGGTGCAATTGTCCTGGGACTGGCTATGCTACCCCGGAAGAGATGGAAGCGCATCTCTGCTATTGATGCAAGGGGTTGGCGTTGGACAATAGCTTTTAGCGTGCTGGCTTTCGTTGCCATCTGGACCTACTGGATCGGGCTCAAGATGATGGACCCCACCTTGGCCTCATTTCTCAACCGCTTCGAGACGCTGGTCACAATTTCTCTCGGCATTGTGATTCTGGGTGAACGTTTCACCAAAGGAGAGGGATTGGGCACATTCCTGATGTTGGGTGGAATCGTGTTAATGAGATTCACCTTCAGGGCGGAGTATTCCGCCGGGTTTTGGGTGGTGCTGTTTGCCGCGGTCTGTTTTGGGACCGCGGAGTTCATTGCCAAAATCGCCGTCCGTTATGTCGATCCCTTGACTTTGAGTTTTCTGCGCAACGTGATAACCTCGGTGCTGTTCTGGATTGCGGTAGCATTTATGGGAACTTCCTTCGAGGGCGCTGGCTCGGTATGGTGGGGGATTTTGATTGTCGCCTTTGCCGGCCCGATACTAACCCGGCCGATTTACCTTTACGCCCTGAAACATATAGAAGTGTCTAAAGTCGCTTTGATTAACCAGAGCCAACCTGTTTTTGTGGCAATCCTGGCGCTTGTTGCTCTGAGCCAGACGCCGGCCCCGCGGGAGATCATAGGTGGCTTATTTGTTATCGGCGGGTGTCTGTTAATTATCATAAGCCGAAAAAAAGGCCAGCCTAACAATAATTCGAGGCACCAGCAATAATCCGTAGGGCGGGCATCCTTGCCCGCCGGGATTATGCGGGGCTGGGAGCCCCGCCTACGACAATTTACATGGTGGTATCAATGTTAGTAAGACTGTGTCATTCTACAATCGAGAAATAACCTCACCTTCTAAGGCATTATACTCTTTATATAGATTACAGGTTAAGCAAGAATGAACTGGAAACAGAAGAAGCAAATCTGCAATTTCTGTTTCGCTGAATAGCTTGTCATCAACTTGAATTACCCCGTGTTCCTGCGTCAAGCTTATCACCGGGGCTTTTCTAATAATGGGTCCGAACGCACCATTCTGCAAAGAAGTCGCGTATCCAAATACTTTCCTGCCTTCCTCATCGAGGGTATAGGCGTTCGAGAGATGTACAAGTCCACCGTATACGGCAATCTGATTTCGCTCCTTGTACTTCCCAACAACGGGGCAAGCAACTGCAACTGCTATCTCATCTTCGGTACAGGCGCCGAGCTTTTCTTGCATCAAATCATAGAACACGAAGTTGCCTGGTCGAATTTCGTCAACTCCGTCGAAGTTCTCCGCCACACTGCAGGTTGGCGTGTCGCCAACTGAGATTTCGCAAGCCTCAAAGCCGCTGGTTTTCAAATGGTCTCTGACCGCAGTCAATCTTTCCACTGTCTCATCATATATTCTGCGAATCCCGTCAACTGATTTTGCATAATAGCTGTGCCCGGCGTGGGTGAGCAGTCCTCGGAAATCGAGCTTGTGAGAGTCTTTGATCTTCCGGGCAAGGGAGAGGATGCGGTCAAAATCATCCCACGATACGCCTGTTCTGTGATATCCGGTGTCGATCTTTATGCACATCCCGGCCGAGTGCTGCAGTTTGTTGTTCAATGCCGAGAGGACCTCGTCCGAATCGACAAGCAAGCTCAGCTTAATCTCTCCCGCCAGTTTGTTGATCTTGTCGATCTCCAGCATGTTGACCAGAAACGCAACCGTAATGTCTGACCAACCGTTCTTGGCAAAGTAGGTTGCCATGTCCAGCGAGGAGACTGTGATCGCCTGCACTCCGAAATCTCTAAACCAGTTCCCGATCTCTGCCGACTGGTGCGTTTTGAAATGAGGCCGGAATCTGACACCGCTCGTCTTGGCCTTGCCCGCCATCTTCTCGATGTTCTTCAAAACTTTATTCTTGTCGAGAAGCAAGGTTGGCTTTACGATTTTGAATCCAAGCTCGTCAGCTTTCATTGTCTTTCCTTTCAGCATACGGGCGCCATGAATGGCGCCCCTACAGCCTCTGCAAGCAAGCAGATTATTGTTCGCTCCCAGGCGGGCAGGCATCCACCTGCTTGTCCGCTGGATGATAACATCCAGCGGGAGCGAAGTTAAGAGCTACATGGCTATTCGTAATCATCGTCTGGAAGCTCCGGAAGTCGTTTGAGAGCCTTAACGTATTTTTCTCGATCAAACTCCCGCAGGTTCTTCTGCACATAGAATATTTCTGCCAGGACGACAGCAGCTATCATTTTCTTAGCCCGCTTCTCAGTAAAGCCTTCTGAAACGAGTCGTTCGAGGGTTTCTTTGACTTCCGGCACTTCGTCGGACTTCAACTGGTTGTCCACCACCTCCAGAATTACCTTCTTGAATAAGGCACTATGTTTTTCCATTTTGCATCCCAGCTAATGCCAACTTATTCAATTGCCGATTGGACTACACCGCGTGATCTGGCAGACTCTCATCATGAGGCGTCCTCAGCATCCAGCTTCCCGCAAAGATGACTGTTCTCTCCCAGGCGGATGTTATCCCTGGCGGGCAGGCATCCGCCTGCTTGTCCGCTGGATGACGGAGACCCCCATGCAGGCCCGTCTGGGCGTCCGGGATAACATCCAGCGGGAGCTGGGACTCAGCTGAAGAATCGTCATGAACTCAACTCCCCAGCATCCTCTCTCTGACCATCTGAACCGGGATGGTGCCATAGCTCAGCAGTTGGTCATGGAACTTCTTAAGATTGAAAGCTCTCCCTTTGAGCTTTCTGAAATCGTCCTTCAGTTTCAATATCTCTATCTTCCCCATGGCGTAGGTCATGGGTTGGGTTGGGGAAAAAGTATACCTCTTGACCTCAGCGATGGCGTTGGTCTTCTCCAACTTGGCCACGTCCACCAGCATGTTCACCGCTTGGCTGAAGCTCATGCGGCCGGTATGCAGGCTGGCATCGATCACCACCCGGCAGGCGCGCCAGAGTTGATCTTTTAGCTGAAGTAGCCGGGTTTCGGGTTTGGTGTAGAAGCCCTTCTCGTACATCAATTCCTCACAATAAAGAGCCCACCCTTCGGCAAAGAGCGAGGTCCAAAACTGGCGCCTCACCTTCGACTTTATCTTGTTATTATGAACCAATTGGAGATGATGACCGGGATAGGCCTCGTGCAGGGCAGTCAAGACCACTCCATTGGAATTGTGCCCTCGAAGTTGCCCTTCCTGCTGCTTGAGCGGAAGTTTCTCGTTAACCGGGGTCACCCAGAAAAACCCCTCTTGTTTCTTGTCAAAAGCGGCTGGCGGCATATACGCGCCGTACGGGATGACACTTCTTTCAAAAACCGGAGTTTCCACCACCGACAGACTTTCCCCTCTGGGAATGGTGACCAGATCTTTCTTCCTGACAAAATCCCTGGCTCTTGCCATCTCCCTGGTGTAGAACTTGAGCAGATTCTCTTTCTTGGGGTGTTTATTCTTCAACTCGTCCACGATCTTAGTCCAGTTCTTTTTGGGGTCGATCTTTCTGGCCAGGGTTCTCATCTCCGCCTGAGTCTGTCTGATGAGCCGGTTCCCGATTCGCACCAGGTCATCTGTGGTTTGCGGGAGCTGATGATGGACTGATAAGAGCAAATTGAAGAACTCCTCTCCGATGGCGAATTTCCCTTTCGATCTAGGAAGAAGCCGTTTCTTCAAGAATTCCTCGTAATCGTCAAAAGCCGAGAGCGCTTTGTCATTTGCCCCCAGAAGCTGCTTCTTGAGATGAGGAACCTTTTCGGCGAAGTGGGGAATCATCTCCCTGAAGAACTCCTTTCCACCCACAGTCGTCTCGATCGCAACCTTGGTCCATATTCTGGGGATGTCTCTTCCCCTCCTCAAATTCTCCTCACCTTCCTTCATCAGACGAGGAACCTGTCTCAGCCTTCCGAGCAGAGATTTCATTCTTACCTTCAAGGGTGCGAAGTCACGTAGCATCAGAATGTAGCAGCCAAACAAGGCGATGTCAGGGTATAACCTGGCCTGTCTTCTGAACCAGCGCAACTTCTCCTCTTCCGCGATCTGGACCCTGAGAGAGTCGCGCAGCATTCTCCAATCCATCAGCTCGCCGGTGGAAAGCTTCGCGTCTTTCGATAGAGTTCTGACGTCAGGAGAGAAGGTGTTCAGCTTCTTCAGGTGCTCTTTTGTTTTCTTCAGATATCGCCTCCGCGACTCTGGATCGGTCTTATCCAACTTATCATCATATTCGTGGACTCCCAGGAAGGTGGCCTCGACGGGAGACTTCTTCCACTGGAATTCCAGAATGTTATTTACCAGCTCGTTGAACTCTTTGTTCATCTTGTTCCTCCTTGAAATTAGTTTTCATTACCGACACCTCACCGGAAACAGGTGTTTATTTTCTTCTTTCGATCGCGATGGATTTTTGATCTTCCTCGAATATCCGATTGAAGAATCCCTTTACCTCTCTATATTCGCCTTGAGGGACTAGCAGTCTCTTTATCTTGAGAAGACGTTTGTAGACGAGTTGGTTGCCGGAGATTTCATATTCCGCGCGAAACTCTCCAAAATCGTTTTCCAGATGGATGGGTTCGGGCAGGTTCGCCACCTCGTAAGTAGTCGGAAGATTTATAGCCACACTGTCTATGTCAGTCTTTACCTGGTCAAACATGATGGGGAAGATTCGAACTGGTTGGGCAAAGTCTTTCGCGGTCTCATCGCGATACAGGATGTTGGGATTTAGATAGAAAAGGCTGTCTGTTTCCTGCACGCAATGTGGAGAATGAAATCGGTAGTACACTTCGAAATCTTCACCGTAAGCATAAAGACCACCCAACTGACAGGTATCCAGCTTGGCGCCAGGGCAGTATTCGCAGATTCGCTTTGCCAACTCGTCCTCTCTTTCGACGATGGTCTGGCTGCGAAGGAGATTCTTCATCTCCGCACTCCTGCATGGGGAGTAAATCTCCCGGGATTTGCAGTCGATGCTTCCGTCCGCCGTCAGATTCAAGTTCGTGATTGAGACCTTCAGGTTCTCGGAATGATGAATAGATGGCATTTTTTGAAGCTCTCCGTTCGATTCCTGGACCAAGAGTCCATCAACCCCCTGATACTCCGGTGATATGCAGTTGACGCTGTTTGTCCCGTAATAAGGATCCAGCCACAGCTCCTCGCCGTCCACACTCACCTTGAGCAACAGGTCGCTGAACCCGTCCAGCATGGGGACGTCAGGTAAGTCTATCACGATCTTTCTGTTGGGTACCAGGACCGGAGTGGACTCGATCTCCAGGGACCTCAGCAGGGCGTATATTATTCCGGTAACCTCTGCGCTGCTGCCCACCTGCCTGGTGAAAATGCGTTCAGCTGGGTCAAAGATTGAGCGGGAGGCAAAATCCGTCTTAAAATGAGACTGCACGAAATAGAATATCTTCTCGACTCTTTCCTTATCATTTGTGATCTCTTTGGTGAGCCTTTTGGCGAGTTTTTTCATCTTACGGGTGGGGGTAAAGTGCCTGTCCATGGTCTCGAAATACCTCCGGGACACATTTTCCCACGAGGCCTTAAGCTCCTCGTCATCCTGCGGCACAGTGATGACAAAAGCCAGTGAGGGAGAGTAGTGAAACAGCGGGGGCATGAAGGCTTCTGTCTCATAGGGGAGCAGATTCCTTTTGGCAAAGGCGTACAGAGCGGTCTCTTCGGAATTGGTGGGCTTCTCCTTGGTGGTGTCGAGAATTCCCGGCGGACTATCGAAGTGAACCACCTTTAGGTGTTTGGGGACAATCAGGTTGAATCGGGAGAGGAGCGTAGGCTCGTCACTCTGGAAATATCGAATGCCGGAGAGGGTATGTCTTCCTGATCTGTGGATGATCTCGTACTGAATCAGGCAATCGTCCTCAATTGCAGGAAGGGTGAATTTGTTTCTTTTGAGGTCCTTTGACGTCGAGATTTCATGAACGTCTTCTTGACTCAGGACG
>Ga0114919_10004018_pt1 | contig 11831 bp, 15 predicted proteins | sample BlataG_FD_88682 | JGI IMG/M metagenome (GOLD analysis project Ga0114919, IMG submission 88682) | Deep subsurface microbial communities from Black Sea to uncover new lineages of life (NeLLi) - Black_00105 metaG | ecosystem: Environmental > Aquatic > Marine > Oceanic > Sediment | place: Atlantic...
GATGTTGGGGGGGGGGTGGTAGGGGGGGTGAGGTGGGGGTGTGGGGGTGGGAATCTATGTGTACGATTGTTGGGAAAAGGGGGGTCCCTATTGTTGCACCTCAATGCAGAATAGCAACAGTAACTGTGCTCATATTGCCTTGTCTTGAACTAATACTGTGTCCATCTATTAAAGTTTTTCTACCTCCAGATTCATACCAACTACTCTTTTCTCCGAGGAGTTTGGTTGAGCATCTCCATATCTCATAACTACAAACATTAGGCGTTTTTCCTAGAATCTCAGCCACTGACTCTACCTCCAGGGTGGAGTGGTGCAGGTGGTCGACGATGATGAACAACCAGAGATTAATTCGCATTATCTGTCCAACAGCAGCTCATTGTTTACTTCATTGTCAAAGCGATACACTTAGTTCCAGTTTAATTAGAACCCTTCTCAAGTAACCTCAGCTGACCAAAACTAGGATTAATCAAAGACAAAAATATGGCTGGGGCGATCGATTTTGTTCATGATACCACATACAACTTGTGGAAGCTTACAAGAAGCACAGGTACGTTGCATGACATACTCACACATGCTCTGCACATCCCTCTTACAGACCTTGGACATCATCATCACCCATACATCACCTTTTAAATCCCAGGAAAAGCTGCTTGGATCGCAGGCACCACCTTCATTGTCCTCGTAGTTCCCCTCATCATAGAAATGGACCGTGAACAACAACTTGTAGACTTCGAGAAACAGCAGCTCAATGCCCTCACCGGCCCTTCCGCCGCATCCTAAAAAAACCGGCAACACAAGTCCCCAATGGCCTCCCAGGTCTTTGCCCTCTATCGCTCCATCCTCAGACTCCACCGCCACCGCCTCCCCCCTCCCATGAGACTCATGGGAGACACCTACGTCAGGGATGAGTTTCAGAGGCATCTTCAGGGAGGAAAGACCACCCAAGATCAATGGAAGTTGTTTCTCAATGAGTGGACCCGATACAGAGACATGGTGGCTGGCATTGCAGACATGACTAGTAATAATAACAATAGTAGTAATAGTAATAACTTAGAAAGTAATTTAGAAGATGTACTGCAATCAGCTGCATCAGATGGCGGTATAGAAAGAGAGCTGGATAATTTGACCCCAGATCAAAAGCAGAGGTTGATGATGCTCAAGGAGAGAGCCGGGAAGTTTGGATCTTCAATGTTCAATAGTGATGGCTATAATAAGGATGGTAAGAACCAGTGATTATGGTTTTATAATTACATTTTGTATGTTAATATAATATAAAACAAGGTAACTACTACCACTATCAAATGGTTTTAAAAAGACATGATATCATTGCACTCTTCTCTTCTTCTCATACCAAAGGAAACGCACGTATCCATTCTCCCTCCATTTAAAAAATATATTAACTAACATTGCCCTATCTACCTAAACTATAAATTTAACTACACTACATATCTACACTACATATCTAGAAATTATTAAAGACTCTTGACTTTATCAGCTAAAGCATCAGCCAATCTGGCATGCAGAGTCAAATTCACCACCGCCCCTCCACAAGGCATCCCTTTAGCAATAAATACCACATTAGGAGCCTCTGGTTGCACACTCTGATACCACACAGCACTATTCCCCACCCCAAACTCCAATTTACGATAATCCCAGTCATGGTTACTCACCAAGAGTCCTCCAGTGGCGCCCAATGGGTTAGGGCAGATGTTGAGCATGCAGGGGAGACGGGTGCCTTTGCCAAAGTGTTGAGTGAGCCAGGCAAATTCATTCATCACATCTGTCTGGTCCATGGTTTGAATACCGTTACGCAACTTACTGGCCATTTCACCTAATGATAGGCGAGGTGTAGATGATGCATTCTTCGTTGTAGTACCATCATCGTCAAGCGTCTTTTCAGCCAAAATGGATGCCAACACATTACCAATCACAGTAGGTGGCATAGGAGGATTCAGTCTCTTTCTTAGATCAAGAGTAAGAGACAAGGGAGCATCTCTTTTCTCAGGGAGGGCTCCGGATACTACCTGCCATACACGAGCCACTAGAGCATCATTTGTAGACACCCATGATGAAGTGGAGGAGGAGGAGGAGGAGGATTGTAATTCAGCAGTAGCTTGAGCCTTCAATTGCTGCATTCTCTCTGGACTCACGTAATAAGACACAGTCTTCACGCCTCCAGTCATCATGATGGTGAATACAAAGGTACACAATGCTTTAGGGACATCACTCCATGTTCTTTCATACGTAAACTTGGGGAGAAAGTCTGAGGGAGGACCATTTTTAGGGAGATACGGGGTGATGGCTTCCTTTGTATAATACACCTTTGATGCTGCTTGCTGCTTTATAGTATCAGCAGTAGCAGTAGTGGCTGTGAGGTTGATGACTGGTTTGTTGAGAATAGCAGTACCTTCTTCGATTGCAGCAGCTGCCATTGGTGTCAACAATGCTGTTGAGATGTGTCCACCGTCATCCTCGCTACCACCTGTAGTAGATTGTTCAGATACCTTTCTTGGTACATCCTTGCTATCACCACCTCCTACCTTATTCTTATTCATCAGCATCATGTTGCTATTATTATTATACTCCCTACACCACTCCTCCATCAATGTCTTGATACTCTCCAAATCAGCCAACAAATGCGGTACCGCCATGACCAGACAACTTCCCCCACATGCCATCTGAGTATACTGAACATGCATAATAGGAGCTGCCTTATTACCTATTAAACTAAGTACGTAGGCAGGTGTATTAGGAGGAAAGAACACAGTCATATCAATTGGTCGATACATGAAGGAGGCACCTCCTTCACCACCAGTAGAGGGAGGGGATTTGTGAGGACGGGTACCAAACTGATGAGGCATGGCATCTCTGACTGATAATCTAGATGATGCGACTGAGAACTGAACACCACGGTTGTTGCATTCTACCTCTATATCGCCGCCACTGCCCCAGCGTAGTCGTCCAGAGAAGAGGGGGTACTTGGCCAGCACACCGGTGGAGAGGGAGTGTTTGAGGAGGTCGGTGTCGAGTGATTTGGGGAAGAAGAGGGTGACGGGGAGGATCATGATAGGGCAGATGACTTGATCTGTCACTGAGGTTGTTACTATTGGATTAGGAGAAGTAGAATCATTGTTGTTGGTACTGTCGGGGGCATATAGAGTGGTGGTGTCGTTGACTTTGACTACAGGTTGTCGTCCCTCACAGGGGAAACAAAACCACGAATCCATCATGTTTACGCTGTAATACAGTTAATTGACGAATACTTATGGTTTTGGTATTGCATTGGGTTGGTATATATGGTGTTTGATTGAACGAGGGAGGTGTTTGACTTGTCTAGGCAGTTGTAACACACCAAAAACTGTTGGAGAGAAAGGTGTTCTGCGGTGTGTGAGGAGGGGAAGAGAGGAGTGTGTGAATGAGTACAGGTTCTTTATATTTGATTACGAGATGGAGCTGGGGTTTCTACTCATCTACAGCTAAAATAGGCCGCTAATGATGAGAGATTCTTCTTGAATATAATTTTTAAGGCGACGGGACCACCATGACGGAAAACCAGAGGAGGGTTTGATTGACCAAGGAGGATCAGATATTGGAGGATTGAAGGGTGAGTACGTATCTTGTAAGGATAATTAAGAAGATGACCTGGCAATAGTGCATAACTTGATGATAGGGAAGGGAAGGAGGTGGGGCCAATGTTGCTCTTCTAGCGACTTTGAATGGGGGCCGCTCTGCTAACTATTTGAAGATGACTTATCTGGCATGAAAGGCCAAGTATTTCGCAATTCGGAATATCTAAAAGGTGTTTGATGCATGATAGCCACGCGGTTTTACAAAACTGTGATTCCTTCTGTAACTCCCCCACCCCACCACCCCCCAATAAAGGCATTTGTGAATGCAACTTCTTCCACCGCATATTAACAAACCCTGCATTCCACATGCATAGAGATCCTCCAACATTCCTTTTAGATTCCATCCACTAATAAACCACAAAGCCAAACCATGACGACATCCACTCCAGCTCCCAGCCAGTCGCCATCCTCCTACAACTGCACTGGCTCCGTTTTTTGCACTTCCATGGATAATTTCGAGTGCCTCGACTCAGCCATCTCCTCCCTCATATTTGGCACATTGGTCTTCCTGGGCTACGGCCTCATCAGAGGATCAAAGTGGCCAGAGAATCTCCGACTCGTCTATGAGAAAAGAGTCCAGATATGGGACCTCCCCTGCCGTCCCCCTCCTCTTCCCAAGATCCAAGGCATCTCCAAATGGTGGACCTATCTGTACCCAGTCTTCACTTTGTCAGACCTAGAACTACTCAGAACAGCCAGTACAGACGCTTTATTTCTCATTCGTTTTCTTGTCATGGGCTTTCAAATATTCGCTCCCATCACCGTCATCAGCCTCGGCCTCCTCCTCCCCATCTACCTCACCGGGACAGGCCTGGAACAGAGTCAGGAGTATGGTACTAGCATATCCAATAATATGAAGGCTACACTGAGCAATATAAATCAAGGAAGTTCAGCATTATGGATACCCTTTTTTGTCCAATATTTCTACATTATCTGGACAACAGTCGTACTGTATTGCCATATGAAGTCGTTTATTGTGTTGAAATTGATGCACCTCCACTACAAGGCAGTAGGGTACCTGGACAGACAGGAGGTGGCAGAACGGAGCGTGCAAGAGATCCCCAGATTGTTGTGGGAGTTGGCGTGGCCGTTTGCGATGCATAAGAGAGATGTGGCCATGTTGGATGTTTTGGTGCAAAGACATGCCTTTTCTGGGCCTGATGGGAGCACTGATGGGAGCAGTGGCCGTCTTGATATTGATACCCCTCTTATTATTAATGATGATGATGATATAACAGCTCCCCTGCTCAACAAGAAGGGTAGCAATAATATTTCACCAGAGGAGGAGGCTGAAATTCCAGAAGCAGTGTGCCCATGGTGGCTCCCCCCGGAACAACAACCAGCATCAGTTTGCCATCTCCAAGGAGCGCCCTCCCACAGAATGCTGGGGAAAATCAGCCCTAAACTAAGATCATGCATCTATCTTGAGAAAACAGCTCAATGGCTGCCTATCAGGAATTACGCTGTGTTGTTTACTGATAGCGGAGGTATGAGATTTGATCAGGAGTTGTCTGGGTTGTTGCGGAATTATGTGAAGGCTACTCATGATGGTGGTACTACTGCTACTGCTGGTGGTGGTAGTAGTAGTAGTAGGTTGTTGAAAGACGTGGCCATTATTCAACCAGCAAATAAAGAAGAGGAAAAGAAGAGTTCTACTGATGATGAAGATGATGATGAGAAGGGTAAAGACACTACTGCTACAGCTGCTACTACTACTGGTGTTGGTAGTACCGAAGAAGATTCAAAGATGGCGAGAGAGATTGGCGGAATGCTCACCAACACACTGAAATCACTGTACCCAACATCATTCACTGATCTTGTGTATGTATACAACCATACTGAAGTAGTGAAGTTAATAGAGGAATGGGACCATGGAATTGCTCACCTGGCTGCTGCCAAGTCTCAACTATATGATGATGCTCTTGGCGGTGATAATGATGACCATAAGAAGAAGAAGAGTACAAAGAAGAGCGGTGCCAAGATCAAGGAGCTAGAAGATGCAGTGAGTGAGCTGGAAACAGAACTTGAACAGATAGAGAGGGAGATTGTAGAACAACGTAAATTAGCAACTGAGACACCAGTCCCCACGGCCTTTATAGCTCTGTTTAGCAACCAATCAGATGCGAGGTCCGCAATCTCAGGCCGAGTGGGCCTCCTCCCCAACAACATCGCCCTCAAAGCAGCTTTAGCTCCCTCCCCAGACGACGTCAACTGGCCCAGTTTATGGGTGAGTCACAAGTCAAAGATGATCAGAGGTGCAATTGCTCTTCTCCCCCTCACCATTGCCATTCTCTTTCCTATCGGTATCATCACCGGTGGTATTACCAACATTCCAAATTATAAATGCAATGATAATGATCCTACTTGGGATTGGCTGTGTTCTGACAGTATTGGATCACGTTTATTGAGAATACTGTTGTGTGAATTGCTGCCAGTCACCATATCTACATTTTGGGACACATACCTCATGCCCATTGTGTTTTATGTGCTGTGTCAATATGAGAGATTCAAACCTAGTTTCAGTGGACTGGATCTCAGAATAACCTTTTTATTTTGGATATATAACATTATTAATGGTTTCCTGATGGCAGTCATTGGTGGGACTGTTGTGAGTCAGATGGGATCGGCATTGGACAACCCTGGAAACGCCTTCAACTACTTGGGTACAGCTCTTCCTGCTGCTTCCAACTACTTCATCAACTTGGTGTCGGTCAAGGCATTGTTTGTCAACTATTTCAGATTCATTTGGCCTCATGATGGGACGATATTGTTTGTCTTCTTCAGAGCATTTGGAATGTCCAGGCCAAAATGTGAGAGAGATGAGGCAGTCATCAGACTGGCCCCCAGTTACAGAACAGGCCGACATTATGGTGCTTTCCAACTGATACTGCTGGTAGCGTCAGCCTATGCCTGCATCGCACCCATCATCACCGCTGCAGCACTGCTCTTCTTCCTCACTGCCTGGGTAACTTGGAGGTTCCACGCTTTGTATTTTTACCAGCCTAGTTATGACAGTGGAGGCAGCTTGTCTCCTATGACCACCAGGGCATGTATTGAAACACAAATTGTCACCGTCTTCTTCTCTGGAGCAGTACTGATCACCTCCAAGGGTTACTGGCAGGGAGCTCTGATGTTGGCTACTGGGTGGCTGGTACCGGTAATCTTTGTTCTTTTGGTGAGGAATAATTTGATACATCTGCAGAGCCAGTTGGATGCTCAGATGGCGGCAGGAGCTACAAAGATTAGGGTGCACCGGGAAAATTATGTGGCTGCACCCATGAGGCGGGGGGCTGTGGGGTGGCATCCTGAGTGGAGTCCTGGTGTGTGGGAGAAGTATGGATTGCCCAAGAGGATTTGTTAGTAATAATAATAATAATAATAATAATAGAGAAGAAGAATGGATATATACGTAGGTGTGTGTATCATTATAAATGAAATGAATAAGTTTTTGCCAGCTGTAAGAAAGCAAGAGATTTGTATGGCGTCTGGGACGGTCCAAAATGCTCAACCTTGGGAAAGCCATAAAAAGAGAGGTCTTTGTGGGTCAGTTGTGTGTATATAGTAATGAATCGGTCATTCATAGTTTTTATAGTTGAAATAAGCAGCCTATTAGCAACGGGAGGACGAGATATTCTATTTTTTTTCGTTAGTTAGAATCCAGTTTCAAATAAGGGAAAGTTTTTCGGGCGCGGGCAAAGAACGATACCTTATTAAATCCATGCTCATTTGGGCATAGAAATATCACGTTGAAAACATTACACATTTAGTTTGTGGCAATGGGTTCCATTGACTCATCCTCATTGACCACCTGGAAGAAGCTAGTTCTGTTGATTGCAGCACTGCTTGTCATAGTCCCAGCTTTAGTATGGTTCGTCAACTCCCCGTCAATATCAACACTAGGCGATTTAATCCGGCGACAGCCACTGCAGTGTCCCAAACCCCTCATCTTGGTAAAACCAGCTGAAAAAAACGTCACCACCCCCGCCAAGCAGCAGCAACAAAAGCTCTACTATGAAGACCCCTGCCACTATTATAAATTCCTCTTTGTTCTTGGCACTGGTCGCAGCGGTACCACCACAATCAAAGCCTTCCTCAACAGCCTCCCTCACTTCAGAATAGCAGGCGAGAATAAAGACGTCCTTGGTCGTCTTCTCACCATTTTCAACTCCCTCAAGGAAATAAAAGGCTGGTCAGATGGGGCAGGAGCTTGGGAAAACCGCTATGATCTACAGAAGATGTTTGACAACTCTAGAAAATACATCTTAGACACTATAGCACCAGGCCCTGAGGATAAAGTGATAGGCTTCAAAGAAATTAGAGAAAACAGCCTCGATAAGGTCCGGTTCCTAAAGCAACTCTTTCCCTGCTCAAAGATCATCCTCAGTTATCGTAATAATACAGAAGAGCAGTCTCATTCTGCATTCTATAAAAACCACCAGGCAGCTACAACAGAGCTGGAAGATGCTAATAACTTCATGTTCAAGTTGCATAATGCCAATCCCAGCTGGATGTACTTGCTGGCATTAGAGGACTTTTCCATAGAGAAGTTTGATGATTTGTTACAGTGGGTTGGTGAGAAGGGTTGTCATGCTAATTATATTCCTCAGATGAATGCTAATAGTACTTATCAGAATGATAGGAATTGGAGGAATGCTACAAGGTGTGATGGTGAGCATTGATGGGAGCAATGAGAGAGGAGGAGAGGAGAAGAGAGACATGGAGTTGTTGAGCTTTGTCTTCTCTTTAAGAAAGTATGTTGTCCAGTACACATCATATATTGTGCAATGAATGGATATATACTGATATGTATGATGAGCAGTCTATGTTGCTTATTATGCTTAGTATGTGCTGATCGTTTGTCTTACAACGCTTTGGTTTATTTATTGCAAGTTGGACCTTTTCTTCTTTTTGATTTATTTTTGGATTTGTCTCTTTTGATTATATGTGGTCCGTAATTGGTTGTAACAGAACCCACAAAGACATTATAAGTTGGTTTACTTAACAGGGTGGGTGTGTTCCATCTGCTGTGTGTTGAAGGCGGTCTTGGGCTGGTGGGATGGAACAGCAGTGTTGTGGCAAACGGTTTGTTTAACCGACAAGAATTGGTTTAATGACCTCATACTAGTAATTTTTGTGCCAATATACCGTTAATTTGGATGTCTATTCGTGAGATCGACCAACACCCATGCCCCATTTGAGATGAAAAGATCCAAAGAGTCAGTAAGTTGAGTTTCATGAGCCACATCGTTGCTGATATATCTTCGATAAATCCTCTGAGTGCACTGAGGCTTCTACAACTTCAAAACTGGGCCAATTTTGGTAGGGTTGGGGTCACACTAGACCGAGAGATCAGAGAGTGTGAAAAAGCGCAGCAGAGCGTGCTCCAGCCAGCTGATAAGGGCAAGATCCTCAACTTCCATCTCCACTTTCATCAAAACTTTAATTCATTTCATCATGCAAGCCACTGCCTTCTCTTCAGCTATCCGCAGCCGTGTGGCTCGCGTCTCTACCAAGGTGAGTAGTAAATATAGCCAGTAGAAGAAACGCCAGGCATCAGTTCTTCGATGATTAATCTGGCCAACCCAAGCTCGTTATGTGTATTGTATAAACCCTTCTGGATGTGATTGACGCGATGCTAAGCCACCCTAGCTCCATAACCTTCTGCTCGCCCCCATGCAATCGTTTCCATTTCTATCAATCGATTTCCTTTTGGCTCCAAGCAACCCTCCTGCTAGCACCCATCATCTCATCTTCATCACCACTAATCAACCGAGCAATTCCTCATCAGCGACCCACCCCCCATCGCCAGTTTTCCACTTGATATCCACCCTATCCAACCAGGATAAAGGCTCGATTTCGTCGGGGGCGGGGGGCCTCGCGAGAGAGAGTGGGAGAAGAGAAGGAGGAGAAGAGGAGCAACACACCCACACCATAACATAGAGCTTTGATAAACACAGTCTCTACCATATATATGTATATATACCAACGACACCCTTACTGAACATACCACTATATTCTCTCCCCCTCTTTTTATCATCGCAGGGCACCAAGCAGGTGACCAAGGCCGCTGTTGAGTTCTACGGTCCAGACCGTGGACTCTTCTTGGGTGCCTTCACCGACCCACCAAGCTACCTCAAGGGTGAATACCCAGGTGACTACGGCTGGGACACTGCCGGTCTCTCTGCTGACCCAGAGACTTTCTCCCGCTACCGCGAGATTGAGCTCATCCACGCTCGTTGGGCCATGTTGGGCGCTCTCGGATGCATCACCCCAGAGCTCCTCGACCGCAACGGAGTTGTTGACTTCCCAGAGTCTGTTTGGTTCAAGAACCAGGCCCTCATCTTCTCTGAAGATGGCCTCAACTACCTCGGCAACCCCAACCTCGTCCACGCCCAGAGCATCGTCGCCACCGTCGCTGTTTTGGTCATATTGATGGGCCAGGCTGAGGCTTTCCGTGCCTCTGGAGAGTTCCTTGACAGAGGAGAGTTCGACCGTCTCTACCCAGGTAACGCTTTTGACCCACTTGGATTGGCTGATGACCCAGATACCTTCTCTGAGCTCAAGGTGAAGGAGATCAAGAATGGACGTCTCGCTATGTTCTCCATGCTTGGATTCTTCGTGCAGGCTATTGTCACCGGCAAGGGCCCAGTTGAGAACTTGGCTGACCACTTGGCTGACCCAACCATCAACAACGGATTCGCTTATGCCCAGAAGTTTGTTCCAGGCGCTTAAGCAGCCTTGTTTGTTTGATTTTGTGTGTGAGAGAGATTTCTCCTTTTCTTTGAGTTGGAGATGAGATGAAAGCATCAACATCAAAACTTTACCCAGGGCCAGTTTCTACTTTGAGGAGGAATAGAAGGGAGGTGAAGGGTGTTGTGAACAACTAACTATTATATATGTATGATAGTGGTATATACATCTATCTAGCTTAGCTTTTTTACTTCCTTTTCACTTGTTGTCCTGGCCTGTAACACATAAGAGATTTAGTTCACTTTTACTTTGAATTCAATTACAAACTAGGAGCTTCCTTCTCCAAAAAAAGCCCATGCCAACAGTACAACGTCTATAACAATAACAGTAGCAAAAGCCCAAGCTAGCCCCTTGGCAGGGCCTGCCCCTTGACCAGCCAATTCTTTCTGCACCTCACTAAAACCCATCATTCCACTCACCCCCCCTACCCCCCCCAGCCTTACATCCATACCGTCAACAGTAGGCACCTCACCTCCCCTAGCTGTATCAAACCCACCATTAACCCACCACAAATCTCTATATCCAGCTTTATATAATGCTTCACATGCAGCTAGGGATCTAAGTCCTCTCTGACATCCTACTATCACTCTAGAGTCGAGAGGGACCCTGGCTTGTACATCTGTGATGAATGCGGGATTGGGTATCATGTGACGACCGCCCAACCACCAACCGCCCATGAAAAAGGCAGTGGATTGTTTGATGAATGTGGAGAAGGATGTGCTGTCGTCAGTGATGTAGACTGGGATTTCTATGGCTCCTTTGATTTGGGCTCTTGCCTGTTCAAAAGGGGGTCTGACGTCAAGGAGGATGCATGTGTCGCTGGTGGTCAAGAGATCTGAGAGTGATGATGCTGGGACGTTTTTTATTCGGCCTTCTCTTAGTTGTTGCTCCCATCTCTGTTCTTCTTCTGATTCTAAGATTGATTGAGTAGAGGAGGAAGGGGAAGAGGGGAGGTTGCTGGCACGGGCGATGAGCCTAGAGACGTTGTCGGGTTGGCGTTCAACACCACTGATGAGGTGTGTGGTAGAGGGTTTTAGTTTCGTTGAGTTTCGAGCTAATGAATAATAGCAGCAAGGCTGCCTGCTCTGCTCTATGCTAGGAGAATCTCCGACTAATCTATATGAGATCAAGATTTGTGTAGCCATGTTTCCTTTATTGCAGCTTATATCTAATTAAATGGCATATCGTGAACCATTTGATTAATAATTTTGCTTTAGAACTGCGACAGATCTTGACTTCATGTTGATTATTTAGCACCTCTCCATCTCGAAAGGGGATGTTGCTAGCGTTGGCTCTGCGTTGGCATTGCGTTGGCTTCTTGGTTTACATAGACGCAGACGGAGACAACGAGGTAGCAATTGCTGTTGCTGTTCGGCACATGGTTGCTTTCTGTTTAAACACTGACATGGAGCTTTACTTTGCAGAGACAGAGCAACGGGAATCGGGATCACA
>Ga0114919_10004021_pt1 | contig 11825 bp, 14 predicted proteins | sample BlataG_FD_88682 | JGI IMG/M metagenome (GOLD analysis project Ga0114919, IMG submission 88682) | Deep subsurface microbial communities from Black Sea to uncover new lineages of life (NeLLi) - Black_00105 metaG | ecosystem: Environmental > Aquatic > Marine > Oceanic > Sediment | place: Atlantic...
AACCCATAACATTTTAATAAAAATTTTATAATTATATTTATACTAATATATTATTATTAATTCTTCACTAGGATATATAAATCTAAAAAATTGAGGAAAAAATGACAATTGATCCTGCAACTGTTATTTATAATTTATTGCAAAAAGATCCCAGTATTATTGCTGCTGCTGTAATTCAAGGAAGAGATAACATACTTTACTCAACAGATAACTGGGACATTAGCCCTGATATTAGTAAAGTTTCTTCAAATTGGAACAGCCTAAACGCTCAATTTATCATGATTTCTGGTGTAAAATATTCTGTGCTTCAATGTACATCAGAAAGGATAGTAGCTACTTCAATTCGGGGCGAAGGGCACATAATTGGAGCACAAGATGAAGAACACAAAGTAATAATATACCTTGAACCAGATGGTGAACCTATGGGAGCAACGATGGATACAGCAAGAGCAGTTTCAGCGTTAAGTACAAAACAAGCTTATGTAGATACTAGTACTCAATTCAGGAGTGGCAGTGTAACTCCTGCGCCTGTTGTAGGAAAAAATATAGATCCACAATTAAAAGGGGAAATTCAGTCTTTCTTAGAATGGATTAAAGATGGCGAGGGGCTTTCGGGATATATTAATTATTATCTTCAACAAAATAACACCCATATCATATCCGAACTTTCAAAAATATATAACGAGTTAAGGCAAATATTTGGAGTGTAATATGACTTTTAATTATAGTCAAATTATTGGAAAGTTCTTAGAAAAAACATAAAAACAATCAAAAATCTTCAAAAAGTAACGGGCGAAGAGAAGTGGTTAAACAACCAAAAAAAAAGATTGAAAAAAGAAAATCAGTGTATGTAACAGATGAGGATTTAGAAATGGATATTCCCTTAGTTCCTGAAGCACCAAAAAAAAAAGAAAAGTTAACGGTTAATTCTCGAGGTCTTTCTGCTGACTTGCTTATTGAAATGAAAAAGCTTGAATCGGAAAAAATAAAAGTAGTTTTAGTTAATTGTGAACGGTGTAAAAAAATAATTCCCGTGCCAATTCCAAAGAAATTTATATCAAAATCAAAGCTACCTGTTGTTCCCATAAGTTATATTCACAAAAACCCTCAAAATAAAGATCAACATTGTATCACTCTTCATATTGATCATGATTTTGATATACGCCGGCAACGTATATCAGATGTTGTTTTATCAACTTAGTAATTATATTCAAATTAAATTAGTAATGACCACGATAATAAAAGGAATTAAACATAATAGACAGATAAATGCAATAAAACTATTTCTCCACTTCATATCGTTAGGATTAAGAATTGCATTGCAATTTTCACAATATTTCTGATTTGGGTCAATTATCTCACTATCGCAGTTATAACACCGTATTAGTGTATTAATCTTTTTATTTGTAGAATTGCTTTTAGACCTAGACATTAAATTCAAAGGTTTATATAATTTAATAGAATTAAAAAAATGCTGTAAGCTATATTATATAATTTTCAATTTAAATAAAATTATAAATTCATTTTTATTTGGTGAATAATAGATTTCTGGTTATATAGGTAAAAGAATTAGATTAGAACGAATTTTTAATAGGGAAACAAATAAGACGATCATAGTTCCTATGGACCATGGATTAACTGTAGGTCCTATTAAAGGAATTAAAAGAAGTTTAGGAGAAATGGTAAACAAAATAGCTTTAGGGGGTGCAAATGCCGTTTTAGGGCATATAGGGATTCCATTATATGCCCATAGAGGGTATGGTCCAGATATTGGCTTAATTTTACATTTATCTGGTTCAACCTCTCTAAGTCCCAAGTCAAATTATAAAGTTTTAGTAAATAATGTATTAGACGCAGTAAAATTAGGAGCCGATGGTGTATCTTTGCATATTAATATTGGAACAAAGGCAGATCCAGAAATGCTAGAAATTCTAGGAGTAGTTTCACGTGAATGCCGAGAGTTTGGAATGCCCCTTTTGGCTATGATGTATCCTAGGGGGGAAAATATTGAAAACGAAAACGATGTTGAGGTCGTTAAAATAGCAGTAAGAGTCGCTGCTGAACTAGGGGCAGATATTGTGAAAACTAATTGGACGGGAGATCCTGATTCTTTTAGTGAAGTAGTTGAGGGGTGCATGGCACCAGTAATTATCGCGGGAGGCGTTAAGGCGGGGATTAAAGAACTTTTGGAAATAACTAAGCAATCCATAGATGTTGGAGGAGCTGGAGTTGCCTATGGAAGAAATGTATTTCAAGCGGATAATCCTACAAAAGTTGTGAAAGCACTTTATCTAATAGTTCACAAAAATTATGAAGTAGAAGAAGCCATTAAAGAAACAAACATATAAGATCTATAAAATGCAAATTTATTAAACTATTAATAGTATTTATAAGAAATGATACCCATAATCGAAAAAACTAAAGAGATTGATAAGATTAAGATTTATTTATCGCTTTTTAAGTTGCAACAAAGTTATCTCTTGCTTATCTCTGATCAAGAAAACAGAGGTATTGGAAATGTAACTTTAGGAAGCCCACCTACAATTGAAGGAATGAAAGCGTCATCAGTTACACATCAATTATTCGGAGTCCAAAGAAAATTATTAAGTAAAATTATTGTTGAAAAGACATCTTCTTTTCTTAATGCCCCAGTATTATTATTGTTGTTTTTAAAATCAGTAGAAAATGAAAGTGAGATCGCAAAAACGCTGATCTTATTCTTAAATGAAGTGTTAAATGAAATCTCTAACAATCCTGATAAATAATTAATGGGGTTAAAATGAGACCTATTTTGAAGAGAAAAAATGCAGAGAAGGGGATTTGAACCCCTGTAGACCTATGTCAATGGATCTTGAGTGTGGTTCAAAAATGCAGAGAAGGGGATTTGAACCCCTGTAGACCTATGTCAATGGATCTTGAGTGTGGTTCAAAAACGCAAAAGATTACGGTTTTTGAAAATGTCCATCACCGGTTGCCGCTTTATTATTCCTTATTTAGAAATAATTCTTGCTTGCTTTGACCTGGCTTGGTTATCTCTGCTCTATTTTAATTCTTTATTATCTCTTATATATTTTGTAATGAAAAGTATAAATTAATAATTTTTTAAAGATGAGGTGTTATTCGCATTATTATCCTAAAAGGAACATAAATATAAAAAGAACCGCCATCATCCCGAACATAAAAAGCATTTGAACCCTTCCTTTTTTCTTTTTCTTTTTATTATGGGCGGAATAATTATCTCGACAAGTTTGGCTGCAAAACTGCTTATCCGTTGGCATTGCCTTTCCGCATATTGGACAATGACTATGTGGCCCCCATTTCTTTTTAATTTGGTCTTTCCATGAAACTTGAGACATTTTTATTTCATCTACATATTGACTGTTTAGAACTATGTTAGTAAAATGTTGCAAATTAAAATAATTTATTATAAAAAAATCTTAGTCTGATATAGTAGTACCAATAATCTCTTTTTCATTATCCCAAAATTTTTTAAATTGAATTAACTTTTTTCCTGAAATTACAATTATTGTAATTTTACTTCTTTTTAATATTTGTAAAGAAACTGCATCAAAAATCCTATACTCTCCCGCTGCTGCTTGATTATCTCCTGATGAATGTAAAATTATATCTCGTAATTTATCATAAGAAAGATTTTTAATCAATTTTGCATCTTTAAAGAGTTTTGGATCTTTATCAAATATACCTTCTACATCTGTGAGGATTATTAACTTGCTTGCATTTATATATTCTGCAACTTCGATAGCGACGGAAGTAGTCGATTGACCCGGTTGTAAACCACCCATTACTACAATTTTATGAGTTAGAATAGCAATTGATAATTCTTCAATTGATTTTGGTACTTGGGGGTAAGCAAATTTTTTCAAATTGGAGATGATTAATCGAGAATTTATACGCGAAATATCAATTCCAATCAAATCACATAAAGCCTCATTCTGAGTAAAATCTCTTATAACATCAATGTATTCCCTCGCTATTATTCCTCCTCCACATACAATAACAATGGAATCGTATTCTTTATTGTTTTTAACTATATTGCAAATTTCTGTAATTCTTTTAGAATTTATCGTTTTCCCTTCAGAAAATAAAAGAGAACCCCCAATCTTTATCACAATATTCTTATTCATAATAAAATATAATTGATTTTTCTTTTTTAATAATATATATATAATTGAATTGATAAATTTGATTATTCAAGGAATATGGCTAATACGACAAATAAAATTACAGTTGAAGTTCCACATCGTATTTCTGGCTTTTTTGAGATTGTAGATAAAAAAAATGGCAAAAAAATTAACAAACCTGAACAAATTGGTTCTCGAGGAGCCGGATTTAACGTAAGTGGGAAAGGAAGAACAGATATATCATTTGAAAACTTAGAGAAGGGAAAAGAAAGTTGTTGTGCAATTTATATTAATGAAGAAAAGTTTGATAAAAAAGCAGAAACAACATATTTTATCTTTAATTATGTTAAAAAATTGATAAAAGATCCCGTTAAAGTTAAAATCGAACATTTTTTCGATTTACCCGTTGGATGCGGATATGGTGCAAGTGGTTCAGGTGCATTAGGAACGATTTTTGGGTTGAATAAACTATTTAATCTAAACTTGGACAATTTAGAAAACGGAAAAATTGCACATATTGCAGAAGTTGTAATGAAAACAGGATTAGGAACCGTTTGTGGCCAATTAGGAAGAGGTCTATGTATTTTAAAGGAACCGGGTTATCCTTGCACCTATGAACGCTTAAAAAGTCCTAATGATCTTTTAGTGATTTGTGGTTCTTTTGGAACGATACCAACAAAATCAATCTTATCAGATGCAAGTTTGAGTTCAAAAATAAAACGAGCTGGTAAGATTGCTTTGAATAAATTAATGATAGAACCTAATTATAGAAACTTTATTAAGATTTCATTTCAATTTGTAGAAGAGTCAGAGATATTGAATATTTTACATTTAGATAGAATTAGGGAATTACTAAATGATTTACACAAATTAGATATCATAGGTGCCAGTATGAATCAATTAGGACGCTCAGTTTATATATTTTGCAAAAAAGGAAAAGAAAACGAGGTTCTTGAAGTTTTAAATACACATAAACCAGAAATATTAATATTTACATTAACTATTAATAACAAAAATACAATTTCTTTTTCTAAAAATTAATTTTTATTTTTTGCAGAATTTAATGATTTAGATTTAATTGTAGCTGATTCTACTGCTCTAATCATGGTGGCTCTCAATTTAGCTGATTCGATTTCATGTATTGCAGTGATCGTCGTTCCTCCAGGAGTGGCTACCATATCTTTCAGTTCCCCGGGGTGTTTACCTGTTTCTAATAATAATTTTGCGGAACCCAAAACAGTTTGAGCAGCTAATTTTAGAGATACGGCTCTAGGTAAGCCCATTTTCACGCCACCATCAGCTAATGCTTCAATAATAATAAAAATATAAGCGGGACCGCTTCCAGATAGTCCTGTAACCGCATCTAAATGAGTTTCATCTAATTCTACTACTATACCAACAGCATTAAAAAGTTTTTTAACAAAGTCAATTTGGTAATCTTTGATGTTTTCATTGTATGATATTGCCGTTGCTGCAGCACCTATAAGTGCTGGAGTGTTTGTCATAATTCTTATTAATCCTAATGGGTTATTAATAAATTTAGCAATGTGAGTAAGAGAAATTCCCGCTGCTATAGAAATAATTGTTTGTTGTTCTGTAATTATTGGCCCAATTTCACGCAAAACGGTATCTATTACTTGAGGAATAACAGCAATTAAAACATATTTGGATGAGCGCACTAAATCCGCATTACTTTCAGCAATCTCAACATTAAATTCCTTAGAGCGTATATTTCTTTTGTCTTCATCTATATCAAAAATAATAATTTCATTTTTATTAAGAGTATTCGTAGAAATTAATCTCTTTAACAAGGCAGAACCAATTTTTCCAATACCGATAATTCCTAATTCTTTGTTGTACATAAATTTAGTTTATTAATGTAACCAAAATAATGTTATTAAATAGTACTATTATTTAAAAAATTTAAAAGGTGTTTCTTAGATAATATTCAATTAAATACATCACTAAGATTATTTGCTATAACTTCAGAAGATCTAATTCCGAAATCGTTCCATAAATTAATTTCTAAAATAATTTTATCTTTCACTTTATTAATTTGATGAAACTTATTATATTGAAAAAATTGAATCCCTTTTTTATATTTATGAGGTAATTCTACAAAAATAGAAGCAATTCCTTTTTTTTTTTGAATGGTTAAATAGTATATTAATATTTTTTTTCCAATATGCTTTTTCCTGAAATTTGGATTTACATATATTAAATAGAGATTCGTTTTAGGCACAATTTTTTCTAATGAATCAACTTTGTGATTTTTTTCTTCCGCAACTAAAATTCCTACTAAAAGTTTCTTATAATATGCCGTTAATGTAAAATATTTGCGATTTACAAAATTAATATTAAAATCTTCAATTAGTTGTAAAAATTCTTTAGCACACAGATTCAAGTCAATTAAATCTTCTTTATTTGCTTCTTTTATATTGATATCTGAATCGTTGATTTGAAATTCTCTCATAAACTACTTAATTATATAATTCCGATTTTAATTCTTCAATAAGATAACCTTTAATCATTCCATGATTTCTGTCATACCCTTCACAAACCACGCTCCTAACACCAATTATATCGGGTGAGATCTCTTTTATTTTAGGGATTGAATCTTTCAATAAGTTTCCAGCTAGAGCAACTTCAAGGTTTAATTCTTTTGATTTATCTCTAAACTGTTTTAATTGTTTAACATTTAAAAAATCGAACAAATTTTTTCCATCTTTGATGTATGTATCAAGCATTGCAATATCAGAACCAGACTTTTCAGCGATAGTGGGGATGGATAAAAAATCTGGTGATGAATTCATCCGTATTCTATCGGCATAACCCGCTACGACGATCTTTATATCCATATCATAATCTTTTACAGCTTTTACAACTTTATTCATTAATCTTATGCCTTCTTTCTCGGTATTTGGCCCTTTTAGCCCCACTTTAATAATATCTGCCCCCGATACTGCAGCACCTAGAGCCGCTAACGAAGCTGAACCAGGTAAATTAGGAAAATCCCCAATAGTTGCGCTCAATAATTGAGAGTTATTAGGAGGAATTAAGCTCTTCATTTTTTTTATAATCCAAGGGAAATTTGCTCCAAGAGAACCTTCGCTTGGATTTTTACAATCTATATAATTCACATCTTTATCTTGAACTATAACCTTTGCTTCCTCAATATCTTTAGGGCTTATCAACAATTTGATTCTTTTTTGCATAATCACTCAAATTTAAATGTAATTTTAAATGGAAAGATTAGAATTTACTCATCTTAATAAATAAATGCGTTTAATAATAGATCTTTTATATTGTCAAGCTAAAATATTTTTTTATTTTTAGATATTTGTTATTAAATTAAAACAAATTAAGAACAAATGATATAAAAATTTAAATTAAATAATTATTATTAAATATCAAAAAAATTATGAATTTATTATGTCCCCAAAAGAAATCACAAAAGTAGACATAACAAACGAAGTATTTAGAGAGCCATTTGAAGTTATTAAACAAATATCCTTAAATTTTGATTGGTTAAATTATACTAAAGTTATTCAAACATTTGTAATGGAAGATCGAAGATTGAACCTCTCTTTAGAAAATCAAGGATCCAGTTATTTCAAGGGTAAGGTTGTTTGGATTGGCAATAAAAAGGATGATAGCGAAGGAACTATCTTTTGTGTTGATACTAAAACGGAATTAAAACAGATTAATCCTACTGCCGAAAATACTGAAAATGTTGTGCTTGATATAAAAAAGGAAATTATTAGAATATCTACGGCATCCAAAACGAAATGTACAGTTTGTGGAAAGAACATTGAAATTTTCGATGAAGTGACTGGTTGTCCAATTTGTGAAGCGAAAGCTCATAAAGGACATTTCATAGATTGGGTTAGAATGAAACATGCTTGTCCAGTTTGTAAAAAATCCTTAAATGTATCAAGTTCTGGTGTGATTTTTATTGATTAACTTTGATTAAACTTTCTTATTTTTTCAATATTAATAGTTCCATCGTGTAAAGCGGTCCCTATTAGAACTCCTGAGAAATTATGCTGATTATATAATTTAATATCATCCATATCCTTAATTCCTCCTCCAACTATTATATTTCCCTTAAATTCATTCCTTATTTCTTGATATAACTGCGGGATTCCACCTAACTTTTGTCCTACTTTATAAAGATCAAGTAGAATTATTTTTTCAACACCTAAATTTTCAATCTTCTTTATAATTTCAATAGGTTTCTGGTTTTGTAATTCTTTTATGTTCGTTTGAATCAATTCGTTGTACATATCTATACTTACAATGGTTTTATTCTTACCATAAATTTTTAAACATTTAGAAATAACTTTTAAATTTTTTATCGTCTCTAACCCTAAAATTAACGTATCTATGTTATATTTGGAATATATTTTAACATTCTTTATAGACAAAATTCCTGGATCAATAATGATTTTAACATCTGGTATGGTTAAAATTTTTTCTAATAACTTTAGATTAGGTTCTTTTTTGATTATTGCATCTAAATCGGCAATATATATATCATTGATTTCATATTCATCTTTCAATTTTTTAACTATTTTTATTGGATGACAGTTATTTATCCAAACCGCCTTTAACGGTTTGTATTTCTCTCGTTCTCCTTTTATGGCATGAACTGCCTCAGAATTCAACACATCAATTACGGGTATGATCTTAAAACCACTCATCTTTTCGACTTAAAATTTTTTTTTAAGATAAAATCAACAAATTACCAATATGAAATACCCTTTTTTTTTAAAAATAGTGATTAATTAATTATTAAATAGTTTTATTTTTAAAGTATTAATTCTAAAATTATCTTTGAATAAACAAACCTTTTTAAAATAGTGAAAGAAATGAAAACGGAAGCTTATATTAACAAAATTATTGAGGATACTGGTCTATCTAAAACTGATATTCAAAACTTAGTAGAAGAGAAAAAAGAAGAACTTAAGGGTTTAATCTCAGACGAAGGAGCTTTGTTTGTAATAGCTAAAGAGTTAGGAGTAGATGTGAAGATGGAAAATAAGGAACTATTGAATGAAATTGAGTTAAATATCTCAGATATTACATTAAATATGAAAAATATAGTTATAGTCGGTAGAATTAAGGAAATTCATCGTGTTAATAGTTTCAATAAAAAAAGTGGAGAAACGGGACATGTAGGATCGTTTTTGTTGCATGATAATACAGGTGATATCCGAATTGTATTATGGGATGAACAAGTGAGCATTTTTAAAGATGAACGCTTTGAAAAAAATGAAATTGTTAAAATTTTAAATGGTACCGCGAAAAATGGAAGAAATGGTGGAATTGAAATTCATGTTGGAGGATTTAGCAAAATTAATTTGGCTCCTGAGGATGTTGATTATAAAAAATACCCAAAAATTAAAGAACAATTCGCAAAAATACAAGATATCAATGAAAATTTAGGATCTATATCGACTGAGGGAAAGGTAATGAGCCGTTTCCCCGTAAAAGATTTCATTAGAAAAGATGGTCAAAACGGTAGGGTAAGTTCAATAATGCTGAGAGATTCGACGGGAAAAGTAAGAATTACTTTTTGGAACGAAGATATCGAAAAAATCGAAAATCTTGAAGTTGGTGATTTTATTTCTCTGACTAACCTAAATCCTAGAAAAAGCAACTATTCCGAAAACAGAATCGATGTGCACGCAAATTCGTGGACGAAAATAACTAAAAAAGATGAAGAATTGAATTTAGATGCAAAATTTATTGATAAAATCGTAAAGCTTCAACAGGAGAAGGATTATGCTTCATTTCAAGGCGTTATTACTACAGTAGAAGATTTAAGAAAGATAATGTTAAAATCAGGAGACGAGGTATCTCTATTAAGTTTTACGGTAAGTGACGATACCGATAGCATAAGAATTACTGCATGGCGGGAAAAAGCAGATGAATTATCGAAGTCTCTAAAGATTGGAGAGGGCATTTCGTTAAAAAATGTTGAATTAAGATTTAGTAATTATTGGGAAAAAATCGAAGCAGCATTTTCATTTGATTCAAGTTTAGATAAAATAGATTTAAAAATCTCAAATTTAAAAATTGCTAAAACCCCTACTAAAGAGAAAACTAGTTCTTTTTCGAAAAATTTCACAGAAATAAATTCGATTCAATCATCTGGCTTTTTTGAAATTAAAGGTTTTATTTCAAATGAATTAAAAAACATCAGGTTCTATGAAGCATGTACAAATTGTAGAAAAAAGATTGATAATTGTACTTGTGATAAAAAGGGAGATAGTAAAATGACAATGATAATCAGTCATATCGTCGAGGATGAAAGCGGTAAGATTAGGGCTACTTTTATTGGAGAAACTGCAGAGAAATTAGTTGGTACTAAGGCGGATTTAATTGTTAAAGTGAAAGATACTCCGGATTATGATAAATTGTTAGAGAATTTTTCCTCAGAACTCGTTGGAAGAGATATTATGATTAAAGGAAAAGTTAATTTTAATGATTATAGCGATTCCTACGAAATAGTTGCTTCAGATTTTCAGAGTATCAATGTGGAAGAAGAATTAGATAATAGTATGAAGGAAATCTTGATTTAAATAAATTTTTAAAAAAAAAAAAGCTTTTTTATTAATTTTTGTTTCTATTTCATAAATTATCTTAAAAATTATTAGTTTTTAGATAGGAAACATGAGGTATGTTGATATTGTTGGGTTAGGCGAAGTAGTTTTAGATTGGGTTGCTGAAATACCACACTTTCCAAATCCTGACGAAAAAATTGATGCATTAAGCGAAAATTATTTTTCGGGTGGTGTTACAGCTAATTATTTAGTAGCAGTAGCTAGATTGGGGGGATTATGCGGATTTATAGGTGCTGTTGGAGATGATTCGTATGGTGATTTCTTGGTTGATGATTTCGTTAAAGAAAAGGTAGATACAACTTTTATTGTAAAGAAACCAGATAAAAAAACGCCTGTTAATTTTATATTTATTGCTAAAGGGGAAAAGTCAATAATTCAATCTCCTCACATGCAAACAACAAAAATAGATGTTAATGATTTAAATGAATCTTTTATAGCAGAATCTAAACTATTACATACTACAATGATTCATCAGGAAGTTACTGAAAAAGCCGTTAAAATTGCTAAAAGAAATAATGTTAAAATTAGTATTGATTTAGAATCTCAAATTGCGCAAAGAGGTTGGGAAAATTTAAAAAATGTACTTTTAAATGCTGATATTTTAATTCCAAATAAAGAAGGGGCAAAATCAATAACGAACAGCGATAGTCCTGAAAAAGCAGCTAATATTTTAGTGAAAAAAGGGATACCTATTGTAATTATTACATTGGGAAATAAGGGGGCGTTAATAACCACAAGTGACTTTCAAAAAAGGATACCTACTTACGATATTAAACATGTTATTGATACTACTGGCGCAGGAGATACATTCAATGGTGCGTTTTCACTAGCTTACTGGATTAAAGGTTGGGATTTAGAAAAGAGCTGTAAATACGCTAATGCGGCAGCTTCTTTGAAGATCCAAATATTAGGTGCGAGATCTGGTATGCCTAAAGAAAGGGAGTTACTAGATTTCTTAAAGAAGAATGATGATACATTCTTATAAAGTTTATATAGGTTTATTTGCAGATTTCTTTATGAATAAATTACACTTATATTTTTAAAATTCTCGCTA
>Ga0114919_10004022_pt1 | contig 11825 bp, 8 predicted proteins | sample BlataG_FD_88682 | JGI IMG/M metagenome (GOLD analysis project Ga0114919, IMG submission 88682) | Deep subsurface microbial communities from Black Sea to uncover new lineages of life (NeLLi) - Black_00105 metaG | ecosystem: Environmental > Aquatic > Marine > Oceanic > Sediment | place: Atlantic...
CTTATGGTCGCCGACGGTAAGCTGATTATCCTTGGTGAAAGGGGCAAGCTGGTAACCGCACCGGCTTCGCCGGAAGGATTCGAAGAACTCTCATCGGCGCAGATTCTCACCGGCAAGTGCTGGACCGTGCCGGTCCTGGCAAACGGCAGAATCTATGCACGCAACGCCGTAGGAGATCTGGTTTGTGTGGACGTCGGAGCTAAGGTGGTGGCTGCTTCAGGCCAGGCCAATTGAGATTAAGACGCCAATTATACGTATATAATCTATCCCCCAGGAAATTTACAGTTCCCTTTGTAAAGGTTTATGAGAATGTTGAGAACAATTAAAGAATACCTATTTGTGGCAATCTTTGCTTTCGGACTATGTTTAATTGGTTCCCAGTATTACAGCATTGCTGAGGCGGCGGATTGGCCACAATGGCGAGGGGCCAATCGCGATGGAATATGCACTGAGACCAGCCTGCTTAGGAGTTGGCCCGAGGGGGGACCGAAGCTTTTGTGGGAAATCACGGGACTTGGCAAGGGCTATTCCAGTCTCGCAATTATTGACGGCAGGTTCTATACAATGGGCGATGTCCGACTCGAATCCGAAAAAGTGCAATGTGTTCTTGCCTACGACCTATCTACCCGCAGACGGCTATGGGCAGCCAAAGTAGGGCCGACACATAGCGATGGCCCCCGTTGCACACCGACTGTCGATGACGGCCTTATTTATGCAATAGGCACGGATGGTGATTTAGTGTGTGTCGACGCGGATACTGGCACAGTACGTTGGCGAAAGAACCTCCAGAGTGACTTAGGCGGGAGAAACCCAGGCTGGAAATACAGCGAATCACCGCTCATCGATGGCGACAAACTATTATGCACACCCGGCGGCCGCAACGCCGTCATCGTCGCGCTTAATAAAAAGACAGGAGAACTTATTTGGAAATCTTCGATGCCCGACATCGGTCGAAGAGGAAAGGACGAGGCGGGCTATTCGTCCATCGTCGTCGCCCAGGCAGGCGGCATCCGCCAGTACGTCCAGCTGACGAACAAGGGATTGATAGGTGTCGCCGCAAAAGACGGCGGCTTCCTCTGGGGATACAACAAAATTGCAAACCGGACCGCTAATGTTTCGACCCCTGTCGTTCGTGGAGAATACGTATTCTGTTCTACCGCTTACAGCACCGGCAGCGCATTGCTCAAGCTGACCGCTGAAGGCGATAGTGTCAACCCCGCCCCTGCGGCAGGGGTCGGGGTCAACGCTGAAGAGGTTTACTTCCTCGATGCCCGCACTTTTCAGAACCATCACGGCGGCTTCGTCCGAATCGGCGACTATATCTACGGCGGCCACGACCACAACAAGGGCAAGCCGACCTGCATCGAAATGAAGACCGGAAAGGTGATGTGGCAGCAAGACCAGCCGGGTGGTGGCTCGGCTGCCGTGCTTTACGCCGACGGCCACTTGTACTTCCGCTACCAGAACAACGTCGTGGCGCTTATAGAGGCAAATCCTCGCAGATACAATCTCAAGAGTACCTTTACGCTCCCCAAACGCCAGGGTATGAGCGACCCTGGCTGGGCACACCCCGTCATCGTCGACGGCAACCTCTATATCCGCCACGCAGACGTTTTGATGGTCTATGATATCAAGGCCGAATACCGCCGAGCAGCCCAATAGCGTATGTCCTGTACGCTTGACATTATCCGCTTCCGCACCTATTAGGCGTGAGCCTATGCTGAATAAGCGCGGAATTAAAATATTGACCTTTCACAAAAGGATAGTATAATTCCGCCGAATGATGAGCGATGAGTAATTAAACAGGATTGCTGAAAGTCCGGCCCCTGGACGGGATGAGGGCGCAGTGTTATAAAAGGATGCAAATATGATAGAGGTTAAGGAGCTTCGGCGAAGTTTTGGGCCGATTGTTGCCGTTGATGGTATATCGTTCGATGTTGAAAAGGGAGATGTGCTCGGTTTTCTTGGCCCTAATGGGGCAGGCAAGACCACCGTAATGAGAATACTCGCTTGTTTTCTGGCGCCCGACAGCGGGACAGCTACTATATGTGGGTATGATATCTTGCGCAGCCCGGTCCAGGTTAGGCGGTCGCTCGGATATCTCGCAGAGAATGCGCCGGCATATAACGAGATGACGGTAGGGGCGTTTTTGAAATTTGTTTGCGATGTCAGGCGGATTACCGGCAAGAAGCGTAAGCAGTCACTCGACCGTATTGTTCCGATGTGTGCCATTGAATCTGTGTACCATCAGACGATTGAGACGTTGTCAAAGGGATATCAACGCCGCGTGGGCCTCGCCCAGGCATTAATTCACGACCCGGATGTCCTTATTCTTGATGAACCTACTGACGGCCTGGACCCTAATCAAAAACATGAGGTCAGAAAGCTCATAAATGAGATGGCCAGCGACAAGGGTATTATTGTCTCGACTCACATTCTCGAAGAAGTAGAGGCGGTGTGTTCGAGGACGATAATCATTTCCAGGGGACGGATACTGGTAGATTCAACACCCGAGAAGTTAAAGCAAAAGTACCACTGCTCCCTGGATGAAGTTTTCCGTAAGATTACCAGGGCCAAAGTCGCTTAGGCTTTGGTTTTTTTTAGACGGCAATAGAGGCGTAACATTTTGCAAAGGAGCACAAAGATGCACAGCTTTTTGGCGGTGTTCAAAAGGGAGCTAAAAAGTTATTTTACGACCCCGTTGGCGTATGTATTTCTTGTTATTTTTCTGTTCTTTTCCGGCTATCTGACATTCAAGCAGGGCTTTTATGAAATGCGCCAGGCCGATATGCGGGCGTTTTTTTTGAATTTGCCCCTGCTGTTTGTTTTTATGGTCCCTGCAACGGCGATGCGCCTGTGGGCGGAAGAACGCAAAATCGGCTCGATCGAGCTGCTGCTTACTTTGCCTATTACAGTAACCCAGGCGGTCCTGGGAAAGTTCTTGGCAGCCTGGCTTTTCCTGGCGATTGCTTTGGCATTAACTTTCCCTATGGCAATTACCGTTTGTTACCTCGGCGACCCCGATGTCGGCTTGATAATTACAGGCTACATCGGCAGCTTGTTGATGGCCGGGGGATTTCTGGCTATCGGCTGTTTCTTTTCGGCGGCCAGCAAGAGCCAGGTTATTAGTTTTGTACTCTCCGTCGTTGCCTGTGCCGTCCTTGTTTTTGCAGGTATGCCGACAACGCTCAATTATCTTTCGACCTTCTTACCTGCCGGTTTGGTCTCGGCAATAGAGAGTATGAGTTTTCAGACGCACTTCGAGTCAATCCAGAAGGGCGTCCTGGAGTTTAAAGACCTTTCTTATTTCGTCTTGTTAATTGTTGGTTGGGTCGCTGCCGGCAGTATTGTCTTAAATGAAAGAAAGGCTGGCTAATGAACAGAACAATACGGGCAATTATTGGGGCGTTCTTTGCCCTGCTGATTACTTTCTGTGCCATAAGCATCTGCCAGAACATCGGCAGGTCATTGAAGCTCGATGTTACCGACCAGAAGCTTTACACGCTCTCGGACGGGACCAGGGCAATCCTGGCTAAACTCCATCAGCCGATTAAAGCCAAGCTTTACTACGCAAAGACCGCCGCACTGAAAGGCCCCGACCAGATTAAGTATTTCAACAATTATTACGAGTTCGTCAGGGCTTTACTCGAAGAATATGCCGTAGCGGCCGATGGGATGATTGATTTGCAGGTAATCGACCCGAGGCCTTTCTCCGAGGATGAGCTCCAGGCATTGTGGTATGGCTTGACGAGGTTTTCCATAACCGAAGAGGAAAACTTTTTCTTCGGCCTGGTTGTGCAGACGCAGTTCGGAGTTGAAAAGGTTATACCGTTCTTTTCGCCGGACAGGCAGAATTTTGTTGAGTATGACATAAGCTCTTCTATAGACACCGCAATTACCCGTCAGAAAACCAGAATTGGTATAATGAGCTCGCTGCCGGTAATGGGTGATGACGTCAGCCCCTATATGGCCGAGATGATGCGCAGGCAGGGGCAACCGCCGGAGCCGCCCTGGACTATTGTTCAGCAGTTGCGCGCGAAGTATGAAGTCAAGACTGTCGCCGCAGATGTGAATGATATTAACGATGTCGATATTCTGCTGGTTATTCACCCCAAGGACCTGCCGGAACAGACGTTGTTTGCGATAGACCAGTACGTGCTCAAAGGCGGCAGAACGATTGTGTGCGTTGACCCTTATTGCTATGTAGATAGGCCGGACCGAACGGCGATGCAAATGCGGACACCTCCTTCCCAGAGTTCCAGCCTGAACGTCCTTCTGCGGACCTGGGGACTTGAGATGCCGGAGAATACTTTCGCCGGCGACAGAGGCCTGGCGTTGCCTCTGCGCAGGGGCCAGGAGAAGACCATTGGTTTCCTCGGGCTTATCCCACAGCTTGACCCGGAGCTTATGCCGGAGGGTTGGCCGGGATGTTTCAATACCGACAATGTTATTACGGCCGAGCTTAACCAGGTCGAAGTTCTGTTCTCCGGTGTGCTGAGGGAAGTTGAGGATTCGAACGAGCCGGAAAGCAGTGCCGACATTGAGCGAGCGCCGCTTCTTATGACGACCAGCATGGGCAATAGCTGGAAGGTTACAAGTCCCTATGAGCTGATGATGCTGAATCCACAACGGCTTATGGACGGATTTATCCCCGGCACTGCGCCTGTACCAATGGGTTATCTGGTTACGGGTCGTTTTAAAAGTAGTTTCCCTGATGGTATAGAGATCGAGGTTGAGGCCGAGCAGGACTCTTCAGACAAACCAGAGGACCCGAATGATATTAAGAAAACTAAGAAGCGGATTAAAGGTTTGAAGGAGGCAGCGGAAGACTGTGCAGTGGCGGTTTTTGCAGACGTTGACTTTATAAGCGATATGTTAGCGTATCGGGACTTCTTCGTCTTCGGGAAGACCCCTGAGGGGGACAATGCGGCTCTGATGCTGAACGCAATTGATAAGTTGAGTGGGTCGGGAGATTTGATTTCAATCAGGTCCCGAGGAAACTTCAGGCGCCCCTTCACTGTTGTTGATAAAATAGAAGAGAAGGCAAAAGCTGAAACTGCCCAGGAAGTGAAAAATATTAACGCCCAAATTGCAGTCTTCCAGAGCGAGCTGCGCTCTATTCTAACTTCGGCAAAAGAGGGAGAAGAAGAGGTCATCGGCAGTTCAATAATGCAAAAGAAGCGCGTGCTTGAATTGGAGATACATAAGGCACAGCGCGACTTGCGCGAAGTTAAGATGACCAGACGCGAGCGCATTGAGCATTTGGGTAATAAGCTGCGGAACTTTAATATGATTATGGCGCCGGCGGCGATACTGATAATTACTATAGTATTGGGTATCTATCGCAGTGTAAAAAAGAGGCGTTATATTAGTCACGCAAGTGACGCCTGATTCTTAATACTGATTCTGTCATTGCGAGCCAGCCGGAGGTTGGCGCGGCAATCTCAACCGTTACGTTTAAGATTGCTTTGTCGCTGCGCTCTTCGCAATGACATGCCCGAAGGAGTTTTGTAATGAGCGACAGAAAACTTACAATATTAGGCATTGTTGCAGTTCTTATGGCGATTTGGGCTGTGGTTCAGTCACGTATTTCCAGCAGGCCCAGGGCCCAGCCCGATGCACCGGCCTATCTTATCCAGGGCCTTGAACCGGCTCATATAAGCAGTATCGTTTTAGGAGCGGGCGAAAATGCCGTGACCCTGAAGCGCCGGCGCCAGGAGGGGCGTTTCGTCGTTCTAAATAAGGACGATTATCCTGCCAGAGCAGGCGAAATAAATAATTTGCTCGCCTCGTGCCTGGATATTCGAACCGGGGAATTATATACCGATGATGCAGCGAACCACAAAGACCTTGGAGTAGCCGAGGAAGATGCCGGCACTGTTGTTAAGTTTTTCAGGCCCGATTCATCGCTGCTTACAGGTGTGGTTGTAGGAAAAGCTAAAGAGCAGGCTTCGGTGAGCTCAGTCGAACCGGGGCAGAGTACTTACGTGAGATTGCTTCCAGGCGATAAGGTTTACCTGGCACCAAAGCCACCCTCGATTAAGAGCCGGGCCATCGATTACATTCAGCAACAGCTTATTTCAGTGAAGCGCGAAGGTATTGAGTTGGTAACGGTCGCTTCTCCGGATGACGAATATACGCTGAAGGCAAAGGAAGATGACAAAGGCATAGTGCTGGAAAATATACCTGCCGGCAAAAAGTTAAAGAGCAATGACGGTGAGAGCGTTTTCACTTCTTTGGCGAATCTCAGGTTTGATGATGTTATGAAAGAGTCGGCTGAAAGCAAAAAATTGACCTTTGATAGCCAATTTGTTTGCAGACTCAAGGATTCGACTGTTTATACCGTAAAGATTGCAAAAAAAGATGATAAGACGTATGTAACTTGTTCCGCCGAATTTACGGACAGCACTCTTGTTACCGAGAGGGAAATCCGGGATGCTAATGAAGCTGAGTTAAAGCAGAAGGAAGCTAAGCTGCTTGCCTGGGACAGGGCAAAAGCATTCTCTGCGAAACATCAGGGATGGATTTACCAGATTGCTGATTGGAATGCGAAGAATCTGACGAAGAAACTTTCAGATTTGATTGAGGACGAGGAAAAGCCGGTTGAAACAGAAAAGCCCGGCGACCCTAACGCGATAAAGGTCGGCGACCCCAATGCGATAAGTGTCGGAGACCCCAATGCGATAAGTGTCGGAGACCCTAACGTGTTCGAATGGTTAAATGCGGAGGAGTAAACCGGCTGGGTGGCACCCTCAAACTTGTTTGGGGGTGTTGAAAAACGGCGTACTTCAATTGCCGCTGCCGCCCGTAATTTTTGCCTTCTCCTGCTCGTTGAACTTGCTGTTTGCGATAGGGCCGGGTTCCCAGCACTGTTCAAGCTTCGTAGGTCTCGGCTTTGTTACCGGTATAACAAAGACGTCCTCGCCGTCAGCGTTCTTCTCCACTCGGCCGCCGGCACGCTTGACCGCCTGTCGGACAAGTTTTTCGCACACCTTAATCAGCATCGGGAAATTATACGGCGTGTGGCTGAACTTGCCCTCCGGATTCAAGGCCGATTTGAATCTCTCAGGCAGATTCTCAAACCCGATGGTAGTAAAAAGCACACCGCCGGAGTTCGACGGATTGCAGTCGGAGTCCTGGCCGCAGCGGGTCGAGATCACGATCGTCCGGTCCGGGTCGCCGTCGCCGTAAAGAAGTCCCATGACGATGTAGGCGGCGTTGATTTTGGCGTCGATGTTCCAGTTGGGGTTCCACCTTTTTTGGGTGGGGGGATTTTTCCTGTTGCAGGAGAATCGTCGGTAGTCGGGGTTCTTGCAGTACTTTTCTTCGACGAGTCGCCATGTCTTTTCCCAGTCCTCGGGGTTTTGCCGATGCCATTCCAGCACGTCGGCGATACATTCGTGAAACTGGCTCCCCCTGGGAACGCAGCGGAGCCCGGCGTCTACGATTTTCCGCACGTCGTCCTCGAAAAAGGCTTCGGCGTACATGCCGCCGACGAATTGCCCCCCGTAGAGGCCGTCGCCGTAGTTCATAAGTCGGCCGAAGATTTCGCCGAGGCGGATGACTTCGTTGGGAAGTCCGGGCGAAATGAGGCCCGAGTAGTCGGCCTCGATCTGGTAGTCGATGTCGTCGGCGTGGGAGTTGAACCGGGGGTGGCCGCTGTCGGGAGGGGCGATACCCCGGCGGAGGTTTTTCCGGCCGGCATTGTTGGCATGCCAGAGGTCGTAGCCGCTGTTAGCGAAATCAATGCCTGCCTGCCGGATACTGACGTCGAGACCGTGTACCTGCAAGGTGTGGAGGAAGGTCATCTCCACGTAAATGTCGTCCTGGCGGAACTGGTTTATCATTTCCGGGTGCCACTTGGGCATCTTTTCCTCGGGGATGATGCTCCCTATCCATTTGAATTCAGTGGGCCCGCCCCATCCCACGCCGGCCATTTGCCCGACCCAGCCGGCCTTCATCTTGTCCACATAATCCTTGACGGCTATTCTTCGTACATCCCCTTGACAGCCGGCGGCAAATACCAGAGCCAAACTCACGGCAGCTACCATTATAATTGTCAGTAAACCTTTAGCCATTTCACACCTCCATTATCTTTTCTAAAATCCTCCGGAAAACATTACGCTTTTTCGACAAAACACGAGCGATTGACCCGGTTGATAGGGTGTTTTTGCGTATCGCATCTATCATATTGGGTATATCGAATAAAGTAAAAAGTAAAAATTCCGGAGCGGCCCCGTCGGGGCGCTGGGTTTGAAATTGGCTTTGATTGGGTTTGTTTTCACCAAGTGTCCGCTGCCATTTATTTTCATAATCCGTTGTATTATATAGATTTACGTTCATTTGACTTTTTTGGAAATTGGGTTTGTTTTGCATAATTCGTGGTTCGTGGTTCGTGGTTTGTGGTTCGTGGTTTGTGGTTTGTGGTTCATTGTGAGTGGTTAACTGGTTCATTGGTAATTCCCCTAAGGGTTTTCCGTTTCGCTCCAAGACTCCGTCCAAGGAAGGCCGGATCTTCGATATTTACGAACGATGATTTTTGGCGTGTATCTGCTGATACGAAAACGTACGCGCCTCTATAATTGGGCGGACATGCGCGTTTGAGTCGAAAATAGTGTTAGATTCTCGATTCCTGATTCTCGTAACTCGATGTGAGAAAAGGAGATAAAAATTTTTTCGATTTTTCGATTTTAGGTTTTAGGGCGCTGCACTTTTGGTCGAAAAACCGCAAAAATCTTGCCTAAATTAACGCAAAAAAGAATATTACCGCTGAGGGCGCAGAGAAAAACTTAGCCACGAAGACACAAAGACACGAAGTATTTTTGACACGAATTGGCACGAATTTATTCAGCAACGAAAAGGCACAAAATGCACAAAAGGGACTAAAAAACGGCCAAAAAAATCTTTTTTTCTTTGAAATATGGCGGAAAAATGTTATATTATCGGAAATTACATGTTTTTGGCTATACGGGGGAGGGTAGCTAAAAGCGGCACTTTTAGCACCCCTCCCCCTGAATTGCCATAATATAAGCGAGCTTTACAATGCGCAAATCGCAAAAACAGGAACATTTTTTAGGAGAGTAAAAATGGTTAATTCAAGCAAATCTTTCGGCAAATTAACAATACCGCTGCTTCTATTGCTAACCTTATGCTTTTCCGCCTTGCCGGCCCAGGCCAAATACGGCGGGGGTACGGGAGAGCCGAACGACCCGTATCTAATTTACGATGCAAACCAGATGAACGCAATTGGCGCCGATGCCAACGATTGGGACAGGCACTTCAAGCTAATGGCCGATATAGACCTGGCGGGCTTTACGGGAACAAGTTTCAATATCATCGGATACTGTGTTGGTTCGTGGGAGGATGACAAACCGTTTACCGGCGTTTTTGACGGCAGTGGCCATACAATTTCAAACTTTACCTACACCACCACAGGTACAGACTACATAGGAATTTTCGGGTACGTTACGGGAGAGATTAAAGAAGTGGGATTGATTGACCCCAATGTTGATGCAGGAACAGGAGGCGTTGTTGGTTCGCTGGTTGGTTATTTGGTAAATGGAACTGTCAGCGACTGTTATGTTGAGGGCGGGAGCGTTTCGGGACATCGCAGTATCGGCGGACTGTGGGGAAAGAGTTGGCAGAGCACAATCACCAACTGCTATTCGACCGGTAGCGTTGCGGGAAATGAGTATGTCGGCGGAATGGTGGGAGGTAATTCTTATGGATCAATCACCAACTGCTATTCAAGTGGCGACGTTTCGGGAGGTAGCTATGTCGGCGGACTGGCGGGAGGCAATTTCGGCAACATCTCAGATTGCTATGCGACCGGCAGCGTTTCTGGAGATGACACAGTCGGCGGGCTAGTGGGAAACAATGGCAATTTGTTATGGGAGGGTACAATCGCCAACTGCTATTCGATCAGCAGTGTTACGGGAACAACCAACATCGGTGGACTGGTGGGATTCAATATGTTTATGGTTTCCACTTCTTTCTGGGACATTGAGACCAGCGGACAAGATTGGAGTGATGGTGGAACAGGTTTACCAACAGCCGAGATGCAGATGGCCCATACGTTTATATTCGCCGGTTGGAATTTTCAGAGTATCTGGTGGATTCTTGAGGGTGTGGATTATCCCAGGCTCTGCTGGGAAGAGAAATACGGCGGGGGCAGCGGACAACCCAACAATCCTTATTTGATATACACGGCAGAGCAGATGAACACCATCGGGGCCTGTCAGCGTGACTGGGACAAGCACTTCAAGCTGATGGCGAATATCGACCTGAGCGCCTTTACTGGAACAAGCTTCAATATCATTGGGACTTATCCAGATAATCCGTTTACCGGCGTTTTTGACGGCAGCGGTCATACAATTTCGAACTTCAATTACACTGTCATAGAGGATAGCAAGATAGGGCTTTTCGGGTATATCAATAGTCCTAATGCCCAGATCAAGGATTTGGAATTGATTGATCCTAATATCGACGCGGGAGTAGGAGATGAAGTTGGTTCGTTGGTGGGTTGCGTAGAATACGGAACCGTCGCCAATTGTTACGTGGAGGGCGGCAGCGTTTCGGGGAATGGTACCGTTGGTGGCTTGGTGGGATCCAATTATGCTGGCGAGATTTTCCAATGTCATGCCACGAGTAGCGTTTCGGGATACTCTCGTGTCGGCGGACTGGCGGGAGAAAATAATGGTACAATAACCAGCTGCTATTCATCCGCAGATGTCCGGGCATATTGTCGTGTTGGTGGGCTGGTAGGATTTAATTGGGGCAATGGCACAATCACCAACTCCTATGCCGCCGGCAGCGTTTCAGGAAACAATCAGGTCGGGGGGCTCGTAGGATGGAATTGGAATACAATTTCTAATTGTTATGCCACAAGTGGCATTTCTGGGGTAAATCGTATCGGCGGACTGGTCGGAAGCAGCTCGGGAACGGTTACGGCTTCTTTCTGGGACACTGAAACCAGCGGGCAGACAACCAGTGACGGAGGGACGGGTTTACCTACGGCCGAAATGCAGACGATGAACACCTTTATGTATGCCGGCTGGGACTTCATCACACCGGTCTGGACTATTGACGAGGGGGTCGATTATCCCCGGCTTTGGTGGGAGCTTGTGCCGGTCCTGCACGCCGAGCCAGAGATAACTTTAGGGACCAGCAACACTATTACCTGGGACCCAGTACCTGGTGCCAATGATTACTACGCTGAGTGTGCCGAAGATGCCAACTTTACCAGTATTCTCTACAACAGCGGCTGGATTACCGAAACCAGTTACGAGTTCACCGGACTGCAGTTAGGGCAGATGTACTGGTATAGTGTAAAGGCCAGAAACACAGCCGGTGTCGAGACCGGTTGGTCCAATGTAGAATCCTCACTGCAGGTTACCCTTGCCGATGCCGTAGATATGACGCTCGACCCGGACACGCTGAAGAATAAGAATATGAAGAACGCCCTATTGAACAAGATAAATGCGGTGCAGCAGATGTTCGACAAGGGGCGCTATGAGGAGGCGCTGAATAAACTGCAAAATGACATCCTACAAAAGACTAATGGCTGTGCCGAGACAGGCCGGCCCGACAAAAACGACTGGATAATAACCTGTGAAGGACAAAGCCAGCTCTATCCACTTATCATAGAGGCCATCGAGCTTTTAGAGAACCTTATATAGTAGTGCCGGTGAAAAAGTCAGACCAAAGGGCTGTGAGCAAGTTGCTTGCAGCCCTTTTTCTTTTCCCCTCAAACCAGATTTTGGCGGTTGGCCGGCAACCCCAAAATCTGTCCCGACCGAAGTGGAGGGACCCAATTGCAAATTGCC
>Ga0114919_10004024_pt1 | contig 11820 bp, 12 predicted proteins | sample BlataG_FD_88682 | JGI IMG/M metagenome (GOLD analysis project Ga0114919, IMG submission 88682) | Deep subsurface microbial communities from Black Sea to uncover new lineages of life (NeLLi) - Black_00105 metaG | ecosystem: Environmental > Aquatic > Marine > Oceanic > Sediment | place: Atlantic...
CAACACTATTTTCAAACTAATGCTCTTTACTTTCATTTTAGCCCCCCAAAATGTTGATGGTGTCCGTGGTCCCTTATTGATAATCATTTCGAACTGCTACCAGGCCTCCCCTGAGATGTCAAGATGTTCTGGAATGGGCCTGAGCCAGAAGGAAAAACGGCCGGAGGAAAAAGACTGTCTCGTGAAGCCGCAATCCTCACGTGCACCCGGACCGCAGTCCAGACATCCGGAGACTATCTGTTGAGATCTGTTCAGCCGATATTATCGAGAGCCCCCAAAACAGACGTTGAACAATGGCGCTGAGCACTTCTGAGGGATCTGCCTCTCTATCAAAAAACTTCCCGAATCGGGCCGAATGGGTAATAAAGGTTATACAAAGTGGAAAACAAATGCCACTTTTGAGGAAGCGAATGGATAGTGCAAAATGAAGTTGAGTTAACGGCCGGCTGAAAAAAATCCCCCTAAACCTGCCCGCAATGCCTGCCCGCTCAAGCCTGGCTATGGCAGGCGGGCTTCGCAACGCGAGGCAGGCGGGTCCCCCTTTGGAAAAGGGGACTTTCAAAGGCTCCCCCCTTTTCTTAAAGGGGGGCCGGTGGGATGTGGTACGAACCATTATCATTGACGTGGCAAGACCTTCAGCTTCTTGTAGTTGCTCTTCTTTCCACCCCTTTCCACCCATATATATTTGTCAGTGTTTTCATATTTCTGAGGAATCTTCAATTTTACCACGATCTTGGTCTCGTTCCATACCCTGATCACGTCAAGGAGTTTCCCTTTGCCAAGCGCAGGGTCCCCTGCCTGTGCCTTGCCGCCAATACGGACATCGCCATCCACATGCAGGGGGCCAAAACCAATGCCGATAATCTTCAGCCTCCTGCCGCGTTCAATCGTATTTGGATCGAGTCTCAGGATGTAGGGGCCATCAACCAACTCAAATTCCAAGCAATCACTTGATGACACGTCCAGGATGGTATCACCAGTGCTTATTCCGCCGCTTCCATCCTCGTCGCCAAACGTGACAGCCCTGACAAACAAGGCATAATTACCTGGTTCGAGTTGATTGCACTTTGTTATGGTGGGTTCGCTATCATCCTGGATAAAGTTGCGCTCACCCGTTACTGGATCCAGGCTGTCCTCAAAAAAATCCAGAAACCTCACGTCGATGCTGGTAGTACTCCAGTTTCTGTATTTAAGTGCGGTAAAGGTCTCACCAGAATCCGAGACAAAGTCAACGACGTAGTAAACTCCCTGATAGGTATCCAACATCTCTTCCTGCACATGCCCAAAACAACCGGGACTGCCAACTACATCTAGCCAGCCGCCGCATGTCCCTGAGTTTGGAACTACGATCAAAGGCATGGGATGCTCACCATAGTAAGTTAATGCCACCTGATTACTGTTTTCCCACGCACCCTCCTCGTTATGGATTCTCACCCGGTAGTTTCCGGGCGTGAGACTGAGGTTTGGAATCTCAAACTCAATACTGTCATCTGACCAGGAGGAGATTGGCATTTCAGTCCACAGACCCCCATCGGAGATCTTTTTGACCTGCACGCTCCTGCCTTCTCCCTGCCCTGAACCAAAACACTGGCCCGTAACAGTCACTAGGGTTCCACCACCTGCAAAGTCTGGATAAATGCCTCCGGCCTTCGCGTCTATAGCAGGACTGCAAGGCCGTTCATCCGGAACCTCAGGCTCCACAGGCCCCCCGGGATGACAACCAAAACATTGTTCAATGTTCCAAAAGGTCCTGTAGGTCTCCGGATCCACTCCTCCACCGCCGGCATGAAAGCCTATGGCTTCCCAACCAGGTGTGTCTGACACATGGGGCTCAATGCTATGCAATGTCCCGCGATCGTGGCAGATCTCACAGTAGCGAATAAGTTCGGGATTATCGTGCTGCCAAGCAGGATCGTTCGGGTCCGCGCAGTGGCAGCTGGCACACTCCGTGGTCGCGCCACTCCTGAATCCCATGTGGTGCTTATCATAGTTGGCCTCAATGTCGTTTCCATATTCATAGTACCCGATGAACTGGCCAAGCTTGTCATAGTGATCAAAAGTGGAAGGGTGTCCGGCATGCTCCATAGGGCTGATACCCGGAGCATAACCGGCACGGTGGGCCACAACATCTTGATCCCAATGACAATTCTCGCACATAAAAGGACTGGGGAGCAAAACCGCAGGAGGATATGCATAAAAAGGACGAAACGGGCCGATGGGTGCAATCAGGTTGGGATTGTGACAGGAAACACAGTTCTCTGGAAGAGAGAGGTCGCTGTTGTGGTGCCAGCCGTTATTGAAAATATCGGAGGGGCTGTTCCAGTCGTGGCAACCGTTGCTACCTGCACTCACCGTGCAGTTCCTGTACACGATAACACCCGGTGGGTCGGCAATGATATCGTGGCAGGGCTCACATATGCCGTCTTCCCGGACCAACGACGAATAATGGTGCCTGTAGGCCAGATTCTCGCCATGGCACTCCCGACAGTCGTCTTCAGATAGTTCCCAGTAGGCCGCATCATAGACCCCGATCTCCTGAGGCACATAATCCATGCTGGGAAGCGGCCGGTTGAAGGCGGCATTCAGGCCCCACACAGTGCCAGCCGTTCCCAAAAGCGCCACAAGTGCAATGCCCCAAAAGGCTGACACCTTCCCACCGCACATCTCAATCTCCTCCTCTTTCTGCCCCTTGCGCCACGCAAGTCAAGAACCCCGGGCTACAACGCATCCATAATATTCTGATGAATTCCTGATGAATTAGGGGAGACAATAGTCCATCCCGCTAATCTAACCTGAAAATATCATGCCAATACACAAACTAGGGCATTCCCCATTATTTTACAGCCGGTTACGCCATCCTGCCGCCCTGGCTGAGGCCGCAGGAATGGGTACTTTAGTTCACAATTTGGGAAAATAAGTGCCCACTTTATGGTAACGAAAGTAACTGCGAATATCTGAGAAGCGGTTAAGAGGGGGGCTTCGCTTCGCTCCGCAATAGGGCCGTGAGGGGCCTAGGCCCCGGAGGGACATGATGGAAGACTGGAATGATGGGCTATTACTTGGCGCTGGCTCTGGCGGACGAAACCGTATGTGGATAGTATCTCAAAATACATATGGCGATGGGTTATGTCGGCCATGCCTTTTATGGCTTCTGAGCTTGCCGAGAAGCTCGTTTCAGGTTGCTCTTTGCCTCTGCGAAATCAGGCCGAATGCGCAGGGCCTCGGAAAAGTGAACTAAGGCTTCATTGAGTTTCCCCTGTCTGGCCAAGGCAATCCCGAGATTGTTGTGGGCATCAGCATAGTCAGGTTTGATCCTCAACGCCTCCGAGTAATGCCGAACGGCCTCATAAAGCCTACCCAGTCCGACTAGAACAACGCCCATGTTGTAATGCGCCTCCGCGTACTCAGGCCTAATATGCAAGGCCCCGGAAAACTGAACTATGGCTGCATCCAGCTTGCCCTGTTGAGCCAGAGCAATCCCCAGGCTGTTGTGCTCCTCGGCCTCGCCCGCCTTTCGCCGCCCAGCGTCGGAACTGTGGACCCTAACCTCATCGACCTTGCCCTGTCTGGCCAAGGCATTTCGCAGGTTGACGCGGGCTTTTGCGTAGTCCGGTTTAAGCTTAAGCGCTTCGCTGTAATGCCGAATGGCCGCATCCAGCTTCCCCTGTCTGGCCAAAACCGCTCCCAAGCCGTTATGCGCCTCTGCATAGTCAGGTTTAAGCTCCAGCGCTTTATTGTAGTGGAAAATGGCATCATCCAGCTTCCCCTGTCTGGTATAGGCAATCCCAAGGCTATGGTGAGCCGCCTCCGCCACAGCGCCTTTCGGCTTAATTTGCAATGCCTGGAAATAATGGGAGATGGCCGCATCCAACTTTCCTTGTTTTATCAGGGCAGACCCAAGGCTGACGTGGGCCATTTCATAGTCGGGCTCTAGCTGCAACGCCCAGCGGTATTGTTCGATGGCCTCGCCTAGCCTCCCCTGTCTGGCCAAAGCAATTCCAAGGTTGTTGTGAGGCCTCGCCTTCCTTGGTGATTTTTCCGCACAGTCTTTCCACAACGAAACAGGATCTCTCCATACACCGTTTCTCTCATAGGTCCAGAAACAGAATACAAGGATGACCGCACCTAGGATCCCTGCGATTGCCCATTGCCTTGGAACACGTTTGTAAGCAAATACTACAATCATCAAGAAAAAAAACATGGATGGAAGATAGGTACGATGCTCATACACCATGTCCAGGGAAGTCACAGATGATTCTATGACCAAGTTGCCGAAAAACCAGAGGAGACCAAATGAGACTAAACGTTCCTTCTTGGCCAGATAGCAGGCCAACCCGATCAAACTGATGATGACAACCAGGGAAAACAAGGTAGTCATGGGGTCAATCAGAGAACGTGACACAGCAAAATCGTAGTCCAGATTAAGTCGGGATGGATGTGGGTAAATCAGAAGGCTTATGTAGTAAATGACTACTCGAAACTGGGTTAGCGCTCTGTCGGCAGCAGTATAGTCAAGATGGGCAGGGGAAAAGAAAAGGTCTTTCCACGGATGTGACCCCATGTACAAGAAGGCCAGGATACCCAGGAGAACAACCGCCCCTGCGGAATAGGCGACAAACCTCTTGAGTCAGGCCATCTTTAGATCTTGGAAGAAATACCATTCATAGAGTAACAAGAAGAAAGGCAGGGTGGCTGCTATCTGTTTGCACCCCATAGCTAACACCCCGGCAACAGCACACCCTCCGAAGTATGGCCACATGATCCGGTTCTGCCTTGCAAGTCTTCCACACACATAAAGCAACAAAGACAGAATATAGAACATGGCAGCCATGCTATTCATCCTTTGGACAATGTAGGTAACCGATTGGGTTTGAATGGGATGAACCAGCCAGAGTAAAGCAGCAAAAAAAGATATGATCGACGGATTTGGGGATTCGGGAATTGAGAGGTGTAATGTGATTCGTATGAAAAAGTAGAGGAAGATCCCCGTCAGGAGGTGGATAATGATATTGATAACATGATAGCCTGTGACATCGTATTGCTGTAAGTAGTAATTCAGGGCAAACGTAATGTTGGCTATCGGGCGGCTGGAGGAGTGACTCTTAAATCCCGCCCTTGTTAGGTCTTCCAGGGTAAGCTCAGTTAAACGGATGTGGGGATTTTGAACTATGTTTGGCAAATCATCAAAATAGAAGGGCGCCTCCAGGGTGTTTGAGTAAATCAAACAGCCTAGAACCAGAAAAAGGAATAAGTTTAGCCACACGCGCTTATCAAAAAAGGATAACATGGGACTGGATTCCTTAGTGCTTGATTGTTAGTGTTTGATTCGACGTCACTTTGCCTGCCTCTCCAGAACTTTTTGCAAATTTTTCTGTGCAGACGCGGATTCAGGGTCTATTCGCAAGGCTTCGGAAAAATGGTGGATAGCCTTGTCAAATTTGCCCTGCTTTGCCAAAGCGATTCCCATGGGGTATCCAAAGCGGAATTTCGCCGTAGCCAAAAAACCGCCTTCGCTCTGACGAGCTTCGGCGCGGTTCGCCTTGCCTTCGCGCAGCGCAGGCGCTTGCGCCGCGTGTCATCCCTGCAGCAAGTCGCCGAGTATTCCGGCGAAGGCGAATAAAGTGCTTGGATCATTCCACTTATGATTTGGTAATATCGGAATTTGTAAGGAACATTCAAACCTCGATGTTCATATATTCCTGAAGATCTTCCAATGCAAAACCTTTATACTCAATTTCATATCCCTTCAGTTTTTGCAGAAGCTTTCTGGCCTTAAGAGGAAGCTGCCTGTGGCTTAGTCTCTTTTTGCTGAACTTCACTTCGGCAAGGAGAAGCTTCTTTTCCAAGGTATTTACAGCGACAATATCGACTTCGTTCTTATTTCCTCGCTCCCAGTAGCTTCCTATCTCCGAGTAATCCCCTGTTTCGGCCAGCAGATAGCGGAACAGCTTTTCCAGAAAGGGTCCTGCAAAGGTGGAAAAATCACGCCTAATAATCGTTTTCACATATTCAAAGTTTCCAATCTCTATGGCTGATCGATATTTGTAGATAAATCGAAACCAGAAATTGAGAAAATTGTCTTCAATCAAATACTTCTGGTTTTTCGACCCCTCCTTGGCAAAAATCGGTCTGACACGCTTGATCATGTTGTAGTCATGCTCCAGGCGATCAAGATATCCGGCAATATTTCTTTCCAGAAACGATTCAATCTGACCTCTGGAGGTTTTAGAGGAAGCTATGAGTGACAGTATGGAGAAATAGACCGAGTAATCTTTTCCAAATTCCTCCACAAGAAGGTTTTTCCCTTCGTCGAGAAACAAACTGTTTTCATCTAAGATTACCTCAAGCGCCTTTTCTAAATCAAAAGCGTTTTCATTGCCAAGTAACTCAACATACCTTGCTACTCCGCCGGTGAGGACATAAACGGTCAAAAAGTTGTGGGTACTAAATGCTTCGTGGTCTTGTAATAACCCTATGAGAGTGGCCGGTGAAAAGGGCTGAACATAAATTCTTCTATCTGCACGGCCAAAAAGGGGTTCTTTGGCATTCTCAAAAATTTTTTTCATTAGCGCATAAACCGAGCCACATAAGATAAGATGCATATGAGTATCGTCCTTATTCCTGTCCCAGATATCCTGCATTTCTGAGTAGACGGCAGGGTTGACATGCACAAATTCCTGAAACTCGTCTATAATCAAGACAAAATCCCTGCTCTTGGCCGCTTCCATTAGAAGTCCGAAAACCTCCCGGAAACGGGTAATGACACCAAAGACAGGTATTCCAAGCTTAGCCTTAAGCTCGGCAACAAACTCTTCACATAGAAGGGCTTCCGATTTTCTGGAAACAAAGAAATATAGGAAAGATTCAGCTTGAACGGACTGCAAAAGAAGCCTTGTTTTGCCCACCCTCCTTCTGCCGACGACAATCGTCATTTTGGATTCAGACGTAGCCCTCTTGTGCATTTCCGTCAGAAGAGAAAGTTCTTTTGTACGATTGTAAAATCTCATTATGATAACCCCCGTTATCGTAACGACCATTACTATAATACAAACGCAGTCGAATATAATCAAGCAAAAAATGAACGCCACACCTCCGCCGTAACAGGACCTGCTGTGCATGGAAAATGGTTTCAAGATCTGTAACCGGAAGGTAGTTATCCGCACTTATTTTGAATTTTTGACATTTGGATTTTGATATTGTTTCGGCCTGCCCTGGCGCGACGTACCCACAAGAAGCTGTTGCGCCTGTAGACCAGGTCTGGGCCAGGGATTTCGATATTCGATATTCGGATTTTTTGTATGTGGTTGCTCCGATTTATGGAAATCTTAAATTGCCAAAATCGTGCATAGAACTTTTGAGACACTACACTAGTGCCTGGCGCTTGGTTATGCGGCAGCGGTTGAATCGCACCAAACACCTTCACCGGCGCCATAACCTCTTGGATCAAATCCCCCCTTGCGAACTACAGACGCCTGCGAAAACTCACCAAATTCGACGATGACGAGTCCTCAGACATCCAGAATCAGGCATCCAGTATCCAGTCTCATCTGGGCCCTCAAGGATGTCTCCTTTGAAGTAAAGCGCGGCGAAGTCGTGGGAATTATCGGCCGCAATGGCGCAGCCAAGACAACACTCCTCAAGATACTCTCCCGGATTATGAACCCACCGATGGCAGGGCTGAGATACATGGCCGCGCGGATTCACTGCTTGAGGTGGGAACACGTTTTCATCCGGAATTAACAGCGAGAGAATATCTACTTAAACGGCGCTATCCTGGGCATGAGAAAGGCAGAAATTGAACACAAGTGTGAACAGATTGTAGCTTTTGCTGAACTGAAGAGATTCGTCGGCACGCCAGATATCGAGAATGACCCTGTGCGTGCCCTCTCCAGCAGGATACACGTTCAGTTGGCCTTTTCTCATCCTGAATCATGGCAGCCCGCGGGCTGCCATGGCCGGATACGTACGCCACCTTCTGTGGCCACGCTGAAATGACGCACCAACCGATCACCATATTGTTCCAGGACGGCCTTGATCACACGCACGCGATTGGCTGGGCTTTCATCATGAAGCCGAAGCAGCACCACACCATAATGCGCCTGCCCGCTGCGAAAGACGAGGTCTCCGAAATCCTTGTCGTTAGTAATGAGGATGCGTTCTTCGCTCACGGCCCGCGCCAGGATGTCCAGATCGTCAGCTTGAGGCATTGTTTCAGTAACATCAAGCGCATCATGGCCGGCGCTGCGCAGGTATGCGACTACTCCCGTACCAGTGGACTCGTGTACGATGAAATGCATAGTGGCTTTCTACTACGCAGGCACGGCTAGAGGGAAAACGTCTTCGTTGGCGAGCACCTCAGCCGCGTAGGCCAGAACAGCGCGGATGTCATCAGACTGCAGACGCGGGTATTCCCGCAGGATGTCGCTTTCAGCGATGCCTTGGGCTAACATCCTGACGATGAGTTCCACTGGGATGCGAGTCCCCCGGACAACAGGCTTGCCGACCATGACCTTGGGATCTATACTGATACGCTGCCAAAGCTGTTTGTCCATAGGCCATTCCTTGCTTCTTGAGCACAAGAGGATAATACTGTTAGGAAAATAGCCGATGCTTGGACCATTGTCAAGCTGACATTCGGGAGTTAACATTTTTGCAGAATTCGATCCACAGGGCGCACGAGGACGGCAAAAACGGGACTTGGGGTCTATGATTTTATGACTTTTTTCCTGTTTGCAGAATTCGATCCACAGGGAACATGAACATGGCGACATCCTTGAAGACCTAACCTGAACAAGCAAGAACCAAAAAAATTACCACGAAAACACGAAATTCTGGCCATTTTTCTTTTTCGTGCTCTCAGTCTTTCGTGTTTTGCGGCATACGCCTTAGGAAGAGGCGTGATTAGCTCTTAGATTTTCCTGACCAATCTTCGTTTGTCCAGACTTCTTAACGGTATTCTAAACTGGAACGGATGAACAAGTATGCATGGGGGACTGTCGACGTAAGCACTTGCGGCCTGTTGTTGGCCGTCAAGGCAACTGGACCAAGGCCTCAATTTCGCTCAGAACGGCGGCCAAGTCGGGGGCGGGCGAAGCGACAACATTGTTCTCACGGCCAGCGTGTTTGTGATAGGGATACGTCGAGAGGTTCAACTTCCTGTGGTGTCCCGTGTTATCGTAGCGGAATACGAGCTGCTGGGTGGGGTTCATGTACTGGTAGACGTAGGTCAATCGATCAACAGTAGTTTCAACGTCCACAAACTCTCGCAAGTGGAGTATCGAACCATCAATAAAATAGACCTCGCCCCGGATAAAGCCTTGGTGAGTGCTGCGCTTGTCATAGGCTACGTTGGAAGACTGAACCGCGGGGCAGGCATCAAGGGTCTCATGCACCTGTTGGAAGTAGACCTCAATTCGCAAACCGGATCTCCTCCAAGGTGTCTGCCTTCTCGCGCAGCCGCTCGAGCAGGCGGTATTCACCGATCCATTCAGCGAAGTCTAGCGTTTCTTGCAATTCGTCGTTTTCATAGCGCTGGAGGAATTCCGCCGAGGACAGGCCGTATTTGGTCTCAAAGGTGTGCAACCTCTGCTCGGTACGGCGGATTCCTGCTTGCAGGAGACGCAGCTCATTGTGGAGTGCCGCTTCTACCAACGGCTGTAAGAGACGCTGGCGAGGGGAGATCAGGACGAGTTCAGCCATCAGTACCCCTTTCTGAACAATGATTTATATAACTTTTATCAGGCATTGGAGTCGAGGTCAAGAACAGAACGGATGTGGTGTGGCTGGGGTGGTTTGATCAAGCATGATTAGGGTTCCATTCACTAATGGCTGCGAGGCGCTCTTTATCCCTCGATGCCTGTTGAAAGGCTAAGGTTAATGCTTTTTCCTCATTTTGCCGGATTGCCCTTTCCACTTCTTGTTTCAATAATTCGTTCACAATTGCACTTTTCTTTCGCTTTGGTACTAACGTGCTGAACTTTTGCCAAATTTTTCGTTCCAACGTGAGGTTTACTCTGACCTGTTCCATGATTAAATACGCAGTACGCCAGAACCACCCATTGCTTCCAACTTGTTGAATTTACAAGGCTTACCCGCTATGCCTTTATTATGTTTACGTAAAAGTACGGCTTTTTGCAAAAAAATGCTTGACATTAGCTCTAAAATAGGAGATTTTATACATGTACTTATAGCTATGAATATTTGGCCCTTTGAGTACTTTTACTATGTACTGATAATATGGTCTTCACTGATTTCTCCCGAGAATATTTTTCACAAATTCCGTTCAAGATACGGACCGCCATCGTCAAATCCAATTCTTACGTTCCTTTTACCTATGAAGGAGAACCTTTCTTTAAGTCCTATGGCGCCCTTTATCAGATGTGGGTAAAAAGACAACCTCAAAAGAAGGTCGCCCAATCTTTGCGCATTAACAAGGATACTCTAAAAAAATGGGAAGATCGTTTTTTGGATTATGGGGCAACAGGTCTTTTGCCCAAGATATCCTATGTACGTGTAGATGCTCAACTCGAGCAGCTTGTGGTATTGATCAAGTCTTGCCGGCCACATGAATCTGCAAGCCTGGCTTTGCGACTTGCTGAGGCCCTTGAAATTCCTGGCGCTTCGTTAGAGCTTATCCGTCAAATTCAACGCTGTTACGGCTATGGACAGCGTTTGGACGAAAAAGACGTTCAATACTATCATGGCCTTCAACATGCGCTTAGTTCTGTTGCAATTCGCATGAGCAAGAAGTCTTCTGCACGCAATAGAAGGGACAGAGGAACGGGTTTCTATGATTTTGATCACGACCCTTTTCAGCAAAGGATTGAACTTTTCAGGACGCTTTCTCAATGCCAAAAGAATCGTCAGATTCGTCCCATCTTGAAAAGATATGGGATTCATCCAAATCGATATTACAAACTTAAGGATCGCTATATGATGTATGGGGTTTGGGGTTTAATCGACCTCGTTCAAACGACTAAAATTGGTGAGAAAATTTCCCCTGAGCTTGAGCTTCAAATCATTGAAGAGAGGTTGATGGATCCTTTGCTTTCAGCAAACAAGATAATAAAAAAGCTTGATTTGAAGTGCTCAAAGGCCAATGTTCAAAAGATTTATGCAAGGTGGAAATTATCGAGATTCAAAAAACCGGTTTTTATTCGCGGAGTGGTATCTCAGCCTATTCCGAAGCACCTAAAAAAGAAAGAGTCTCATATTGAACGTTCGGCCAGAGCCCGTTTTCCTGATTTAATCAAGGCAGGCCGCCTGAAGGTGAATCGTTCTTTTAGTCGTTTTGTACGATGCCTGGCACATCGGAAGGTTGCTATCAGCAACCCAGGCGCCATCATAGCTGCTCCCTTTTTGGATCAGATGGGAGTGGTGGAGGCCCTCCATACCTACGGACCCGAAGCCTTTCGTTCTTCTGAAATCACCAATAACATTATCGTCAATGTAATGCGCATCATCGCAGGGTTTCCCAGTATCCATGATTATACCATGAACACTGACCGATCTGTGGCTGTCGGGTCGGGCCTGTCCCTGAATCCCGGGAAAAGCCGATTTTATGATTCGTTCGATGAGCTTCGTTTTGAGCATTTGCAAAGATTACGAAACGATGCCTCCTGCCGAGCCAGAGAGCTGGGTGTTATTGAAGGCAAAGAGATTGCGGTTGATTATCACTGTGATCCATCGGACAGTCGCTTTCCTGGAGATAAATCGTTTTCAAAGTCACCTGATAAGAAGGGTGATATGGTTTATGCTCATCGGCCACAGATTCTTTGGGATAGCATAACAAACACCATCATTAATATTGCATATTGTGAA
>Ga0114919_10004026_pt1 | contig 11818 bp, 8 predicted proteins | sample BlataG_FD_88682 | JGI IMG/M metagenome (GOLD analysis project Ga0114919, IMG submission 88682) | Deep subsurface microbial communities from Black Sea to uncover new lineages of life (NeLLi) - Black_00105 metaG | ecosystem: Environmental > Aquatic > Marine > Oceanic > Sediment | place: Atlantic...
AAATGAATGTCTGGACCAACTGTCATTCTGAGCGAAGCGAAGAATCTGGCTTTTGCTGCAAGTATCAAGCATTTCATTTCGTTCATTGCTGTAAATATCTCATTCTGTTAGACGCATTTAATGACTATCGCGGCGAAGACGTGGTGCCGGCCATCGGCGATTATCCAACTATTGTCTGGGCGCTTGGCAAATCTCTTGGCGATGAGCTTGACTACACTGACGAGAAAGGGCGAAAGTTTCGACTTCGTCTGGTTGGGATGTTGAAAAATTCAATTTTACAGGGGAGTTTGCTTATTGCCGAGGAGCAATTTGTTGGGCGCTTCCCATCGGAGGATGGGTACAGAGCGTTGCTTATCGATGCCCCACAGGACAGGGTCGATGCAGTGACCGATGAACTTTCTGCGCGATTGACGGATTTTGGATTGACACTTACGTCGGCCAAGCAGCGCCTGGCGGCTTTTAGTGAAGTTGAGAATACGTATCTGTCAATATTTCAAATCTTAGGAGGTTTAGGGCTTGTTCTCGGCAGTGTAGGGCTCGGGCTTGTCGTGCTTCGCAATATGCTCGACAGGCGGGGCGAGCTTGCAATGCTCCGGGCAGTAGGGTATAATAGAGCGGCGCTGAAACGATTGGTCTTTTACGAGCACTCGGGGCTTATGCTCTGTGGTCTGGTATGTGGAGTGGTCGCTGCGTTAGTGGCGGTGGGTCCTGCTCTAAAATCACCAGGGGCGCCGGTGCCCTATTTTTCACTGGCGCTGACAATCGCCGCTATCGGATTTAGCGGCTTGATATGGATACGGATTGCGACAGCATTTACACTGAGCGGAAAAATGTTGGATGCTTTGAGAAACGAATAAAGGTTTTGAGTTTTTAGTTATGAAGAAATCTGCCATTGCCGGGACAATACCAATCGGATTAACCACCGTCGGCGTGGTCCTGATGTATGTATGGCTCAGCGCCGACGCAGCAGTGGATTTTGAAGAGCGTGTGCCTATTGCCGAGAACGTTCCGCAAATACCTTCGGATGCCAATGCCGCCGAGGAAATTAAGGGTCAGTTGGTTCTGTCCGATGGCGTGCCGGCTGATTTGCCCGGTGCCTGGCCTCGCTTTAGAGGTGCGAACTTCGACGCGATAAGCAGCGAGAAGGTTGCTCTTGAGAGAGATTGGTCCGCAGAAGGACCTGAGGTACTGTGGTCTATTGAGGTGGGAGAGGGGTACGCCGGTGCGGCGGTTCTTGCAGGGCGGGTGTATGTTCTCGATTATGACCATGAAAAACGTGCCGATGCTATTCGGTGTTTGTCGCTTGCAGACGGCAGGGAAATCTGGCGGTATTTCTATTCCGTCAAGGTAAAACGCAATCACGGTATGAGCCGCACTATACCGGCTGTAACGGAAAATTATCTCGTGGCACTGGGACCGAAGTGTCACGTCACGTGTCTCGATTCAATGACAGGTGAGTTTCGCTGGATGCTGAATCTGGTTAAGGATTTCGAGGCAAAGGTCCCTCCCTGGTACGCGGGACAGTGTCCTCTCATTGAAAACGGCAAGGCGATAATTGCCGTCGGAGGCAAATCCCTGATGATAGCGGTGGACTGTGAAACCGGCGAAATTGTGGCCGAGACGCCCAATCCTCATCGCTGGACAATGACGCATTCTTCGATAATGCCGACCGAGTTTGCCGGCAGGCGTATGTATATTTACTGCGCCAGCGGAGGAGTGGTGGGCGTCTCGGCAGACGACGGCAGCATTCTGTGGGAAACCACAGAGTGGAAAATTCGTATCGCAAATGTTCCAACACCTATTGTCGTGGGTGAGGGCCTTATTTTCCTGTCCGGCGGATACAACACGGGAAGTATGATGCTCCGTTTGAACCAGCAGGGCGGCAGTATAGGCGTGCAAGAGGTCTTTCGGCTTGAACCGGAGGTATTCGGCTCGCCTCAACATACCCCCATTTTTTATAACGGCCATATTTACGGAGTTCGCCCGGACGGGCAGTTGACCTGCCTTAACTTGGATGGCACTGTCCTCTGGACCAGCACAAGCGTAAATAAATTCGGTCTTGGCCCTTATACTATCGCCAACGGATTGATATACGTTATGAATGACTCCGGGCTGCTGACTCTGGCAGAAGGCACACCATCCGGCTATGTCCAGCTTGCTCAGAGCCAAGTCCTGGAGGGGCCGGAGTCGTGGGGGGCTATGGCAATTGCGTCCGGCAGATTGATTGTGCGCGACCTGAAGCGAATGGTATGTCTTGACATAGCTGAGCGGTAGGGCGGTCGTGTTGAATATTAGGTTTTCATTTGTTACAATAAAAGTCTTGTAATTTTGGATACAGAAACCGGTGAGGTGCTAAATGAACAGCCGAACAGGTATAACAGCGTTGAACATATTTGTAGTGGTGCTTGTTGCCCTTGCTGTCGTTATTTCCGTTGTGGCGGTGCTCCGGCTTGATGTGTTCGGCGAAAAAGGCAGTGGTCTTGGAAAAGAGTTTGTCTTTGAAATCGACGCAAAGATTGACCCGAATCTGATTCTCTACGAGGAATCAGCCCGGCCAATCAGTACCGGGCTTAATGCTTCGAAGGCAATCGCTGCGGGACCCGATGGACGCCTTTATGTTGCTGGCGATGAGCTCATCCGGGTTTTTGCCGAAGGCCCGGATTCTAATTTCTCTTTCTTCGGTGAGATTAAACTGCAGGGTGCGCCACGATGTTTGACAGTGGCTGACGATGGTAAGTTTTACATCGGGACGAAGGACCATGTGGAAGTGTATGATGGCCGGGGGAAACGACTGGCAAGCTGGAAAGACCCTTGCGATACCTTGGTCCTGACCAGTATAGCTGTCTCGAAGAACGATGTGTTTGTGGCCGATGCCGGCAATCGAATTGTGCTGCATTATGATACCACCGGCAAGTTAATCAACCGCATCGGCGGAAAAGATAAAGACAGAAACATTCCAGGTTTTATTGTACCAAGTCCATATTTTGACCTTGCAGTTGCTCGTGACGGGCTTCTGCGAGTAACAAATCCCGGATGCCATCGTATCGAAGCATATACCTTTGATGGTGACCTTGAGTTTTCCTGGGGCAGGTTCTCGCCGGGTGTGGAAGGATTCTGTGGCTGCTGCAATCCGGTGAATTTCGCCATACTTGACGACGAAAGTTTTGTCACCTGCGAAAAGGGCCTGACAAGGGTCAAGATATACAACCCCGACGGCATTTTTGTTGGTGTAGTAGCTGGGCCGGAGCAGCTACTTGAAGGCGACGCCGCTCGGGTTTGTGAATTCCCCGCCCAGTGTCAGGCGGGGGGATTTGACGTGGCTGTAGATGCGCGTGGACGCATCTTTGTGCTGGATACAATTAAGAACCTCATCAAAGTTTATAGCAGAAAAAAGGCAGAACTATGAGTGACCGCTTCAAAGGTGTTCAGAACCGCAGGCAGTTGTTTGTCGGTATTTTGCGGTATGCCTCTTTGGGGCTGCTGAGTGCGGCTGCGGCATCCGTGTTTGCCAAAAGATGCAGGTTAATGCGAGACGGCAAGTGTATAAATAACGGACTCTGCAATGGCTGTGAGATTTTCGATAAGTGCCGTTTGCCGCGGGCTTGGTCGCAAAAGCAGGATTTGAGGGAATAGACGATGGCTGAAGATAAGAACGAGAACGGCGTTACCAGACGCCATTTATTGAAAGACGGTTGTTTTGGAGCATGTTTGGCCGGTCTGGCTTCACTGGCGGGTTTCCTGACGGGCAAGAGCAACGCCGGCGACACGGTTTGGCAGATTGAACCGAATATATGTATCGCGTGCGGAAACTGCGCGACGCATTGTGTGCTGGAAGTTTCGGCGGTCAAGTGCATGCACGATTTTGAAATCTGCGGCTACTGCGAAATCTGCTTCGGGTTTTTTGAGCCAGAGCCCTTTGATATCACAGAAGGCGCCGAAAATCAAGCTTGTCCCACAGGCGCGATAAAGCGAAAGTATATCGACGAGCCCTATTACGAATACACCATCGACGAATCACTCTGCATTGGTTGTGGCAAATGCGTCAAGGGGTGCAATGCCTTCGGAAACGGCGCGCTGTTCCTTCAGGTGCGTCACGACCGGTGTTTAAATTGTAACGAATGTTCCATTGCCGCAGCTTGTCCTTCCGGGGCGTTCAAGCGGGTTCCCGCAGACAGACCTTACATACTAAAGGGGACTCCCTGGGAGGTGGGCCACGCTTAATGATACGTTTTCGTCATATCATAATCGCCATAATTGTTTTTCTTTACTTTGCCGCTGTTGTATCAGCCGCCGAGCGTTTTCCACCGCCTGAATTTGAAGTCGACTACGAGCGTCCGACCATTGAGAGGCCTTCACCACGCCAGGACATTTATGAGTACATAGATGCAGTGGTGCTTTTGGCAGCGCTCATCCTGGCTTCATATCTGGTTTTGAAGGTACGCAGCCGACGGGCGATTTTTGTTCTGATGGTGCTTTCGCTGATTTATTTCGGCTTCTGGCGAAAGGGTTGTGTCTGTCCGATAGGAGCGATTCAGAATATTGTTATGTCGATTTTTGACCGCGACTATGCGGCACCGATTACGGTTTCGGTGTTTTTCCTGCTGCCGCTCGTATTTACACTGTTCTTTGGCAGGACTTTTTGTGCCGCTGTCTGTCCGCTCGGCGCGCTTCAGGATTTGGTTTGCTTCCGTCCCGTCTCAGTGCCCGGCTGGCTCGAAAGTGCTCTTAGGACGTTTGCTTATCTCTACCTGGGTCTGGCTGTTCTCTTTGCTGCTACCGGCAGCGCTTTTCTGATATGCAGGTACGACCCTTTTGTTGCATTTTTCCGCATCAGTGGGAACTTGAATATTTTGATAATCGGTGTATGTTTCTTAGTTGTGGGCATCTTCGTAGGTCGTCCATATTGCAGGTTTTTCTGTCCCTATGGCGTGCTTCTCAGACAGCTTTCCCGCCTATCAAAATGGCGCGTCACTATAACTCCCGATGAGTGTATTGGGTGCAGATTATGTGAGGATTCCTGTCCTTATGGCGCCATCAGAAAACCCACAGCCGAATGGCCGGCCGATGAATATGACCGAGCCAAGAAAAGACTGGCGTTTCTGATTATTTTGTTGCCTGTTCTGATTTTCTTGGGGGGATGGGCCTGTGCCCACCTTAAGAATGTAACGTCCCGCATGCATTCTACGGTCCGATTGGCTGAACGTATCTACCTGGAGCAGGCCGGCAAGGTGAAGGATACTACCGATGCCAGTTTGGCATTTCGAGCGACAGGCGAAGAAGTTGAAAAACTCTACGACAGGGCTTCACATATCCGCGACAAGTTCTGGCTCGGCGGCTGGCTGCTCGGCGGATATATGGGGCTGGTTATCGGCCTTAAGCTTATTGCCGTCTCACTCTTTCGGCAAAGGACGGATTACGAGCCGGATAGGGCTGACTGCCTGGCCTGTGGGCGATGTTTCAAATTCTGCCCCAAAGAACGTGAAAGACTAAGCAAAGCAAAGGAGCTTGTTGGTCAGAGCTAATGGAATCTTCTGATAATAACAATTCCGAGAATGTTCAGGCCGCCGGCCCCTGGTACCGAAGCGCGGTCGCAACGGCTGTCGTCGGCGCGGTATTCTCTATTGTGATACTTGCACTTATGGTTACAAATTATGTTCAGGGCAGGGTAGTAGACGGGCGGCTGGAAAAAGAGCTGGAAAATCTAAAAATAGAAATTAACAACCGCCCGGACGATGAGCAGCTTTTGTTGGAGCAGATTCGCCAATTGGACCTGCAGTTCAGGCGGGTCACGGTTCGCCGGTTGGATTTCTCCCACAAAGGCAGCTACCTGCTTCTGGCTTCCTTGGTGGTTTTTCTCATCGGTATCAAGTGCGCCACCACTTTTAAAGAGAAAATATCGGCCCCGCAGCCCCAGGCCGATATCCGCAGCGAGCAAATCCGCCGGGCTATAATGGCTCGGTGGGCTGTGACTGGTACTCTGGGGTTGTTGGGGGCGGTCGTATTATTTCTTGTGATGAGTTCCCACGTTGATTTTAGCCGAATCGATGTGGCAACTGCTTCCTATCCCACTGCCGACGAGATTAACAGGAATTGGCCTTACTTTCGCGGTCCGGCTTCAAGCGGAATAAGCGCCTATACAAACATCCCCGACGATTTCAATGGCATCTCAGGTGAGGGAGTTCTCTGGAAAGCGAAGGTGCCGCTGCCGGGGCATAATTCACCGGTAGTTTGGGGCGACCGCATCTTCCTCTCGGGAGGCGACCCGAATCAGTTCCAGGTGTACTGCTTCGATGCACTTTCAGGCGAGCTGTTGTGGACGGGTGACGTTGCCCGTGCGCCGAAGCCGGGTGAGGAGCCCCTTGAAGTGATGGAAGATACTGGTTTTGCCGCAGCTACCGTTGCAACCGACGGCCGACGCGTTTATGCCATTTTCGCGACCGGCGACATTGGTTGTTTCGACTTTGCCGGCCGAAATATCTGGACCAAAAGTCTGGGGACACCTGATAATGTCTATGGTTATTCAGCTTCCCTTGCGATGTACAGGAACCTTGTCTTGATTCAATATGACCAGGGAGGTGATGCCGAGGACCTAAAGTCCAGGTTAATTGCTTTTGATGGATTTTCGGGCCGGACTGTCTGGGAGACCAAACGTCCTGCCCCGAATTCCTGGGCTTCGCCGATAGTAGTTGAGACCGACAGTGGATTTCAGGTGATAACCTGTGCCGACCCGTGGGTTATCGCCTATAAACCGGTTACCGGTGAAGAGATTTGGCGGGCCAGATGCATCGGCGGCGACGTCGCTCCCTCGCCAATCTATGCCGGCGGATTTGTATTTGCCGTAGAACCATACAGCAAACTTGTTGCCATTCGGCCCGACGGCACCGGCGACGTTACCAAAACGCACATCGCATGGAGCATTGAAGAACCCGCTCCGGATATTTGCAGTCCGGTCAGTAATGGCCGGTTCGTCTTTCTGCTGACCTCAGACGGATTGCTCTGTTGTTATAAAGTTGCCGATGGAACGAAACTGTGGGAAGAAGACCTCAGAGAGGACTTTCGTGCTTCGCCAAGTCTCGTTGGCGATAACTTGTATCTGCTCAATGAGGATGGTGTTATGTTTATCATTGAGGCCGGACCGCAATACAAGCAACGGCTTCAAAGCAAGCTGGGCGAGGAATGTTACGCTTCACCGGCCTTCGCCGATGGCCGCATCTATATCAGGGGAGTTGATAATCTTTATTGTATAGGTCGGTGGCACGGGCTTCCAGCCCGTGAAAACACGGCCAGGAAGCCCGTGCCACGAGAGCCGCAATGATGCTCGGGGCACAGCAATATCTATGGACCAGTTGGATTTGACATTTGTTGAGCAGGCCGTTGAGAGAATCGGCACTGGAGTCGAAAAAGTCCTCGAAATACTCCAGGCCATCCAGGGCGAATTCGGCTATTTGCCCAGAGAGGCCCTTGAGCGTGTATGCGAGCTGAGTGAGATTACGCCCGCCTCAATCACCGGTGTCTCGACGTTCTATAACCAGTTCAGGCATAGGCCCGCCGGCCGGTACACAATCAGAGTCTGCATCGGGACAGCGTGCCATGTTAAGGGGGGCGGACAGATATATGATGCGTTTAGGCATTATCTCGGCATCTCGGAAGCCGAGGACACTGATGCTGAGAAGATGTTTACTGTTGAGAAAGTAGCGTGTCTGGGATGCTGTATGCTTGCCCCGGTAATACAGATTGATGATATTACCTACGGGCACCTGACCGGCGAGGAGGTTCCGGCGGTGTTGAGAGATTTTCTCGAACAGGAAAGGGCCCGCGCCGAGCGAAGGGGCGCGCCGGAGCGAGAAAAAGTCGGCAGGGAAGTTGGCGAAATCCGTATATGTCTCGATTCCAGTTGTGTCGCCGCCGGCAGTGCCAGAGTATATGAGGCATTAAAAAAGGCTGTGAAAGAAACGGCTGTCCCGGCCGTGGTCAAGAATGTTGGCTGTCCGGGAATGTCCTTTATCGCCCCAGTTGTGGAAGTGGTTTTGTCTGATGGCGCCTCATTTCGCTATGCAATGATAAGACCCGCCGACGCCAGAGCTATTGTGCTAAAACACTTCAAACCGAGACAAATCAGGCGAAGAGTCAGCAATATCGTTTCCACAATGTTGGATAAGATACTTACGGATGATGCTTGGAAACCTGTGACATGCCATTTGCTTGATATGAGGGATGGACCAGCGGTGGATTTTCTGGATAGACAGATACATATCGCTACTGAACACTGCGGTCAAGCTGACCCGGTTGACCTCGATGAGTACCTGCGCAACGACGGATTCAAGGCCCTGCAGAAATGCCTTAATGAGCTGAGTCTCGAAGAAATCATCGCTGAAATCAGACGCAGCGGACTGCGCGGCAGGGGAGGGGCCGGCTTTGAGACACATCGCAAATGGACCGCTGTTCGGGATGCCGAGGCCGAAAAGAAATACCTCGTTTGCAATGGCGATGAGGGCGACCCCGGCGCATTTATGGATAGAATGCTGATGGAGTCTTATCCATATCGCATCCTTGAAGGTATGGCGATAGCCGCGTATTGCGTCGGAGCGGACGAGGGTTACCTCTACATTCGCGCAGAATACCCACTGGCAATTAAGCGCATGACAGAGGCGATTAACAATTGTCAGCGGCGTGGATTTCTTGGCGATAACATTTTGCAAAGTGGCTTTTCACTGCGTCTGAAAATCGTTGCCGGCGCCGGTGCGTTTGTATGCGGCGAAGAAACCGCGCTGATGGCCAGTATAGAAGGCCGGCGTGGTATGCCCCGGCTGCGACCTCCCTACCCAGCCGAAAGCGGACTCTGGGGCAAGCCAACGCTCATCAGTAACGTCGAGACCTACGCCGTCGTGCCCTGGATTATCCGAAACGGTTCTGCGGCGTTCGCTCCCTTCGGTACGGACTCCAGCAAAGGGACAAAAGTCTTTGCTCTGGCGGGAAAGGTTGCACGGGGAGGACTTATTGAAGTACCGATGGGTATCTCGACAAGGGAAATTGTGGACGATATCGGCGGAGGAATTGCAGGAGGCCTGCGTTTCAAAGCCGTACAGATAGGAGGACCCTCCGGGGGCTGCATCCCGGCAAGGCTGGCTGATACGCCCGTTGATTATGAAACTCTAAATGACCTCGGGGCTATGATGGGCTCCGGCGGTATGGTTGTGCTCGATGAGTCGGACTGCATGGTGGATATCGCAAGATATTTCCTCGAATTTACGCAGAATCAGTCCTGTGGCAAATGTACCTTCTGTCGCGTAGGTACACGACGTATGCTCGATATTCTTGAGAGATTGTGCGCCGGCGAAGGTAAAAAAAGCGATATTGACGAGCTCGAACACTTGGCTCATATGGTTCAGGATTCAAGTCTCTGCGGACTGGGCAAAACAGCGCCGAATCCGGTCCTTTCGACTATCAAGTACTTCCGCGGCGAATACGAGGCGCATCTGGCCAAACGCTGTCCCACTGGCAAATGCAAAGCTCTTATTACCTATTCGGTGACCGATGATTGCATTGGTTGTACTTTATGTGCTCAGCACTGCCCTGCAGAGGCCATCGAATTCAAGCCATATCAACAACACGAAATCGACACTGAGAAATGCATCCGCTGCGGGACCTGCAAAAGTGTGTGTCAGGCCGATGCCGTTAAGGTTGACCCCGTTAGAAATTCCAGAACAGCGAAAAGAGAAGAAAAAGACAAGATTTCTAACGGGGTTGAGTGATTATGCCCAAACTGTTTATAGACAATCGTGAAGTTGAAGTTAGCAGCGGCGCAACGATTCTTGATGCCGCCGAAAAGCTCGGTATCGAAATCCCCACGATGTGCTTTCTAAAAGGGTACAAGGCCTCAACCAGTTGTATGGTGTGCGTGGTGAAGGTCGAGGGCCTCGATAGTCTTGTACCGGCCTGCGGAACCCTCGCCCTGGATGGAATGCGGGTTCAGACCGCCTCCGACCAGGTGCTCGGCGCAAGAAGGGCGGCCCTTGAACTGCTACTGAGCGACCATCTGGGCGACTGCATCGGGCCCTGTCAGGCCACCTGTCCGGCCCGGATGAATATTCCTTTGATGATTCGGCAAATCGCTGCCGGCGAGCTGCGTGACGCAATTGCCACTGTGAAGAAGGATATTGCACTGCCCGCCGTATTGGGACGGATTTGTCCAGCACCCTGCGAGCGTGCCTGCCGGCGTGCTGTGTTCGATGAGCCGGTTTCAATCTGTCTCTTGAAGCGATACGTTGCCGACGTTGACCTGCTGGCTGAAAACCCATATTCGCCGACTTGCAAGCCACTGTCGGGTAAGCGCGTTGCCATTATCGGGGCCGGCCCGGCGGGATTAGCTGCCGGGTATTATCTGCGACAGGATGGCTTCGATTGCACGCTCTTTGACGACCACGAGGAGCCGGGCGGTATGCTGCGATATGCAGTCGGCGCCGATGATTTGCCCCGCGAGGTGCTCGACAAAGAAATTGCATTGATTGAAAAGCTGGGCGTGAAATTCCAGGGCCAAACGCGAATGGGCATTAAAAAACTAACCGCAGAGACCGCTGAGCCCGCAGAGCAGAAATTAGAATCCAAAACCTCCACGGTCTTGCCGGAAGGCATCCTGCGGACGGCGAACTCGGCGGTAAAGACTTTGTCCCTTAAAGATTTGCGCAGCGACTTTGATGCCGTCTTCGTAGCCGTCGGAGAGCTAAAACCCGGCGATGCCGAGTTAGTGGGTCTTGAGACAGGCCCCAGCGGTATTAAGGCCAGCATCGAGACTTATCAAACGAACATAAGCGGCGTGTTTGCAGGCGGTGATGCCGTGCGCAAACGGCGGCTCGCCGTTCGGGCAGTCGCCGACGGTAAAGAGGCGGCTGTTTCGATTGGTCAATACTTGTCCGGCGGGCCGGTCACGGGGCCAACTAAGCCGTTTAATACTCATATAGGTCGGCTAAAGAACGGTGAGCTCGAAACATTTATGGTTTCTTCCAGTCCTGCGGCGCGACCGAGCCCTTCGGCTGATGACGGCGGCTTTACGCACGAGGACGCTCTGGCTTCAAGTGCACGCTGTCTGCATTGTGACTGCCGAAAAGCTCAGAGCTGTAAACTGAGAAGGTATGCTCAGCAATACCAGGCCCGCACAAGCCGATACAAGCCACCAAGGTCCCTGGCGGGGGGCGAACGTCGGGGCTTTGAACAACACCTTACCCACCCTGATGTGATTTATGAGCCGGGCAAGTGCATACGCTGTGGTCTTTGCATACAGATTGCCGCTGAGCATGGAGAAAAACTCGGGCTGACCTTTATTGGCCGCGGCTTTGACGTCAGAGTGGCTGTGCCGTTCGACCGCTCCCTGGCTGAAGGTCTGAAAAATGCAGCCGAGCAGTGCGTCAATGCCTGCCCAACGGGAGCGCTCGCATTCAAAAACGAAAAGCCGCCGGCCAAATAGCAATTTTTTACATATCTTTTTTTCCTCTGTTTTCTTCTGCTGCATAATAGGTATATTGAAGCCGGGCCCGTCCTCAGGGGACGGAGCAGTGGGGGCATTGTGAAATTGGGTTTGTTTTGGGTTTGTTTGGGCTTGAATTGGGTTCGTTTGGGTTCGTTTTCACCAAGTGTCCAATCGCGTTTATTGTCATAAGCCATTGTTACTGCTATGCTTAGGTTCATTTTGCCTATTTTGAAATTGGGTTCGTTTTGGGTTCGTTTTTCATTGTCCGAGGGGGTATAAAATTCTCGTAACCCTTTTTTATGTATAGGATTAGATTCGTTTTTGCCTCGGTGTAAATTGGGTTCGTTTTGCATA
>Ga0114919_10004027_pt1 | contig 11817 bp, 10 predicted proteins | sample BlataG_FD_88682 | JGI IMG/M metagenome (GOLD analysis project Ga0114919, IMG submission 88682) | Deep subsurface microbial communities from Black Sea to uncover new lineages of life (NeLLi) - Black_00105 metaG | ecosystem: Environmental > Aquatic > Marine > Oceanic > Sediment | place: Atlantic...
CGGGTCATTGATGGCTGCCGCGATCTCGGCCGCGATGGCAGCGGTCGTTCCACCGAGGATTGAGAAGTCATCCGAACCAGAGGCTCGGGTTCCTGCAATCCCTGTAAGGACGTTGACACCGACAGTGAGGTTGTCCCCTGCAACCAGAGGTGCTGTGTTGACCGTGACCGTCCCTGCGGCGAAGCTATCCGCACCCAGAACTGAGACGCAGGAGTTGCCAGTGGAGGTGTTCTCGATCTCCAGGTTCAGGAGCCGGGTCCACAAAGGGGTGGCCGCGATAGATGCTGCCACAGTCAGCGTATCGAAGGCTCCACTATTCACCAGCCGTGCTCCCCCCGGGGAAGCCAGGATGACCCCATCCTTCTCAATGGTCAGGTTGGCCAGGTAGAGTCCCGGCAAGACCCAGACGAGAGAAGGGGCAGCTGCACTGGATGAATCCGGGATGGCGTCGAGCGCTTCCTGAATCGAAGTGTAGGGGGCCCCGTCTCCTGCGCGCCCAACCACAAAGACCCCAGTGACGTTCCGAAGTCCGACCAGGTCCTTGAGGGATGCAGTGACATTGGGATCAGCGAACCGAAGTCCCCCGTCAGTCGGATCGCGGTCGATGAGACGAGAACCAAAGGTGGTGGTTCCGGGCTCAACCTGGATCTGATCTACGAGGTATGGGGGCTGAGGCATTCTGGGAACCTCCGACCTCTACGGGAGATAGGCGTGCTACCGATCAGCCAAACCGGCCACCACCCTCAGGCTCAGGCTTCACGTACTTGAGCCCCAAAGCCTCCGCAATCTTCTCGGCAGCGTCCGAATTCTCAGCCAAGGCTCGGCCTGTATCCCCGTAGATCCCCCGGAGAACTTCGTTGAAGGAGGGGTCGTTGACCGTGAACAGGTCTCGCTCGATCTTCTCCCGAACCGCGACAGGGTCCAGGTTGAGAAGCTCGAGGATCGTGTCCACGTCGAGGCTCCCCTTCTGGTACAGGTTGTAGAGGGCATCGAAGGTGTCCCGGTTGTCCCGGAGAGCCAGGCGGGTGAAGCTGAGTGTTGGTACGATGACCACCTCATCCCCATCCTCATCCTCTTCGATGAAACCCATGCGGTAGCACATCGGCTTGAAGAAGTGCTCCTCCACAAGCTCCTGAAGCTGCTCACGGAGAAGCATGTACCGGGTGTTGATCACCTCAAGGTTGATTCGATCGCCGGAGTAGGAAGACTCCCCAGACAAGAGACCCTCGGTGACCCCCAACCCTGCGTAGAGCTGCCGGTCGGTGAGATCATACTCACCACCCAGATCCAACAGACGCTGATCAGCCCCCATCTCCTCCCAGCGGACCTCGAAGTTCGCAATAATGGAGTAGTCCGGGTCTTGGAGCGCAAGGTCCACCTGCTCCCGCAGAGCGTCCACGTCGGTCGTGCTCAGGTCTTCCCCGTAGACGATCCGAATCGGGGTCATGTGGCGAGAAGCAATACTGGTCTGGGCCTGGCGAAGCTTGTCCCGGTAGACCAGAACCCGCATGCAACGCTCGAGGATCGAGTGCCCACGAGGCTCGTAGTCCGACTTGCGGTTCGCCAGGTAGTAGCAGAAAGACCCTGCGTAGGGGTCCGTGTTCAGTGGGATGTTCTGACTGGAAAGGACCGCCTTGATGACATCCGAAGGCATCGACTCGGCCACTCGGCGTGCCTCCGGGTCTCCATCCTGGGCTTGTGCAATGACCTTCTTCGTCTCTGAATCCGGGATGAGCTCGACGATGACTTCATTGGTGAAGTTGAAGGTCCGCATCTTGATCTGCTCGGGAGGCAGACACCGAATCGCGGTCCATCCTTTGTAGTTCTTCCGGAGCCACTTGGATGCACGTTCGTCTGCATCCTCAAGCTCGACCCGTTCCTCCACGGTCTCACCATTTTCAGTGAGGGTCAGGCGAACTTCGTACCGGATTTCATCCGGCATCTCAGGGTTGTCATCCTCACACCAAATGAAAGTCTCACCAATGAGGTTCCGCTCATGGGTAATCGCGAGAAGACGGTCAAGCAGCCGAACCTTCCGGGCCCACTTCTCACACATCCGGGTAGCAGCCCGCGCCAACTCAACGTTCTTGGCTTTTGGAGTCCCGATCCGAACCTTGCTTATGGGCAGCTCGGTGTGGAGATCAACCGCCTGCCCGACGAAGGGCTCCGTCTTGTAGAAGAACCGGTAATAGTTCCACTGCTCGTGTAGGGACTGGGGAAGCTCAAGGAAGTCCGTGGAAAGTTCGGGGCTGTAGAAGTTGCCCCCCGACCCCTCCATGGTGTTGCCTCCCCCTAGACCTCCCCCATAACCAGAGGCGATGCGGGACTTCATCGAAGAAGTGACGACGCGCTTCGGCTTGCCAGACTTGGCTCGCTTCTTGCCATCCCCATTTCGAACGCGGGCAACCTGACGCCCCTTGGCTTCAGCCTTCTCGTCTTCGCTCACGGCTCCACCTCATTTGTGGTCGAAGACTCTGCTGCGATTGCTGCTACCGCTGCGACTGCTGCGAGCCTTTTCTGCTCTTGGCGCTCACGGAACGCCCGAATTCGATCGTCTTCGGACACCAAGTCAGGATCATTCGCTCCGTACCGAGGCGCAATGGTTCCGACATTGTTGAGGGCCTCCAGTGCCCGCCCCAAATCCCGTTCTGTCCGTCGCTGTCTGTAGCCTGCAGTCTTGGATTGGCGCGTCACTTGAACTGCCGCTTCCACCGCATTGCGAGCCTTCAAGAGAAGTTCGCCGATCTGGCGATCTTCCTCAGAGGGAGCATTGCTGATTCGGGAACGAGACAAGGGACCTCTCAGTACTACATGTCAATGCAGAGTCGAAAGCCATTCTTGGCTGAAGGGATCGCTGACACAATCCCGACCACTTGGGGAGTGGTGACCCCCGCTAAAGCAAGAGCTCCGTTGCTATCATTGCACAGGATACCCGACTCACTGATCTTCACCGGTTGGTTCAGGACCCAAGTGATCGGGCCCCCGGACCGAGTGCCACCCGCGAGGGCCACGGTCTCGAACACTTTGAAGAAGGCTCGGGTTCCACCTGAAACCATGGTAGCTACGTTCTGCCCCCCAACCCCGGCAAGAAACTGCTTCGAGATCCAGTTCTCAGGAGACCCTACGACAGGAGCCCCATCAGAGCCGAAGCTGCCTGGCTGCAACGTCCCGTAGTTTTCCGCCTGGAACAGGAGGAAACCCGCCACCTGATTGCCGTCGCTGACTTCGACCGTGAAGTCATCGCCTCCAGTGAGGTACCGGACGAAAAGGCCTCCCCGCCAACCCGTGGACAAGAGGATAGGTCCGGCAATGACGGGGAACCGGTCCCCGGGGAACTCCAGCTCGACGTCACCAACCTCACTCAAGTTGGCATGAACCTTGAAGGCCATAAGCTATCTCCCTCGGCCGTTGCCGCCCTTTATCGTCTGTCGAGAAGAATGCGACCCAAAGCCGCTCTTTCCTCCATGGAGTCGGGGAGTTCTTCCGAACAATGCCCCGCCTGCAGAAGCCCCCACAATCCCACGTCCCCCACGAACCCCAACCACACTGTGACGCTTGAGGTTGTTCTGGGTCGCAGACCAAACCATGCGGACGAGTGCATCGGAGAAGTCATCGTGCTTGCCGTCGGTCTTCGGGGCTTCGACCTTGACGATGTACTTGCTGAGAACTTCAGCTTGAAGCTCGGTGAGTTCCTGTATGTATTCGCAGTGGTCTTGCCCGTCTGGTATCGGGGAGTCGAAGAGGACCAGCTTTCGGTCGAGCATGAGGTTCTTGAAGTTCTGGAAGACCTGGCTTGAAAGCTGTCTTGAGAACTGGATTGACTTCATCTGCTTCAACCCCCTACGGATGAGGGCCTGCTCCATCGGAATCCCAGCCCACTGGTCGAAGATCCCCTCGGAGATGTAGAACCGCTTGGCTGCATCCGCAACCCAATCCGCCACATCCTCAAACTCCAGGCGCTCCATTCCTGCGAAAGCACCCTCCCCCGCCCTGATCCTCTCAATATGGTCCAGAACAACCTTCCCGTCGGAATCGTTGTGGCCGACAGCCAAGGCGGAGTAGTCGTTCACCAAGGCTACGTCAAGGCCAAGGAAGTGAGGTGCCCGAGGAGGTGCCCGATTCTTGGGGCGAAGGGCAGGGTCGATACAAGCGTAGAGGTCTGCCGGGTTCTCCAACCAGCCTCTCGTGCGATCCGTAAACTCGGCCCCGAACTCCGTGAAGAAGACCGTGGGGTCCTTCAGGTAGGACGCAACGAAGGTCTCGGCTGGAACCGTAGGGTTTACCTCCCAGGTCGGAGCCTGGATGCAGAGGAGCTTATCAGCTGCTGCATTGTCCCCAAAACCCAGACGGAACTGCTTGTAGAAGAGGCCCTGCTTGCCAAGGGGGCTGGAGATGAGGATGATCCGGCCCTCGTTCTCCCCGATAGGTCGAGTTTTGTTCTTCGGATCCTTGGGGGAGAAGGTTCGGGTCGAGGGCTCCACGGCCTGGTAGACTTCGTCCGCCGATGCCTGCCCCTGCTCCCCGAAGTGGGCAACCTCATCGAAGGCGACCAGGATGTTGTTGCCACCACGAAGACCCTTGGCCACGCAGCTCCGGAAGGTGACCTTGAACGAGAACGGGGCCTTCTGGTTGTCCTTGTAGGAGCCGTAACGATCGATGTCGAAAGGGCTCTGGAAGGTGTAGAAGGACTGGGTGTTGTTGGCGGTGTATGGAAGGAAGAAATCGCAGTCCGAGAAGTGGCCCTTGGCCTCCGAGAAGAGGAGGGCAGCCTGGTCCTTGTCGGTAGCCACCGAGATCAGCTGGATGACGTTGCTCTGCGAGGTCCCGTAGTATTTGGAGGCGTTGTACTTCAGGAGGAGCTTGTAGGTCTCATAGGCCACGATGCAGGAAGTGATCAGGGTCTTTCCTGACCGTCGGCCGACCGACAGAACCATCTCTCGCCGCTGTACCCCAGGAACTACTTCCCGGATGTTGCAGCGTCCCTCATCGTAGAGGTAGGCCAGATAGCCAGCTTCTGTGAAGACCTGAGCATTCTCCCGTCGCCAATCTGAGATGGCAATCCGGTAGACATAGAACCCATCCTCATCCACCAATTCTGGGGAGTAGTTCGGGTGCGTCTCCGGGATGGGCTTTTCCATGTCGAAGCCGTAGGGGTTGTCATCGAGCGCAACTCCATAGTGCGCCTTGAGGATGACCCTCTGAATCGGATACAGTCGGAGGTTCAGCCCCCAACTGGACTCAACGAAAGTGATGATGTCAACGACGTCATCAGAGTCCTCCTTGGAGTCCCTCCTTCCGATTTCTGCGGCTAGGTTGGCAAGACTCACTTGGTCTTGTCCTTCATGCGAGACCGGGCCTCCTCCTTCCAGTTGTCCTCTTGGAGGGTCGAGACCAGGTGGGTGAAGGTCTGCTCGATCTGCTCTGCTCGGCACCCGCCTTTGGCCATGGCCCCCTTGAAGGTCTCCAACATGTAGCCGAAGAGGGTCTCGAAGGTAGCGGATTCGAGGTCGATGACCCCACCCTCAGAAGTCTGCTTACGCTTGATGATGACATCTGCCATCGCCTTGAGGACCCGAGCCCTCTTGGTGGAGATGTTGGAGGTCTCCTTCCCATGGCGTTGGGCTTCGATCCGATCGAACTCGATGGAGGCAGCTTCGAGGGCTAGCCCCTGAAGGACCGCATCCAGGGTGTCTTCGGAATCGGCACTTTGCCTGACCTTGAGGATGACGTCATTGGTCTCGAGGTGCTCTTCACGAGCCTCGACGACCTCCGCGATCTGCGAGGTGACCGGCTGCAGTGTGGGGCTCTTGGGCTTGCGACCAGGCTTGCCTCGCATGACCACAGGAGTCCCATCCTTGGCAATGACGATCTCATCAGAGTCGACATCCACATCCTCCGGACGCTTGTACTGCTGGGCTCCCTGGTCGTTGATGACCTGGACGCGCCGAGTACCCGAGGGGAGGTTGGCAAGAATGTACTCTCGATCAGTCCGAGATTGGCGTGGGGCGGGCTTGGTCATTGCGTTACCCGATCAGGACAGGCCCAATGGTCGGCTCAGCCCCGCCAAGGGTCCCGTCCGCAGGAGAGAAGGTGAAGTTCTGGGGCGAGGCACCACCCGACTTGAAGATGGCCTCAGCTCCAAGTACCCCAAAGGGTCCGGTCACCGTGATGATGGAAGCCCCTGGGATTGGCGCGGAGTAGCCCGGGAGAGCGTTGATCGCAGCTGCCAGGTTGGTTGCCGTTGCCGCTGTGGATCCTCCAACCACGAAGTCCTCGTCGGAAGTGAGGACGTACTCCCCAAGAAGAATCGTGGTAGGGCCAGTGAACGTGTTCAGCGCCACAGTGATAGTCCCCGTTCCAGCCACGGGGATTGGGGATGTGGTGTAGGAAACATGCCCGACCCGAGTACCCACCCCTGGAGTCTTGGGGCTCGTGGTGATTGTGTCGGGTCCCCGTCCCGGGATCTCCGGGAAGTGTTGCATTGTCACCGTCTGACGAAGGACGTCAGGATTGCCCGAAGGTCCCCGCGAAGGGTCGCTTCCCTTGCGGTAGACCGGGACCAACATGGTGAATGGCTTCTGGCCTGAAACGAGCTTTCGGGACATGAGCCCTCCTACATCCCCTGGGACATAGGCGGTCTACCGAAGCTACTCGACAACCCCGACGATCTTGTCCCACTTGCTCATCTTGGCGTTGGCAAAGGTCGAGTTGCCGTCGAGGACAGTGTAGGTCCCATCCCCATTGTCCTTGAGGGATATGGGCTTGCGAACAGGCATCGCGCCCCAGTAGGCGAGCCACATGAAGCGGTTTGCATTGGCGATCCCCTTCTCCCGTGCCCTGATCGGAGTCAGATCCTTGAGCTTGACCTCGATTGCACCCGGGGCGCGCTTGAAGTAGCGGTAGAGGTCCGCAGGGAGAGGTTGCGGGGTCCATTCCTGCCATTCAGCGTTCTTGGCGAACTCGATCTCATCGGCCGTTGCCCGGCGACGACCTGCCCAGAGCTGAGCATCCCCGAACGCATGTCGCATGAAGCGAGCGACTACCCTTCGAGCGGAAGCCGTCTTCGCTGCTTCTTCCATCCTCTTCAGCCTCGTGTAGTAGTCCGGGATCTCGATCAGATGGTCCATGGCGATCTCTTCAGCCATGTTGTGCATCTCGGAATCGGAGTACCCATCCCCAACGAGGTGCTCCTTCTCAACCTTGATTCCCATCGCCAGTTGGCCTGGGTCGAAGTCACCAGGCTTCTTGTTCCGAGCCAATCCCCCCGGGATCTCCTGCTTGGCTGCCATGACCTGCCTCCCTTCGGGAGTGATCTCCCTCTCGATAGCAAGAGCTGGACGACGGACCAAGTAGCGGGGCCACTTCTCGTACCAGAGCTTGTAGAACTCGCTCTTGGGGACAATCCGAACCGTCTCATCGGGGTCTGGGATGTTGGGGTCAGCCACCCACACGTTCCCATCATCATCGACATCGAACACCACGGAGGCATGAGACCACTCACGGCCTTCCGGGTTCCAAGCGATCATGACCGGGATCCCCTGGTCAGTCCAGGACTTCAGCTGCGCAACAGTCGAAGGACAGGTCAGGGTAGCCCTGCATCCGTAGTGCTGCGCACAAGCCAAGGCATGTTCCCACGCCGCACCCTTCATCGGAGTGGCGCCCATGACCTTGTTGACTTCATCCTCATCACAGACATGACCAAGGGCCTTCAGACACATGGTCATGGAAGTCGCCATGCATGAAAATTGCGTCCGTTGACGGATAGGGTCAACCGCAGCCTTGGCGGACTTGTCTGTCACCAGTCCCGACCACGATCGTCATTGACCTTCTTCATGCCCGAAGGAAGTTTGCCGCGCTCGACCATCTTGGCCACTGCATCAGCAACCTGACGAGCCTTGATCGGATCATCGATCCCGGCTTGGCTGGCGAAGTCCACGCCTTCGCCATCTTCGTTCGTGAACATGACGGAGATCCCGTTCCGGTCCACAACGATCATCCCGGAATTGAAGGCCAGGTCCGGGTTTCCGTCCGAATCATTGAACGGGACCATCCGGAGGTTCTCGAAGTAGCCGATGAGGGGTGCAGAACCGTCCGAAAAACTCTCCGCCCCAGCCAGTCCGTACCAGTCCGTCTTGGTGAAAGGCTTGAAATCCACTCGAGCGATCTTGGCCAGTTTGCTGAGCAGGGCCTTCTTCTCGACGGATCCGGCCTGGAGAGAATGAGCCAAACGAATGAGCGAGGAACGATCTGAGGAAGTGATCAAGCGGGGCATGCGATTCTCCTATGCTTCTTTGAGGGATAGGGAAACTACTGCTCCCTCTTCTTTTCGGTCGATCCGTTCGATCCGTTCTCGGGGCGGACGGGGGGTGGAACCGTCTTCGGTTTCTCGACGCTCCCGGAGAGTGGCGTTGATAAGCCGCCGTTGCTCCAGAACCTTTTCCAACTTGTCTTCGTTGGGCATGTCATCCCCGTCGTGGAGTCTATACGATGAGGGGCCATAGTCGAAAAAACGGTCAAGAACCTGGACCTGGGTTGGTGACTTCCTCCGGGGACCTGGCTGGGATCGTGAACTTGAACACGGTCCCCCCTCCCACCGAAGGTTCAAACCAGATCTTGCCTCGGTGGATCCCCACAATCTTCTTACACAGAGCCAATCCGATCCCTGTTCCTTCAACTTCTGGGTGGATGCGTTGGAACATCATGAACACCTTGTCCTGATACGACAAGTCGAGACCGGGCCCATTATCCTCCACTGCGAATTCCCATTCCATCAGAGTTCGAATGCAAGTGACCCGAACCATGGGAGCTTCACTCTCAGTGTTGAACTTGATGGCATTCCCGATCAGATTCTCAAGAAGCTGTCGGAGTAGGGTCCCATCTCCGGTCACTGCCTCCGGCAAAGGACCTGAGTAGACCTTCGCCTTCCTCTCCCGGATCAAGGGACTCAAATGAGCCAGAGCCTTCTTAAGGACCTCCTCAGGGACCAACCAGACCATCCGAGTCTTCTCCGCCTGGACCCTGGAGTAGACTAGGAGGGATTCGATCACTGCCTGAAGCGTGGTAACCCCCTCCAGGATGTGGCCGAGATACTCATCTGCATCATCAGACAAGAGGCCCTCATAGTCCTCTGCCAAGATCTCTGCGAACCCCGCGATCCTTCGGAGGGGAGACTTCAACTCATGCGAAGCCACGTTGGCAAATTGTTCGAGGTCCCGATTGCTACGCTCCAAATCCATTCCCCGTTCCTCCAGGATTCGGATCCGGGAAACTTCTTCCGTGATGTCCGAGAAGACTGCCATCCCTGCCCTGACGATCCCGGTTGAGTCATGTACAGGAAGGAAGTGGGCGTCATAGGTGCGGGTTCGGAAGATCAGCTCCTTCCTAACGGGGATATCCCGAAGAACACTCATGTAGAAGGGGGTCAGGGTCAAGGCAATATCGTTCGGAAAAACCTCCCGGAGGGTGCGTCCCTCAAGCCCTCCTTGTGGGGTGATGGTGGTGTGCAGAAGGTTTCCCTCCGCCACGATATGGCGGAATTCCCGATCGAACAAGAGGACCGAAGTTTGAGGGAGGTTCCGAATAAGAAACCTGTACAGGTACTCCGCTTCCTTCCGACCGGTCACATCTCTGGATGCCGTGCGGAGCTGTACAATGCAACCATTCTTGTCGAAAATGGGTTCCGTCAAAGTCTCAAGCCAGATGTAGAAGCCCTCCTTATGCCGCATCCGGTAGGAAATAACGACATCAGACCCTGTCTTCTGATCTAGCACAACAGAGTGGGATTCTCTCTCTATCCGTTCCTTATCGTCTGGGTGAAAGAACTCGTAGGAGTTGTGTCCAATGATCTCTTCAGGCTTGTAGCCTAAGATCCGCTCGATGGAGGGGCTAACCCAAAGCCAAGTCCCATCCTGTGTATGCATCCCAAGAAGATCTGAAGCGTTCTCTGCCATCATCCGAAAGCGTTCTTCCGATCGACGCAAACGGTAGACGAGCCAGAGCAAGATCACCAAGGCTAATACAGCTCCCACAGCCCCGGAGAGCATCCATTTCATGGGATCTTCGCATTCTGCAACCAGAAGTTCTCGATCAGCTGGACGATCTGCATGAACTTCTCAAACCCCAGGGGCTTCACGAGATAGCTATTCGCTCCCATGGAATAACTGTTCAACACGTCGTGTTCCGCAGCCGACGTGGTGAGAACGATCACCGGGATCGACCTCAAGGAGGGATCTGCGGAGATCTCTTGGAGAACCTCCAAGCCCCCCATCCGGGGCATGTTCAGGTCCAAAAGAATGAGGTCTGGGCGGCGAACCTCAGTGTACCTCCCAGTTCTCCGGAGGAAATGGAGGGCTTCAACCCCGTCTAGAACAACCGACAGCTGGGTTGGGGTGCTCAGTCGACTGAACGCCCTCTTCGTCAGCGTGATGTCAGCTGGGTGGTCCTCCACTAGGAGAATCCGAATTGTGCGGGGTGGGGCCATGGGGGGTCACTCCCCCTGCTCCACTGGAGCAGGGACTTGGGCAGGGAAGGTTTGGACCATCATCTGCGGGGGGAGGGCAAAGTAGCGGATCAGAACCCAGAAGATCACCCCTGCGACGAGGAATCCAAAAGGCTGCTTGAAGATCTCCCAGGCAGAATCCATGTACTTCTTCACCAGATTGCGGGTGTCATCCTCAACCGCATCGGTACGGTCCAAGCGGCGAGCTTCAATTGTCCGACGCCACTCTCGTTCTTCCGTCTCCACCTTCTGCCGATGAGCTTGCTGAGCCTTGCGGTCTTCCATGTCTTCCCGCAAAAGCTCATTTGTCACCTCCGTGACCCGAACCAAGTTGTCCAAGTGTGAGTTGGTAGTTCGCATCTCCATCTCGAGCTCGTTCAACTTGCTGTTGAACGATTCTCGAAGGCGACTGAACTCCTTCTCGTTCTCCCCTCGAAGGGAGACAAACTCCCGCTCCATGCCCTTGACAAAACCGATCATCTCGGTACTGACTCGAGTCGAATTCTCGAGGGCATCCAACAAACGATTGGTGTGGTCTGCGTCAGACATTTTCCCCTCGGTAATAGCAGTCGCTCACCTAGCGGTACGCCATAGGTCGCATACCGCTTAGGGAAAGGACTGGGGGGGCGTTCGAACTCTAGCGCCCCAAATGGAAAGCGCCCCTACATCGGGTCGTCGAATGGCTCGTCGTAACGCACCGCGAAGTAGTGGAGGTCCTGGGCACCCGGGGCGGCTAGAGACTGGCCCTGAGGTTGAACGTGACGATGATGTAGAGCAGCGGGAAGACAGGCTGGTAGTAGGCTTCGACTTCCGCCGTCGTTGCATCATCGTCGGAGACCTTCGCCGACACCCCAGTGTACGCCGCGATGATCTGGCCTGCCTTCAGGAGCTTCATCGTGTTGGACATCTGGGTCTCGATCTGGCCTGTGACGCTCGGGAGGAACTTGGTCCCGATGAACCGCTGCATAGCGGCACGGGCCTGACGCTGAACCTCATCCGCGATCGTGATGACCGTGGGGAGCTTCGTCAAGATGTTCGACATGTCAGTCGTGAGTCCCTGACGAACACGGATCTGCAGCGCCTGCTGCGTCATCACCGTCACACCACGGACCGCGACCTGGTTCTGCTGCACCGCATCGAGCTGACGAGCAATCTCGTCAAACCCGAAGATCTGAGCCCTGGTCCAGGGGGTGGCCACGTCGATCGTAGGGGCTGCCCGGTTCCCGGCCACTGCTGCTGCCATGTAGGTCCCGTCCACCAGGAAGGTGTCCGTAGACCCGTCGGCGTTGGAGAGCGACAGGGTGTAGATGTCCGGGTAG
>Ga0114919_10004031_pt1 | contig 11812 bp, 3 predicted proteins | sample BlataG_FD_88682 | JGI IMG/M metagenome (GOLD analysis project Ga0114919, IMG submission 88682) | Deep subsurface microbial communities from Black Sea to uncover new lineages of life (NeLLi) - Black_00105 metaG | ecosystem: Environmental > Aquatic > Marine > Oceanic > Sediment | place: Atlantic...
TACTGGTGTGATGATGACATCCATCAAATATCAAGTTACAAAAACCCTGAGTCGCTACATCATGATCGCAACAAGCCGGAAGTATGTGCAGTATCAAGATGGATACGCAGCACGGAGACAGAGGAATATTTCAATGAAAATGGAACGTGGATTACAATACCGTCATGGAGATGGTGGGGGACGAGTTACGCTGCGCCTGCGGTTGCCGGCGAAATCGCCCTGATGCATAAACTACCGGGCTGTTACATTTACCCCGAACAGGTTAATCCGGCAATCCTGGCTTCTGCAACACACAACGCCTATGGCGACCGCATAGACGATAAAGAAGGCTTGGGAACGGTAGACGTATCAGGAGCACGGGAAATTGTACGTGAGCAATCCCTATTTGCCACCTTTATATCCCCCTCCACTTATACTTATGCTATAAATTTTGACGCAGTCAAAGGAGAGAAGGTGCGGTTCGTTATATGGTGGTGCTCGCACACGAACTGGGACGTTGATGAGTCGTATGATGTGCTTGAGTCTAATTTTAATCTTGAGATTAGGGACCCACAGGGAAATTTTGTAGGTTCTTCTTGTAGTTACGACAACAATTACGAGGTCGTGGACTTTACGGCGCCGGTGAGTGGACAATACGAGGCAAAGATACAACGCATAGGAAGCGGACCAGGTGAAGAAGTCGGTGTTGCATGGTCAAGATACACAGTGGAAAGCGATTTCTGGTGCCCGTTAAAAGTAGCCGTACATGAGCTATTCCAATTTTTCAAAATGTCCGGCGGTGATACTACGTATGCCTGGGACTTTGATAATAACGGCGAAATAGACAGTTACGAGGAAAACCCGGAGCATTACTACGAACAGGCGGGTCTTTACGATGTAAGCCTTACCGTAACTGATTCCGGTGGCACGTGCAAAGAGACCAAATACGAGTGCATACGCGCGGGACCGGGCGCGGATGCAGCGAGACCGCTAATAGATGCTGATTTCTACGCTACGCCACGAGTTGGCACTCCGCCTCTAACCGTTACGTTCACCGATACCTCGTCAGGCGGTGAAATAGATTCGTGGAAGTGGGACTTTGGCGATGGGACGCCACCAAGTTATGAACGCAATCCACAGCATACATACTACGATTTTGGTCCTTACGACGTAAGTCTTGAAGTAACGAACACGAACGGAGCGAAGACGAAAGAGACGAAGTTCGATTATGTGGCGAGCACAGTCACGGTGATATACCATTGCAACTTTGATGCAGATATAGAAGGCGAGTATTATGTGCTCGGTGCGAATCTGGTCTGCAGTGGCGCAGAAAACTGTATAAACATAAAGGCGGACAACATCGTCATTGACGGTTACAACGCGATCGATGGTAAGTACTACTGGATAGATAGCGCTGACTATGGTTGGGCAGGAGTTGATAACTCACGACACGATAACATCGTGATAAAAAATCTGGAGATCGAAGACTTCAACCGCGGGATAGACCTTGGAAGTTCCGTAGATAATTGCATTATATCGAATAATATTATAACAAACAGCGATTTTGTTGGCATCTGGGTGGATGGTTCGAATAATATCACCATAACCGATAACACAGTATCGGATAATAATGATTTTGGTATCCTGATTGACTGTGGTGGCTCCGGGCATACCATAACCAACAACAGTGTATCGAATAGCCGTTTTGGCATCGACCTGTACCATTCTTCTGGAGGCGAGTTAATCAATAACAGTGTAACAAATAACGAGCGCGGCATCACCATTGGTGGACATATAAGTAACTGGCTCTTGACCGACAACTCAGTATCTAACAACGAGTACGGCATCTACCTTTGGGAGAATGCTGGTGAAAATAACGACTTGACTTGGAACACTGTATGTGATAACATGTACGGTATAACTGCGCGTGACGCATCACCTTATAGCTACTTCTTAACGGACAACACCATTTGTCATAATTATCTGGATGATATACACGTTGACGGTGGTGCACTATGCGGTGATTGGAACACCTGCCACACGGCATACGATTACCGAGACGAATCGGCAGGAGAGGGCTGCTTATATGGATGCCCTGGCGGTGGACCTGACCTCTGGATCCGAGACGCTTTCCTGGATACATGGATCGTTGAAGGCGTGAACTACACGGTAACTTACACAGTATGGAACCTTGGTGATTATCCAGCAGATGCGAGCACCACAGGCATCATTATTAACTGCGTGCGTGTGTATGACGACCCTGTTCCAGCACTGGACACACGTGAGAGCTACACGAACACCGTCGGTCCTTTCGATTTGACGAATCCACCAGCGCCGGATAGCATTGAGGTTTGCGCAGACATTGACAACGTCATTGACGAGTACGGATGGTGGAGGGGTGAGGAGAACAACTGCCGTGAAAACCATTTCGGAGCGCCGGACCTGGAAATCAGCTATTTCATGTGCGACAGTAACGGCGAGGTCGAGCCGTACGGAGATGCTGACGGGTTGGTTGATGACTCGTGGAAGAGGTACTGGCTGGTCTACCGGGTAAGGAACGTCGGCGATCTCGACGTAACAGAGCCATTTTGGATGAACGTCTCTTGTCTCAACCAAAGCACTGAACAGCCCATGTGGAGCTGTGTCCACTGCGACCCCGTTTCGATACTGCGCGTAGGCGAAGAAACCGAGAACCGTGTCGTCGGGCCGTTCGTGATAGGATGTGACGGCAACAGCCCTAACGTAGATTGGTCTGAGGTCCGTGCGGACTATAATAATACGATTGAGGAGAATAATGAATGATGGCTAAATAAGGAGGTATAGAAATAAAAAGAGGTGAGAGAAAAAAAATGAAAGAAAAAATAGCGAGCATATTGCTCCTCGCAATGGTATGCCTGACAGGTATTGCACTGGTAGTTGCACAGCCAGGTGTGGAAATAACCTCATACTATCCCAACGAAACGAATATTACCAACACCGAAGGAGCAGCAAGAACGTTCAACGTCACTGTTAATCAGCCCGTAAATGTCTCATGGCGGATAAACGCGACTGTTGTTAGGGATACAGAAAAAGGCGTAACAGAAGCCTCCTACACGAATACAAGTGCAGTAGCGGGCTACTGGAACGTTACCGCTTATGCTTACAATAAAAACGGCAGCGATATGCGAACATGGTGGTGGACCGTTACTGAAGATACCACACCGCCTGAAATTGTTGACTATGCACCAACCGGCACAAAAGTATCTATAAAAACAGATATCACTGCAACTTTCAATGAGGCCATGAAACCGCCCACATTGAATAATGCAACAATAATTGTATGCAACAGCTCCGGCAGCACCGTAACAGGCGATATAACATACGATTTCGAAACGGTTACTTTTAATCCAGTTAGTTGGCTTGACTACAACGAAACCTACAACGTAACCATCACAACCGGCGTGCAAGACCTCGCAGGGAACAACATGAGTGATGATTTCTGCTGGCACTTCACAACACGCAGCGAGATTTTAAGAACGCCAATCGTTATCTCCGGAAAGGTCACCAAAAACGGCACGTGGGTATTGAACCCCGATGTGACCATAACAAATCTTGACACAGGCGAGAATTTTGCGGTAGAGACCCATCCTGATTCGTGCTACTACCGGATGTGGACTGATTCAACACACATCAGCGCAGGCGATATGCTTAGATTCTCGGCAATTGGTGGAGAGATAGTAATAGACCGAAACGTAACCGAAACCGAAATAGCCAATGGTGGATTCCGACAAGATTTCCCACCCGGGATGCCGGACCTGGTCATCAGCGAGAAGTCAGAAACGTTTATCAACAGGAAAAAAGACTTCACCGTCTCCTACTGGGTGAAGAACACCGGGGACGAAATTGCGAATGCGAGCAATACGACCATCTATGTCGATGGTGTTCCAATGTGGAAAGACCCTGTCGGATGTCTGGCTCCAGATGAGCAATATAACAACACAGTTGGTCCATTCGAGCGTCCATACGACAGGAAGAACGTCACCATCAGGGTTTGTGCTGACGTTGACGGCGCAGTTACCGAAAGCATTGATAGTAACAACTGCCTGGAGAACGAGCTGGAATGTCCGCTGCCTAATCTACGACTATGTTATAATCATGGCGATTGTAAAGTGAACGGACCCAATGTTAATGGTAGATTCGGTGTTTACTATGTGGTAACAACCGAAGGTCATGACTATGTATGTGCAAGCAACACAACCATTAATATTACAAATGTTCTGGTTAATGATTCTGTTACGGATATTAGTATTACGAGGAACTGTGATGCACTGAAAGGTGATGGTACGTTCGTTGAAACTGTTGGATCCTACACATGTGCATGCAATAAAGAAGTTGTGGTCGAGGTTTGCATAGATGGTGATAACAGGATTTTAGAGACCGATGAAGCGGACAACTGCTGGGTGAACTCGTTTACCTGTCCCGCATCCGCGTGTAAGCCCGACCTGAAAATCGTCAATTACTCGGGAACGTGGCTCGACCGTGCAAACAGGACATTCAACGTCACCTATACGGTAAAGAACGTAGGGAATACGGCTGCGAATGCGAGCACGACACGCGTTAGTAATACCGGAGGTCAGTGCAAACCCCCGGAGGTGATATTTGACCGTGTTCCCGCGCTGGAGCCTGGTGAGAGCCATACAAAAACCGTCGGTCCTTTCACACGGTTGTGCATACTGCACTGGGGTGAACATCCTGCTATTAAAAATGACCTTCCACACTCTTCTGATATCATAATCTATGCAAATTTCAACAAAACCATCTCAGAGAGCAATGACAAGAACAACCAGCGTACGTTCCGTTTTGGACTACCGCACCTTTACATCGCCCTGTGTCAGGGTTACTGGATATCTGGCGAGAAAAAAACCTTTCGTGTCCATTATGCTGTGCGTAACGCAGGGGATGCAGGTGAAAGCTCGAAAGAGACCGAGGTTCGCGCTTATATTGATGGTACGTTCAGTAAGAACGACACCGTTCCTTCAATACCAATTGGCGTGACTCGCGAGATGGGGCATGCACTTGGCGGTGGAATCGGACCGCTTCAGATGCCTGAGGATAAGGAAACCGTTAATTATAGTCTCTGTATAGTCCAGGAAGATGGCACGGAAAAATGCACAGGTGATGTGCAGTTCGGGGGTGCTGCATGCGTAGGCAAAACACAACGCTTTACAGTTGGCGGTGCCTGGGGCTCTATCAGTGCTGCAACAGCACTGTTTATAACTGAAAGCTGTAAGTTCGATGGCGATATATACGCCCCCGGCGGTGTACAAATACGTGCGAATGACATCGTCATTGATGGCAATGGTTCTGGAATATGCGGAGACAGGTCTGGCTGCGGTGGGAGTGTGATATACGACGAATTCGGGAGATACCTCTATAAGCAAAGAAGCGGAATTCGTAACTATGATACCGCTTCCGGACATAAATTCCGTGGATACGATAACGTAACGATAAAGAACATGAATATCAGGGGCTACTGTGACGGTATCGCCATTGTAACCGCAGATAACTGCAGGATGGAGAACTGCTCGGTTCACGATAACGGCGTTGTGGATAAATATTCCTACGGAATCAACGTGGTGAACTCAGACAATACGACGATAGACAGGTGTGAGGTTTACAATAATACCGGCAATCTCACCGGTATGAATGTATGTGGCGGTCATGGAATCAACTTCCATGATGACTGCAATTATTGTGCAGTTACGAACAGCAGCATCTTTAACAATTATCTTTCGGGCATACTCGCTTCTCCTACCTGCAAATATCTTTACGTTGGTAACAACGTCATAGAAGAAAACGGGCAATGCAACGAATCGAGCTTCTGTGCCGGAGTCAACCTGCACTCGAAGGGTGGGGTCGGGTTAACAACAAATTCGATCGTGGAGAACAACGTGATATTGAACAATACCGGCTCGGGAATTTTCGTGACTCAGAGTTATACCACTATCAAAGATAATATCGTGAAAGGGAGTAAGAACGGCACAGATGTTACGGGCAATGGAATCCTCATCGAAGGTGAAAAGCCTACCAAACTTACCTTCTTATATAACAATACGTGCTGTGAGAGCGAAGGCATGGACATCGTTAACCGGGGCTTCGCAACTTTCGGCGATGACAATACCTGTGATACGAGCGGCAATTATAATGACGATGGAACAACGAGGGGGTGCATCTATAAATGCACGGGAATTGAAGCATGCATTGCCGATGATGGTTCAGGCGATGCGTACCGCTGCGGTGATACGGTAATGAAGAGCTGCACGTTCAACCAGAACGTGAGCTGTCCCCTCTCTGGAACTGGTTTAATCGCAGGTACGGACAATATTACCATTAATGGTACCGGCTATACGCTCATCGGTAATTTCTCCGGTGCCGGTATTTTTAGTAATCATTCCGGTGTCAGGATAAAGAACCTGCAGGTGAAAAACTTCTTCACCGGGATAAAAATAGAAAATACAAGTGCAAATGACATCCAGAATTGCATGATACGCAAAAACCTCCGGACAGGAATAAACTTCAGTGCGGATAACGGCACGGTGCGAAACAGTAGGATTTACGATAATTTCGGTCCCGGTATATTTATAGGAGGAAGTAACAACGTCTTTGAAAATAACACCGCAGCGCGGAATAAGAACGGCACGATGCCGGGTTACGGCATTTATTTCAGCGGTAATGCGACGGGAAATAACATCACCGCAAATTTCATCGGTGATAACGAAGCCATGGACATAAGGAATGACAATGGGGCAACGAACACCGGCGATAATAATAGCTGCGACCTGACATACAATTATTGGGATAGTTCAATGCTTGAAGATAAGAAGTATGGATGCACCTATCCATGGACAATGCCAGACCTCATAATCAGCAATAAGTTTGAAGAATGGGTGGATGAAGAAAATGCACGCTACGACGTCACCTACACGGTAGAGAACATCGGAGCGCCGAAATCACGTCCAGCAGAGCGGAGCACGACTTATCTGTATATCCGGGATGCGCATGCTGCAAATGATGAGGTTGGACCGTTGAAGCCGGGTGAGAACTACACCAATAGGACTTTTGGCTATACTCCGACGATACCGGAGAAATTGGATAAAGATAGGATTAAGGTGTATGCAGACGGTCCGGATGAGGTCAAGGAGAACAATCCCGCAAACAAATTCTACTGTAACGATGAGGGTTGCTACTGGTTAGAGGAGCTCTTTGAGTTAGAGGACCACGAAGCGAACAACTGGCTTGAGAATACGTTTAGTAAGAGTGGTGTTGAGGATGTAATCAAGTGGAATGTAAGTGCGGTGTGCCGTGCTCAGGATGGCACGGAATATAAGTGCGGTTCTAACAATGTGGTAAAAAAGAACTGCATATTCACCGATAATATGCTCTGTCCAGCGGAGGATGGCTTAATCATCGGAAGAGCAGGTATCACGATTGATGGCGCTGGATATGCGATAGGGGGGGCTGGAACCGGTAGTGGAATTAGTAATAGTAATTCGAGATATAACGGCGTCACGATAAAGAATTTAGTAATTACGGGATTCAGTGACGGGATCAAGATTGAAGGTGCATATGGAAGCCCTGTTATGCACAACACGATTGATAACTGTGTCATCTTCGATAACGGTGGTGCTGGGAATCACGGAATCCACATGCGTGATGTTGACCACTCTACGATAAGTAACAACGTGATTCACGACAATACCGGCGGCCGGGGCACGGCTTGCGGGAGTGGTGGCGACGGGATTTTCATGTATCGCTGTTGTGACAACGTTATAAGAGGAAACGAAATTTACGATAACCGGAAAGCAGGTATCCTCATGAAGAAGGAGCCTAAGCGTAACCACATCATCGGCAACGAGCTATATGGAAACGGTGAGAGTAACGCGGGCACAACGGGAGGAATTGTACTGCGGTGCATGAAGTCAGATTGGAACACAATTAAGAACAACGAAGTGTGGGGAAACAATGGCAATGGGATGTTTATCGGCGGTAAGCATAATAACATCACGGATAACATCGTGACCGGTAATAAGGCCAGTGGAGGCGGCTTTGGTGACGGGATCTATATGGGTTACGGTGGCGGGACAAACCCAGCAGAGCACACTGAGTTATACGGGAATACCGTTTGTGATAATGAAGGTATGGATATAAGGGCATGCAGAGGGGAATACGGAAATAGCGGCGATAAGAACACCTGCGATACGACGGAGGATTACAATGATACAGGAACGACTAACTGCATGTATCCGTGCTCAGGCATTCTAATGCCAGACCTTACAATTACTGAACTGTTCGGTGCATGGGTTAAAGGTCAAGAAGGTTCGACCTACAAGGTAACCTATACGGTAACGAATATCGGAACTGCAAATGCAGGTGTAAGCACCACAAACTTACAGATTCTCGAGGGAGATAACGGGATAGATCATCCAGTTCCAGCATTGAAACCAGGCGATACCCACACTCACGTATTCGGTCCTTTCAAGCCGGTAAAAACCAGCGATAAGATCACGATTACCGCAAATGCTGGAGAAAACAGAGTTGCTGAGAGCAACTATGACAATAACGAGAAAGTGAAATGGTTCCCGCCGGTTCTGGACAGGATTGAAGTTTCACCGCCAACTGCCACACTTAAGGTGGGAGAAACAAAACAATTTACCGCAACCGCATACGATCAAAATGGAGACATCATGGAAGAAGGGATTGTCATCTCGTGGAGCAGCAGCGATGAAGCAGTTGGAGATGTAAGTCCAAACTGGGGAATAACAGGCGATGATGGAAATGCAACTACGGTATTTACTGCGGATAGCGTAGGAGGAACCACCATAACAGCGGAAAGTGGAGGGATAAGTGGACATGCAGAGGTTACTGTGTGGTTTGAGGAGCCAGAGGAACCAAAAGTTCCATCCTGGTTTTCGCCAGGTGGACCAGGGAAACCTTCCGGCGAAGAGAATATTTCTGGTTTTGAACCCGGTTCCGGAGAAGGAACCGGGGAAGTTGGCGCTGACATTGGAGGCGAGCAACTGCCAGTAAATGAGAGTGAGACGGTAGGTGGTGGTGAAACAAGGGAATCAGGACACCCATTCGGAATGGGAGGAGAAATAATAGAAACAGTTAAAGTGGTGGCACCGGTATTTTTAATAGCGCTGGTAATAATAGTTATTGTGCTGTTTTATTCGGGATACTTTGGTGAGAAACGCGCGCACAGGAGGAATAGGAGGGCTAAATAAAAAATGGAAATAGCAATTTTTACGGGGTTGTCGGAATTTCTGCGTTATGCTATATATCTCGTCTCGACTTCGCTGCTCTATCCGGTAATCATCATATTGCTGGGTTTGACTGCGCTGCTCGTGGTAGAAATCGGCATGTTCTCGTTTGAAGGGCTTGCGAGAACGGGTAGATTGAAAGGAGGAGGCGATGAAAAGGGAAAGCGATTGAAAAGATTTTTAGCGTTTTTCTCAAAGCACGAGCCAAAAGATTTGGAAATAGGAGTGCTTGAGGCAAAGCCGCTGATGGATAAAGGCGAGTTTGAAGAAGGAATTGACGTGCTCGACAATTGCACGTCAAAGCGATTTGTATATGTCTTTTTAGACGGTCTTTCGACGCTTAAAGCTAAGGAGACCAGGTTAAACAACCCGGGACCTGTTTCTGCTCATTTAGACCTCTTCTCGATAAATCTCGAGAAGTTATTGCAGAAAGTGGAGATAATGGTCTCAAAACGACTCGAAAGGACACGCGTGATGGTCAGACTGGGACCGATGTTCGGGCTTATGGGCACGCTGATACCCATGGGTCCCGCGCTAATCGCACTTACGAAAGGCGATGTGAATACGCTTGCAAACAATTTAATCATCGCTTTCGGCACTACGGTCGTTGGATTGCTAATCGGTGGCGTTTTTTATTTGATTTCTATGGTCAGAACGCGCTGGTATAAAGACGATATGAACGATATTCATTATATTTGTGAAGTGCTATTTGGAGGTGGAGAATGAAAATCCCAATGACAAATACTACCAAATCCCAAAAGAAGAGAAATAAAACAAAAGGAGAGAGAACCAAATGAAAAATCCCAAAAGTTTGGTAGTATTGGTATATATTTGAATTTGGAATTTCCCAATCGAGGACTGGGATTGGTAGTATTGGGATTTGGGATTTGTTTGGTAGTATTGGTACATATTGGGATTTTGGATTTTCCCTTAGGAGGTGAATGAAAAATGAAAAAGATGAAATACATGAATAGAAAGTCAGAAGGAAGAGGAGGAGGAGGAGGAGATGACGGAGACGACGACCCGATGTCAGGCGTTGCAAATCTGTTCGACGTTGCGATGGTATTTGCAGTTGGATTGCTGCTGATGGTATTGATATACTTCAGCATGCCTGAGCTTTTGACACAGCAGGATGTGACAGTCGTAAAAATAACTGAGCATAGTGTGGAAATAATCGAGAAACACGGAGAGAAGATAGAGAAATTGGAGATGTCCAATGAGACGGTGGAAACGGAAATTGTAGGAAAGTTTGGGACAATCTATAAGACAGAAGAAGGCGGGTATTTACTCGTACCTGCAGCAGGGAGTTGAAATAACACTTTCTTTCTTCCAAAGAAAGAACCTGTGCTAAGAAAGAAATAAGAGGCTATAAGAATTCGTCTTCTCTACTATTTTTGGATATACAATGGAAAGCAATAACACGAGAAAATGGCTAAAATCACATCACGATACCCTGTTTCCGTTTTTTCCATATCTTAAAAAGAGGAATATTAAATGGCTGTTCGATAAATTAAGGGAAGAGGGATGTGAAAAAGGGGCATTATATATGCACATACCCTTCTGTACTGGCAGATGCACTTTTTGCATTCTTACAAAGGAGTCCCCTTCTCATACAACGAAATACGTGAACTCGGTTCTGGAAGAAGCGAGGGGGTGGAGCGATTACTTTTCACCCGTAGAAACCATATATGTAGGCGGTGGGACTCCCACATCTCTTTCCTCAGAAGAACTCAAGTTGCTATTTGATGGACTGTGGAATAGATTTAAAATCAAAAAGGACGCGGAAATCAGTATTGAAACAACGGTCAGCGAACTCACGGAAGATAAAATGAACCTGCTTGCGGACATAGGTGTCAATCGCCTTAGCGTGGGTGTTCAAACTTTTAATCGCGATTTAAGAAAATTGCTGGGGAGAAGAGGAGGGGGTAAAGAAGTTATCGAAAAATTAAATAGGGCGAGAGAGGTTTTTCCACTTCTTACAATAGACCTCCTGTATGATCTTCCGGGGCAAGAGAAGAGGGATGTAATTGCGGATTTGCAAGAGGCGGTGGGAATAGGGATTGATGGAATATCCTTTTATCCTTTGATTTACAGTCCTAAAACAGCAATAACCAGGCAATTCGAGCCGCCTCCAATCGAAACGGCGATAGAGATTTTTGAAAGTGCAAAGACCTTTTTGGAAGATAATGGATATAACCACATAAATATCAATCATTTCTCAAACGGGCGGGATAAGTTCAGATATTCCACGTATTTCAATAGGTTAGGGAATGTTCTCGGTTTAGGTGCTGGAGCAACGGGTTTTTTGGCTGACTGCTTCGTGAAACACCCATCTACAAGTGAAAAATACATCCGGAATAAAGTGGGAAATGTCTTTAACGTGCCAGAAGATATCATTCCCGTGCTCTGGTGCGTATCGCAACTGCAATACAGAAGGATAGATGTTGAAGAGCCGAAGAGGAGGTGGAGTTTTAATCCTCTTGATGCGTTTGCCAAAACCATAGAAAAATGCGTGGAAAGAGAAGAAATAATAA
>Ga0114919_10004032_pt1 | contig 11811 bp, 9 predicted proteins | sample BlataG_FD_88682 | JGI IMG/M metagenome (GOLD analysis project Ga0114919, IMG submission 88682) | Deep subsurface microbial communities from Black Sea to uncover new lineages of life (NeLLi) - Black_00105 metaG | ecosystem: Environmental > Aquatic > Marine > Oceanic > Sediment | place: Atlantic...
GGTTCTTTTATCGATAGAATCCAGCAGGGTGAGAAGCCTGTCCCGATGAGCGGAGCGAAGAGGGAAGCCCTGCTGGGCCCACAACGGGGTATTAGCTCTCCCGATGGTTATCGGGAGGTTCAGTCCGCCAGCCAAGTTAACGTCGACAAGGAGATAGCTTGAAATAAACTATTGGGGTATTAGCTCAGTTGGTTCAGAGCGCATGCTTGACAGGCATGAGGTCACTGGTTCGATTCCAGTATATCCCACTGTATGGAAAATTACTTGCGATTACATCAAATTCAGGGATAGGCTGTTCAATTTGGTTTCTGTAATAGAATTTCACCAATCAAATTGTAAAAAATGAATTTGGCAAAAACCTCTTCCTCAATTACATTTTCTGGTCTTCTTGATGATGAAGCAAGAATTTTCAGCGTAGAACTTTCATAGATTTTCCGCCGGTAGTATTCTCTTCTAAAGGCTGCATTATTACCCTTTTCAGTAATGATAGCTTGTTTTAGTTCTTCCTGATTCCAGTTTTATTCCGGTATCATTTGTTGCATCTTCAAAAACAGCTCGACCTTCTCGAATTGCTTCTTGTATCCAACTAATAAGCTGCCCTGCCCAATCTCTCTCGTTTATCTTCATAATTTAATGTATGGTATTTTACAATTGGTTCACTGAATAACCTAAGAGTAGATTGCTTAATTTCTTTCTTTTTAAGTGTTTCTTCAATTCTATCAGTGCATATTTTAATATAGTCCATTGATTTTACTTTGTGCAGTAAAACATCTTCATTTTTTTCTATACCTATAAACTGCCTATTTTCAAGAATTGCAGACAAGAGGAAACTACCGCTACCACAAGCATTATCTAGAATTACATCTCCTGGATTTGAAAATGTTTTAATTAAATACCTCCCTAATTCAATTGGTTTTTGTGTTGGGTGATATACTGTACCTTCCGATTCGGCTGTCTTAACATAAATGTAATTATTGATTTCTTGTTCCTCATAAAATACAACATCAGTTGGATACCTTTCACCATTGCTTTTTACGTGGTTAGATTTAAAATCTCCATAGCTGCCGGTTAATTGATTTTTGCGAAAACCTTTGTCGTACGCTTCTCCCCCAGTCATTTGAGGATTGTATTTAGGTTGCTTTTTATAAAAAACACATATGTCTTCATGTTTTCTAAGTGGCTGTTTTTTTGCATTTAAAAAATTAGTTGATTTTGATTTAATCCAGACAATTTTATATTTAAAATTTTTCTCATTACTTAATATTAGTTTCGCTGTAAATATTCCTTGAGAAGTCAAAACAATTGCTCCATTATCTTTTACTACTCTATGGTATTCTTTCCATAATTTTTTAAGGTCTATAACAGAATCCCACTTGTTTTGAGTTGTTCCATAAGGTAAATCACATAATACCATATTAATCGAATTATCTGGAAAGTCTTTCATTACCTCCAGACAATCACCTTGTACTACCTTATTTGTATAATCGATTATCTTTTTCATTATTTTTAAATATTTAAGCTTCCTTGTGTTGTGTTTTTCAACTTAAAATACGAGCGTTAGCTGTCTTTCTTGGCTTGCTTCGTATTTCACGGCGTTCTCATGATCCGCCCCTATGGCGGAGAGAGTAACTAAGCCGGAGGAATGTGTTTGTACTGACCACAATACGCTATCACCTTCGCAAAAGCTTCGGTGATCAAAGAAAGCTACGTGGTAATGACCGCTATTTTTTTTAGTTGTTGTTGACAACTGTGCATCTTTTTTTCAAATTATCGCCATATAATATCATAGCTGTTTCCTAATAAATCATCATACCATAAATCCATTTGGTAAAGAGAAGAAATATCTATGGGTGTATCAAGTGTCAATACCGTTAACCCGGTACTACTTGTTAATCTTGGACTACAATAAAACTGACCGTAGTTATTATTGGAAAGTTGTACCATTACATCTGTTAACATACAGGCAGGATTAATAACTGTTCCGTCAGGTAATGTATAATTAAAAGAGATAGATGTAAGCTTTCCTTCACTATTTGTATGTAAGGTAGGAATAACAATTACTAAGTTATATTTAACATCAATATTTGAATAATTAAGCGTTAATGGTTTGTTGTCATCAAGCGTTAAGGTATATATTCCCTTTTTAAAGGGTAAAAAAGCTGAACCCCACGGGGCATCTATCTGAGCAGTTGTTTCTCTACAAAACGTTGCTTCAAAACCGATTCTGTCGTCACTATCGTTGTCACCATACCACCAAAGTTCAATATCGTTATAGGGGGCTTCAGCAGGACCGGATAAAGAAATGTTTCCATTTGAAACAGTTAAGCCCGAACCTCCAATAATTTCTAACATATAGTTAACATAATAGCGGGAACTATCTGTTAGTATTGGGGTGGAGTCATTGTATCCCCAATTGCCGGCATTAATTGCAAAAATTGTGTATATAAATAATTGTTTGTCAGATAATACATCAGGAATGCTGTCATTATCAGCATCAATATTTTTTGCAATATTTTCAAAATATCCGTCTATTACCTTTAAACAATTAATTTCTGTTTCCGATATTTGAATCTCGTTTCCGAAAGGATCGTGGGATGGAATAACACTATTACCTGCCAATGTAAGTGTTGATAAGTCAATAGTAGTATTTTCCCCATTTGATAAACTTCCGAGCGGAAGCATATTCAAACCTTGCGAAGACAGATTTCCTATATATTTGTTATTTGCATCTAAGAATATCAACGCAACACCTGTCCCTATTTGTCCTGTAACAGAAAAAGTGCCATTAACAATATCATAAAGCTTATAATAGTACTTGCTGAAAACAAGCACCTTTGTTGCATCGGATAGTGGTAATGAATTATCCGATTTAACTTTTAAGCTTTTGGTTTGACTTACAGGAATAGTTCCTCTGATGACTATACCTAAATTATTCAGAGTATCTTCAGAATCATTGTCTTTGTTGCAACTTACAATCATTATTGAAATTGCAAACATAAAAATCAGATTTTTCATAATTCAATTTGTTTAATAAATTTAGTCTACTCTCAAAGTTTTCGACATCTCTTTGCATTGTTACCAACGGCAGTCTGTCTAAAAAGCTCCGGTTCTAATTAAATAGTGAACAAATATAAGCCGATTTAAGAGACGTGCAAAAATTGCTTGCATTCTTTTTCCAGGTCTCATAGTCACCTCAGCTTCAACCTTAGCCCTCTTTCACCCTTCACTTCTCACTATTATTCCTTATCTCAGAAAACAGCTTCTTAAAGCACTCGGCACAATTTTTGTCATTTTCTTTCACATCCTCTCCGTAGTAGGCATGAATAAAACCTTTTGCATCACCCCAGGAAGTCTGAAAAACGCCCTTTAACCTTGTTGCAATTTGTTTATTTGAACTGTTACGCACCTGGTTAATGTGTTCCAGCTGAGACAAAGCCACATCAGCATCAGTATACGGACATGCCAGGACATTAAACCCCTTTAGGGCAAAATAAGCCGGTGTCGGAGGTGCTTCATTGTAATGCCAGTCACAGATCATAATATCTTTTGGTACCAGATCGATAGCCTTATAGGTAGTGTTCATGCTGGCCTGCCACATGCCCAACCCCGTTGTTTTTCCATCAAGGAACCGTTCTCCCCACATCCACATCATAATGTTCTTTCCTTTCAGGTGATTAAATAATCTTGTTACTTCTTCTGCATATAATTCTGCCTTATCTCTTCCGCTGCACCTGGGGCATTTACTGTCAGCAAGGTAAAAAACCTCATCCATTCCTACATGAAAGGCATCCGTTTCACAGACTTCAATGAGTTCATCCATTAATGAAAAAAGTACCTTGTGCAGACCGGGATGGGAGGGGCAGTAACTTTTACAGTAGAAATCATGTTCGTTAGGCCAGACATATGGATCCGGAGGTTCGAAATGAGGGGTCTCATCAAATTCAGGGTATTCGGTCAGTAACGGGAACATTTTTGTTCTGCTTGATTGATGACCCAGGAAGTTCATTTTTGGGATAAGTTTTACACCGGCTTCCTTACACGCCTGGAGAATCTGTTTTACCTCCTTTTTTGACAAAGCCCCTTCATCAGCCAGTTCAGGATAGCTTTCAAACTGATATTTATACCGGAATCGTACCACAAGCACATTTACTCCCTCCTCCGGAAGCGCTTCCCGGATAAATTTGTTAAAAAGTTGCAGATCTTCACTATCCGGAGCACCTAAAAGCAGTGCTCTGATCTCCAGGTCTTTCTCTATTTCTTGTGCATAGCATGAGTTATGCAATCCGGCGGAAAGGATTACAGAAATTAAAACAAAAGAAAGAATTTTCAGATGTGTTTTCATGATGTTTTCTATTTATTTTATGAAGAATCCTAAAATGTTAAAGATATAAAATTCTCAAAGCAATTTGAGGTAATAGTGAAAAGTGAGAAGTGAAAGGTGTAAAAAGAACAAGGTGAAAATATTTTTTAAACTTTGATTTTATAAAAAGTAAACGAACTAACCAGCATTATTACTTACGTGAGCTTTCTTCACTCGGTTCATGCAGGAGTTTAGAGTTCCATGTTTAAGGTTCAAAGTTAAGCAATTATTATGCTGGCTATGTTACATAATCTTGTTGGTTTTTTAATTTTTCCTCTCACTATTCACCTTTCACGATTAACAAATGTATCTGTTTTTATCCACTTTATCCGTGTAATCAGCGTTCCATTAAAAAAAATCAGTACCTTTCACTTTTCACCATTCATCATTCACCATGATCCTGATAACCGGAGGAACAGGCCTGGTTGGCTCTCATCTGCTCTATGAATTAGTTAAAAAGGAGCATAAGGTCAGGGTTTTAAAACGCCCAACAAGCAAAATCGAAAATGTCCTCAAAACATTCCGTTATTATTCCGGTAATCCTGAAGAATTATTCTCAAAAATCGAATGGGTTGAAGGAGATGTGTCAGACATAACCTTCCTGGAAGACGCTATGCAGGGTGTTTCCAAGGTCTATCACTGTGCCGCAATGGTTTCATTTGATTCAAGGGACAGAAAAAAAATGCTCGAAACAAATATCGGGGGAACGGAGAATGTTGTAAATGCCTGCCTTGGAACGAAGATAGAAAAACTTTGTTTTGTCAGTTCAATAGCTGCATTAGGTGATAAATCAGGCGCCGGGCTTGTGGATGAAAGCATCATTTGGAAACCTTCCAAATCCCATTCCTGGTATTCGGTAAGCAAGTTTAAATCCGAAATGGAGGTCTGGCGGGGAATGGAAGAAGGATTGAAAGCAGTGATTGTCAACCCTTCCGTGGTATTGGGACCCGGCGACTGGAACAGGAGCAGCGGGCGTATTATTAAATCTGTATGGGATGGATTGAAGTTTTATACATTAGGGGTGACCGGTTTTGTGGATGTCAGGGATGTAGTAAAAGCAATGATTGAACTTATGGAAGGTGAAATTAGTGGAGAACGATATATTATTTCCTCTGAAAATCTTTCCTGCAAAGAGGTTTTTGAAATGATTGCAAATGCCTTTAATAAAAAATCACCAAATATTCATGCGACCCCCTTCCTTACAGGTTTAGCCTGGCGACTGGATTGGATGAGAAGTAAAATTTTGAATAAACAACCTTTGGTTACCAGGGAGTCAGCCATATCAGGGCATAGGAAGGTTTATTTTTCAAATCAGAAGATTAAGGATACAATAGGGATGGAGTTTAGAACAATTGTGGATACAATCCATGAAACCGCAGAACTCTTCTTAAAGGAATTAATGGAACGCTGATTAAACTGATTTACGCGGATTTTAATCTGTGTATATCCGTTAAATCCGCGTTATCCGTGTTCTATTTATACTAAAACCCAAAATTTATCCCCACCGAAACCGTACTCGTCTTCCCATGCCAGAATTCCGGGGTGTAACTTTCCGCCCCGGTAATGTCCCTAAACAGGAATTCGGCAAAAACAAACCCGTCATTAATTACCTCATACCTGGCTTTTAAAGCCAGTGTCTTATTTTCCCATTCTACCGTTTCCATGAAGGGTAATCCAAGTCTGTCTGCACCCGGAATGGTGTAATCAGGTCCTTTTTGCGCATGAGTGTATGAAAGATGGATGTTTAGACCCCGGATAGGCATGGATTCAATTTCAAAGAAGAATTCTTTAGCGTTATCCATTAAATAATGCCCGAGGTTAAACCGGTTTGATTCAAAAGTGATGGTTGGCACATAATGCCGGTAAGCCAGCGGGTTGGTTCGTGTATATTCCGCGGTAAATGAAATATTCTGAAGCGGGTAATTACTTAATTTAAAGCCTGCCTTTGCACTGTAGAAATTGGAATGTTTATCCGGTTTGAACATTCGTCCTATAGCAATTTCATCGATGAACAAGCCGGCATACAGATGCAGGTTTTTTATTTGCCGGGAGCTGATATCAAAAAACATCTGGGAGTTTTGGTTGTCGATCCCTGAGTTTACGGTATGATCAACGGATTTGTAGAAGAAAATGGGGATCAGGTATGCCGGATAAACACCCAGATCGCTGTAAACAATGGAGTTCCCAAATGAAATGTTTAACCGTTTAACAGGGGTAATGGTAAAAAAATTGGCTGCAAGGAATTTATGAAAAAAGACTTCCCTGTAGTTCAATCCATAACTGTTAACTAAGTAATATGATCGCGTACTATCGATCACTTCAGAAATGATCCTTCCATGAACATAATGAAAATCCAGCCACTTTACCGGTTTTAGGTGCAGATTGAACATAACAAAGGAAGGTGTTCTGCCGGAAAAAATGTTTGAACCGTTATGGTTGTTTCCCCAGGCAAAGTGATCCTTAATTAAACCCAGACTTCCCCATTTCCAGGAATACGTAACCCCTCCTCTCATCTCACTGTAATCGTATTTTGCTTTATAATTTCCTCCCATCCGCCGGTTCAGAAAATGATCTTCTGAAAGTATCTCATTCTCATGATTATCCCTCAGACTGGCATAAAAACCCCAATGCTTTCCGGCATAAGCAAATGCTTCCGCCCCGTTCCAGCGATGGTAAACCGAACCGTTCTTATTCGTCCAGTATTGAATCCCTCCGACCGGATTAATTGAAAAAGTAAATAGAGAATCTTTGTAGAAAAACAAATCCAGGCGTTTATTGAAATTTTTATCCGGCAGAAGCTCCTTATTAAAATCCTTCAGGTAAAATACCATTTCTTTTTGTTGGCGGGTAGAAAGATCGTCTTTATATTCTGCAGCTTCAGATAGTTTTTCGGCGATAAACAATCTTGAATAAGGCTTAATAGCAGAATTCAGGCTAATGATGTGCTCAGTGGCTAATTCATCCAGAAAGGAATAAATATTTTTATTGGAAATGTGATGATAAACCTTTTGACTGAAAAGTGAATTATAAAGAAAAATTGAAAGAAGCAGGATCAGAACTTTTTTCATTCTTAGTGATTTTACCGCAAGGCACGCAATGAATACGCAAAGTTCGCAAAGGTTTTATAGTTTATTTACTACACGTTTGAAACCATCCTTAATCAAAGTAACATTAAAATTTATAAGTAATCCCAATTTACAATCGGATAATTTCAGGCAGGTAAGGACCTGGACTAAATGTATATCGTTAAAAGTCTCAACAGCTTTGATTTCAATGATGACTTTCTTTTCAACAAACAGATCGATTCTATATCCGACATCAAGCCTTACCTCTTCATATATCAAAGGTAACGGTTTTTGTTTTTCAACAAACAAACCAGTTTTATTCAGTTCATAAAATAAACATTCCTCATAGGAGGATTCTAATAAACCCGGTCCAAGTGATTTATGCACTTTCAAGGCAGCATCAAAAATCACTTTTGAAATTTCATTCTCAGTCATATATATTATGTATTACATAGCGACCTTTGCGAAAAAACTTTGCGTTCCTTGCGGTTAAATTCTTTATTGGCTTCGTGCTTTTTTGAAAATAATATTGAACATAGCTTTCCAGAAATACTTCCAATCCGTACGGAAAGGACGTTTTTCATAAGCCTCAAGGTATTTCATTTCTGATGCCTGTATTTCCTCAAGCGTTTTAGGCAGGTCAAAATAAAAAGGCGGGATAAGTCCGGGTTTATATTTGATACGTTTTTCCCGGACTTCTTTATCATAGAGTTTGAAATAATGCTCACTAATAGGACGTACACCAACAAGCTTCATATCTCTTTTAATCCAGTTATACAGCATAGGAAGCTCATCGATAAACAGTTTCCGCATGATCCTTCCTTGTGTGGAAACCCTGAAATCATGATTGAATTTCCCGCCATCTTTCAGGTTATGCATGTTGTACATGTAATCCTGCAGGTATTCGGCGTAAGGGTGCATGGTCCGTAATTTTGTTACTTTAACAGGCTTACCATTCTTCCCGATCCTTTTCAATCGCACAAACAAACCATAAGTTGTATTTGGATTATAAAATGGTTCTCTGACCTTCTTAACCGCGAAGTAATATAGTCTGTCGATATAATCTTCATTGATCACCTCAAACCCGCAGGAAATCAATCTTCCCAGTGTTTCAGCCCTGGTGATCACCCGGTTTTGTCCCCGGGTAAGAAAATGGTAAAAACCTTGTGTCATTTTAAATTTTGGCAAAACCCTTTTTACGGGGAAATCGAGTAAATAGTAGAATAAATAATTTAAAAGGAACGGATATTTTTTAAAAATTCTTTTCTTACGCAGGTTTTTGGTCTCAACGCATCCGACAAATGTTCCTTCTTTGGGAAGTTTTGTGTTGACAGCTTCAAAAAACCGGTTGAGATACCGGATATCGTTAATGCGCCTTAAATTAACTACGCCTTTGAATTTGTTTAACGGTTGGGTTTCGATGTTAAAGGCTGTTGTTGTTGAAACAACCAGTGTCTCATCCGAATCGCAAAAATTATTCTCCCTGATGAACGACAAACCGTCCTCTCCGCATTCTTTGATGATGATTTGTTGAATGGATTCAGGGAAATTTGACTTATCACCGGTTTGTGTTTGCAGGATTGACCCATTATTTCCGTTTATTTTACCGGTTTCCTGTAATATTTTCAGGGCAGCATATTCGTGATCGGGAGGATTCTGGTATACAACTGCGGCTTTAAACAGGTAATACATGTTGGCAAATAAAAATTCCAGAAAGGTGGCAAGGAGAATGGTCCCGAAAACAATAGTCCGGGAATAGAAAGATATCCGCAGAAGAAACATCAGGAGAGAAACACTGCCCAGGATGATGGAATTGCTGATGAGTATAGGAAGTATAATCGTTTTAAAATTATAATCTTCCTTGTATTGAAATTTCTTAAAGAAGGAAGAAACAAATATCCAGATACATAAAAAAACGACAAAGGAAAAGAAATACCGCGAAAGATATGGAATATCCTCTCCGGGTTTGATCCAAACAACAACAAAGTAAGAAAGACTTACTATGAGAAGATCGATAAGAATAAACAATAACCTCTTTTTGAGGAATTTTTCCATGGCTTAAAGATACAAAACTAAAAAATTCATTAAGAATGTATGCCTAAAGGATTTTATTATGACTAATAAAAATTGAATAAGGTTGCCTGAGGAGAGGATTTTGAGACTGGGAGAGACCTGCCAGGGTCCGTAGGACCTGGCAGAGTCTGGGAATGAGGAAGGGGAGAAAAGGAGACTGAGTGATTGAGAGAGACCTGCCAGGGTCTGTCCCGGAAGGTGCCATGGGCATGCCTTTGGCAGATGCCTTTTGCAAAAGACCTGGCAGGGTCTGTGAAGGGATAAAGGTTAAGACTGTCCAAAGGACTCCTGTGGAGAGGTTGAGGAGTGGGAAATCCGTCCGACCGCTTGAGTCGGTCCGGCGGATGTAGGGGTGGAAAGATATGGAAAGCATGGAGCATGGAGCATGGAGCAAGGCGCAGAGAGCGGAGAGCAGGGCGCTAAGAAGTAGTAGTGACTTGGCGAAGGGGCGAAATGTAGAGCCGAATTGTATTCGGCTGGACATAGACCTGCCAGCGTCTGTCCCGGAAGGGATGCCTTTGGCAAAAGACCTGGCAGAGTCTGTGAAGGAGAGAAGGGGGGAGAAAAGGAGACGGAGGGACTGAGAGACTGAGAGACCATGTGAAATACTGCTTTGCAGTAAAGGCTTCGCCTTTATTTCACAGGTCAAGCTGGGAGAATTTAGGGATTTCGGATTAGCTGGAAGCAGGAAAAGCAGGCAGACAGCAGGTGCAAGTAAACGGTAGCTTTTTCGGAGCAAAGGGAAAAAGGAATGATAAATTTCGGATTTCGAAAGTTTTGCGCAGTAAAACCTAACTTATACTGCTATTACTTTTATCCCTGTCGGGCAAATTCCGGTAAGATTATACTTGTTTGAGTATGTATTTGGGTATGTTGATGATCAGGTGTTTTCCTATGTTTTCAATTTCTACCAGCACACGTTGTTTGCCTTTTACCTCAACAAGCATACCCGACAATCCCTGCATGGGACCTCTGACTACTTCCACCATATCGCCGGGTTGGTAGTCGGTTTCGTCAGGGAAGATCCTGTCTTCTTCATCCAGATAAGCCTTAACTGCTTCGATCTGCTGGGGAGGTATGGGAACGGCTTTACCCTGGAAAGTAATGAAACGCACCACCCCGTCGGTTTTGAAGGTTGCATCGTATTCTTTAGGGGTTATATTGACGAAAATATATGACCGGAATAGCGGTTCTTCCACCCATTTTTTCCGGTCGCTCCATTGCTTCAGGGTCTTAAGCAAAGGGAGATAGGTTTCAATTCCCTTGCTTTGTAAATCTTCATAAACCCTTTTTTCCCAGCGGGATTTTGTGTAAAGGGCGTACCATTTTTTATTAATTACAGACATTTACTGATATATAAAAAAACTTATAACTATTCAGTAATTTATTAATCCTTTACTTCGGTGAATTTGTGCCCGCTAAAGGCATCCCTAAGGAAAGTAATGTTTTTTACGCAAATATAAGCTTTGTTCAGATTTTGTCAAAGGTAAGTCAGTGTCGAAAAGATCTGTTTATTTGAAATTGTTTTTGGGGTTACTATTAAGACACTTGTGTAATTTACGGCGCATGCAACTTCATCTTTTTAAGCAAAATTTGCAGTTGCGCTGTGGGTTAAGTGGATTCTTCATGTCCCCGGGATGAATCCCGGGCTACAAAGCTGTATCTCCCCAACCCTGGGTTGAACTCATTTGATCAACATATCTGTGAAATATTAGGAGACTTTTGGATTTGTTGTAAGATTAAGGTAGTTTTATTTTCCAAACGAACGACAAGTGGACCTATTAGTTAAATAAACGCAATGCGTTTATGCATCGTTACCCAATATATAAATTAAAAATTATGAGAAAAATTTATAGCACAACAGCAATATCGGTATCACTAATAAGTATTATTTTATGCTAATGTAGTTCAAAGAACTTATTAACTATGAGTGTTACAGAACCAGCCCCGGTATATGTTCCTTCAAACATTAAAACAATTGGTATTATTAACAGAAGTTTGCCTTCGGAAAAAAATGAAAAAATGGACAAACTTGATAAAATTTTTTCTGCAGAAGGCAAAAATCTGGACAAAGACGGAGCCCATGAATCTGTTGTTGGTCTGTTTGATGAACTAATAAATAATAATAAATTTTCTGAAGTGAAAATAATTGATAGCGTTGATGTAAGGAGTCCGGGACTTCCTGTTTTTCCATCAGCACTTTCCTGGAAAACAATTGAACGAATTTGTTATGAAAACAATGTAGACGCCATCTTTGCATTATCATTTTATGATACAGATACAAAAATTGATTATAAAGCTGTTCCAATTGAA
>Ga0114919_10004033_pt1 | contig 11811 bp, 13 predicted proteins | sample BlataG_FD_88682 | JGI IMG/M metagenome (GOLD analysis project Ga0114919, IMG submission 88682) | Deep subsurface microbial communities from Black Sea to uncover new lineages of life (NeLLi) - Black_00105 metaG | ecosystem: Environmental > Aquatic > Marine > Oceanic > Sediment | place: Atlantic...
CGGCTGGAGACCGAACTTCTTGCCCAACGTGTCGGCCAGCTTGTCGTAGTCGATCTCCGGAGCGGTCTGCTCCTTTGGCTCCTCTTCGGTCTTTTTCGGCTTGGCCGGAGGAGCCTCTTTGGTCTTGGATTGTGGGATCTCTTCACCGCCCAAGAACGCCCGGAGCACCTTCGCATCCCTCTCCGGGAGCGCCTCCAGGTCGATCTTGCCCGCCTCGACGATACCCTTGATCTGTCCGATCAGGGAGGCCACCTGACTTACCAAAGGAGCGGCATCCTCTTCCCTGATCTCCGCGCCGTTCAAGGTATCCTTGGCCGACTCGATCAGGTTGATCGTGCGCTCTACTTTGGGGTCGGACGGTTCGCGCATTCCGAGCCCTACCAGTAGCTTATTGAGGAGACCTCTTTCCTTGGCCTTCTCCTCGGTTTTTTTCTCCGGGGCCGCATCGGTCTTCTTTTCTTCTTCGGCCCCCTCCGCCGCCTCCGGGGTTTCTTTCTTGTCATCCTCCGGAGGAGGTGTCACGGTTTCATCCTTCTTCTTTTTCTCTTCCGTGCCATCCATCTTGTTTACCTCCTCATTGATTTCATCGTACTCCTCCAAAGATTTGGGGAGCCAATTCATCTCAAGGCCCTGATCCGCATGAAACTGGATAAATTCCTTGAGATACTCCTCATCCGTCTGACCGACCCCAAGATCTTCCTTGAAACCTTCTTTGGCTCCACGGAAGGGCGGAGGAGTCAAATCCATTTGCCGATAATGTTGAGCGAGATGGTTATAAGATCCCGGACGTTCTCCCGGAGGAATCCTCCGGACGCCGCCACGGGCTCCATTCAGGGCCGCGAGAGCCGCAACCACTCCACGCCGGAAGGTATGAAGTTGTCCACCTTCCAATTTGTGATGGGGAAGAGAATAGGCCCCCCTCGAACGAGGAGGACTATCGGGACCAGCCTCCGGGTTGTACCACGTATGCGCGTTGGCGTAGGCTTGCCATGCCCGGTTAGAATCCTCTCCGCCGAACTGGTTCAAAATGGCGTCCCCTTCCCCCGACGTGAAACTCCAGGAGCCCGCGTTCGAAACCGGATATGCGCGGAAAGCAACCACCTTCTCCGCTTCTTCCTCGGCGGGAGTGAATTCGGAGAGCATTCGGTAGAGATTCCGGTTGTTGATCTTCCCGACGGAACGGCCCACGATCACCTTACCTGCCCCCGGTTTCACGGCACTGACGGCCATTTTCTGCGCCTCCATCCTGGTCACTTTCCCAAGCTGACGAATGCGCTGTCCTTGCGTCGCATCCTCCAGGAGAAGAGCGTAAGAACTCTGCCCCGTCTGCGTCATCGAAGCCATCTTTGGCGCATCCTCGTAGACGGCAACGGGCGCTCCTTTTTCCCCGACGGAGAAATAGCCGCCACTCTCCACGGCGCGTTGGCGCACCCTCTCCTTGAAAAGCTCCATCTCGCTTGCCTCCTTTTCCATTTCAGGCATCTCGAAATCGTGGGTATGGTCAAGAGTCTCCGAGAGCACCATTTTTCCCCTGCGTTCGAGCATCACATGAACGTGGTCATGCCTCAGCCGGAAAGTCTCCGTGTCACCCTGGATCGGCTGAGGGGCCTGAGCCCGGCGTCCGTGAGCGTACTCACCTCCGCCATCAACCGTGTAACCGTCCACGATCTTGTTCTCTGAGTCGATAAAAACCCGCAACTCGTGGGAATGATTGTTAGTGGGTTTGGTCCTGATCTTGATTTTCCGAAGGCTGAAAGGCATCAAACCAAGCCGAGTAAGCCCAATACCCTTTTCGATGGTCCCGGCATCGTCGTAATCCTTCTCCGCGTCCTCCGCGAGCTTCGCTACGGCATCGGGGATGAGGATCTGAGCTTCCGTCATGGTCGGAACACGCCAGAAAGGAGAATATCCCTCCTCGCCGGGGAGCTTTCTGCCTTCCTTAGTGAAAAGGAAGCCGCCGCCAGTAAGCCTCCCAATATCGTCGAAGGTCGATTCCTCCTCGTTGTTGATCTGCGAGGGGAAAACCCGGAAATACCTGACGGCCCTGGAGCCGGTCGGGTCTTTTGCCACCGGGCGATCATCGAGGTTGTCAGCCCCCATGTAGACCACGTAGAGTCCGGCTTTGCCCCCCTCTCCGGCCACGGCTCGGGGGTTCTTGACACCGGAGGACTTCATCAGCCCTTCGACCTCATCTATTGGGTAGTCATCGAGCTTTACCACAATCCGGCTCCGGCCCTGTTTAACATCCTTCAAGGCTTCCAGCATTAGATGACCTTCCCAATAGAGAGGTACATGGTAGGAGTTGAAGCCGCCATTGAGCATGTCCTTGAAGGATGGTAGATCCGTGAATGATCGGTTTTCGCCCACCAGCGAATCTTCCCGGTCGGTCTCCTGAGAGTCCATGCCGGGCATCATTAGGAAGAACTTCTCGATGTCTCCGCCCTCGCGAGCCAACCGATCCGCCTCCCCGTCATCCACTTCCAGGGTCTTCCAGACCTCCTCATTCATGCCGTCTTCCTCCAGGGACTTGAAGACTGCGGCCTTGAAGTGGGTACGAGGATTCGCGGCCTTTTTGGGCCGGGTAGTGCAAAAATGGTCAAGCATGAAGTCGTGTAAGACCTTCGTTCCATCGGCTGTCATATAAGCACAATGGGGATTTGCCAAATTTAGCTTCCCACCAACGGAGATCTGCTTGGTGCATTTTCCCGACTGTATTTCATCGAATAATTCCTTCGCTTGCGGGTAATCCGGCTTGAGTAAGAAGTCCACTTCGAGGCCAATGGTCCCTCCCTCGCCGGGAAGCATCCGACCTTCGAGGCTTTCCCCAAATCCGAAGGAATCCTTATGAGAGGTCATGAGAGGAGCGCCTTCCCGAACGATATCAATCATTCTCTGGATGGCGTAAGAATCGAAGCGCTCTTTGTGATTATCCTTGATGGTATCGGAAGCGAAGCCGGTAACTATCATCCGGCCATCCTCATCAAGGTGAGCTTTATTGACATCCAACCCAAACTCGAACGACTTATCCAGTTCTGCCATGGTCTCCCCCAATAAAAAAGCCGCCAAAAGGGAACAAATTCCCTCTTAGCGGCCCACCTAGTACCGTGAACTACGGCTTTAGTGTACTTAAACGACGATTCCCGTCAAGCCGTAGCCGAGGCCCGGTCAGTACCACTATGTAGATCAGTGCGTAGTTAGTGTGTACCTAAACGACGAATTCCCGTCAAACCACAGCACTAATCAGTCCAGTTTGGTCTTCTCCACGATTATGGTACGGCCTTCTCGATCCGCCCGCGTGGATTTCTCAACTTGACCTCCCTGGATAACCCCATCTTGCACATTGAACCGGACGGCCACTTCACCGTGGAAGCCCGGCTTCGCTTCCGAGACTACTTTCTCGGAGGCTAACCGGAGAAAATGTTGGTTCTTCCGGCCCATGGGGGCTCCCTTATTCCCGTCCGCGTTGCTGCTTCCGGGCCGTCAGGTTGGGAGTGAGGTTACTGGATTTGGAATCCGGAGACGCCATCGCATCGTTGTTCTGAGTCCCGGTGTTGATGATGGCGTTGGTCCGCTTCGCGGTGCCCCCGATGGGGCCAGTCAGTCCCGCCTGATTTTTAGCCATTGCAATAGCCTCCTTTTCGTTTGGAAATCATCATGTACCTAAACGACAAATTCCTCAAGCCACAACTACATATAGTGTCACGCTAAGAAACACTACTATAATAAACACACTTTAACTCATTTGTCAAGTACATCATTCAAATAAAGTTCCACGCAAAGCCTTAAGGACTTCAATGGGTTCTCCCGCCGCAATTAAATTAAAACTTCCAGTGTAACCCGTAGCCTCCCCATATATCTTGCGAATTCGGGCCATTTCCGCCCCTGAGATATGGCCTTTTTTGCCCTCTTCCTGCCCTCCTTCACCCGTAACGTCCACATTTTGCGGAGGAGCAACGTCACCTTCCGAGTACCCCTCTTTAAGCAAGGGAAGAGGAGTAGCCGCCCAATCGGCCTGGAAGAGGTCGAAGCCAAGAAGCCTCCGAATATCGTTTGGAGTCACCCCACCAGCCGCCGCCAGGACCGAATATGCCGCCGCCGACTGGTTGAGATCCTGAGCTTCCGGCCTGATGAACCGGAACCGCGTGTACTTCGCCCCAAGATCCCGCATCACCGTCATATTGAACCGATGCTCGTACCGCCGGGTCTCGGGCTCAAATACTTGCTCCATGGTCACCTGCTTGAGCGTGATCGCCGTGGCCCTATTAACATCGTCAGCAGTCCCCAAAAAGATCTTGCCGATCCCAAAGGCTTCCCGGATGGTCTCATCATTGAGCATCAAGTACCGAGTGAACGAGGCATCCTCCGTGACCCCCACCGTCAGCGGTATCAACTGAATATTGACCTTACTTACCGCCTCCGGGATGGCCTCGTGCATCTCGGCCTGGAGAAGCATCACCCGGCCAAAATTCATCGGCCCTTTCCCCTTCGCCTCGATGAAGTCCTCGATCATTTGGATTGAAGTGGAGTCCAAGTTGCCCCCGGAAACAATAATTGCCAGCCGGGGAGTAGCGTCGTTCTCGAAAAAGGAGACGTTCCGAAGTTGCGCGAGTCGATTCCCGGTAATAGCCGGAGCCGCCGCCACATACCGGGGCACTCCATAGTAAGAGGAACGCGGCGTGTAGATCTTGAACTGGAGGATCTCGTTCGCCCTCTGCTCCGGGGAAAGGGCCTTAGTCGTAAATTCACCCGTCTCATTGTCCATAACCCGCTTATCCCCGAAATTTTTGAAGTAGACCTTCTCCGTAGACTCCTTAGAGGTCTTGCCAGGAGAAAAGACAAAGGCGTCAGTCCCGATGTTCGACCGCATTTGGAGGAAGCCTGTCTTCTTAGTCAAGACCCGGATGGTGTGGCCCGGAGCGTGGTAGAGGCCGTCGATCTCACCTCCTCCGCCTCGGGTCACCTCCATGTAACCCTGCCCCTCCGCCTCCTCATCAGTCTTTATCATTTGCATCATTTCCTCGAAAGAGTAGCCAGCATTCGGGTATTTAAGAAGCGGAAGAAGCCGCTCCCTCTCCGCCTTGATCTCAGCGGCATTTATCTCGATGAACTCCTTCGACTCATGAAGCGGAGCCAACTCAAAGCCCAAACCCACGGTATTCAGGGCCATGACCGTCACACACCGGTCGAGACGAACATTCTGCTCCAGGAGCATCGCCCAAAGGAGGGGATCATAAAGGGGCCGGACCACTTCCCCATCCGCAACGACCTGCTCAAAGAGATCCGGAGTCAATTGCTTTGACTTTCCGGGATCTCCCCGGTTCCCGAACTCCAAAACCTTGACAACAACACCCTCTTCTTCATTAATGACCCGCTCTTTGATGGTCTTCCCTTTCCCGCCTTTACCGCGTCCGCCTCTCCGCGTTTTCTTGTCGGCCATCATATCCTCCTAGTACCTAAAAATGGCTTTAATTGCGCCCTTTTTCCGTAATTTTCCCTCACATTGATTGCAAGTATCTCGCTCAGAGGGTTTTTTTGTCTTAAAAAGTTTCTTACACATCTTACATTTCTTAATCCACTCCCCCTCCAGGGCATTAGCACAGTTCCAACAATAAAAATCTCCCACCTTCACGTCTGCGCCACAATTTCCGCATTTCCGCTCCCCCTCAAGCTCCTTTTTCTTCTCGTCGGCCAGCTTTTTGAGATCTCGTGCCAATTTCTGCGCTTCCAGTTCTTCTTCCCACGTCGGCATCAGAATACCCTCACCTTGATTGGGGCCTTATCCAAGACCTTCATGTAACGGAGGAGGCCCACGACTACCCCGCAAACAGCGTCTGAAACATCTTTCGAGCCGGACACGGGATGGTCGATCTTCCCGGTCTTCGCATCGTGCTCCAATTGGCGAAGCTCCGTGAAAAGCGGAAGATATGGGTAAATTTTGAGCCTTCCCTCGTAAAAAGAGTCCTTGAGCAGTTTATAGGCGTCCTCCTTCTCCACGGAGAACTGGAGAGCCTGATATCCCCGCTCTCGGTAATGTTGAAGGGCCTCGGCGCTTTGGTATGAATCCATGGAAATACCTTTTATGTTAAATCCCATGTCCGTCAACCCATAAACTAATTGCCGAACACTCCCGAAACGAATCTCACCACCAGGAGGGGGAACCACTCGAAGCATAAAATCAATGCAAATGAGCGGAGCATCCTCCCGCGTCCACTTTTCCGTGTCATCATCGCGCCTGGAAACCTCGATGAGGCCCGCTATATGGCCCATGGCAATTCCGGTGGCGTCCCCGGAGAGGGAGGGGTCCACATGAACCCATCGGAGGGCCTCCGGGGAGACCAATGGAATGCCCTTTTTGGTCCTCGGGTCCGGTTTTACGAGCCTCTCACGGATAAAATCAGCCCCGTCGATCAAATTTGTGCTCTCCGCCGTGAACGGATGCTTCCTTTCATCAATCGCCAGAAGCACTTTCTGGAAATCCTTAAAGTAAGGGTTGATGGTCGCCGTCGCAATGCCCGCCAGATCCCGAACGGCTTGCTCAGTGTCCTTCTGAAAGTCGGTTTTGAATTCCTCCGGAACCCTGATGACCTTCCCCGAACACTTCTCGGCCTGTTCCTCCGTCAACACCCGAGAGGCATGAGCAATATCCCCTATCTCAACCGGAAAAGTGACTCCCGAATAAAACCGCTTCGGCTTCGGCTCCCATGTGGCGTAGTCCCGGATGAAAACGAGGGGTTCATCCGTGTCCTGGACCTCCTTGATCCGGCGCTCCATGAAAGTGTCTGGGTAATTTTTCGAGGAAACGACGACCAGCTTGCCCGGCAACTGACCGGATTCAAGGAACCGGGACTTCATCCGGCGCATCATCCCGGTATAGACATTATCCGCGAGGTCAAATTTCCGTCCGCCCCGGCCCACGGCCTTCGATTTCTCAACTACGGACATGAAATTTGATTCGTCCATAATTCCGCCCCACAAATTTAGCCCTAAAATCGACCGATCCGTAGAAGCCACTGGAGCCATCCAAAGCTCCTTTGGGAATCGAAGTTCCGTCACCACCTTCGGATCAGGTTTACAGTGCTCCCGGAAGAAAGGCGACCTCCTCAACTTCTGGTAAAGGCCCTTAAAGATGACGTTCCGCGCCTGAGCCTCGCTTACAGAGATATTTACGAAGGAAATCATCGAGCCCGGCATCAGCCCGAAGGCCAGCGCCGGGTCTTTATGACACCAGCATTCGGCAATCATCCGGGCCATAATGAACTCGGCCATCGTGGACTTGCCCCAACCGATTCCTCCGGTCAAATGAATCTCCACGTAGGGGCCTTCCTTCCCCTCGAAGATCTCGATCAGATCATCCCGGAGCATCGGGTAGAGCAACTTCCCGGTTTCGCCCATGTAGTAGTCATCGAGGAGGAAGGTCTCTATGTCCGGGAGCACGTAATCGTACTCCAGGCCCATGATAGCCTTCAACGTGTCGCTTTTACCCTCCTTGTCGTACTCATGAACGATGGTCGCGACTACGGCCTTCTCTTCGGGAGTCAGATCCTCCCATATTTGAGCTTCTACGGGCAAATTATCTCCTTCGCGCCTGATTAAGCGTCCTCATAGATGATCTAAGGTTATTTCTAATGCCACGATACCCATCCAGGGTATGCCCCTTGTCAAACGCGACCGTTCCTCGATTCCGGCCAATTGTACTCCAAGTGGCCGACTCTGAAACCGCCCTGCTCAACTGCCTTCCCGTCGGAGAGGTTCTGAAATTGACGTTATTCTGAATGCCGACTCCGCCTCCGATCACATTGTCCATGCTTCGGTCAAAAGCATTAATGGCAGGAGTCGTACTCTGATGCCATCCCTCCGGAATACGGGGATTGGGGGATTTGCCCAAGGCTTCAATCACCCTTCCTACATCCCGATCCGCTTGCCGAAGGGCCGGCATCTGCTCATCTGTCACCGTAGCCTCGCCAGTACCGCCGTCAGCCGCCGCTACGGAAGGAGATTCTCCCAAGGCTACTGCCCCCGCTCCGCCCGCTACCGCGCCTCCACCGCCCGCTCCGCCTCTTACTTTAGCCATTTTCAGCCCCTCCTCTTACTCCACCGCACTTGAATGCGGTGAGTTTGACCTATCCGTATATACTCTCGCACCTATTTCGGACCCCTAAGAAGGCCCTCCGCACATTGCCGGGATCAACGATCTTCGAGCTTATCCTGGCAATCATTGACGGATCTTTCACCGCGTACTGACCATTGTTACCCTCCGCATCCGTGACCTCCATGATAGCCCCTGGAGAGATCGCAAATGCCGTCGCAATGGCCTCATCGTTTATCGCTTTCAGGCCCAACATCTTTCGAGCGTCATTCGGAGAAATAACCCCCATATTGAGGAGATTTCGGGCCTTTTCCGCCGTCTCCTGACCCGAAAGCATCCTTTTCGGCCTCGGAGAGTGCTTCTCAGCCAATTCCATCATCCTTTTCACTCCCTCCGGGCTCAAAAGTCCTCTTATATAAACATCTCGGATCAACCGCATCTTGTAATCAAGGCTATGACCGCGTTTCATGTCCTTTTCGAGCCTATCTAACTCCTGGAGACTCTTCAACATGGGTATCACTGCTTTCTCCGCCATGGTTCCAGTCTCCTTCAAAGCCTCCGCAAACTCCGACAAGGCTGGCCCCAAGGACTCTTCCACCTTTTCCATGGCTCCTTTGAACTCCGAAGCGGCTCTCTTGATCGCAGAGCGCCCCAAAGCGCTACTTATAGACTTCTCAACAAGTTCCGACATAATTTTTCCCCTCCCGCCACACCGTACACAATTTTCTCATCTGTCTTAGATACTTACACGGCACCCCCCGACTACCGCCTCCTCGTTCGCCGGTAGACCTGGACTATCTGATGCTCCCCGCGCTTCTCCGGAGGCCGGAATTCCTCTACCGTTTCCATGATGATATGGGCGGGGAGACCCCTGGATGCCCTCAAGGAAGTCATTCCACTCCCATGAGGACACCCGGAGCAGTCTCCGCAAATCATACACCCATCGCAAGGGTCCATGTGGCCCATCAGCGCCCTTTCTTACATGGACACCGGCTATTGCAGTTGTTACACGGATTGCAAGCCTCCGTACACGGATCGCATAGATCCTCGATGTACTTGGCCCGTTCCTCCGGCGAGAGACAACAAAGGCAATCGGCCACCTCCATTACTCCGTCCTTCTCAACCTCGACTTCGACCACCTTCTCGATCACCACCGGGGCCGGGGCCGGGTCGGTTGCCTCTTCACTCTTCGGGCACCCCGAAAGCAGAAGCCCGACTGCCACGATCACCGCCAACCAAATCAAATTCTTCATCTCGTTCCTCCTCGTTTTTATTCTAGCACCCTCCGACCAGCACTACCAGAAGGAGTACCAGCGGAAGGAGTACCAGCGCTATTTCAGAAAGGCGGGTCATAATGCTCCTTCGTAAAGCTCTTGACAATTCCGGTCAGAGATCCCACATGAACCGGCTTATCGAGTTCATCCATCCGAAAATGAACCGGAGTATCCAGGAGACTCTCGTTGGGCTCAATAACACCTTCCCCTATAAGAATGACCGCCTCTCCCTGCCTTCCGGCTACCGTGACTTCCAAATCATTATGTCGAAAGGCCATGGCCGCGCTCATGCCGCCAGCTACAAGCTCCGCCCGCACCACAACCCCGGTGAAATCCACGTCATCCTTGTGGTAGGTCGCATCAGGGGGAATGATTTTAGGCCACGTAATTCGAGCCGCGCCCTGCCTCACCCGGAGGGTAAGGAAAGCCCGCGCTACTTGTTCCACTCCATTCACTGCGAAAATTCCGTTGCAAGCTCCGGGTCCGACTTCGGGATCGGGATTGACCTCTCCCGCGTCCGTCTCGGGTTCTCGAAGACCAGAGGAGCCCCGCACGAGGCGCACCTGAGCTTCTTGTCCTCCGCATAAAGAGCGCTCCCACAATAAGCGCAATAGATGATCGGTTCCTCCGGCATAACTGCCCCCCGTCGAGAGCGGATGACCCCGCTCTCCGTCACCTCGATCCCGGACGGGTCGATCTTCGCCTTTCCGTTTCCTCGAATTGCCGTGTCATCCTCCGGCCAATCTTCCGGCCCACCCGAAGTCGGGCAAATTATCACTCCCATTTTCGCTCCCTCCCATTCGTCTACCATATCTACATGACCCTGATGACGCCACACCATGAACGCCGTAAGAATCAGCACAATCACTGGAAAAGCGACTGCCCCAATCACCCCGCTCATACCCGTTCCCTCCTCAACCTGATCCGGGAACAAGCCCCTCGAAGGCCCGGCTCAAACGGACGGGGAAGTCCGACCGGGGAGGTCGAAGCCGCGACCGCCGCCGCCACTTCTTTCGAGATGGAAACCGCCATCTTCCGCATGACTTCATCATCAACGGAAAGAATCGTACCGTTCCACACGATCTCCTGAACGGGCGCTCCAGGGCGCTTTCCCCACGGAAAAGAAGTCGGCGCATCGCCTATTGACATCGTTCCCTCCGTTCCTGGACCCCGACCACGACCCGGCTGACCTCGGGAAGGTTTCGCTCATACGCCTCAAAGAGTCTCCCCTGCTCTTCCTCCCATTCCTCCTGCGTCAATATTTCTCCCCCCTCCAAAAAAATCGACTTACCCGACTTCCGGGGATCGTGCCCGAAGAAATCCCGCTCCCGGCGAGGAAAATGGCTCATATCGCCCTCCAGTCACGCCTTTTCCGGCTCATTTCCCCTCCTCTGGACTACCCTTCGGATCGCTTCCTGCTTCATTAGCCGGATCTCCTCCTTCTTCTCCTCCAAGGTCAGTTTCCTCCAAGGTTTCCCGTCCTTCCACGGATACTTCTGCTCCTTCCCCATCGGATTCCCCCTTTTCTCGAACGTTTTCAATAACTTGGCCGTCCTCCCCGTCGGGTCCATTTTTCGACATTTCCCCGTTATTTGTCCCGTCCACTAGAGATGCTCCCGCGCCGAGCGCCCGCAGAATACGTTTTCGGGACTTTTTTTCAGAAATGGTCCGTACTATCAATGACTTAGGCATTCCCTCCTCTACCCCTTCCCCTATGGATATACCTAAAGCTATGTTGATTCCTCCTGGGCCTGAGCCGTACTTACTGAGAGGCACACCCCCTGATCCTAATCCGAGATCGGCATTAACTATATGTATAGCTTTTAGTATCTGCGCCGCCGTATTAACCTCAAGGCCCGTCCCCGGTAATAGTTTATTTATCTCGGCCTCATTATCCATCTCCGCCAAGACCCGGCCTATTTGTAGCTTGTAGAGGTCGATCAACTCCTCCCGTACATCGAGCAGAGAAGGAAGGATCGGCTCTTCGCCCTCTATCCCCGGCCCTGGAACCATCACTCCAACTCCTTTATAGACCTTCTCATCCTTGGCTTTTTGAAGAGGACTGATCGGCCCCATCGTGACAAGATGGGCACCCCCCCTTGCTACCCCCGGCATTTGACCCCCGGCTACTTCTCCAGCGGCCCATGCTCCCGGCTCGGCCCCCTCCTTCTCAGGCTGAGGCGCTCCCCCCTCCGGCTTCTTATAGCGTTCATGCGGGGCCAGCCCCCCTACCCGTAGGCCATCCCGATATCGTTGAAGTTGCTTAGTCAAGCTCTCTTGAGTAACGTCCATCATCTCCTTCCACTCCGACTGAACCCTTCTTGCCACCTCGGCACATGCTACCCCAGCCACGATCAGGCTATGGATTTCCATGTAGTGCTTCGACTTCCTTAGCCTACGGAAGCTCGTGACCATCCTGGCCGTTGTCCTGGCCCTACTCTCTCCCACACC
>Ga0114919_10004034_pt1 | contig 11810 bp, 9 predicted proteins | sample BlataG_FD_88682 | JGI IMG/M metagenome (GOLD analysis project Ga0114919, IMG submission 88682) | Deep subsurface microbial communities from Black Sea to uncover new lineages of life (NeLLi) - Black_00105 metaG | ecosystem: Environmental > Aquatic > Marine > Oceanic > Sediment | place: Atlantic...
GCGCCTGTAGCTCAATTGGATAGAGCGTCGGTCTACGGAACCGAAGGTTGGGGGTTCGAGCCCCTCCAGGCGTGTTAGAAATACAATTCTTAGCCCCACCAATGTGGTTGGTCCTTCCGTTATTCTCCACAGCAGAACATTATTTCTTGATTTTCGCTACGCAAGGTATATAATTCCAGTTGAGCTTGGTGGGTTTGGCAGGACTTTGCCATTCAATGTTGACTGTCTAAGCAGGGCTATGACCGCTCAAAAAATAATCAAGATTGTTCGGAAAATTGCTCTGGGAGCAATACCGGTCATCCTCGCCAGCTGTCCTGCGAGTAGAGAACAGCAGGCGGACTCATATCCATCATACAAGCTCAAGGTCGGACAGGTGCTTACCTACGAAGGCAACTCGAAGTCCGAGCAAGCCGGCCGCTCCTTCGCAACCAGCAGCAAGTCTCAAATCTGGGTAGTAAAACAAAACGCGGATGGTAGCTGGCGTCTTATCGCCAGAAATGACTTCAGCTTCAAAAGCAACGGCCGTTCGCACGAGCAGGTCAACCTTGCCGCCTTCAATATGCATCCCGACGGAAGAATCGACTCGGAGCCAAAGTCTGTCGAACGGAATGCCGCCCGAAGCTGCTTTATTACCTTGCCGTCTGATGCTAATCTGTTAAGGACAACCTGGGAAGCATTTGATAAAGAACAGGATGAGAAGCACGTCTATTCTTTCAGTCCGCGAAGCGAACCGCACAAAGGCCGGTGGGTCTTCCAGGAAGTCACAACCAGTCGGATGAATGAAATCTACGGCCTTAGCAGTACCTCGGTTGTGCACTTCGATGCCAACAAAGGCTTGGTTGAGAAGATTGAGCTGACCTCCTCACAAACTTATGGCGCCAGGGGCAAAGGCGGAGGAACCATCAAACTCGAAAGCGTTAAGACGGTGAATCAGGATTTCGTGAATCAGTTGTCCGCGGATGTGCAAACATATTTCAGGGCTTTAAAAGACTACAGAGAGCTCTTATCGAGGTTAGCTGAACATCCGGATGCGGTGGACGCGGAGCTAACCAAAGCAAAAAACGTTCTGCTTTCAGCTAAGGATAAGGTTACCAATCCAATAGTCACGGAGGCGCTGGACGGGAAGCTGACACAACACGACGAGAGAATTAGTTATTATAAGAAAGGTGCCGAGCAGCAAAGTGTGGTGCTTAATCTACCCTCGCCGGATTGGGAAACGGTGGATTTCAAAGGCCAGACTTACTCCATAAAGACTTTGCAGGGGAAGGTCGTGGTCCTGGACTTTTGGTACCGGGGCTGCGGCTGGTGCATTCGGGCCATGCCTCAAATCAAGCGGGTGGCGGACCACTTCGCGAACCAGCCGGTTGTGGTGCTGGGTATGAACATCGACAAGGACCCTGCGGATGCAGAGTTTGTGATCGAAAAGATGGGTTTGAATTACCCGAATCTTAAGGCTGATGATATCCCTCGGAAATATGGCGTGCGGGGTTATCCGACGCTGATAGTCATTGACCAGAACGGCATCGTACGGAGCTTCCATGTGGGGTACTCACCAGACTTGCGTGATGATGTTATTAGGACCGTGGAGGAGCTGCTGAAGAAGAACGAATAGCGGCTACCAAATAAAGGCAAAGCTTTTGGCCCGTCTCCGATAGCCCTCGCCTTGAGTTCGGCGATTCTACGGAATTTCCGCTGTAATTATGGTCAGGCTGCAGAAAATGCTTGACCTCACTAACGGAAGTAGCTATAATAGAATATGAGGAGGAAATACACTTTTTCCTCCAGCCCAAAGTAGTGGCCCCTGCGGCTTTCGCTTACCGCGAACGCAGGGGTATTTTTTTGTATCCTGGCACCCTTGACCTCATTGACAAAACCGTTACAATAATTCACCAGAGCGTTTGCATTTCCTGGCACCTGCTTCATTCAACCGCCAGTTTGGAGCAGTCAACCTCACAAGCCAGGGGCTTTTTGGTATTTGCAGAAAACTACAGATTAGCTTTGAGGATATGCAAAACGGAGTTACAGGGCTTTATGAGGACTAATTAGAAAGGAAGGGCCATGGACTGGGAAAAAGGAGTGAAAAGATTTGCTTTGGTTTTAGCTGTGTTGGTGGGTCTGCTGCATTGTGTTTTGTTTATTGCTTATGGTGGAGGCTGGTTATACAGGTTTTTTCACTTGATAAGATTGAAGCCGGGAAGCACATCGAACGACCTGCTCGCACTATTGATTGTTTTCCTGATTGGGTTCCTGCCCATCTGGGGCATACCTTCGGCCATCTGCTGGGCAATAAAGGGCTTTAGGGATGATGGTAATGCACCGCTTGCGAGTAATCAGAGTGAACAAAATCCAGCAGCATCAGGGACAGATATTGAGCGCCTTAAATGGCTTCACAAGGGATTCAGTAAGAAGCGGTAGACGGGGCTTTGAGGATGTGCAAAGCGCGGTCGCGGGGTGATGAGCAAAGGTTGAGCGTTTTGGAGGAGAAATAATAAAATTTCGTCTTTGTGGGCGGCAGAAATAGCTACTTGAAAAGGTCTGAGAGCTGGTCGGTAGTCAGAGCAAATTGCCGCGCTACTTTTAACAACAGTCCCATTAGAACTCATGCTTCATACTTAGTATGCAATATGTTACATCGTCACGTTTGCAAACCGAGTCATCCATTGATATCTGATGGTAAATTCCCGGAACGAAAGAGAGGCTGTCGGACATCTTAAATCCTGTTGAGAGGCCAAAGGTGGCGTATGACCAATCGTGGGCTGCACCGCCAAGGCCGTCTGTGTAGGCAACCTCTGAAGAGAGACGAAGCGCTTGCGGTAGTTCGGGAACGTCAAGGTCATAAGACAGGCCAAAACGATGGACCCAGCCGGTGATGTTGTGATACTTGTAGTTGCTACCGGCTGGATACTCGTAGTGAGCAATGTAGCTGGGGGTAAATCTTTTCGGCATAATGTTTGGCCAGGCGAAGGCAAATATCCATTCATACGTAGTATTAGCTTTGTTCCGGGCCAAGCCGGGGTAGTATTCATATCCACAACTAATATTGTAGTTTGTGGCGTAAGGTTCATTTTTAAAAAGCTGGCTTTTATAATAAGGTCTGAAATCAAACCTTTGTTTATCAACGTATCCACCTCCGGTAGCGTTGCGGTGAGTAACTTTGACACCAAAGCCGGTGCCGTACAAGTCGAGGTCGATAGTCTCAAAAAGTGCGCCTTGTTGGCCGTAGGCCTCAGCGCCTTTACTTAGCCATTTACTCAAATAAGTTACATCGAGAGTAACACCCAACTCATCCTCTTCGGCCTGGGCGATGGCTGCCGAAGACAGCCACATAACTGCTATAAGTAAAATACCTTTTTTCATAATTTCCTTCGAAAAAATTGTCCGACCTTTTCAACATTCCCTGCAAACTTTCATCCGTCATAAAACGCTCAGCAGATGTGTAAAACGCATCAGGATAAAGATAATAAGTAAATAAGTAAAACAGAATAAGTTTTTTTTGACATTTTGAAAAAACCCAGATATCATGCAGAGTTTTCTTTATTATACCAAAAACAATTATGAAAATTTTCACTTTCAATTACACATAAAGGAGCCTGTTATGGGAAAAGAACGGATAGCTATTGATTCACTTATGACCGAAAGGCGGACGTTTCCGCCGCCAGCGTCAATTAGGGCCAATGCTTATATAACCAGCCAACAGCAGCATCAACGGATGTGGGAGAAATCGCTTAACGACCCCGATGGCTTCTGGCTGGAGCAGGCCAAGAGCCTGACCTGGTTCAAGGAACCGACCAAAAGTCTCGAATACACGTGGGACACGAAGGCCCGCAAAATCGAGCACACGTGGTTTGCGGATGGCGAACTAAACGTTGCATATAATTGTCTGGACCGTCATCTTGGGACGCCGACGGCCAAAAAAACAGCGCTGATCTGGCAGGGGGAAGCGGAAGAAGCCGTCAAAAAGTTCACTTATGAAGAGCTTTATAAGGAAGTTTGCAAATTTGCAAACGTTTTGAAATCAAAGGGCATAAAAAAAGGCGACCGTGTGGCAATTTATCTGCCGATGGTTCCTGAGCTGCCAATAGTTATGCTTGCCTGTGCCCGCATCGGCGCGATTCATTCGGTCATCTTTGGAGGATTTAGTTCAGACGCCATCCAAGGCCGGATTAACGACTCCGACTGCAAAATGCTTATAACTTCGAATGTTTCGCTGCGTGCAGGAAAACATATCCCACTTAAGAACATTGCAGATACGGCGCTGAAAAACACACCTACGGTTGAAAATGTAATAGTCGTCAAAGTCAATGACGACCCCTGCGATATGAAGACCGGCAGAGACACGTGGTATCACGATGAAATAGCGAAGGCAGCCGAGGAATGCGAAGCTGAGCGAATGAGCGCCGATGACCCATTGTTCATCCTCTACACATCCGGTTCGACAGGCAAACCCAAGGGCGTTGTTCACACCACTGGCGGATACTTGGTGCATACCGCTCTTACTCACAAAATTGTTTTCAACATTCACGATGATGACATTTACTGGTGCACTGCCGATATTGGCTGGGTAACCGGTCACAGCTACATAGTATACGGCCCGCTTGCAAATGGCGCGACGTCACTGATGTTCGAAGGGGTTCCCACGTATCCGGATGCGGGACGATTCTGGCAGATTTGTGACAAATTCGGCGTTACTGTTTTTTACACTGCTCCTACTGCTATCCGTGCTCTGATGCGTCTGGGCGACGAATGGCCAGCGAAGTACAAATTGGACACACTTAGAATCCTCGGCAGCGTTGGTGAGCCGATAAATCCCGAGGCGTGGATGTGGTATTACGAAAAGATTGGCCGGAATCGATGCCCCGTAGTTGACACCTGGTGGCAGACTGAGACCGGCGGGATTCTAATCACGCCGCTACCCGGCGCTCATACGCTAAAACCCGGCAGCGCAAGCCGGCCCTTTTTCGGCATTGACCCGGTAGTTCTGCGAGAAGACGGGAGCGAATGCAGCGTAAACGAAGGCGGCAAGCTGTGTATACGCAGACCGTGGCCTGGGATGATGCGCACAATGTGGGGAGACCACGAGAGGTTTATTGACACATACTTCACGATGTTTGATGATGTTTATTTTACTGCCGATGGCTGCCGGGTTGACGAGGATGGCGACTACTGGCTGATGGGCAGGATAGATGATGTTGTTAATGTTTCCGGTCACCGCATCGGGACCGCTGAGGTGGAAAGCGCCCTTGTGAGCCACGAAAAGGTTGCGGAGGCGGCGGTTGTGCCGACACCTCATGAAATTAAGGGGCAGGCCCTGTACGCATACGTTACCCTTATAGGCGGGGTTGAGGAGAGTGAAGAGCTAAAAAAGGAACTCGTTTTGCATGTTCGAAAGGAAATCGGCCCTATTGCTGCGCCTGAGGCAATTCAGTTTGCGCCAGCACTGCCAAAGACCCGGTCCGGCAAGATTATGCGGCGGATTCTGCGAAAGATAGCTGAGAGAAGAACAGATGACCTGGGTGATATCTCTACACTTGCAGACCCAGACGTGGTTGAAGCCCTGGTTAAAGGTCGAGGTTAAAATAGGATGTGAATTGGACAGATAGTCGAGCCGCTTACACTTCTGTGCACCAACCGATTTGAAAGGAAAAGAATGATTATGGAAAATCAGACATATGAAGGTGTGATGGAGATAAAAGACACTACGGCCAATCCTGCGCCTCTTGGCTTAATGGGATTTGGTATGACAACGGTACTGCTTAACCTCCATAATGCCGGTGTTTATGAATTAGGAACGATGATTTTAGCTATGGGTATATTCTACGGAGGTATGGCCCAGGTTATCGCAGGCATAATGGAATGGAAAAAGAAAAACACATTTGGAACGACAGCATTTTGTTCCTACGGTCTTTTCTGGCTTTCTTTAGTCGGCTTAGTAATTATGCCGAGGATGGGGCTGGGCAAGGCACCAGAAACCTCTGCAATGGTAGCATACCTGTTTATGTGGGGAGTGTTTACTCTCGTTATGTTCGTTGCTACGCTGAGACTCAATAAAGCACTGCAGTTTATATTTGGGTCACTGGCCGTGCTGTTTTTCTTGTTGGCCCTTGGAGACGCTACAGGCAACCCGGCGATAAAGCAGATTGCAGGTTACGAAGGGATTATCTGCGGGCTTTCAGCGATATATACGGCTCTGGCTCAAGTATTGAATGAAGTCTATGGTAAAACCTTGGCTCCTCTGGGGTCGGTGAAGTAGGTTTGCGACAAATCCACAGGCAACAATAATGGCCCAAATGAAAAATGGGCCATTTTTTTTATGCGTAGGCTAAGCGAAATCACAAGCGGTGAATGGGAAAAACCTTCGTTTTAACCGTCTCTATTGTGGCCTCTATTGGGGGCAGAACCGCATTTTGCTGCTGAGTGCTTACGGCAAGCTCCCTGTCTCGTAAGCCCCCCTGCCAATCGGTAGTTTCGAGCATAACACCACCTGCACCGAGACTTACCTCCCCCTTGCTGTCGGCCCCACACAGTACGGTCCAGGCAAGCGCCCAAGCCCTTGCAGTATTTTCGACGTTGTATCCTCCGCCGCCAGTCATCAGTATAGGCCTGTCAAGTGCTAACAAGAAATCAATAATATCGGCATAAACATTGTTAGTCAGATATAGATTGGCAAGAGGGTCACCCGCGAGGGCATCAGCACCCAACTCAAAAACAAATACGTCCGGATTAAAAGCTGTAATTAGCGGCGGGGCTATGGCTTCGAAGGCTTTCATATAGGCCTGGTCGTAGGTGCCAATCGGAAGTGGAACATTTATACAGTAGCCCTTTCCTTGGCCTGTTCCGGTTTCGTCTTCGAATCCTGTTCCGGGAAACAAGGTTCCTGGGTTCTGATGAAACGATATGGTCATAACATCGTCACGGTCGTAAAATCCGTACGCAACGCCGTCGCCGTGATGAACATCGACATCAAGATATAAAACTTTTTTCCCTGCCTCCGCCAGCGTCAAACATCCAAGTGCCACGTCATTGATGTAGCAGAAGCCGGAAGCACGCTCCGGACCTGCGTGATGAAATCCACCTGATGGGTTAAATGCAACGTCGGCAGAGCCGGAAAGAATCAACTTCGCAGCGGTAATTGTAGCACCGACAGCCAAAACCGCATACTCATATAATCCCTCAAAGACGGGACAGTCCGAAGTGCCGATTCCCATCCCGAGCGCTTCAGAGTCCCAATGCCCCTGGCTGGCGGCTTTTAGGGCGCGCAGGTAGCGAGCTGAGTGGAACTTCTTTAGAACGTTTCTTTCAGCCGGCTCAGGAGCCACTTCGCTTCTACCGCTACCTGAGAGCAGCCCCATAGAATTTAGAATCTCTCGGGTCTTTTTGGCCCGGATTGTATTAAAGGGATGCTCCGGCGGATAAGAATACTCTTCCAGCTGCGACGAATAAATAAAAACCGCTTTTTTCGTTTCCAAATCTATTCCCCACAACAATTATATGCAGTTGCACTTTAGTGTTTCTTCCGAGGCCCGTCTGCGTACCCATCTCTTCCAACTGATACCCATTACTTTTCCTTTTCGGTCAAATCGTAGGTGATGCTGTAAACATCGCCGTCGAATTCGGTATTTACCTTGTAGCCGGAGTTGTGAAAAATAGCCAGCATAGGTTTGTTGGTCGGCATTACCTTTGCATAGAATCGTTGGACGCCGCGTTGTTTGGCAATTTGAGTAAGATAATCCAAAAGAAACGTACCCATTCCCTTTTGCTGCCATTCGTCCTGCACAATAAAGGCAACTTCTGCAGACTGCGTTTTGGGGTCAAGGAAATACTGGGCAATCGCCACAATTTCCTCACCCGAGACTGCTGGAACAACACCTACAATGGCAAGGTTCTGCTGGTAGTCAACATTAGTCAACTGTTGGACGTCTTTATGCGGGAACGTCATCGTGTGAGTCATATATCGCGTTCGGACGGACTGCTCACTCAATGAATAAAGCATTTCCGAAAGCGCCGGCTCATCGGTAGGTTTGACGGGTCTGAAGAAAATCTGGGTGCCATCATATAACGTGTCATAACGTTCAAGCTCTTCGGGGTAAGTTACGTGCTCCCACGCCAGCTCTATTTGGTCTTCGTAGATATACTTTTGAGCCTTCGCAGCCTGAATTAGTTTATTTCGGAATTTCGGGTGCGCTATATTGATTAGGTCCAAGGCCCTTTCTCTGATGCTTTTGCCGTGCAGATACGCAATCCCGTATTCGGTGACCACATAATGGACATCTCCTCGCGTGGTAACAACGCCCGCTCCTTCGGTCAGGTGTGGTACAATCCTGCTGACCTCGCCGTTTTTTGCGGTAGAAGGCATTGCGATAATAGCTTTACCCCCCCTGCTTCGCGCAGCGCCGCGAATAAAATCAACCTGACCTCCTATTCCACTATAGAACTGATAGCCCAACGAGTCTGCGCAGACCTGGCCGGTCAAATCAATTTCCAATCCAACATTGATTCCAATCATTTTCTCGTGCTGGCTTATGATATATGGGTCATTAACATACTCAGTCGGATGAAACTCAAAGAATGGATTACTGTCAATATAATCGTAGAGCTTCTTCGAACCCATACAAAAACTTGCCACGACTTTGCCACGGTTAAGAGACTTTTTTGCACAGGTAACCACGCCACACTCTATTAGGTCGATAATCCAGTCGCTAAACATCTCAGTATGGATGCCGAGGTGCTTTTTGTGTGCGAGGCATTCTGCCAGTGCCTGAGGAATGCGACCTATACCACACTCAATAGTGCTGCCGTCTTCTACGAGCCTTGCAATATTTTGCCCGATACGGCGTAAGGTTTCATTGGATTCAGGCACTGGAATCTCAATGATTTCCTCATCGTACGGCACCATAGTGTCGATGGCACTGACATGAACAAAGCTATCACCGAACGTTCGGGGCATATAGTTATTGACCTGTGCTATAACATATTTCGCATTGGCGGCAGCAGATTTGACAATATCTACCGAGACCCCCAAGCTGCACAGGCCATTCACATCGGGCGGGGTTACGCTTATCAGGGCGACATCAATGGGAATTCTTCCAGTCTCAAATTCGTGTGGTATCTCGGACAAAAATATCGGCGTGTAGTCTCCGATGCCTTTTTGAAGAGCGTCACGAACATTGTCGGCAATGAAAAAGGTATTCATCTTGAACTTTTCACGGAGCTTTTCGTCGGCATAGGGGGCGGCGCCCATCGTCAAAAGGTGTACAATATGAGCATCGCTGATGTGGCTGGAATGCTCGACCAGGGCGTTAACAAGATGCTGAGGCTGGCCACAGCCTGTTCCTATAAATATGCTGCTGCCGGGTCTAATCAGCTTCATCACCGCGGCAGCAGTTCCTATTTTATCCTTGTATTTTTCTTTCCAGTCAAAGTCTTGCATCTCAGTCTCTCCATCAAACGTGTTCCACACTTATTCTGGCATCAACAGCAACCGGTGTTGTGCCCTCAGGTCCCACGACATAAGGGTTGATATCTATCTCCTGGATCTGGGGAAATTCTGTAACCAATTGGGAAAGTCTTTGCAATCCCTCGGCTATGGCATCTATGTCCACTCCTTCCTTACCACGTACGCCTTCCAGCATCTTATATGTTTTTGTATTAATGAGCATTTGCTTTGCTTCTTCAGCCGTCAGCGGCGCCAGGTAGAAGGACACATCCTTAAGCACCTCCACCATCGTTCCTCCCATTCCAAACATCATCAACGGACCAAAATGAGGGTCACGCTTCATCCCAAGTATGACCTCTTTTCCGCCACTGCACATTTCCTGCACAAGGACGCCGAGGATGTTAGCGTCGGGCAGCTTCTTTGGTATTCGGTACATCATCAGGTCGAAAGCATCTCTTACTTCTTTGGCACTGTTGAGACCGAGGTGAACTCCCTCGACATCTGATTTGTGCAGGATATCCGTCGACCAAATCTTCAGTACGACCGGGAATCCAAGCTGTTTGGCTATATTTGCCGCCTGTTCAGCCGTAGTTGCAATGGATCCTTTCGGTGTCAGGAAGCCATATGCTTCAAGTATTTCCTTCGATTCACTCTCGGCGATTTCCCGAACTCCCTGCCGCAGATGTCTTTCAACTATTGCCTCGGCCTTTCTACGATTGACAGGAAAGAGTTTTACAACCCGTTTGGGCCGAGAACACCATCTGACGTAATCAGCCATCACTTTGATAGTGGCGATGGCACTCTCTGGGCTATCTATCTGTGGAATTTTCCCTTTGCGCAAGATTTTTACTGCTTCCGCAACTTTAGCGGCGCCCAAGAAACAGGCCAGAATTGGTTTCGTTGTTTTTTGGCGTGCTACCTTCACAATTGCTTCTGCAGTTTCGGCGGACTGTGTCATTGCCTGTGGGGTCAGCAGCACCAAGACTATATCGACGTTGGGGTCATCAAGAACAACTGTAAGTGCAAATTCATACCTGTCGGCCAGGGCATCCCCCAGAACATCGATAGGATTATAAAAATTAGCAGCCGGTGGCAGCGTACTGGCCAATCTATTTATTGTTTTTTCTGTCAGTTTTGCAAAGGTAAGCCCCTGTCGTTCTATGCTGTCAGCGGCCATAATTCCCGGTCCGCCAGCGTTGGTGATAACAGCGACGCTCGTTCCTTTAGGAGGCGGCTGATAAGCAAATGCCTGAGCATAATCAAACTGAGATTTAATGGAATCACATCGGATGATGCCAGCTCGTTCAAAGACACACTCGTATGCGGTGTCAGTACCGGCGAGGCTTCCCGTATGTGAGGAGGTTGCCCTTGCACCTGCTAAGGTTCCCCCTGATTTTATCAGCAATATAGGTTTATCCTGGGAAATCCGTTCCGCTTCTCTTACAAATGCGTTGCCTTCGCTAATGCTTTCGAGATAACCGGCAATAACCTTGGTGTCCGGGTCTGAACCAAGGGCTTTTATAATATCTAATTCATCCACATCTGCTTTATTGCCTATGCTGATGAGCTTACTGAAGCCGATGTTGTTGGTATTCGCCATATCAAGAATGGCAGTCAGCAGAGCTCCTGATTGGGAAAGGTATCCTATTGCTCCCGCTGCTGGTAGGTCACCGCCAAAGCTGGCATTTAGCTTGTTTGTGGGGACTATCACGCCAAGACAATTTGGGCCTATCACCCGGATGCTGGCTTGTTTTGTAATTTGAATAACCTGCTGCTCAAGCTCTTTTCCCTCTTTACCCACTTCCTTGAAGCCAGCGGTAATAACGATGACCGATTTTGCCCCAACCTTTGCGCATTGCTGCATAACGAGTGGGACGACCTTTGCCGGAACAACAACGACCACAAGGTCGGGGATTTGCGCGATGGATTCGAGGTCGGGATAGCACTCCAGTCCTTCTATTGTTTCAACTTTGGGATTTACGGGGAATATTTTTCCCTTATAGCCGGCTTTGATCATATTTGTTAGGATTTCGTACCCGACTTTGTTTTTCTGGCGGGAAGCACCCACGATTGCCACAGATTTCGGGTTGAAAAAGTTCTCAAGACCCATGCTAACCGATAGTCCCTTCTAAACTGATGGTACGTCCAAACTTATTCGGGCGTCAACAGCAATTGGTGTTGTGCCTTCAGGGCCAACCACATATGGGTTAATATCAACCTCCTGAATTTGAGGAAACTCCGTACCTAATTGTGAGAGTCTTTGCAAGCCCTCGGCTATGGCGTCAAGGTCGACTCCGGTTTCGCCTCGCACACCTTCCAACATCTTATACGTCTTGGTGTTTACAAGCATTTGCCGGGCTTCTTCAGGCGTCAGCGA
>Ga0114919_10004036_pt1 | contig 11807 bp, 15 predicted proteins | sample BlataG_FD_88682 | JGI IMG/M metagenome (GOLD analysis project Ga0114919, IMG submission 88682) | Deep subsurface microbial communities from Black Sea to uncover new lineages of life (NeLLi) - Black_00105 metaG | ecosystem: Environmental > Aquatic > Marine > Oceanic > Sediment | place: Atlantic...
AAAAACCCCTGTCAAGCTATTCCCCGGTACAATACTATGACTATTTTTTAAAGATCGTAGTTTTCATTAGAAAAATATTTGTCTGAAAAGACAACACGAGGTTTTATCTGAATTTTGATCGGATTTTTTTCTAATCTATCACTTATTTGTTTTATCTCCTCGTAAAAATTTCTATCAGCCGAAATATTGTATTCTTTGTTTCCCCTTATAAAACGAAAAATATTAATGACTAAGTATTCATAGTTGGGCGATGGGTGTGCTTTGATGCTGGTGTTGTATTTGAATTCTTTTCTAGTTTTTTCAATTTTTTCAAAGAAATCACAAGAGTGAGGAAAAATATTAAGAGCGATAGAGCCTTTTATTGGACTTTCCAAATAGATTCGTTTAATCCAGAAATCAATTGATTTATCATTTAAGCTCCCACAGACATTTTCTTCAAGCCCTTTTGTTGCTTTTATAAAATCTTTAAGATTATTTTTTATTTCTTCCGCCCTCTTATTAAAACATTTTGTATGCAGATTTTTTTCAGTATAAATATTAACTATAGATGCATGAATTCTACACTTGGGATATTGATATATAATCGCCTCGTGGTTATCCCTTTTGATTATTTTTCTTAGTTCCTCGGGTTTGTTTATAGTTTTTATTTTTTTAAGTTCTTTATCGCACGCAATAATATCTCTAATTTTTTTTTGGATTTTGATAATCTCAGAAACATTAATAATCTTACTCAACAAAGTAATATAAATATTTTTTTCTGACTGTTCAAAATATATATTAAACTCGTTATTAGACATATTTTTTATGACTATTAATTCCCTAGCCCATTATTTTGTATCACCCATTAAATGTCGCACAATATGAATACTATAATTTATCTTTATTTTTATCTAAGAGCGTTAATAGATAATTTTCAATTATATTAATTGCATAAGAACAATAATCTTTCGTAGCTTTAATGATTGTAATTTTCAGGTGAGGCTTTTCTTCAATTTTTATCTTCCCTGCTTTTTTAGCGTAATTGATTATTTCTCTATTGTTCGTCTCTCCGCCTGAATGAACTAGGCAATTTCTTATTAATCTCATTCTCTCTAATTCTTTCCATAATTGTTCATCAGGAAGTGTAAAATCGCAAACCTTTTCCATAAACAATTTAGCTCTCTTAATACCACCCCATTTCATATCTTTCAATCTAATTTTAAACTTATGTCTGACCGAAGAAATTTCACAATTTCATTTAGTTTGTCTTCAAGAAAACTAAAAATAATCATAACAAATGAAGCGTAAAAAGCCCCAAATTGTTCTTCAAGTTCATAGTTGCAGTCTATTAAATAATCCTCGTAATCATGCGAGTCTCCCTCTTTTTCTAAATCTTTCCATTTCTGTATTAAATCTTCCTCTTCGCCCTAAATTTAAAGGGCTTTGTATTCTCTATCTTTCTTCTTTCCAAACATATTTATAACCAGGTGGGGCTGGTGGTTTCGGGGGCCGAGGGGCTCTAACTTTAGGGATTCGCGGGCCGCGAGGTCCCCTGGGGATTCGTGGTGGACGCGGTCCCCACATTGGATGCTTATAGTCTTTTCTTAAAACCCATGGCATATTGTAATATATTTATTTCTTAATTAATTCTTAGATTTTTTGATTCTTCGATAAATCATTTAATGCGATTGCAATTACTTTATCAGAAACCCTAAAAATTTTTGATAACGGTATGGCTAAATAAGAGTTCAGCGTTTTTGTGTCCATCTTTTTGAACCAAGCAAGATTTCCTTTTCTTTTTAACTCTTTTTTTCTCTCAACCATTAAGGCTTTCCTCGGAACAAGTAAATAGTTAGCGAACTTATTAGCTTGGGTTTCAAAATAACCGTATTGCTCTGGGGGCATTTCTTTATTTAATTTATAATAATCCTCAAGAGTCTTAATCTTAAAGCTTGCGTAAATTCTCTGGCGTAGAACGAAATGGCCAATTTCATGAGCTAATGAGAATCTTAAACGATTATGGCGCCTTTCGTCCAAATACTCTTCTCTATCAACATAAATGGATTTCCAGTTCGAGGTAATAAGGGCGTCTATGCCACTATATTCTAAAAAACGCGGTATAGGAATAACATTAATTGCGAGTTTGATATCTATAATAGATTCTATATCAACGGGGACAACGTTGCCCCAAAATTTTGTCCTAAACTGTTGCGCCCTATTTACTATCTTTTCATTACTTAAATAGGGCACAATAATACCCTTATAATTCATCTTAAGCTTTTTTGATTAGTTCTATTAATTTATCTATTTCTTTTTTTGTTGGCTTTCTGTTTCTTAGGGTTCTAAAAAAAGCAGGCAAAAGGTTAACAATGTCTTTTCGAGACAATATATCTTGTGGTATTATACCTTGTGCTAGATTTGCTTCATCAATAAATTTTTGAACTTCATTTTTTTTCAACACTCTTAATATTTTGGCCCACTTCCTTAAAGTTTTTTCGTTAGAGGGTGGTGGCATGTAGCCTCTTTCGATTTTGCTCCAATTGCTTGGATCATAGCCCGCTATCTTACAGGTTCGTCTTAATGTTAGTCCTCTTTTGATTCTTAAATCTTTTAAACTTTGACCAAATTTTTTTCCCTTGTTTTTTATTTGCATTTTAGTTTACTTTTTGCTCATTATTATTCCCTATGCATCGGGGAACAACGAATAAACTTTGATTAGTTAATAATTTTCGACCTTTATATATTCGATCTTTTTAATTTTTTAACGAACTGTGGTTTAATTTTACCACACCAAATATTGTTGTCAATACCCTTATCTGTGGAGAAATAAAAATAACCCAGCGATGGGTTTTTTAATATTAGTTCCCTACCCTAACGGTTTTCTACTTCTTGCAAGGTGTATTGTACGCCTAAATCAAAAAACCGCTAATTAAGCGATTTTTTAACTTCTTCAAACTAACAAGAATTTATTAGCTCGAAAATGAAATGTGGCCCTGGCATGTTTATCTATATTGACAAACATGCAAGGGCCATTTTTTCCCTTGATGACCATATCTCTGGTCTATAAGGGGTGTTCAATTTGTTCGCCAGACAAGCGAACACTCCTTGTCTGGTATATCCCTGTTATTCCTCAACAGACCGGGAATCGTCTTTGCTGAGGATCTACTGTTGGCCCTTTTTTAAGTAGGCCGGATGGTTCCGTAGACGAATCTCCATCCATTTTTAATATAGCATAAATATAGAATGTTGTCAATGATTTTATCAAAAAATCGCCCTCGGTCATAGCTCTACGAGTGAGACCTCTATGGCGATTTTTTCATTAGGATAAGTTTAGCTTATCCTAGAACGTAATATATTTCTTTAGTCTTGATTTTAATTCTTCATAATCTCTGGCAATTAAAAACTGAGGAAATTCTTTTATTATATTTTCAGAAGGATTAAAAAGCATTCCAACCTTAGCTTCTTTTAGCATGCTGATGTCATTATATGAATCCCCTACTGCTATGGTGTTAAATGCTAATGAGTTTAAAGCTTTGACAGTTTTTTGCTTACCATCTTTTTGCCTTAATTTGTAGTTTTTAATAAAACCCTGTTCATCTATTTCTAGAGAATTACAGAGAATTGTAGGATAAGAGAGTTTTTCTATTAAAGGACTGACAAACTCCCAAAAGCTGTCTGTTAAGATAATTATTGGCATTTTTTCTCTAAGCCAATTCAGAAAACTCACAGCACCTTCAAACGGTTCAATATCTTGAATAATCTTTTGAACTTCTTTGAGTTTTATGTTATGGCTTTTTAAGATTTTAAGGCGTTTATTCATTAAGGCCTCATAATCAGGAACATCACGAGTTGTCAGCTGCAATTCTTGGATATTGGTCTTTTTTGCAATGTTGATCCATATTTCAGGCATTAATATGCTTTCTAAATCTAAGCAAACTATATACATGTGTTTAATTATCTTTAGTTTTTTTACTGAATTCTATATTAGCATATTTAAATTCTATTAAAAAACCGTTCATTAAGCGATTTTTTAACTTTTTTTATAGGTTTTGCTCATTCTGCGTTCCAGAGCCAAAACCTTAATAGAGCTATCGATTTTATATATAATAATACGCATATTACCAGATCGGATACGAAAAATGTTCTTTTTGCCTTTTAGCTTTTTAATATCTAATCCTTTCAGTTTTCCATTATTTATCTTTAATAAAAGATTTTTAAGCTTTATCTTTTCTTTTTCTTCCAATTTATTCAATACCTTATCTATTTTGTCCATATAGTTTTATAATCGTTGCAATAAATCTTTGATATCCACTCCCCCTTTTTGAATTTTAGTAAAGTCTATAACTTCTTGCCACAGATCCTCTTCAATAGGAGAAATTTTAAATAATGGTTTTGATTTTCTGAAAACAATAAAAGAAGAACCTTTCTGTATTTTTTTAACATATTCTTGCATATTATTTCTAAGGGATTTTAGACCAATAATATTTTTCATATTTTTTTAAGTTTATTTTATGTTTAACTTAAGTTTAACTTACTTTATTTTTTTGTCAAGTATTAAAATTAAAAAACCGCCCATTAAGCGATTTTTTAATTTCTTCAAACTAACAACTTAGTTATTGGCTTGAAAAACGGGATGGGGGGAATTGATATTTCTCTGCTATCTCTTTGTTAGTTCTGAGAAACAATAGGATTTTTTGATCGTTTATTCCTTTTTCTCTCAAATCTCCAAGTTTTGTAGACAACAGAAACTCTTTTGAAGGAACTTTGAATTGTATTCCTTCGAAGATTCTAATGCTCTCTTCAAGAAGTTCTTCTGGCCAATAATGATCAGAAGTCTTTAAGTTATTCCATCTATGCTTTTCACTTTTTAGGTGATATCCTTCCTTCGTTTTCTCAAAGATCCCTAATTCTATTTTTACTTCATCTAAATAAAAATAAATTTTGTGATCTTCTCTTTTAAAAGGATGTCCAGCATTTTTAAGAATGTTATTTAGGATCTCGACTTCTTTATTCAACACAATGATATCTATATCGTTGTGTTGTCTAGTCTTAATCCCAATTTGAGCATCTATCGCTATCCCCCCGACTACTCGATACCATAATTTATGATCTTCAAGTAGTCTTATTATTTTTTCTAAAGAACTATTAATTCCCTTCATTTAATTCCCTTCATTTTGTATTTGTATTATACCAATAAATATCTTATTTGTCAATAGATAGAGGTAATGTCTAAACACTTTTGGCCCCTTTTGAATATAATTAAAGAATGAGTATAAAAATGTCAAAAAATATTAAAGAAGAAAGATTAAAATGGGTCTTGCCCATTATAGGCAAAGAAATAAAATTAAAAGATATGGCTAAGATATGTCTATATAGTTCAAAAAGCTTAAAAAGATGGTGTCAAAAGTATAGAAGATATGGAGAACAAGGATTAATACCAAAGAGCACTGCTCCAAAAACACAACCCAATGAAACACCAATACGAATTAAAGAAAGAGTTATTGAATTAAGGAAGAAAACAAAACTATGTGCTTTAAAACTTCATTGGAGATTAAAGAAACAAGGATTAGATGTTCCATTAAGCACCATTAGTAAAATAATCAAAAAAGAAGGTTTAACTAGAAAGTATAGGAAGAAAAGAATTAAGTATAAATATATTAAAGCAGAAAGAAAGCCAGGAGAACTAATAGAAATAGATGTGAAGTATGTTCCGGGCAGAGTTAAGCATAAGAGATATTATCAGTATACGGCCATAGATACAGCCACTAGATGGAGACATTTAAAGATATATGAAGAACAAACCAATTATCATTCAATTAAGTTTTTAAAGGAAGTTATAGAAAGATTTCCTTTTAAAATTGAAGCTATTAAAACAGATAATCATGCTTCTTTTACTAATTACTACTTAAGTATGAATAAAAGAAGCGATCTGATTGTAAAGACCATCCATGCTTTAGATGTTTTCTGTGCTCAACATAACATTATCCATTACTTGATAGATCCTGGCAAGCCAGCTCAGAATGGAAAAGTAGAAAGAAGTCACAGAAGTGATCAAGAGAAATTCTACAACCATAATAAATTCAAAAATATTAAAGATTTAGAAAGAAAGATAGAGTTATGGAATGTGGAATATAATAATCTGGAGCATTGTGGTTTAAATGGAAAAACACCTAATGAGGTGTTAGAATTAAAAGTGCCAAATGTGCTTAGATAAAACAAGGCGTCGCGTAATATTATTATATTTAATACGAGTGAAACGTATATCATTATGATATACGTTTTTTTATGCTTTAAAAAAATGAACTAGAATGTTGTTGGTCAAGCTCATCTTGCGAGGGACAAAGACCTCTTTGATGCCTAACTGTGCGGTTTACTCATAATTAATTTGCTGATGGGGTCAGCAGAGTGTCCCACACACATAAGCACCTTATAAGAATCATCGCTTAACCCGATTCCTATTATAAGATATTAATGATTCCAAGTCAAGAAAAAATATTAAAAACCGCTTTCTTAGTGATTTTTTAAAAATTAATTTATGGCTTCTAAAATTTCATTTTTAATATCATTATTAAACCCAGAAAAAGCCCTATCTTTAACAAAAATTAAAGGATAATAGCCAAAAGAAGAAGATAGGCCCTCGCTTTCTTTGTGAGAACTCATAAATTCATTTAATTTTTTATCAAAATCAGGTTGCCAGGTTAAATGTTCTTCAAACATAACAGTATAGGATTTTAAGAAATCAATCATTTCAATACACATAGGTCCTTTTCCATTATGAAAAACAACAATTTTATTTTCTAGTTCTGGAACAGATATTAATTCTTCCATTGGAGCAATTGGTTGAGGTTCAATATATTTTACTTCTCTATTAACTGGAATATCGTTATATTTCATAAGTAAAGAATCAACGTCTTTTTCCCATGCATCAAACGATTGCCAAACAATATCATCTGAATTTAAGGCATAATCATAAACATTCCACCAATCTAATTTAGTTCCTCCTAAATGAGCATGAGAAACTAAAATCATATTATCTGGTTTTTTTGCTAAACTTTCATCAAAAGATTGTTTAAACTCTTCACTAGTAGAACCTCTGGAATATAGACTAATATCACACAAAGAACCTCTGCCCATATCTCCAAACTCAACATTAGAAACAGATATTAATTTAACATCATATTCTTCTGGTTGATAGATTACAGCTTTGACGTCTTGTGTCCCTCTGGCCAATAAATATTCAACTCCTAAGTTTTGAGCAGCTTTTACCGTATTTTGATCATAAGAAAAATATTTACAACTGAATATCTTAACGGGTTTTTCAATAATATCTTCTACAAACTCAATATATTCTTTCATAATTTCATATTGTTCATCATAAGGCATATCCCAACAATTTTGTTGTGAATAACCAACAGCAATTTCATGACTATTTTTAACTAATCTTTTTACCAAATCAGGATGAGTTTCAAAAACATTTTTTTCAAGTTTAATTAAGGCTTTTATACCTCTAAGCTCTAATTCTTTTTCCCATTTTAAAAGACCGTTAATGTCGTTTGTATTTTCTATTAAAAATATCAAACCATTAATTTTGCCTTGATTTTTAAGATTTTTTTGATTTAAAAAACCAAAAACCAAAACAAACAAAAGAACAATGATAATAATGCTTTTTTTCATATATTTATTCTACCAAAAAACCGCCTGTTTGGCGATTTTTTTGCTTGTTTTAGTTTACTTAATTGATACTATTTGACCATTGGTCATTTTGATTAAATCTTTTGGTTTGAGTTTAAAAACCGCTTTAGGGCTTCCGGCAGCTGCCCAAATTTCATTATACTGAAATAGATCTTTATCAATAAATGTCGTAATTTTCTTAAGATTGCTAATGGGAGCCACACCACCAATAACAAAACCGGTTTGCTTTAAAACAAAATCAGCATCAGCTTTTTCAATAGATTCTGCAATATATTCTCTAATCTTTTTTTCATTTATTTGATTTGAGCCACTGGCAATAACTAAAATCGGTTGATTACTATTTTTACTTTTAAAAATAATTGATTTAGCAATCTGTCCAAGTTTACAAGAAAGAGCACTGGCTGCATCAAGAGCTGTATGAGTTGTTTGAGGCAATTCTATTACTTGATACGAAAAGCCGAGCTCTTTAAGCTTATCCTGGACTTTTTGGATATTATTTTTTATCTCTTTTGCCATTTTTTTATTCTATCAAAAAATCGCACCCTCATTAGGATCTAGGAATGTTCAGAGCCAGAAGGATAGATTCTAAAGTGCATGGAGTCAATGGGAATATTTTCTTCTCTTTCCCTGTACGTCGCAATAGCGTGTAGAACGTATGGATGTAACAGCTCTCTTCTTTTTGCTATCTCGCAAATTTCTTCGAAAGAGAACCAGGCGACGTCTAAAAGGTCAGATGGAACGGTTTTTTCGCCACTAACAATCTTTGAATGAAAGACATTGACGATTAAATCATGTCCTCCGAAAATTAGCCACCGTAACTGTTGATATTGCCCTACCCAGGCAATAACCTCGAGTTCGTAACCAGTTTCCTCTTTCCCCTCTCTAACCGCACAGGCAACGATGCTCTCTCCAGGATCAAGCTCTCCACAAGGAAGATTCCACTTCCCACGGAGCTCTTTCCTCCCCTCTTGCACTAAAAGGAACTTTCCATCCTGCTCTATAATGTTACCACTCGCGTTAATTATCATTCTTTCTTTCTCTCCTTTCTGTAACATTTATTATTATAATATTGATAATCAAGCTTGTCAATAAAAAGGGATATTACCAGAAACTGATAATATCCTGTTTCACAAACTAGTAGCTATCTCGGATAAAGCTATTTGAATGTGATTTTATCGTACAAAAATGCTCCGATAACCATAGCTGTTACTAGTCCTATAAGAACGAACGTGATGCTTTTTTGTGAACAGATCCACCATATCGACCAAAAGCTGGCATTGATGACAAGCAACAAGGTGGCATAACCGATTAAAGCAGCAGAAAACAAGCGCGCCACCCACAGAGCTTCTGTGCTCAATAGGGTTTTGCTAAGTGAAATGGATGACACTATCAAAATGAAGATTATAATAGTATAGATTGTCCACAAGTCATTGCGTATAACCATCCTCAGCAACATACTTAGAATTATGCCGACTAAACCCGAGATAGACAGTGTCTTAGCTATACTATAGCCTGACAAGGTACTGTCACCTGTATCCAAAATAACAGAAATACAAAAACAATTCAAGATCTATCTATAATTTTTGGACTCATTTTTTCGCTTTATTTTTTATTCTATCAAAAAATCGCCTGTTTAGCGATTAATGATTAATATTAAAATTGCCTTTGAAACTATTTTATCAGCTCTTTAAATCTTTCCCAGAGAGATTTGGTGGTTTTGGGAAGCTCTTTCTTAATTTCTTCTTTCAGCTCTTCTTTTTCTTTTTCAAGTTCTTGTTCAACCTTGGGCCTTCTTTTTTCTATCTCTTGTATAAAAACATTTTTAATTCTTTCCCAAATATTTTGAAGCCAGGGTTGGATATAATTATCCCACCAATTAGACCAAATTTCATACATTTTTCTCCAGACAGGCAAAACTTCTTCTTTCCAAAGTCGTTCTAAAATTCCCGGAAGCTGCTCTTTGCTTTCTTTAAGAAACTCTTCGCCTAATTCTTTTGCCTCTTCAAAAGTTTCTGGAGCTTCTATCGCGGGAAGCTCCTCCTGAGCCAAAGAAAAATTAGGCAATACTAAGCCAACTATTGACCCCGTTAGAAATAAGACCAATAAAATTTTCTTAAAGTTGAAAAACTTCCGCAAAATTTCTAACGGGGTTGACAAAATTATTATTAAGTTGTATAATGGTCTTTGTCTGATGGACATATGGATAGGAGTGAAAAAAGTGACTGATTTAAGCGTTGAAGAGTGGGAGACCCTTATTAAGGACTCTCTTCGGCAATGTGTAGAGCAGTATGGCTCATTTTCGAAAAGTCTTGGGCTAGACTTGGGACACATGTTGCGATTTATGCCACAGGAGAAACTGGAAAACACACCAAATGAGATTATGAAGTCTCATGCAAGAGAGATAGGAAAAGCACTGACCAACCTGGTGAGGCGCAAAGAAGTTATTATCTCTGGCTCGACAAGTGATGGTCATATTACATTTACATTCTCTCCAAAAGAACCTTAAAAACAGAATACAACTCACTAATCTAAAGGGTCAATGACTTCAATCACACCCTCTTTTTTTATTTCATTAATTCCCCAGCTTCTTTTATTCTTTTTAATGTTTTTTCTTTTCCTAAAATTTCAGCAATTTCAAAAGGACCGGCCGAAGCTTGCTTCCCTGTCAAAGCTACTCTTAATGGCCACAAAAGGTATCCCTTGTCTTCTATTGGCTTTTTAATTTTCTTTCCAAAATTCTCAGCTTCTTTTATTAATGAGTTTTCTAAGTTTCCTTTATCCCAGTTATCATCTCTTATTTTAGACAATATTTTACTTAATCTATCAAGAGCAATTATAGTTTCTTTATCTGTCATTTCTTTCCAGCTCAATAAATCCTTATCATATTCCAGTTTATCCTTAAAGAAAAAGCTGGTCAAATCTGAAATTTCTGATAGTTTTTTTAATCTTTCTTGATAAATTGAAACAATTTTTTGAAGGGTTTCAAGAGAAATTCTTTCTTCGGTTTCTTTGATTTTAAATTCACCTTTTTCTTCCTTCTTAAATAATTTTAATTTTTCTGTTTCTTCAGGATTGCCAGGATTTCCTATTTTTTCAATAAAGCCGGCCTCAATTAAATAAGCAAGGCATACTTCAGTTAATTTCTCAACTGATTTGTGCCGGAGATAAAACCCGTTTAAAAAATCTAATCTTTTAATATTAAAAACTGCTCCTCCTTTTTGAACTCTTTCTATTGAAAATTCTTTGACCAAAGAAGGAAGAGAATAAATTTCTCTTTCTGTTCCCGGATTCCAGCCCAAAAAAGCCATAAAATTAATCAGGGTTTCTGGAAAATAGCCTGCTTTTTTATATTGGGCAATGGAGACAGCGCCATGTCTTTTGCTTAATTTAGTTCTATCTGGTCCCAAAATCAGAGGTAAATGGGCAAATTTGGGTTGGGGTAACGAAAGAGCTTGATAAATTAAAACTTGCTTTGGAGTATTGGGAATATGGTCTTCTCCTCTCATTACATGAGATATTTTCATTTCAAAATCATCAACAACACAAGCAAAGTTATACAAAGGTGGGCTTTTTAAATCCTTGGCAATCACAAAATCCCCTATCAAAGAGGTCTCAAACTTTATTTTGCCCCGAATCATATCCTCAAACTCCACTTTTTCTGGAGGAACTCTAAATCGAATAACAGAGCTTTTTCCTTCTGCTAAATTCTTTTCAACTTCCTCTTTTGATAAATTGGCGCATCTTCCATTATAAAGAGGGGGTTTTCCTCTTGACATCAGATACTGTTTTTGAGCTTCAAGGTCTTTTTTGGAACAAAAACAATGATAGGCCTTGTTGTCAACAAGAAGTTTCTTTAGATACTTAACATAAATATCTAATCTTTGGCTTTGTCGATAGGGACCATGTTTTCCTCCAATGTCTGGTCCTTCCGACCATTCAAGTCCTAACCACTTCAAATTCTCAAGAATATCTTTTTCCAGTTCTGGTTTTGACCTCTCGAGATCAGTATCTTCAATTCTGATAATAAAACTTCCTTGATATTTTTTAGCAAAAAGATAATTAAAAAGAGCGGTCCGAGCTGTACCAATGTGTAAAAAACCAGTGGGCGAAGGAGCAATTCTTACTCTTATTTCCCC
>Ga0114919_10004037_pt1 | contig 11806 bp, 17 predicted proteins | sample BlataG_FD_88682 | JGI IMG/M metagenome (GOLD analysis project Ga0114919, IMG submission 88682) | Deep subsurface microbial communities from Black Sea to uncover new lineages of life (NeLLi) - Black_00105 metaG | ecosystem: Environmental > Aquatic > Marine > Oceanic > Sediment | place: Atlantic...
ATCGCGGGCCGTTAGCTCAGTTGGTAGAGCACCTGACTTTTAATCAGGGTGTCACAGGTTCGAGACCTGTACGGCCTACACTCAACTCCCTCCCCCTCTTCTAATGTATTTCTAACGAATGCTTCTTCATTTTGATTTCCCGATAGTTTTTCAAGCATTTGATCCATTGCATCAGCGGATGCTCGTAGTTCGCCCTCCCAGTGGTCATAGATATGAAGTGTCACGAGTACACTGGCATGCCCCAGAACTTTGCTGATGACCTCGATAGGCACCCCGTTAGCCCGTAACAGTGTGGCAAAAGTATGCCGCAAGTCATGCAATCGGATGCGCTTTAGGCCCGCCTTTTGGACAATCCGCTGGAAAACCTTCGATAAATAGCGGGGGTCTGATAGGGAACCATCCGGCCGGGCGAACATGAAATCATTCTCAGAAAACTCCCGACCACACCACTCTGCATTGGCTTCCTTCTGTTCGCGCAGTTGCCGTAGTAATAATGCCAACGAGATAGGCAATGCTATAACCCTATCCGATCGCTTAGTCTTGGGTTTCTCAAATCTCCATTGGCCATTTTCGAGCTTGTATGCCGTTCGCCGAATATGAAGCGTCGGTGAAGTAATGTTCAAGTCTGCATCGCACCATTGTAGACCCAACCCCTCACCACGACGAACCCCGGTCAATGCAAGAGTTGAGAACAACTCGTAGAATTCCCAATTGGCAGATGCTGTTAGGAAATGGTCAAGTTCAACCTCGTCCCAAGTCTCGACTTCGGCCTTTATTGCTGGCGGTGGGTCAGCGAGGTCGGCTACGTTTCGAGTAAGCTTTCCCTTTCGGACAGCATCCTTCAGTACTCCATGAGCTATCCTAAACATATAGCGTGTGGTGGTCTTTGACTTCCCTGCATCAATCATGTCTACCATTATGTGATTGAGGTCGTCAGGAGTAAGAGCGGAAGCTGGTTTCGCTCCCACTCTAGATATGAGATGATTTTCAATCATGGACCGATAGCTCTGTAGCGTAATCGGCCGAACCCGGTTGGCGCCCGTGGTACAAAGGTAGTCCCTGAATAGCTGCGCCACTGTTTCCCGACTTGGCCGGGGCAGCCAACCATTGTTAGCCTGTGTGACAGCCTCAGCTCGTGCCTTCTCTGCCTCTCGCTTGGTCCTAAACCCTGAAAGCCATTTCCTTCTCCATTTGCCGGTGGCCTGGTCTTTTATAGAAATAACCGGATAATACCGGCCATTCTTTTCCGCAATATGTCCCCTCATTGATTCCCTCCTTCGTTGTCTCTATTCTCAAGCCATGCCAGAATGCGTTTTCTGGAGAAAAGGATGACCCGCCTAACACGCTTATGAGGAATGAGTCCTTGATTCACCCACTCATAAAGCGTGTTCTTACCGATGCCACCGAGCATCCGGCGAACTTCTTCGGCTCTCATTGCCGGATTTTCCTTCTGCTCCCTTTCACCCACTGTGCGACCACCTGTTCACTTATATTTGCCAAACGAAACGCCCATTTGCTCTCGTGTCTTCACCACTAAATCCGCTCGACGCAGGCTAGAACAATTGTCATCAGTTGATCGTTAATATTCAGTCCTAATCTTTCAATTTACTTAACAATTTCTTAGATTGTTCAATGGGCATACGGACCTGGAATATCCGCCGGTTTCGTTGATCGAGGCAGTAGGCAGCTCGAATGCTTACTGCCATTCTTTTCTAATTCAATCATTGCAGTCTTAGCCCTCGTCCAGAAGGCCTAAATACGCCAGAAGTCCTTTAGGTAGCGGCAATTGTTTAAATGGTGTTCCTGGCTCTAGCAGTGCTCTCAAATCGTCGGCAGTCTTCCATACTGGGCGGTGAGCATCATCTACATTGGGTATAATGTGTTGCGTGTGGTGAATAACAGTGGTCATCTTCATTCCAGTCAGGTCCGAGATCTCTTGGTAAGTGTAACCGCATTGCCGAAGGTTCTTCGCCTCCTCTATTTTGTCTTGACTATAGACGAACTTTGGCATAATATCTCCCTCTTTTTTACTGTAAAAACTAAGTTATATTATCATAACAGAGAAGCTTTGTCAAGACCCAAGAAGCAATGCTTTCGGAATGCGTCAGAAATCCTTTCACATGACATCTTGCACATACCTATGAAGCGTGTACTGCGGGTCTGATGAATTCAGTCGATAGTTTCAATAAATCTCCCCATAACTTACTATGGGGTATTCTCACTAGATTTTATAAAAAGACCAAAGCAAGGTAAGTCTACGTGTCAATGCATGAGCCACAGAAGGCGTCGGCTTCAAGTTTGCCCAGACTCAAGATTCACCGGACCTTTTTATGCTAATTGAACAAAAAGGCATAAGGTAAAATCTCAAGAACGAGCTATATTATCGCCCCTCTCCCCGGGGGTCTAAGCTTTAAAAAATGAAAATCATTATCGGGTTTCTTATCTTGGTCCTGCAGCTTGAATTTCTTCTATGACGGTTGTTTGACAGATGGAAATCTCCGTGGTAATATATGCATAGATGCAAGATTATGCATATAGTTCTGGAGGATTTTATGAGGGATTTGGTTAAGGTCTATAAGGCGTTATCAGATGAGTCAAGACTCAGGGTGTTAAACCTTCTACTGGAAGGGGAATGCTGTGTGTGCGAGGTGATGCAGGCTCTGGAAATCTCCCAGTCAAAGGCATCGCGTATTTTGAGTGCTCTTTATGACGTCGGCTTTCTTAAGCTGCGTAAAGACGGTCTCTGGTCACTCTATTCCTTTGACTGGGAGGGAATGGATGCACATTTGAAAGATATCCTGGAAGCAACCAAAAGAGCTTTTGAAGGCAATAAACATATGAAAATGGATCGCGAGCGGCTTAAAACGGCCGAGCGTGTGGGCCCCGGCTGCGTTAACAAAGTGCGTCAGACACGATTATCTCCCCAAACTTCACAGTCCTGAATAGCTTGTAGTAAAGGGTAGCGTATTATGGAAGTATTGGTACAATTACTGCAGGGTGGTTGGAACGCTCTTCTTGAGTATTTATCCGCGCATGTATTGACCTGTCTTATTCCAGCGTTCTTCATCGCCGGGGCAATTGCTGTTTTCGTGTCACAGGGGGATGTTCTCAAATACTTCGGGCCTAAAGCGAAGAAACTGCTGTCTTATAGCGTCGCTTCAGTATCAGGTACAATCCTGGCCGTTTGCTCCTGCACCGTTTTACCTCTCTTCGGCGGTATCTACAAGAGAGGTGCTGGTATAGGCCCCGCAGTTGCGTTCCTGTACTCGGGTCCGGCAATCAATGTCCTTGCCATCGTCTACACAGCCCGTATCCTCGGCTTTGACCTTGGTCTAGCCAGGGCTATCGGTGCTGTCATCTTTGCCGCTGGTATAGGCCTGATTATGGCTATTATTTACCGCAAGGAAGAATCATTAAAAGACTCGGCAGCATTCGATGCGCTGATGGCTGACCCTGAATCCAAGAGATGGTGGCAACAGATTATTTTCTTCGCTGTCCTAGTAGGCATATTAATCTTTGCTGCCTCGAAGAACTGGATTGTAACCGGTGTTTTGCTTGTGGTTCTGGGCTTTATACTCTGGCGCTGGTTTACCAGGGGTGAGCTCGGCATCTGGATGAAGGAGACGCTGCGCTTTGTTCGCCTCATTGTCCCCTGGCTACTGGTGGGGGTGTTTGCTGCAGGTATTATCACCACCTTTGTTCCTCAGGACGCAGTTACCAGCTGGGTTGGCGGCAACAGTCTCTTGGCCAACTTCATCGCTTCCTTCCTGGGGGCACTGATGTACTTCGCTACGCTCACCGAAGTTCCTATTGTCAGCGCCTTTATGAATCTGGGCATGGGAAAGGGACCAACACTGGCGCTCTTGCTGGCGGGTCCAGCATTATCTCTGCCTAATATGCTCGTCATCCGTAGCATCATGGGGACAAAGAAAACTCTTACTTATGTAACCCTCGTGGTGGTCTTTGCCACCATCACTGGCTATATCTTCGGACTTATTATGCAATAAAAATAAAATCGGGAGGCAAAATGAAGATCAAGATTCTCGGACCGGGTTGTGCTAGGTGTGACCAGTTGGAAAAAATAACTAAGGAGGTAGTCAAGGAACTGGGCATAGACGTCAGCCTTGAGCACGTAAAGGATGTCAAGGAAATAATGGAATATCCCATCCTACATACCCCAGGACTGGTGTTAAATGAAGAGCTGGTCTGCTCCGGGCGGGTACCCACTAAGGCAGAGGTAACCACTTATATCACTACGGTATTAAGTAAATAAATGGAGTAGGCACATCAACAATTCACGAGGCTCTGAGGTGAGACGGATGAAAGACTGGGCACAATCCGCACTGGAAAATCCTAAAATCTCTATAGTTCAGGGCGGAGGTTGCCCTTATCAAGCCGGCATGATACGGGCTGTTGTCGAACTATCAGGTGACATCAGTACTGCGATGCCGAACCCCGTGGCATAGATAAGCGAGGGCGTCCATTTCTCAGTAATGGCAACCACCGCCAGCACCTTCTTAGGCTCGATGGGCATCGGCAAATGATAAACAATACCGGTAACGATGTTTGCCAGCCCCATCATTACTAGCAGCCCGGCGGGATTCAAACCATTGACGGCGAAGTAGTCGATAGCCAGCGGGGACAAGGTACCAAAGTCACCCATCGAGCCGGTAAGCTCGCGAAGGTTAAACTCGAAATCACCAATGCGAAATTGAAATCTCGGTCTTGACACAGTTTCTTCTACAAGTTAATATAAGTATATTAGTGGGAACTAATAATGTCAACTGGGAATGAAGAAGAATTTCAGGAGAATACGGACGAGCAGGCAGTAGTCTTCAGCGCGCTGGCTGACCCGACTCGCCTTAAGCTGGTAAAGTTGCTTCGCAGCCAGCGTGACCCTGACGCTCTCTGCGTTAATGCCCTAGCAAGTCTGCTGGGAGTAACCCAGTCGGCAATTTCCCAGCACCTGCGAGTGCTAAAGTCCATCGGGCTGGTAAAAGGTGAGAGAAGGGGTTATCACATTCACTATTTTGTCAACCGGGATGTGCTGGAGCAATACCGCCGGCTCACCGCGGCGGCTCTGAGCATAGAGGAACCCGTCGAGGATTAATCGGGTAAAAAATAATATCTCGTAGAGGAGGAGATAAAATGTGTCATCAGTTTGATTGCGGTTGTGAACGGCATGCTTATGCTGGGAGAGGGCATCACCACCATGAAGGTTGTGGTTGTGGCCACCACGGACATCCACTAAGGCATTTCCCCACTAAGGAAGAGCTTATTAATGAGATGGAGGATTACCTGAAACAGCTCCAAGCAGAGGTTAAAGGAGTTGAGGAACGCCTCGCCGAAATGAAGAAGGGAGGCTAGCATGGTCAATGGATCAACCGGTAACGGACTGGCAATTGACGTCCGCGGACTTACTAAAAAGTATGGGCAGTTAGTTGCTGTGGATGGAATTAGCTTTGAGGTGAATAAAGGAGAGTTCTTTGGCTTTCTTGGCCCTAACGGCGCCGGGAAGACAACTACCATCCGGATGCTCACCGGAATCATAAGCAAGAGCGGCGGGGAAGCAAGGGTAATGGGTTATCCCGCGGGGAGTATCGATTCCAAGCAGATATCTGGGGTCGTTCCCGAGCAGTCCAACGTCTATATGGACCTGACTGCCTGGCGGAATTTGATGCTGACGGCAGAGCTCTATCGCATTCCGTCATCCGAAGCAAAGATGAGAGCGGAGAATCTTCTCAAGCAACTCGGACTGTATGAAAGGAAGGATTCCCCATCTAAGGAATACTCCATGGGAATGAGAAAGCGCCTGCTGCTGGCGGTGGCGCTGATAAGCGACCCCCAGATTGTCTTTCTGGATGAACCTACCAGTGGCCTCGATGTTCAGAGTGCCCGGTTTATCAGGGGTCTGCTCCGCGATTTCAGACAAGGGGGCAAAACCTTTTTCCTTACCACCCACAATATGAGTGAGGCGGCCGAAATGTGCAACCGCGTGGCGATAATAAATCGTGGCAAGCTGGTAGCTCTGGATACTCCGGAAAACCTGAGAATTACCGCTGGCAAGGTTAGTCTCATAGATATCAGCTTTGACATGTCGGTTTCAGATGAAGCCCTGAAGGCTATACCGGGAGTAATACGCGTGGAGAGTTCACAGGCAATAGATACGGCGGAGAGAATGAAGGCAACGGCAGCCATGGGTGGAATGGGTCCCGGCAAAATGGGGCCGGGTATGAGAGGACCTGGCATGGCCGGGAGGCAGGGAATGGGTATGCCCCAGGCAGAACCAACCGAAGCGGGTGAGAAGAAACCGCCGTCCAACCGGTTCAGATTACATACCGAGGATACGGGAGAAGTGATAACCTCTCTTGTGGACTTCAGCCGGGCTAACTCGCTAAAGATGAATATTCTGAATGTTAATCCCCCCTCACTGGAGGATGCATTTGTAATGTTAACCGGGGAGGCAAAACGTGAAAAATAGAGTTCTGGACCAGATGATCCGCTCGATTGCCATCGTTAAAAAAGACGTGATGATTTACTACTCTAAGGGTCCGGTAGTACTCATGGGCGTGCTCTGGCCGGCCATAATGTTTATCTCTTTCGCCTTTGGCCGGGGAATGGCGATTGAAAACTTGATGCCGGGACTCATCGGGGTATCCGTCTTTTTCACGTGCTCTGCTATCGCACCGGTGGCATTTCCCTGGGAGACAGCACAGAGAACCCTGGAGAGACTAGTTTCCGCCCCAGTAGCCATATGGACAATACTTTTCGGTGATATGCTGGCATCAGCCCTAGTTGGCATTATCATTTCTATTGTACCGATACTCATTGCCATAGGATTCGGGGTCACCTTCACCAGCCCGCTGGTGCTCGCTTGTGCCATTATCGTCGGTTCAATTTGTTTTGCCACTATGTCATTGCTGTTATCGGTTGCCCCGGTCAGCGGCCCGCAGTACACCCAGATGCTGAGTACTCTGATTAAGTTCCCCCTTATGTTCATCAGTGGGGTCTTTATACCGCTGAGTAATCTTCCAGCGGCGGCGAGGGCAATTAGCTTTATCTCACCCCTTACCTATTTTACCGACATTGCCAGGTACGCCACCGGGCACGGCAGCTACATGCCCCTCTATGTAGATTTTCTGGCTATTATCGCTTTTACCTTTGTTTTCTGGGTTGTAGCCGTGAAACTTCATAATAGAACATTGCCACTGAGGGTCTAGATGCTGTTTTGATTGCCTTCACTGACCGTGATTTACATCTAGTTACGAAGGTGGGAGGGCAATGCACAGGGGAATATGATATGGCACAAGTAAATGAAGAGCAGAAGTATGACATAGCCCAATTCGTTAAGTTCCTGCCGGGTGATAGGATCAAGAGCGATGTGCTCAAGAGTAAACACTTCAATGTGGTGGTTATATGTCTGGATGATGGTTACGAATTACCTCCTCACCATGAACCTTATGATGTCTTTTTTTACGTGGTGTCAGGTAGGGGCATCATTACTGCGGGCGATAAACAGTGGGAAACTCAATCGGGCTCAATGGTCTTTGCACCTGTTGGTATCAGGGGCATAAAATGTATTGAGCACATGACTCTCCTTGGGATTCAAGAACCTCACTGATACCCTCAGGAATTTGAAAACTACAACAACAAGCTACTCGTTCGCAGTTAACAAGAATGCTTAACAAGTATCTTATTAGGTAACAAGAACTCATATTGTTGGATTGTAGTCCAGTGGAAAACGACTATTAGCCGCGACCGACGCGGCTCGAATTACCCGTATCATGGCCAGCCCCTACCTAACCTAATGCCTTCTGGAAAATATCCCACCGATTTCTGTACTTCGTTTCTTTATCACTCCCTTTTATAATGTCAACCCATCGGTCCACCAGTTTCCCGTCGTCGTTTGTCCAATCTCCCACTAGCTCACCCACCTCGCTAGACGGCACAATGAATACGTCAGGCACCTTCGCTGCCTCATCTTTCAGATCGACAAACGCATAGAAAAACGTGTCTTCCACTGGCTTCGCACTTACCCCCAGCCGCCATTTCCACCAGTACTCGGCATCTCTCTTACTTCCGGCAGAGGCATTCAGCATCGTCTTAGTTTGAATTATGATAGATTTGGCCGTTTTCACGTTCGCCACTATCAGGTCAATCGTTCTCGTACCACGGGTGGTGAGACCGACAGCGTAGCCCACAGCTGCCAGCCGAAAAGCTACGTAGTACTCCCCTGCAGCACCTGTAAGCACCTTGTCCCCAGCCATGTATACCTCCCAGTTATCCTTTCGGAGACTAGTATGGCTCTTTTGAAATCCAAGGTCAAATTGTTCAAGTAAGCGACCGTGGGTTCGAAGCCCATCATCCGCCTTTTCGTTCCACGCTTTTCCCCGTTTCATACGAGTGTAACAACTCGACTTCTCGTTAAGCTGCGGGTTGGGATGCGTCGTAAATGATAAGATAAGTATCGACGTAGCTTCCCGGCGTCAACTGGACTAAAGCATTCACACTCTCACCAAGTAGTTATGCTGCCGTCGGTCGTAAAGAACTGAAGGTGACACGCAGCTCCGTAAGTGGTAAACTCGTTATGCCTTTCCAGAAGAAGGCATAACCCAGCGGCAAACTGGGAACACAAAAGACCTTTCACGGCAGGTTTATTCTGGGCAGATAGTCAAACTGATGTGAGTATCTAAGTCAACAATCAAGAGGTGCCTCAAGTGCTGTCAATACAAGACATAGCCCGAGAAGCAGCTTAGAGAGTGTTATGATAAAGTACCATAGAAACGTGGACAATATTATTCAATTCGTCGATATTGACCTAACAAGACTTACTGACGAAGATAGAAAACAACTCGACGCTGGGATTACTACCTATCTGAACCATATACCTGTAGAATACAGAAACATCTACAATTATAATAAAGGGAATCGGTTAGTTTATGAGACTGAAGTTCTATTACCCAAGGCGAATCGGAAAAGGAAGAACCTGCTGATTGTATTGGGCAATCCCGCCGTTCATTCTGTAGCAGAGAAAATGTTTTTTTCTTACCAGAAAACGAGAACCATCGGGAAATGGAGAGAACATAGATTCTGGAAAGCATTAGCAGAGTGTGGAGTGCTTCAGTTTTGTGAAATACCAGAAAGTCCTACGGTTGATAACATAAAGAAAATAAATGATTACAAGGCAACGAGTCTACTAAACGGGGTATATAAAAGTGATTTTAACATATCTTTGTTGCCCTTCTTTTCTTTCCCAACTCCGGCGTCGGGTGAATACAGCGGGGTTAATGGAATTGCCAGAATATTGGGAAGAAGGCTATTCAAAGAACTGAAAAAGTTTGAAGCTGAGCGATTTGAAAGAATTGTTATGTCCAACAACATTACACATGTAATATGCTTTCACAAGCCTTCATGGGAAGAAATAATGAAACTTAATTATGAGCGGGTTCGTATGTGTTATGTTGGCTCCACCAGGCTGATTCTTTCTGGTAATGGCAAACAGCAATTGCAGGATGCGTTATCAGATGTTTGAACGAAAATGATAAAATCAAAAGTGGTCAGCTGCCCAACCCAGAGAATTGTATAGCTGATTTAAATCAATGATAATTATTGGCATTGACTACTCGACCGCTTTTAGAAAAACTGGACTTGCATTAGGTTCATTTGAGAACAACCAGGTAACGATAAATGAGGTCAAGCTGGGTAGTAATAATGAACCTCCCATTGAAATAGTTCTCAAATGGTTACATAAGGGACAGCCGACGTTACTTGCGGTAGATGCTCCTCTTGGATGGCCTAGTGCTTTGGGACAATCGCTATCCAATCACTCAGCTGGGACGCCGGTAAAAGCCAGGGATGATTGTCTCTTTTCTCGTCTGACTGACCATATAGTTGAGGATAAAATTGGAAAAAAGCCGCTGGAGGTAGGTGCGAATCTTATCGCCAGAACCGCATATTCGGCTTTAAAATTACTACAGGAACTGAGGGACAAGACTGGGCTTGAAATTCCATTGGCATGGCAACCAGGTAAAATCAGAGAAGTCAATGTTATCGAAGTCTACCCGGCAGCTACGCTTAAGGCACGAGGAATTGGGGCTGTGAGCTATAAAGATAAAGATGCGGAAGGAAAGAGACTGAATATATTGAGACAGCTTGATTTGTACGTGAAGAAATCGGAATCACAGAAAAACCTTGAGAACAGTCCGGATGCATTTGATGCCGTTATCTGTGTAGTAGCCGCATCGGACTTCTTGTTAGAAAGATGTATCCCAGTGAGTGACATCGAAAAAGCTAGAAAAGAAGGTTGGATTTGGGTACAGCAACCTAAGGTAAAAGTAGATAAAAGCTGAGATAATCAGGTTTGATGTTGAAAACTGCGTATCCAGACTCAGTGTGGCAAAAAACAGGAAGGAGCATATGGATAAATGGAGAACGTAAATCAAGACGTCCATGGTTTACTAGCTTCGCTGTCTGAGTGGGAAACAGACATATCCAAAGACCCAAAAGTGCTAAAGACAGCGAAGAAAATCATTGAAAATATGCCAGATTCGATTTTAGATTCTCGAATCAATATATACCCAGGTGGGATTCCAGGCAAATGTCATGATACCCTGTTAGTAGTGATTGGGGAAAATGATGATGTGGAAAAAAGCGTTCTCCAGGCCGTTGAGCACGTTTCGGCAAAATGCCGCGGAATTACTACTAATGTTATATTTTGGGCTGTTTGGTGGAGTTCTTTCCATTGGCCTGACCACAAAGCATCGTTCAGGGGTATCAATGTGGTGTTAAAGGTTTTCTTTGCCGATCCTACCCTGGTAAAGACCTGATCTCTGGCTGCAGAATAGAGGAGACGTCACACTCTGACGAAATGCTACTTCTCAAGAATGTGTAGAGGTTCGAGTACCCTAAACTGGGCCTTGGGGGACAGTTCCCGAATTCCTATTTGAGAAGAAGGAGCTTATACCAGCCTTACAGCAGTTGCTTATCTCCTATTCGAAAGCCTGAACGAAACGACGTTCAGTTGTCTAGTTGAACAGAAGTCCATAATGTCTCATTAGGGAAACAAAAAGTATATTTTAACTTAGAGCTAAGTTACTGCCGTTATTATTATGTTTGCACATACATCCCGAAGAACATATGTGTTCATATGTTGACAACTGATGATTAATCATTTCTTCTTATTCTGTTTCATTGCAGATTTAATAAATTGTCCGAAATTCCTATCCTTCCTACGTTTTTCAACATAAGACATTTTATAGTACTCCGATTCCTTATTTAATTTAAGGTAGTCCTGATAGTGAGCCTCGTTTAAGCTACCACTTTGGACAGCTCTTAGAACTGAGCAGCCGACTTCATGAGTATGCGTACAATCCTTAAAACGGCAGTTTCTAGACAGCATAATAATATCTGAAAAGCTCTCCTCAATACCCGACTTGACACCAATATTTCCCAACTCTCTCATCCCTGGAGTGTCAATTAACATTGCCCCTTGGTCAATAACTACTAATTGACGCCGTGCAGTTGTATGTCTTCCCTTGCCATCTTTCTCTCGGACCAGGTTTATCCTAAATGCATCCCTGCCGATTAGGTGATTTAGGAGAGTGGTTTTGCCCACACCAGATGAGCCAAGCAGGCAATAAGTCATGACAGATTTCAGTATCTGCTGAATTTGGGGCAATCCTGCACCAGTTTCAACGCTAAACGCAATGATTTCGCATCTGATACCGGTATTTTTTATCTCTGAAATTTTCCCCTCCAAGTCATTTTGGCTAACCAGGTCGCTCTTGCTTAATAGAATCACAGGGTC
>Ga0114919_10004038_pt1 | contig 11804 bp, 9 predicted proteins | sample BlataG_FD_88682 | JGI IMG/M metagenome (GOLD analysis project Ga0114919, IMG submission 88682) | Deep subsurface microbial communities from Black Sea to uncover new lineages of life (NeLLi) - Black_00105 metaG | ecosystem: Environmental > Aquatic > Marine > Oceanic > Sediment | place: Atlantic...
CGTTTGTCTGACGATGCTTTGCCGCCACATCGACTGATGAAATCATAGCCCATAACCAGATATAATACATTCCTAAAAAGGAGACTCCAAGCGAAAAGATAGGTAAATCGGACAACACAGAATCCCTGGACTGGTTAAGTCCTTGAAAAAGCAGATCCATGATACGCACCATAATATCTATTACCATCCAGTTAAACCACACCAGAAAAAAAATGAACAATCCTGCAGTAATAAAACCTCGAATGCGGGAGCCTGCATAGATTTCACCAAAGCCGGGGGCACTGGCGCCATAAATAAAGGCGCGATGTACACTTACAGATTTTTTTTTATCCGGTTCTTTTACGGTTTTATGTGTATCGTTTGATGGGATCACTGTTTTTTGCCTTTATAGTGGTTGTCAAAAAAACTTTCTGCTATCGAAACGGTTTTTTCTACAACCACTTATACCGCAATTCCGCATTTCGGAATATATTTATGGAAAGCGGTATAAATAGTGCGTTGAACTCTTGACATAATCAACTTGATAACTTAAAGGTATTCAATACCTTATTATAAGGCAAACGACGATGTCTGTCTCAACTTCTTATTACATGACACTACCTTAAAAATAAAGAAAGAATTTTTTAAGAGGCAGTTTCGAAATTGAACGTTTTGAAATTGCCTATTAAGACAGTTTTAAAAATTCAAGGAGGCCCTTATGAAAACATTAATTGGAGGAGCAATTGCAGTTGCAATCGGTATCATTGGTATACTGGTTTGGTGGAAATCCTTTTTTTCAATTTTAGCCGGTTTCATTCCTGTAATGCTTTTGCTTGGCGGCGGTCTGGCTATTTACCTGGGTTTTGACGAGCTTAAAGATTCCTGGGGAAAAAGCGATGATAAAAAAGATGACGACCAATACAAAAGCCCAATTGAAACACCAGTAAGAGAAGTTGTAGCGGAACCAACGAAAGAAAAAGAGACAAAAAAAGAAAAAGAGATGACCGCAGGCGATACTGTTTTGAATATTATCGAAAAAAACCGGGAAGGTGTTGATGTAGCCGCATTACAAAAAGAGACAGGTTTTACAACAAAAAAAATTCATAACATTGTTTACAAACTGAAAAAACAGGGCAAAATCATAAGTGAGCGCAAGGGCTTTTATAAAAAAGCATGAACCAAAGTAAAGTGAGCTAAAGTGCCTAAAGTTGTGGTGTCGTCTGCACTGATTTTTTCTAAATTTTTTGTATTTTATTCCTTACCTGCCTTAAAAATGAAACAGGTGCTTACAGCATGGGCATATAAGTTATCCTTTTTATCTTTCAACTTTCCTTCTGCTGTTGCCAAGTGTTTTCCTATATGAATTGGTCTTGCTTCACACCTTAAAGTTCCAGTATCGGTAGTTACCGGTCGAATAAAATTCACTTTGATCTCAACGGTTGAGCAGCTTACACCCTTTCGAAGAGTTGAAAGAACAGAGGTTGTCATTGCGGTATCGAGTATAGTTGAAATAATTCCACCGTGAACTGTTCCAAAAGGATTGTAATGATATTCATCTGGGTCGAGCTCAAAAACGGCATAGCCACTATCGACTTCGGAAATTTTATACCCTACAAGCATTGCTATCGGAGGTGGATTAATTCTGCCATCTTTAATTGCCTTTAGGTAATCTAATCCGGAAATTAAGGCGGCATCCCTTGCGCCAGCTTTAGGATCATCCCAAAATATAGTTCTTTTACGGTCCATATTTCCTACAACAACTCGATTGAAAACAACTTTCAACAATTGTCATACATCCTTATTATCTCGCCGGTTCCTTTTCCTTCAACACTTTTTACATAGCCATTTATCACTTTATTCATAGGTATGGGATTATGACCGGGAAAATATGCTTCATATTTTTCTACTGCATCCTCAACGAGTCCCGACGACACGACATTAATTCTGATCCCATTTCTCAATTCTAAGGATACCGCTTTGACAAAACTGTGAATTCCACCATTGACCATAGCGGCACTTGTGGTTAACACAACAGGATGATCAGCGAGCATTCCCGTAGTAAGCGTAAAAGAGCCACCGGCATTCAAGTAGTTCTGTCCAATTCTTACAAGATTCACTTGACCCATTAATTTGCTCTTCAATCCGATATAAAAGTCTTCCTCAGTCATCGAATCAAAGGCTGCCCATTTAGCTTCACCAGCGATACAGACCACTGCATCGACGTTTCCAACGGATTCAAACATTGCTTCAATAGATTTGCTATCGGCAATATCTACTATTATATTACCAGAATTTCTTCCACCAATCATGATTTCGTGTTTCTTTGAAAAATGATCGCTAACCTTTTTACCAATTGTACCTTTTCCACCGATTATTAGAATTTTCATTGTTCCTCCGTTTCAATTTTCACTATTACTGCGCTACCTATTATTGCATAATTCTATTTTTAGCCGCCCAAAAGTATTATTAGACGGAAAAATTTTCCATGATATAGGAGTATATATATGGAAAATATTTCCACGTATCCATATATTAAATTCAACTACGGTATATATTTCTCTTGAATGCTTAACTCTTTTATCTCTTGAAGATTAAAACGCCTTCCTGGCCCGTGCAATATTATCCACATCTCCCATAATGATTAGCGTCATTCCTGCGGTAAGAACCTGTGAGGCAGGTGGATTAAATTCTATTTCCCCGTCATCATGTCTTACAGCAAGAATAAGAAGATTGAATTTGGCCTTTAATCCTGATTCATGAAGATTTTTTCCTGCAATACTGGAATTTTCTGAAACTACTATTTGATGAATCCTTAAGTTACCTTGTTTACTGCGGAGCATCCTGTCGAGGAAATCAACGACTGTAGGTCGAATCATTTCAGAAGCCATTCGAAGAGCCCCGATTGTATTAGGAGATACAACACTGTTTGCTCCGGCCATTTTAAGTTTCGGCTCCAGCTTTTGATCTACCATTCTGCTAATAATACGTATTTTTTTGTTGAGCATTCTTGCAGTCATGGTGACATAAAGGGTGTCTTTATCAGAAGGAAGAGTTATGAGGATTCCTGCTGCCTTTTCAATACCGGCAGTCACCAGATTCTCATCATCCGTGGCATCACCTTCAACGTAAAGGAGTTCAGTCAGCGATTTGCAGCGCTGGATATTTTTCTGATCCTTTTCGATCAGAACAAAGTTTTCCTTGTTCTTTGCAAGTTCTTTTATAAGCGGACGTCCGGTTTCTCCTCCGCCACATACGATATAATGATTTTTCATTTTGCTTATTCGTTTAAACATCTTTTTTTTCCTCAAGATTCCTGAAAGTTCTCCTTCGATTATCAAAGCAGTAACGGTGCTTATGCCATATAAAATAATACCCATGCCGAAAGTAATAAGAAGCATGGTAAATATCTGTGCGGGAACATTTCCCGTAACCTCTATCACTTCACCAAAGCCTACAGTAGTCAGAGAGATTACCGTCATATAGACACAATCCATAAATTTCGGCTCCCCACCAAACAGGATATAATATCCGGTGCTCCCTGCCAGAACTACAAGAGAAATGGAAAAAAGTATCAGGTAGAGTCTTTTATTAATGCTCATTAACAGGAAAACCTTCTCAGTTTAAATCTAATGGCTAAGTAAAAAATCATTTTTCACCACAGAGCTCGCAGAGAACACAGAGAATATCTTGTTTTATTATTTAGTTGTCTCTGTGAGCTCAGTGTTCTCTGTGGTAAATTCAGCTTTTTACGGTAAATAGCCATTTATCGACGAATAATAACTCATATAACAGCGGCAACGCTAATGTAAAGCATTTTCTAAAAGATAATAAGCGTTTGAAAAGTCTTTACAAATTGTGAACCATGTTTTATAATTTTTTTGTTATCTTCCAGTGTAATGAAACACATTTTTTAATGAGAACTTGCGATGAATGAATTGATTTCCATTGTTATTGCTACAAGAAACAAAGGCAAAACAGTCGAGATTAGGGAAATGTTAAAGGATTTCCCTGTTAACATAAAAAACCTCTACGATTTTGGTCCTATCCCGGAAATAGAAGAAGACGGCGATACCTTTGATGAAAATGCATATAAAAAAGCAAGCATTACAGCAAGAATACTCGGTATACCGGCACTGGCAGACGATTCCGGACTGCTGATCGAATCCCTTGGCGGTGCTCCAGGTGTTCACAGTGCAAGATATGCCGGTGAAAAGGCCACTGATAAGCAGCGAGGTGAAAAGCTGCTGAAGGAAATGAAGGGCAAAACCAACCGAAAAGCCGCTTTTGAATGTGTAATATCGATTGCAGTTCCAAGTGGCCCTGCACTGACATATGAAGCGCGCTGCGAAGGCCTTATTACCGAGGAGCCAGCCGGTCAGAATGGATTCGGGTATGACCCGGTTTTCTTTTTCCCGCCGCTTAAAAAGACTTTTGCAGAGTTAACACGCTCGGAAAAAAGTCGTGTAAGTCACAGGGGAAAGGCGCTTGGAGAGCTTAAGGAAGAATTTGAAAAAGTTCTAACCTGGATTGGGTTGCATATGCCCTGAGGGAAACAACATGATTGAAGAGCTTATAAGACAAAACAGAAGCTGCCGCAGGTTCTATCAGGATCATGAGATAGATACGGGAATTTTGAAAGATCTGGTAAATCTTGCCAGGCTGTCAGGATCTGCTGCAAACCTCCAGCCACTGAAATATATCCTTTCCTGCAGCGCTGAAAAAAATGAACAAATATTTTCCTGTCTGGCATGGGCTGCATACCTTAAAGACTGGCCGGGTCCGAAAGCAGGGGAAAGGCCGTCCGCTTATATTATAATTCTGGGTGATACCAATATCACCAAGGACTTTGGATGCGATCATGGTATTGTAAGCCAGAGCATTCTTTTAGGAGCCAGGGAAAAAGGGCTGGCAGGCTGTATGATTGGTGCGATAAAGAGAAAAAAGCTTCGGGATATTCTAAAAATTAAAGAGCGTTTTAAAATACTTCTTGTCCTTGCAATAGGAAAGCCAAAAGAAAAGATCACGATCGAAACTGTTGAAGATGATGACAACATCAAGTACTGGCGCGACAGTGACAGTGTCCATCATGTCCCGAAAAGAAAATTAGAAACTATCATTTTGAGTGGTTATTAAAAACAACTTACCTGGGTGCCGGTAAAATAAAAAAGGGAGAATTGATATGCTGGAAATGAAAAAGGGTATAGACATCGTCAGTGAAATCGGGGGAATTCCTACCCATGAAGAGGCAATGCGGCTTTTTGAAAAAGAGCTGGATGAAATAAATTTGTCAAAGATAAAACAGGTAAAGCACACCGAAGTCCTTCTAAAAGTCGCAAATGCTATAGCCATGTGTAAACCAGAAACCGTTTTTATCAATACAGGGTCAAAGGAAGACCGGCAGGCTGTCAGGGATCTGTGCATAAAAAACGGGGAAGAAAAAAAACTCCCCATAGATGGACACACGATCCATTACGATCTGAAAGACGAACAGGGGCGGATTATTGACAGGACATATTATATTGCCAATGAAGGAGAAGATATAAGTTCCCTTGCGAATCAAATGGATAGAGCCCAAGCCCTTAACCTGGTGCGGGATAATATGACGGGTATTATGAAAAATAAAACCATGGTTGTCGGATTTTATTCACGCGGGCCTGTCGGGGCTCCGGCATCAAACCCTGCTTTAGAGATCACTAGTTCCGGTTATGTGTCTCACAGTGCTGAAATCTTATACAGAAATGCTTTTTTCTCTTTTGATAAAGAGGTCGATCGCCTGGGTCATTTCTTTACCAACGTACACAGCGAAGGATTAAACAGAGCTGAAGACCTGCCCAATGCACGGGTCTTTATGGATCGAAGCTATCAAACCACATACAGTTTTAAATGCACATATGCCGGCAATACTTTGCTGCTTAAAAAAGGTAATCACAGGTTTGCTGTTGACAAAGCAGTATATTCAAACAGGGGGAATGAACTGTCGGAACATATGTTTATAACAGGAATCAAAGGCCCCGGGGGTCGCACAACATGGTGCGCCGGAGCAGCGCCAAGCGGTTGCGGAAAGACTACCACTGCCATGGCAGGCACACATTTTGTCGGTGACGACCTTGCCCAGATGTGGCGGCATGAAGATGGCGGTATCCGGTCGATAAACCCGGAATGCGGCATATTCGGCATTGTCGAAGATGTAAACCGGGAAGGTGATCCTATACTGATGGATTGCCTGAGAAAACCGGGAACAGAGGTTATCTGGACAAATGTTCTTATTGATGAAAAAGGTGTTCCGCATTGGGTAGGAAACGGTGAGGAACAACCGGTTAAAGGCTTTAATTTTCAGGGAGAGTGGAGACAGGGAATGGTTGATGAAAATGGAAAAGAGGTGCCCATATCACATCCCAATGCCCGCTGCACGATCACTTCTGAAGCCCTGACTAATTATTCCGAGGAAGCAGAAAATCCTGATGGTGTGGAAACCAGTGTAATTACATACAGCGGCAGAGACAGCAATACGATGCCCCCTGTCTGGGTTGCCAAAAACTCCGATCACGGTGTAGTAATTGGCGCCTGCCTCGTATCTGCCGCGACAGCAACCGAAGTGGGAGCTACAGGTGTAAAGCGTGCCCCCTGGGCTAATGCACCGTTTATTCCTGGTGCTCTTGGACACTACATGGATGCCCAGTTTAAATTTTTCAGCCATGAAAAACTTGCAAAAGATAAAAAGCCTGTAATGGCCGGGCTTAACTATTTTTTAACCGATGAAGCCAGGGGGGGTAGTTCAAAAAAACTGATCGGGGAGAAAAGAGATGTAAAAGTCTGGCTGTCCTGGCTTGAAAGAAAATTTCATAATGAAGTAGATACGATTGAAACTCCCGTTGGATATCTTCCAAAATATGTAGATCTTAAAAAATTATTTAAAACCATTATTGATAAGGACTATACCGAAGAATTGTACGTGAGGCAGTTTTCCCTGTATATCGACAATATCATTACCAGAATCGACCTGCAACTTGAAGCGTATGGAAAAGGAGTGGATATACCCGAGAAACTCTTTGAAGTTCTTAATGAGCAGCGCGAGGGACTGGTTGCCCTCCAGGAAAAATGTGGCCATATCGTGACGCCTGCAGAACTTGAGGCGCTTTAATACATAGGCAGAAGGCACAGAGGCAGAAGTTAGAAAAGGAAAATAAGCATTTAATCTTTGTGCCTTTTGCCTCTGTGCCTTTTGCTCCAAGCTACCGGTTTCAGACGATAGCGGTTGACTTTAACCTACTTAAAAACAGGCCAAAAAAAATACTTTTCTTTTCTCCCGTCATGATCTCACGAGGGGCCTTTGCGTCAAGATAATCGGAAATCAATCCTTAAAATAATCTGCAGTGGCCGCATGCTGGTTGCACTTCTTATGGGTTTTGCGTGCGGGCTTCCCCTTCTCCTGACTATAAGCCTGCTGCAGGCATGGATGAAAGAAGAAGGTGCGGACCTGACCGTGATTGGATTGATGGCACTTGTGGGTCTTCCCTATACCCTGAAGTTTCTATGGGCTCCTTTTCTTGATCGTTTTACTCTTACTTTTTTTGGTCGCAGAAGAGGATGGCTTCTATTAGCACAAATGGCCTTGATATTTTCCATAGTGGGACTGGGTTTAACTGATCCTGGAAACAACCCATGGATGGTGGCTTTTGCCGCATTCTTAGTGACATTTTTCAGCGCTTCTCAGGACATTGTTGTTGATGCCTATCGCAGAGAAGATCTGCCTGATGAAGAACTTGGTCTTGGATCTTCCCTGTATGTGAACGGATACAGGGTGGGCATGCTTCTGGCTTCGGGAGGCGGACTGATTATGGCGGACCACATGTCGTTTTCCATGGTCTATGTGATTATGGCGGCATGTATGCTGCCGGGTGTTCTGACCACTGTGTTTGCCCCTGAACCCCATGCTTCTGCCGGCATACCGAAAAGTTTAAAAGAGGCCGCAATCGGTCCTCTGGTTGAATACTTCAGCAGAAACGGTGCTGCCTGGATCCTGGCCTTCATCCTGTTGTACAAAATCGGCGATCAAATGGCCAGTGCCATGACCATGCCTTTTTATCTGGATATGGGGTTTTCAAAAACCGAAATCGGGACAGTTGTAAAGATTTTCGGTTTCTGGGCGACTATTGCAGGCAGCCTGATTGGCGGAATACTCATGCTTCGCCTGGGAATAAACCGGAGTCTGTGGATTTTTGGGTTTCTTCAGGCATTATCTACCGCAGGTTTTGCAATTTTGGCGAAAATCGGTTATAGTGTTGCCCTGTTGTCCGGTGTCATCGCTTTTGAAAACTTAAGTGCCGGTATGGGAACGGCTGCATATGTGGCATTCATGGCAAGTATTACAAATAAAAAATTTACTGCCACCCAATATGCGTTGCTAACCAGCCTGATGGGTATCCCCAGGGTAATGGCTTCAGCCCCGACAGGTTTTCTTGCAAAAAATATAGGCTGGGAAAGTTTTTTTATTTTTTGCACTTTGATTGCCATTCCGGGAATGCTGCTTTTATTTAAGTTTGCGCCATGGAATCCTAATGGTTCGCGCATGGAATTTGCTGAAAATGAATAATGTTGTGCAAATAAAGAATGCTTTAGATCGCTGGAAAAAAATATCCGTTGAAAGAAGAGAAATTCTCTCCCTTCCACCTGAAAAGGCACTGGAGCGGATTATTGATGCTCATCAGCCCGCCGCCCTTGTGCATTCAATTCCAGAAGAGGATTTTTATTTTTTGGCTCATGATATCGGCCTGGAGGATTCTCTTCAGCTTTTATCGCTGGCGTCAAATAAACAGTGGGAATACATGGTCGATCTGGAAGTATGGGAAAAGGATAGGCTCGAAATACGATCAATTACAAAATGGCTTGACCTGCTTTTAAAAGCAGATCCGGTGCGCTTAATAAAATGGTTGATCAATGAAAAAACCGAGTTTTTAGAATTCTACCTGTTTAAAAATATAGAGGTTAGAATCAGAGAGCATGATCAGGACCCTTCAGATTTCGGTGAAGGTTTTTTTACAGTTGACGATACTTATTATATAAGAGTTATGGAAGATCCTGCAGACCAAATATCCGATATTTCAGAATCAGACACGCAGCCAAAAAGATACCGCGGGGAATTTCTGGTAAAATTTCTTGAAAGCATTGCAGCCTATGACCATGTAAAATATCAACAGATTCTGCACGAAGCACTAAGCATTATCCTTGCAGAAGTTGAAGAAGAAGCTTTCCGTATGCGCAATGTGAGACTGGCTGAAAAAGGGTTCTTACCCTTTGATGAAGCAATCGGTATTTATCAACCCTTAAGCCCGGAAAAACTTAAGAGCCTGAGCGCTAAATCATTAATAAAAGAAGAAGGCAAAGAGCTTCTGCCTGTCCCGTTTTATCCTGCTGACATGTTAAAAGAAGATAACCTGTTTACAAGGTCTTTGGCGAAGATTAAAGCAGATGGTATTTTGCAGCAGATGCAGGCTGAATTTGCATTTCTTTGTAATCAGGTCATCATAGCAGATCATAAAAAAGTAAGAAGCAGAGAAGAGTTAAGAGATATTGTAAAAAAGGCATGTGGATATATTAGTGTCGGCCTTGAGCGTATGACTGAAAAAGAAGAAGGCATAAGCTCAAAACTAAAGAATGATCACTGCGCTTTGTTTCTGAAAAAGCATCCTCTCTCTTCGATTTTCAGGGTTGGATACGGACTCGCCCTTAAACTAAAGTGGCGGGCTGAAAAATGGCTCGATAAATGCTGGTTTGCCGGTAAGGGACTCCCCCTGACATTCTGGGGAGAAGACTGGACAGGCGTATTAGGTGGTATTCTGATTAAAAAACCGTTATTTTATGACAACTATAAATCAGGGTTGCTATACAGGGAGTTTGTTTCAACCAATGACATAAAAGAAACGGAAACCAAATTGGATCAGATTATCGCATTTGACACCCTTTTCTCCCTAATGACCATTAATTTAAAACCGCTTTCGTCTTACCGGTTTTTAAGCCATAAAAATCTTATTCTGACTCTTTGGGCCAGACACCACCTTAACCTGCCGGAGGAGCCGGATCCGCTTGCTGTTGACAAATTTAAACGTTTTCACACTCTTCTTTTCTCCGATAAAGATAAAACAAAAAAAATTGGCCAGCCTATGAAAGAGTCTTTTTCAAAATGGCTGACTGAAAGAACCGGAATAAACGATTTTGAACTTTCGAAGAGTCTGGGAGAAACCTTTGAAAAGCTTTTTTCCGAGATAGAAATAGAATATGGACAGGTTTCATCAGAAGACCTTGACCCAAGGTATATTCATCTTTTTATGGTAGAAAAGTAGATCGGAGATATTATTATGGACTATATAGATAAAGTAAAAGAATTTTATCTTAAATACATTCCCGGTGCAAAATTAAAGGGTAACCATATACAGGCAACCTGCCCTTTTTGCCGGCCTGAAGAAGATGAAAAGCCGGGTGTAATTGCGGTTTATGTGAACTCCGACAGTTTTTTTGCAGGATATTTCAGGTGCTCGAGCCGGTGCAGTCCAGGGGGCTTCCCTTTGTATTTCGGCAGGATCATGGGAATCGAAGCTGAAAAAGTACCAGGATATGATCCTGACAGAGAGCCTTATGTTCGGGACATGGTTTTTCCCACCCGAAATTTAAATACCGAACTTCTTCAATTCATATCTTTGATGGATAAGGATAAGTATGAACATTTCTCCGATTTCGGAGTTTCAAAGGCGGTAATAGACGAAATGAAAATCGGATACAACGGCAGGTACCTGGTTTATCCCTATTTCATGGAAAACGGAAACTGTTATGCAGCCAGGTGCATACTTCCTGCGCGGGAGCAGGACACTTTCTGGTATGGGGATAAAAAATTCTTTGCTGAAGATTTTCGAATTTTCAATGTCCAGGAAATAGATCGCTGCGAAGGCGGAGCCATGTTCATCACTGACAGTGAAAACAATCTTTTGACTATTAAAGAACTTGGGTATCCTTCAATTGCCGTCCCTTCGGTAGCTGATCTGGATGTATTAACCCAGGAACGGCTGGCATATATTAACCATATTTTCATAGTAACGAATCATTCGCCTGAGGCCCAGCTTACAACACGCTCTCTGGCAACACGGCTCGGTTTTAAAGTTAGAATATTAAAATGGCCGACCCACCTGAAGCGGGATTATAATCTTGTTCAGCTTTCAAGGGATAAGGGTGAAGATTTTAGAACTGCTGTTTCCGTGATGATTAAAAAATCGAAAGCATTTTCCCCTTTTACTTCACCTGAAAAGGAATACCGCGGTCTTATCGAAGTTCTGGAAAGAGAAAAGGGGAAAAATCTGCTCGGATTAAGCTGTGGTTTTAAAAAGATGGACAGGTCCCTTAGCGGTATTCGCGGAATTAATATCATGGGAGGCCCCCCAAAAGCCGGAAAATCTTGCTTTTTCATGCAGGTTTCCACGGAAATGGCCAGGAGAAAAAATCCGGTTATCTATTATGATTTTGAAAACGGTCGCCAGACAATATACACCAGAACTCTGTGTCGTCTGAGCAGGCTTTCCGGAAAAGAAATCAGGATGGAAAATCCGGATGGAAATATAGAAAAAAAACTTATGGCCGCCCGGACAATCTTCAAGGAAATGCTTCGCTATTTTCGTGTCGTTACCGACAGAAAGCTGAATCCGGATATCATGCGCCGCCAAATCGATTTTATCCAGCACGAAACCCGCAGTGATTATGCTGTTGTCGTTGTCGATAGTCTTCATAAACTTCCTTTTCAGGACCTTTCAGACAGAAGAACAGGTATTGATTCCTGGCTC
>Ga0114919_10004040_pt1 | contig 11798 bp, 11 predicted proteins | sample BlataG_FD_88682 | JGI IMG/M metagenome (GOLD analysis project Ga0114919, IMG submission 88682) | Deep subsurface microbial communities from Black Sea to uncover new lineages of life (NeLLi) - Black_00105 metaG | ecosystem: Environmental > Aquatic > Marine > Oceanic > Sediment | place: Atlantic...
AGGCGGATTGCAAATGAACGTAAGTTCTGTTTTAACAAAGGATTATAACAACGAACAATGAACAATGAACGATTATGCAAAACAAACCCAATCAAACTCGAAGCGAATTTATCCCTAAGGGAGTGGAGATCCCTACGGGTGAGCTTCTCGGAATCCTCAAACCGGGGACCAATCTCAAAACCCTACCCCCAACGGCGAGCCGTGAGTTGGTACTCGGCCAAACCCTCAAGTGGTGCAACGGACAAACTACCATTACCCTCGATGGCAAGGACGTTGCGATTATTGAAAGGGGTTCGGCAAACGCTAAAGAGGGGGTTTGGCCCCCCAAATAATTACTTCTCGACAAAACAGTATATTTTACCTCTGTCCGTGCTGACAAACAGGCGTCCGTTGGCAGCCGTTAAACCATGCGTTTTACCCTTGACGGAGGCATTCCAAAGCTCGCTGCCGTCCTTTATACTAAAAGCAGCTACACTATTGTCGCCGCCCGCGAAAAGAACATCACCGGCCAGAATTAGTGCGTGGGGATATGGGCAATCCGCCTTCCATCGAAAACATTCAGGCAATTTACCGGTTAAATCATTGATGGAGGTCTTGATATTTTGAAGTCTTTCTTTTAATCCTTTGCCTTCTTCGCCGTCTGATTTTTCACCAAGCTTCTTGATTCGTTTATTAACATCTCCGCTCTGCCTTGACAACGTGTTTATCCGGCTTTTCAGGTCAAGGTAACGGATACGGTCAAAAGCGGACAATTCTCCCCTGCTATGTAAATACGCCATATTATGGGTTGCGACCATGCAGGTGGCGCCGGAAAAAGTGGCAATATAGTCCCTGGTCCCGGCGTGGAAACTTCTCAGCTCACCGTGCGCACGGTGGTTCTGCCCGTGCCCGTGAACAAAAGTCGAATCTTCGGTTAGAAGAGCATAAACGCCACCGTCTCCTGACCTGCCGATGGAACCCAGAATTTTACCTGTCGTTAGAGCACACACAGTAGGCCTCTGCCTTCCCTGCGACAGGTAGAGTTTTGTGGGTGAAGCCAGCATAGCCCCTTGAATGGTCAGTGCGTTATGCAATGATTTGTACAATCCGGCACCACTGTCGGAGCCGGTATCAGCATCAATAGCACAAAGATAAGAGACTTTCCAGGGCAAAAGCGAAACGCCGAAATAGGCCTTGCCGTCCTGCACGAGTACCCCTGTTCGGCAGGGCCATAGCGATATCAGTTTTCCGTTGCTGGGTATAAAGCGGTCATCGCGGGCGGGTTTGTATTTCCATAACAACGTCCCTTTTTCTGCATCCAGACAATAGACGTGTCCGTCGTCGGAGCCGAAATATACCTTGCCATTGTGCCAGGATGGTGGAAGACGAACCGGAGCATCGGTGAAAAACGTCCATTTTTCCGCACCCGTTTCAGCATCGAGACAATGGGCAGAGTCATCAACCGACGAGCCAAAATAGACAGAATCTCCCACAGCGGTCACATAAAAGACCGGGTCGAAATTGCGCATTGATTTCAGGCCCTTTATGTTGGCGAAAGCATCCCATTTAGCCGGGGCCGGCCAGGCAGTTTGTGGGGGACTCGGCGAGGAGCAGAACCAGACTTGCCTTAAGGGCAATCGTATCTGTTCCTTCGTAACTCCGCTTCTGCGGTTGTCATGCCGATAAGTGGGCCAGTCTCCTGCAAAGGCAGAATGGGAACTGCCTTCTAACATAAGCAGACCTGCAATTAGAAGACAAGCCAGACGCCTACGCTTTATAAAATTGCCTCCGCATACCAAATTTAGATGTCTTATCATTGCTACGCCCTCATTTCTTGCGAAGAGTTCGATTCTCCTATGGAGTCCTTACGGACTGTTTGGGTGCGAATCCCAGGGAAGTTTCCAACCAGTTACCACAACTGCAGCCACCGCCGCCCTCAGGCGCCAGGACCATACCGCCGGCCGGGATAACACTGAGCCAGCAGCTGGGACGCAGGTTAAACCAACTGGATACCTTTCCTGTCTTTAAGTCCCACATGGCAATGCGGCGCGATTGGCCGCGATATATAAGGGCGCCTGCCACGGCGGCGTATGTGGCACAGCCTTCGTGACGTCCCATTTTGTCGGTGACCCGCTTTCCGGTTTTCAGGTCATAACCACAAGGTTCAAGATAGACACATTTACCGGCAACGACCGGATGCTGCATGTGCCCACTGTGATTGTCGCTGGGCCATTTATGGCTGGCCTGCCAGTTTAACTCCGCCATCGGCGGATTACTCCCATCGTAGCAATACAGGTGGTACTGCCCTGAAGCGGAAGACGAGATGATGACCGACTCATCAGCATAAACAAGGAAAAATACGACAATGCCGTCGGCGGTATCGATGCCCTTCTCCCAAAGCGTCTTTCCGGTCCTTGCATTCAACGCCACAAGGTGTTGATTTGACCATAACTTACCGGAACCGATGCGACTGGTTTTTGAATTCTTAAATTCGGGATTCCGCGATTCTACGAAAAAAACTTTGCCATCGCCGATTGCGATAGTGGTATTGATAATAACTCCATTTGCATACTTCCAAGCCACTTTGCCGGTGTCCCTGGCACAGGCAAAAAAGTTGTCACTGCATACTTTCTCCGTGCCGTAACCTTCTTTTTGGTCGTACCAGGATTCGTGTCCCCAAAAATCGGTATAAACCGAACCTTTTTTCACACTGCTGCCATACAACAAGTTACCGGCTTGAGCTACGTAACCCCAATCGTGCGTTTTATGCTGTTGCTGGTCGGGCAACGCATAGGTGGCCACCCTTTGTCCGCCGTTGGCGTCGAAAACCCAGCATCGCTCCTTAATCGCAACATACAAAAAGTTCTTGTCGGCGCACCAGTTACTCGCGTCCCGGGGCATATTGACCCGGCGCAAATCGGGGATTTCCACCGACCACAATATCGCCCCGTTATAAGCGTCAAGGGCAATGAGGCGATTGAGCCCCTGGTGAAAAAGTCTTCCATTTACCGAAAGGGGGGCCGGCATACGCGGGTTACGGTCGATTCCGAAATCGGCTCCGGGTCGGCCTATCCACTGGACCTCCAAATCGCCGGTCCCGGTTACGCCTTGCAGGGTATCACCGCTGTTGGCGGAGTTACCGGGATTACCGTATTGATGTGTCCACGAACCGGCACCAGCCGGAGCCGGGCGAGTTATTTTCGCCCATGCGCCGGCACTCGTATCCGTTTCTCCTTGGGAGTCCATACGGACCACATATTCGATTGACGCAACTTCAAGCCACGCTTCGAGAGCGCTCTTTTTCATGCGATTCGAGGCACCGGGGGGCTGGCCCAGATAGGCCACTCCGCCATCAGGCCGTAACATACGAAACAATTCCTTGGCATTGCCGGGACAGGTGCCGTAGGCAATAATGTGATCGGAAACAATCAGATTGGCAAAATTGCTGGTGATGGGCAGTTTGGCTAATGATTCAACGTAACGGGCCGTAATTCTGTTCCCATAAACCCCCGCCTGCCGGAGCAGCTTACGCGTTTCAGCGACGCGGCCGGGGTTCTCATCAACACAGACAATCATCAGTTCGCTGCGTTTTGCCAGCTCAAAGGCCAACTGCCCCTTCCCACAACCGTAAACCAGGCAATATCCTTTAGTTTTGCCTGTTTCCGATATGATTGTTTCAGCCGCTCTGGCATACAACTTTGCCATCACATCTTCAGGATAGGGTGAGATAGCCTGCCTGACTGGAGAAACCGTATAATTGAAAGCGGTATCGAATTCGTAAATTCCGCTCATGCTTTTGGTTTCCCCGCCTGCGGCGACTCCGCCGGAAAATGTTTTGATGCGATACGAGTAAACCGTATCCGGTTCCAACCCGGTGATGGTTACTTGGTGCTTCGCTCTGGCCGCGGTATCCGGGATATTTTTTTCCAGTTTGCTACTTTTTCCATATTCCAAAACGGCAGTGCCGGGCTGATGGGTTTCCCAGAAAACGACGGCTGATTCCGGCGAAACAAATTGCAGGTACGGCGGCACTTTGAAGTGCAATGGCTTGAAAGATAGTGTCTCCTTGGCTTTATAGTCGGCAAGGACTATTCCAGAAGTTAAAACCAAAAGGAAAAATAATCGCTTCATAATTACCATACGCCTTCTTTTAGTCAAGGATAGTAAAGCGAAACTGACATTTCCTTACGAGTTAGACATTCGTTTTACATTGGTATAATTCTGTTTTATGAGGGTAACTGCCTTGTGGCCGCTGCGCAGCGGCTGCAAAGCGCGCGGGCCAGGATGCAGTAGAGCCTGAGATTTCCTGCCCATTTTACTTTCGCCAGGCTACGTCGCCGGGCTTTCTGATGGTCATAATACCCGAAAAACGAGAATCGGGATATCAGGGAATCAGCGTGGCATATCGATAATCTGGTGGTCTGACGGCTTCAACCCTTTCTTGTACCCGCCCATACCAATCCGGTTGGGCTTGTACTCACCGACAATGTCCACCTTGCTCCTGACCGGAATCTTATCTTCCATACCCATCGCCCAGTAGCAGGCGTTCACAAGAAGACGCCGGAATCCTTCGCTTTTGAAGTCAAACGAATGCCCCATTGTCGCGGTAAAAACGCGGCAGGTCTTACCCTTCTCACCCGTGTAAGTCTTGGTCCAGGCTATAGGCATCGGTGGTTTTTTCGTATTGGGTCCGTCTTTCGGGTCCATCCCCGTGAGCACCTGTCCCATAATCAACGGCTTGCTGTCACCGGTCAGCGTCGTGATGGTGTAAACATCGGACGGCCCCCAGATATCTTCACAGCCTTTCACAATGGGATGGTTCTCCATACCCTTTGCCACCACTCCGCGAGTGCTTTCTCTCCCGTGGCCTCCATAATGGCCGGCCCAGGTCTCTCCTAAAACCTGACGTCCGTACCCGCCTTTGAATTTGTTGTCTCGAAAACTGTACTTGGCGTATGGACTATTCTTGTTCTTTCTGTAATAGAACGCATGCGTCGCCGTCCTTAAGCCCACAATTGGCTTGCCCGAATTCGTGTAATCAATAATGTGTTTCATCTGCTCGTCGGGCAGCTCACGAAAACGCGTGAATATTACCATCAGGTCCGCCGTCTTGAGCGTCTCAAGGCCGGGGATATTTTCCTGCGCCCCCGGGTCTATCTCGCCGGTCTCCTTATCTAAGGAAAACAGTGCAGTACACTTGAAGCCGTGATGCACAGCCATTATCTTCGCAAGCATCGGCATCGAGTCCTCCGACCGGTATTCATCGTCGCCGATGACAAAAACGATGTGCTTGCCCTTGCCCGGCCCCCTTTTGCCCTTAAACACAACCCAGGGCTCATCGGCGTTCACCTGACAGCCTAACAGCCAGCTCAGCCCCACAAACACCAGCGTCCAAAGCTTAATTGTTTGTTTCATCTTGTTCATCTTCACACCCTTTCATTTTTAATCATCATTACATTCGATGGACAACCAAGTATGTTAGTATATCAAGCCCTGCTTCATTTTTCAACCCTGTTAATAAAAAATACGCATTTCACCGATTAGACAAGGACCAACGCCTCCTCTCCACCCGCACCGCACCTGAACCGAGCAGGAAGTGGGTTGGAGGTTTGGGCCCATAGTGTACTGTATTTGCTTTGAACGAGTCATCAAATCGTGAGCAGAATGCTTCGGCCCGGGCATCACTATAGCCAGAAGTACGGTTTTGAAGGGCAAAATTTAAGTTTTTTTAGCTGTCTTGGGCTGAAATCCCAAAAAGAAGCCAAAATATAGTTGCAATTTCGAGGCACATCCGGTATATTAGCGAAATAAAGTTTCAGTGGTATACCTAAGCAGGTTTAAATAGGAAATAGTTTAGGAGAGGTATCATGTGTAGGAAACTGAATTTTCGAGTTTTTTTTATTGTGGCATCGGTGATATGGCTGGCGTGGAGTAGTGTTGGCCGGCCTGCCCCCGCGTCTCCCGACGCGAGTCGGGGCGGCGGGGCGGAGGTTCCAAAACCGATAACGCTTGACACGGATCCGAATCTTGCCGGCTGGTGGAAGCTTGACGAGGTTGCCGGCAAAACCGCTGCGGATTCTTCCAGGCACGTCCGTAAGGGCACGCTCAAGGGCGACTTGTCGTTCGACGACAATTCAGTCGAAGGCAAGGCAGGCAAAGCACTGAAGCTGGACGGCGGCGATAATTACATAGAGATAACCAAATACAAAGGCGTTACCGGCACGCGGCCTCGAACCGTGGCGGCCTGGATCAAAACGAGCAGCACCAGAGGCGAAATTATCTCCTGGGGCGCGGATGATTACGGCAAAAGGTGGACATACGGTTTCGTCAGAGGGCGTATAGGCGTAACGCCCTATGGCGGATATCTCTATATTAACGATGCGGTCCACGACGATAAGTGGCATCATGTGGCAGCGGTGGTGCAGGAAGCCGAGTTGCCGAATCTGCACGATGATGTCAAGCTTTATAAGGACGGTACCGTGGCGGAAATCCATGACATCGGCCTTCTGGACCTCTGGCCGCTCGAGACCGGCAACAAGCTGGATGTCAGAATAGGCAGACGATTCAGAGGTCTGCTCGATGACGTTCGTATCTACGACCGTGCTCTGTCGGAGGACGAAATAAAGGCCCTGTTTATGTTGAAGAGTAGTCAGCCATTACCGAAACCTCAACGATAATGCCGAAGTTTGAAAAAACTGGAATTGAGATTTGACGTGCAGCAATGAGGGATGTTATTGCAAAGAACGTACAAACATTTGTTTTGCTGCTGGGTATGCAGCCCAGTTCAAGTAAAATACTCAGGCCGGTTAAGGCCTGAATAGTTATGAAAGGAGATGAATGATGGAGAATAAACGAGTGACACGGCGTAAGTTTATGCGCGATAGTGCGATGGCTGCAGCAGGTGCGGCTGTGGGTCTGGGTGTCGCGGGCGGGCAAAGCGTCAAAGCGGGCCGTCGTGCGACAGCGGATACATCCAAGATTCTCAATTACAACGAGAATATGGAGTACCGCCGGCAGGGAAAGACCAATCTGATGGTTTCGGCTGTCTGCCTGGGCGGGCACTCAGGCAGCAATCCCAAGCAGCGCTACGAAGTCGTCAGCCGCTGCATCGATGCAGGTATCAATTACATCGACTCGTGCACAAAGGGTGAGGTGATTCGAGATGCAAGGGCCCTGAAAGGGCGCCGCGACAAAATGTACCTGGCGCTGTCACACTGCGGCCGAGAGACGCGCGACCCGAATTACCGGACGGCCAAAAAGCTGCTGGGAAGTCTGGACGAAGTGCTGATGGACTCGAAAGAGGAGTACACTGATTTGTGGCGTATCACCTGCTACGAGCCCGGCGGCAGACATACATTCGACACAGCGTGTGAGATGGTTGAGGCGCTTGAGACGGCGAAAAAGCAGGGTAAAGCCCGTTTCGTCGGGTTCTCAACGCACGACCGCCGGTGGATAAAGTTTATGATTGAATACTTTCCTCAAATTGACTGTGTCTGCTTTCCCTTCACCACTATGAGTAAGAGGGCCCAGACAGATAGTGTATTCCCTGCTTTGAAGAAGTGTGACGTGGGTTCTTTCGGGATTAAGCCTTTTGCGGCGGGCTCGCTATTCGCTGGTGACCAAGAAGAAAAAAATAGGCGTGCACGTCTGGCCATCAGGTATATTTTGCAAAGCAACACCGTGATACCTATCCCCGGTATGAACAGGGTGAGTGAGGTCGATAACGCAGTCAAGGCGGTAAAGGAGCGCCGGCAACTCGATTTGAAAGAAAGAGCGGAGCTGGAAAACACCGGCAAGCAGACGTGGGCTAAATTACCGCCCCACTATCAATGGCTCAAGGACTGGGAATACGTTTAATCGAAAATGTCCGTCTAATGAAGTATTCGCGTTGTGAGTGAGCAGCGGTCTTTGTCTAACCACTTATATTACTATCAGGGAAGAAAGCATGAAATACTGTTTCTCGATGCTTGTTCTGGCGGCGGTGGCCGTTGCCGGAATGGGCTGTGAGCGAATAAAAGCCAAACTAAAACCGGGGACAAAAACGGAACGTGCAGCGGATGATGAGCCGCTGCTGCTGCTTGATGATGACGAAGAGGAGTTTTCTCCACCGGCCGGTCCCGTAGCTGATAACAGTCGCTGTTTCGTTTGTCATATGAACTACATGCAAGAGGATATTGCCGTTATCCATGCACGGGTGAACATTGGCTGCGCGGATTGTCACGGTGACTGTGATGCCCACATTGCCGACGAATCCTGGGCTTGGGGTGGAAATGGCACACCGCCAGGTATTATGTATCCGCCGGCGAAGATTAATCCGTTCTGTATGGGCTGTCACCCCAGGGACAAAATCGACACCGAGCAGCACAAACCCCTCTTCGCCGGCACCGTTTTGCTTCGCAAAAACGAAGCAGCCGGGGAGAAAAAATATTGTACCGACTGCCACGGTAACCACCGCCTGGCCCATCGTAAATGCAAATGGAAGTAGCTCGTCTGTTTCCGCCGGATTTCAATTGGAACAAAACTGTTCGGTCGGTGGGTGATGTGGGCTTATGGGTCCCTTCTGCAACTCGAGCCTCGCCGCCTCCTGCTTTCTCAGCAGCATCTACACCTTCCTGAACCGTTTTGTAGGCGGTAGCTCAGAACTTCCCGTTCCACGGGCCTTTGACATTATGCACATCCACGTACACAGCCGCCCATCCTGAAGGCGGAACAAGAAACAAAACTGAAAGTACCGCCATCCAACTCATCAATGATAACCTATGTCCCCTCATCAAATGTTCCAGTCTAAGCCCCGGTTTTATCAACGTTTCTTGAGCGTCATGCTAATCCCGCCCCCCTGTCCGTAAAAGATTGTTTCCAGGTCGGGATTGGTGGTGATGGCCTTGACGTAGTCCTGGATACCAGATCCCCTGCCGCCACGCATACTGATGTTGTGGGCCAGAATCAGGCCACCGGGACGCATCAGTGGCAACAGCTTGTTGAGGTAGTCGAGGTAACCTTCTTTGTCGGCGTCAATGAAAACGACATCGACTGGGTCTTTGAGCTTCGTGACTTCCTCGTGGGCGTCACCCTCGATGAGCGTAACGAGCTTATCGACACCGGCCCGCTTGAAGTTCTCGCGGGCCAGCGATGCCCGACGGGCGTCGATTTCGTAGGTGGTCAGCTTACCGCCCGTTTTACACAGTGCAAGGCAGAACCAGATGCCCGAGTATCCGTTGCTGGTGCCTATCTCGACGACGTGCTTGGCGCCGACCGCCTCCGTCAGGAGCCGCAGCAGCCTGCCGTCTTCTATCGGGACGTTCATCATCCCTCTGCGCTGGTTTCTGTCCATATCATCGAGGATGCTCAGGATTTTCTTCTCCGCCTCCGTCTTTGGTATCGGTGAACTTTCTATGGACGATGCGCCGGCCCGGCCCGGCATAGGCCGGCCTTGACCGGGACGCATACCTCTGCGCTGCCTGGGTGTTTGCGTTGCGGCAGGCTCGTCGTTCTTTTCCTGAGCTATTAAGTGCACGACTCCTGCCAACAAAACAACTGCCACAATGCCCAACATAATTTTCTTTAACATTTCCTGCTCCTTTCTAATAGGGTCTCTTTTCGTTCTGCCTGCACCTGTGGTTGCCTGCACAAGTGGCGCATGCACAGGTACCATACGGGATTTGCACAGATATAGACGAATTCAAAGAGGGCTTTATTGCAGTTTTCTAAAAGAATTCGTTGGTATACAGAGAAAACTTGGTTTTAGGGATTTTTCACACCTTCCATTTTCGGCAGGTAGAAGTCTGCTGCCCTTTCATTTCCCGTATTGTCCTTCAATTCGAACCGTTGCGTGGGAGATTCGGTCCAGCCGGACGTCGCGCAGGACCGAAGGGCCCAGGACCCCGGCGCATGCGCTGCTGCGAGCCTCTGCGCCGCCTGCCTCCTTCGCCCGGATCTCGCCCCGGTGGACGGAGCTGCCGCTGAAGACGTTGGAGCCTCCGCTGCCAGATTTGTTTCTGCTGTTCGGAGAGCACCGCAGTGATATCTTCATTCATTTGCCCCAGGGTTTCGTCGATCTCCGAACAGGCATCGAAGCGGATATCGTCAAGCTTCTGCATGTGCTCTTGCAGAATGGGCTCTATCTTTTCGCGTTGCCCGGGGGTAAGGTGCAAGTAACGCTCCAGTTCGGAGAGCAGGCTCTCGACTGCAATTTCCGGAGACCGCGGGGATCTGGTTAGCCTGTGCGGGGCCACAATCATTATCGAGGCGGCGCCGATGACGATGCCGGCCAGCAGGATGACCAAGCCGAAAAAGGCCATGCGCCAGCGATGCAGCCGTCGCATGTAATGCGTGGTCGGGCTGTTGGTTGTTTCTGTTTGGTTCATTACATCACCCATGAAATTGCCTGGGATATTTCAAACAGGGGGTCGAGCGAGGCGTAGTAGGCAACGATTGCCAGCACCACAGCAGGGACGGCTGCGGCCGAGGAAAACACCGCTAACCACATCAAAGGCCTCTCCGAAATGTGAGCGAGCTGGTTTTGTTCGGCGGTGAGGATTGCGATCACTCGACCGGCGACATCCACGCGAGGAGGCGTTTCGCTGCGGGCCCGGGCGGCCAGGATATCGAATCTGTTTTCGTTTCTCATATTATGCTCTCCTTTTCCACCTGGGTAACAAGCTTCTCCAATCTCTTTCTCGCACGTCGCGACTGAACCTTGACCATGCTTTTTGTCCAGCCTGTCCGGCGTGCGGTTTCACCCACATCGCATTCTTCCAGGTATCGCAGCGTCAGGACCAGCCGGTCACGGGGCCGTAGTTGTCCCAGCAGTCGGTGTACTAACGCAGCGGCTTGGCCGGCATTCATATCCTCCGCCGAATCACAAGGCAACTGGTCCCATTCCTCCAGTGTGAAGCTTTCTCTCTTCTTCTGGCGAGCGACCAGCTTCCAGTAGCGATACCCGACACGAGTGGCAATCCGAGCAAGCCAGTGGGCAAAGGGCGCTTTTCCACGATACCGCCTCAGGCCCAGATACGCCTCGACGAAGACGTCCTGAACCAGCTCCTCATGGACCCGACGCTCTCGGCTGAAACGCCACATAATCTGTCCGATGCGTTCCTGGTGCCGTTCAACCAGCCGCCGGTACGCGTCGGAATCGCCTCGGCGGCTTTGACGAACATCCTCAAGGTCAACTGTAGTGGGCGGGATTATTTTTCCCCGGCTTTGTGGAACAGATGCTGAGTCCGTGACCACTCGAACCAATTCACCCAAAAGCCTTTCCACCTGAAGACTCAGAATCTTGTCTGGACAAATCAACAAAGCCATATATAAAGGATATACCACCATGCACAGTTCATCAACCTAATTTCCAAATGCTTTCTCGTCCTTCTTCCGGCTTTCAAAAGCCAAAAAGCCCCGCCGACAAATAGTTCGTCGGCGGGGTCAGAACTCTGTTAGCTGCTGCCTGGAAAAAGACAACACAACGGCTCTATTACAAGCTGATGCCGTTATCGCCGAGAGCATGCTTGCTCTTCGCCCGGATGCGACCTCTAACCTCTGCCGGAGCGCATTCCCTGGCCTCTGCCGGAGCGCACTCCCTGGCCTCTGCCGGAGCGCATTCCCTGGCCTCTGCCGGAGCGCATTCCCTGGCCTCTGCCAAAGCGCATTCCCTGGCCTCTGCCGAAGCGCATTCCCTGGCCTCTGCCGAAGCGCACTCCCTGGCTTCTGCCGGAGCGCATTCCCTGGCCTCTGCCGAAGCGCATTCCCTGGCCTCTGCCGGAGCGCACTCCCTGGCCTCTGCCGGAGCGCATTCCCTGGCCTCTGCCGGAGCGCATTCCCTG
>Ga0114919_10004041_pt1 | contig 11796 bp, 15 predicted proteins | sample BlataG_FD_88682 | JGI IMG/M metagenome (GOLD analysis project Ga0114919, IMG submission 88682) | Deep subsurface microbial communities from Black Sea to uncover new lineages of life (NeLLi) - Black_00105 metaG | ecosystem: Environmental > Aquatic > Marine > Oceanic > Sediment | place: Atlantic...
AGGCAACAAGGCGAGCCAAGACAAAAGGGAATGACAAATGGTGCGCGCGAATGCGTTTCATTTCGTCGATCGGTACCGGTTACGACCTGCGTCTTAGCTGTCAGGACGTCCCCCGACCGGGGAGCCGCGACGATAAAGGTCAGATGAGTGTACCCAAATTGAACACTGTCTGAAAGATTCCGGCGGAAAAATGACTGCCTTGAGCTTGTCCCAGGTCAGCGACGCGTTGAGACGACGCGTGTAAGCCATTCTCTGCTATGGTATTTTTCAGGGTCTGAAATCGGCGGTTTCGACCGGCGGCATACTTAACGGGAAGGGCTCGGCCCGGTCCCCATCGGCTTGCCGCCTCAACCCCGAAACCCTATTGTTCGCCCGGCTTTCCGTCGCATTCCCGCGTACCTGCCTCGCCAAGGAGCTTTCGCTTTGCCCATGCCGCCGTTGCAAGGCTCGATTACGGCCCTCATCACGCCCTTCCGGGATGGCTCGGTGGACGAGGCGGCCTTTCGCAAACTCGTGGAGTGGCAGATCGACCAAGGCACCCACGGTCTGGTGCCCTGCGGCACCACGGGCGAGTCCCCGACCCTCAACCACGACGAGCACCGCCGCGTGATCGAGCTGTGCATCGAGGCGGCGGCGGGACGCGTCCCGGTGATCGCAGGAACCGGTTCCAATTCAACGGCCGAGGCGGTCGAGCTGACGCGCCATGCGAAGTCGGCCGGCGCCGACGGCGTTCTCCTCGTTACGCCATACTACAACAAGCCGACGCAAGAAGGGCTCTACCTCCACTACAAGGCGGTCAATGACGCCGTCGACATCCCGATCGTCATCTACAACATCCCCGGGCGCAGCATCGTCGACATGTCCGTCGAGACCATGGCGCGCCTGTTCAAGCGCAAGAACATCGTCGGCGTGAAGGATGCGACCGCCAACATGGCGCGCGTGAGCCAGCAGCGCGCGGCCATGGGCCACGAGTTCATCCAACTCTCCGGCGAAGATGCCACCGCGCTCGGCTTCATGGCCCATGGCGGCGTCGGCTGCATTTCGGTGTCTGCCAACGTCGCTCCGGCGCTGTGCTCGGAGTTTCAGCTCGCCTGCCTTGGCGGAAATTTCAAGCGGGCGCTCGAGATACAAGATCGTCTGATACCGCTGCATGACGCCTTGTTCGTCGAATCCAATCCCGGTCCGGTGAAGTACGCGGCGGCGAAGATCGGGTTATGTTCGGGCGAGACGCGGCTGCCGCTGGCGCCGATCGGCGAGGCTACGCGCAAGCGCGTGGATGAGGCGATCGCGGCAGTCGGTCTCGCGACCGTTTAAGTTTCGAAGGGTTTCAATCATGGCGCCGAAGCGCGAGAGCGGGAAGCTCGTCGCCGAAAACCGCAAAGCCCGCTACAGCTACGAGATCGAGGATACGATCGAAGCCGGTATCGTGTTGACCGGCTCGGAAGTGAAGTCGATGCGGACCGGCAAGGCGAACATTGCCGAGTCCTATGCCTCGAATGAAGGCGGCGAGCTTTATCTCATTAACGCCCATGTCGCCGAGTACAAAGGCGCCGCCCGCGACGGCCACGATCCGACGCGCCACCGCAAGCTTCTTCTGCATAAGAAAGAACTGGGCCGGCTGCTCGGCGCAATCCAGCGCGAGGGCATGGCCTTGGTGCCGCTCAGGCTCTACTTCAATGCGCGCGGGATTGCCAAGCTGCAGCTTGGGCTTGGCCGTGGCAAGAAAATCTACGACAAGCGCGAGACGGAAAAGAAGCGCGACTGGGAGCGGCAGAAGGGCCGGCTCATGCGCGAGAAGGGGTAAGCGTGGACGACGCCGCGCTGAACCACGTGACACCGGGCATGGTGTTGCCTCACGTGACGCTGCCGTCGACGGACGGAGGCGACATCGCGCCGGCCGCGCTCCCGGGACGGAGCATTATCGCCTGCTATCCGTGGACCGGGCGTCCCGGTCAGCCGAACCCGCCCCATTGGGACGACATCTCAGGCGCCCACGGCTCGACGCCCGAACTCGAAGGCTTCCGGGATCTCCATGCCCGTTTCACGCGTGCCGATACGCGCATCTTCGCCCTAAGTCCCCAAACGCAGGAGTACCAGCTTGAGGTGGTGGAGCGTTTGCGCCTGCCGTTCCTGATCTTGAGCGATGCGGACTGGGTTTTCGCGGAGGCCCTGGCCTTGCCGACTTTCTCAACCGGCGGCGATAGTTACCTGAAACGACTCACACTTGCGGTGAACGACGGCCATGTGGAGTGGGTGTTCTATCCCGTGACCGACCCGGCCGGCCACGCGGGCGAGGTCCTGCATTGGCTCGAGACGTTGGCCTAAGCGCCTTAGTCACCCATGGCGTCGTCTTCGGCGTCCTCCACCGAGTAGCCGAGCTTGTCGAGCGCCTCCTCCAGATAGTCCGGCAGAAGCGGCATGCCGAGCAGATAGTCCTCGGTCCGGCTGGTGCGCTCGGCGCGCGCGGTCTCAAGCGCGTCCTCGAGATCATCGGGGCCGAACGAACCCCGTCCGATCCAAGCGAGCGCCACTAGGCTGATTTGCTCGTCTTCGTTGAGATCGTGGATGAACTCCTTCAACTCGCCGAGGGTGGAGTCGTCGGAGAAATCCTCCAGGATGGATTCCGCGTCATGGTCCGAAGTCGCGCCTTCGTCCCAGGCGCCGACCTTGGCGCCGAGCTCCCGGGCTTTCAGGATGACAAATCCGACTTTGGTGGACGAGATTTCCAGCCCCGCCATGGGACCTCCTCGGTCGAGGTTTTGCGTGTAGAAAGCATGCCCGACTTGCCGGGCGCCAGCAACTCACTCTTTCAGGGCTTCAGTCTTTCAGACTGGCGGCGGCCTCTCTCACAACCGTCTCGAACATCTCCGTGGTGAGCCTGCCCGTATTCGTGTTCTGGCGGGAGCAGTGATACGTGTCGAACAGGGCGAGCCCGTTGGGCAGTGTGTGGCGCCCACCGTGAGCAAACGGAAAGTCTCGCTTTCTCAAGGCAAACGTATCGAGAATGGTGTCATGGGCGATGCGGCCGATGGCCAGCAGCGTGCGTAAGTTGGGCTGCGCCGCCATACGGCCAATGAGGAAGTGCCGGCACTCTCTGATCTCTTCCGGCTTCGGCTTATTCTGCGGCGGCACACAGCGCACCGCATTGGTGATCATGCAGTCGACGAGTGAAAGCGCCTCGGGCTCCGATACGTCGTAGTGGCCACGCGCTAGGCCGACTTTTAAGAGCGTGCCGTAGAGCAGCACGCCGGCATGGTCGCCCCAAAACGGGCGTCCCGTGCGGTTCGCGCCCTTGAGGCCGGGGGCAAGCCCGACAATCAGCAGTCGCGCCGTCTCCGGGCCAAACGAGGGCACCGCGCCATTGAACCAATCCGGATGCAAAGCTTCGTTATCTTGCCGGAAGGCCACGAGGCGTGGGCAGAGGGGGCAGTCCGCTGCAGGCTCAGGGATAGGCACGTCATGAGCGATCGATCCATGGGCGGTATAGAGCGCCACGACGTCAGTCCCGGCGGTCCGGATCAAGCACGGGCGGCGCGCCCGACTCGCGTTTGGCCAGCAGGGCGACGGCCGACCAGTCGAGATCCGCGCCGCCGGACTCGATGAGCGTTAGGAAACGTCCGGCAATGAGGGTCGCAAGGGGCATATTCACCTCGAGCGTCTGCGCCGCCTCCAGCGCAAGACCGACATCTTTATACCCCAAGGCAGCCTTGAAGCCTGCAGGCTCGTAGCGCTCCTCGGCGATCAGCCCGCCATAGGTCTTGTATACGGGCGCACCGAACAGCGTGCTGACCAGAAGGTCGAGATATTGGTCGCGGTCGATACCGGCCTTGTCGATCAGCGCGAACGCTTCCCCCAAGGCTTCGATGACAGACATGATCAGGAAATTGCCGCTGAGCTTCACCAGATTGGCGTTGGGCGCATGCTCCGACACATTGAAGGTGCGCTGACCGAGTGTGTCGAACACAGGTTGGAGCGTGGCGATCACTTCGGGCGCGCCAGCCGCGACGATGAAGAGCTTTCTTGCTGCCGCAGCATCGGGGCGCCCGAACACAGGCGCGGAGACGAAATGCTGTCCCTTCTCGGCGTGGGCATGGGCGAGGCGTTCGGCAAGCCCAACACTGATCGTGCTCATGGAAACATGGGTTGCGCCGGGCGGAAGCGCATCGAGGATGCCGTCTTTGCCGAAAACCGCGGCTTCCACCGCGGCGTCGTCCGACAGCATGGTGATGACGGCCTCGCCGCCTGCGGCCTGTCCCGGCGTCTTGGCGTGCGTGGTGCCGGCGCTCACAAGCGGCTCGGTCTTGGCAGCGGTGCGATTGTGCACGGCAAGGACGTACGGGCCTCAAGCAGATTGGCTGCCATGGCGCTTCCCATACGGCCGAGTCTAACGAAGCCGAGTTCCATCGCCTTGCCTCCTTCGTCGATAACGGTCTTGCCGGCCGGAAGGTTCAGGTCTCGATCAGGTCGGCAGGCTCGAACTCGTCGAGCGGTTCGGGCTCCGATCGCCGGCGCTGTTCACGGTGCGCCCGATCGGCCGGATCACGGCCGATCTCGTCCTGGAGGTTGACGAGGTCGATGAACTGGTCGGCCTGGCGTCGCAGTTCGTCGGCGACCATCGGAGGGTTCGTGGTGAGCGTCGAGACGACACTCACGCGCTTGCCCTTGAACTGCAGAGCCTCGACCAGAGAGCGAAAATCGCCGTCGCCCGAGAACAGGACAAGGTGATCGAGATGGTCGGCAAGCTGCATGGCATCGACCGCGAGCTCGATATCCATATTGCCTTTGATCTTCTTTCGTCCCGTGGCGTCGACGAACTCCTTGGTCGGCTTCGTCACCATGGTGTAGCCGTTGTAATCGAGCCAATCGATCAGCGGCCGGATCGAGGAATACTCCTGATCCTCGGCGAGCGCGGTGTAGTAGAGCGCGCGCACGAGCTGACCTTTCGTGCGAAACATCGCCAAGAGGCGTTTGTAATCGATATCGAAGGAAAGAGACTTAGCGGCCGCATATAGATTGGCGCCATCCACGAACAGAGCGATGCGCTCGTTAGGATAGAAATGCATTTTGCGTCCTAACACTGAAAAATATGGTGGTCTGCGTTACAACAATCACTGATTACGCAACCAAGTAGACAACATACGAAGCACAAGGTCGCTCCGCAATTGGTCGCAGCCGCGCAGACACTGGTAGGTTTAGGTTCAAATTGTCCCGGGCCGTGGGGGAGTCCTGCCGAAACCATCACCCGGGCGCTGTGCGAATTGAGCCGCGCGGGCATCGCCGTGCAAGCGGTCTCCGCGTACTACGAAACTGCGGCGGTGGGTCGCGCGGGCCAGCCGCCTTACGTGAATGCCGTCGCCGCGATCGATACGAGGCTTCCGGCCGACGCACTGCTCCGGCGTCTGAAGCGAATCGAGCGGGCATCGGGCCGTCGCGGCGGCATCCCATGGGGGCCACGCACCCTCGACATGGACATTCTCGACTACAAGGGCCGCGTTAAGCATTGGCGGGGAGGCCGTCCGTGCTTTGCCCGGCCAGGCGCACGGCCTCTTGTTCTGCCCCATCCATGGATTGAAAAACGGCCATTCGTGCTGCGCCCGCTGCTCGACGTGGCCCCGGATTGGCGCCATCCGGTCAGCAAAATGACGGCTCAACAGCTGTGGCGGAGGGTCGCGCAGGACCGGGAAGGGCAAGTCATGCGAAAGCTTTAGCCCTGCTTCGCCTTGCCAGCGCGGCGCAAACTGAATACATAGGGTCTAAATTCGACCCATTTTAAAAGGACTCCCAGATGGCTCGCGTCACCGTCGAGGACTGCGTCGACAAGATTCCGAACCGTTTTGAACTCGTGCTCCTGGCGGCCCACCGCGCTCGTACGATCTCCGCCGGCGCCCAGATTGCCGTGCAGCGGGACAACGACAAGAACCCCGTTGTGGCTCTTCGTGAGCTTGCCGACAAGAAGATCGCGCCGGACGACCTCAAAGAAGATTTCATCCACTCGATGCAGAAATATGTCGAGGTGGATGAGCCCGAGGCAGAGGCCGTGCCGATGCTGTCGAACGATACGCGGATGCCCGTGCTCGCCCAGGATGACCAGTCGACCGATACGGTCATCGACAGGATGTCCGAGGAAGAGCTCCTGCGTCGGATGGCGACCCAGTCGCCTTCGGATGGTTCGAATGCGGGACCGCGCGCACGCTGAGCATGACGGGACATTGAGGCGCGGCACGTTTTCGATTGCCTCGCCGCGACGTCATTACGGCGAAGGCCGCAACCCAATACCGACCTATTCCGCGCTGGCCCCGCTCCCGGTTTATAACGGGATGACGGACGTGTTGCGTCCGCTCTTCCTTGTGGGGCTCGCGTCATGACCCGGCAATACGAATTGGTCGAGCGCGTGCTGAGTTATCAGCCCAGCGCCAACGAGGCGATGCTGAACCGCGCCTACGTTTATGCCATGCGGGCCCATGGCAATCAGAAGCGGGCGTCCGGCGCGCCGTATTTCTCCCATCCGCTCGAAGTCGCCGCCATCCTTGCGGAGATGCGCCTGGACGACGCCACGATCGCCACCGCGCTTCTTCACGACACGATCGAAGATACCGCTGCCACGCGGTCCGAAATCGACACGCTGTTCGGCGCGGAGATCGGCACGCTGGTCGACGGTCTCACCAAGATCAAAAAGCTCGACCTCGTGACCAAGAAGGCCGAGCAGGCCGAGAACTTCCGCAAATTGCTGCTGGCCATCTCCACCGACATTCGCGTGCTGTTGGTGAAGCTCGCCGACCGCCTGCACAACATGCGCACGCTCAAGCACATGAGGCCGGCAAAGCGCAAGGTCATCGCCGAAGAGACCATGGACATCTATGCGCCGCTCGCCGGCCGCATGGGCATGCAGTGGGTGCGCGAAGAGCTGGAAGATCACGCGTTTCGCTGGCTGAACCCGGAGGCCTATGCCGCCGTCGTCGAACGCCTCAAGATTCTGCGCGAGCGTAACCAAGGTCTCATTGACGAGATTGAAGGCGCTCTTACCACCAAGCTGAAAGAGGCGAAGGTCAAGGGCGTGGTCGGGGGCCGCGAAAAGAAGCCCTATGCCATCTGGAACAAGATGGAGCGGAAGCAGATCTCGCTCGAACAACTATCCGATATTTACGGCTTCCGCATCGTCGTGCCGAAGCTGCCCGACTGCTACCATGCGCTTGCCGTCGTGCACACGACGTGGCACGCGGTGCCCGGACGCTTCAAGGATTACATCTCGAACCCCAAGCAGAACGACTATCAGTCGATTCACACGACCATCGTCGGGCCGCGCCACCAGCGCGTGGAACTGCAGATCCGCACCGAGCTGATGCACTCGGTGGCCGAATATGGCGTCGCCGCCCACGGACTCTACAAGGACCTCAACGGCGCCAATGGCAAAAGCAAGGTCCCCTCACAAGACTCCAACGCCTATCGCTGGCTGCGCCATCTCATCGGCATGCTGTTGGAGGGCGACAACCCGGAAGAGTTCCTCGAGCACACCAAGCTCGAACTGTTCCAGGATCAGGTGTTCTGCTTCACGCCGAAAGGACGGCTCATCGCGCTGCCCCGCGGCGCAAACGGCATCGACTTCGCCTATGCGGTCCACACCGGCGTCGGCAATACCTGCGTCGGCGCCAAGATCAATGGCCGGCCCATGCCGCTTTCGACACCGCTGAGGAACGGCGACGAGGTCGAGATCATTTGCTCCGAAGTCCAGCAACCACCCGTGGCCTGGCAGAGTCTGGCCGTGACGGGTAAGGCGCGTTCGGCGATCCGGCGCGCCACGCGCGACGCGGTGCGGGCGCAATACGGCAAGCTTGGCCGGGAGATCCTCGATAGGGCTTTTCAGCGCAGCGGCAAAACGTTCAGCGACGAGTCGCTCGGTGCGGGCCTCGGACGGCTGTCACAAAAGACCGCCGATGACGTTATGGCGGCGGTGGGACGTGGCGAGCTGGCTTCGGCCGACGTCATACGCGCGGTGTTCCCGGAGGAGGGACCGCCGGAGCCGCCGAAGCGGCGGCGCGAGGTGAAGCGTGCCGAGGAAGGCTGGTTCGGGCTCGGCAAGGTCATGGGGCTCAAGTTTCGCTGGCCCGGATCGGCCGGGCGAGGGCGCCCTGGCGGGCCAAGCGGCATCCCCATCCGGGGCTTGCGCGGCGAACTGCCGGTGAATTTCGCCGAAGGCGGCGCCGTTCCCGGCGACCGTATCGTCGGCATCCTCACGACGGGCCAAGGCATCACCATCTACCCCATCCACGCCAATGCCCTGAAGGCGTTCGACGAGGAGCCCGAGCGCTGGATCGACGTCACCTGGGACATCGACGAGGACAATCCGCAACGGTTCCCCGCCAAAATTGCCATCACGGCGATGAACGAGCCCGGAAGCCTCGCGCAAGTGGCCTCGGTGATCGGCGAGGGCGATGGGAATATCGAAAACATCAAGCTGACCAACCGCGTGCCGGACTACACCGAGATGTTGATCGATCTCGAGGTCTGGGACCTCCAGCATCTGAACGAGATACTGGCCGGCCTGCGGGCCAAGGACGTGGTGAGCAGCGCCGCCCGGGCCGAAGGCTAGGGCCTTGCCTAGATGAAGCCCCGGCCTTGGCACATAACAGCTTCGCGCCCCTGGCATATGTAGAAACGTAACCCAAATATGGTAGGGCTCAGTCGCCCAAGGGACCGGCATCATCCGCGCCGATCGCCGGGTCTTGGAACGAGGTGGTGATGCTGTTCAGGCGCCGCGAGGCGGAGAGCTTTTTCGAGCGGTTGCGTGTGCATCTTTGGCCGCGCCGCAGTTGGAGCCGCTCGACCCGCTATATTGTCCATCGCGTGCGCCGCCTCAGCGCCACGCCGCATGCGGTTGCGCTGGGCTTCGCCGCCGGGGTCTTCGTCTCCGCAACCCCGTTCATTGGTGTCCATATGCTGATGTCGGCGGCTCTGGCGTGGATCATCGGCGGTAGCATCGTCGCCGCCATCCTCGGCACCTTCGTAGGCAACCCGCTGACCTATCCGCTGTTTTGGGTGTCCACCTTCGAGGTCGGCCGTCTGATGCTGGGCGGGGCGTCGGACAAGCTGCGGATCGACCTGTCGAGCGGCATCTTCCAGACGGACAAGCTTTGGCCGCTCCTGAAACCCATGACGCTCGGCGCGCTGCCCGTCGGGCTTGTGCTGGCAACGCTCAGCTATGTCCTGGTCAGGCCCGCGGTGAACGCCTACCAGCACCGCCGCCGCGCACTCAGATCCCCCGTGGAGCTGCAATGACCGTTCCTCCGATCCGGCTCGGCATCAATATCGATCACGTGGCCACGTTGCGGAACGCGCGCGGCGGGTTTCATCCCGATCCCGTGCGCGCGGCCAAGCTCGCGGTAGAGGCCGGTGCCGACAACATCACCGCCCATCTCAGGGAAGACCGCCGTCACATTCGCGATGACGATATCGCCCGCCTCATGGCCGAGCTCGACTGTCCGTTGAACCTCGAAATGGCGGCGACGGACGAAATGAAGGCGATCGCGCTGAAAACGCGGCCGCACGCCGCCTGCCTTGTACCGGAGAAGCGCATGGAGCGGACGACCGAGGGCGGCCTGGACGTGGTGGCCCAACACAACATGCTCGCCCCGGTCGTCGCCGAACTGGTCGATGCCGGCATTCACGTCTCCCTGTTCATTGCCGCCGAGCGGCGGCAGATCGAGGCGGCTTCGCGCTTGCGTGCCCCGGCCATTGAAATCCATGTCGGCTCCTGGTGCGACGCGCTGGCCGAAGGCCGCTTCGAGGACGCGGAGGCCGAGTGGCGGTGCATCAAGGACGGCGCGCATCTCGCTCATGGACTGGGGCTTGAGGTCCATGCCGGTCACGGCCTCAACTACGAGCCGGCCGAGACCATCTCCGCGCTGCCGGAGATCGTCGAGCTCAATATCGGCCACTTTCTCATTGGCGAGGCGCTGTTCGAGGGTCTTGACGAGACCGTGCGCCGCATGCGCCAAGCCATGGACAAGGGGCGCCGAACCTTGCGCCGGCACGCCCCGGAGGGAGCGGATCACGCTTGATGATTCTTGGTCTTGGCAACGACATCATCGATATCCGCCGCGTCGAGAAGACCATCGACCGCTACGGCGAGCGCTTTCTGCTGCGCGTCTTCACGGACACGGAGCGCCGGAAATCCGAGGCGCGAACATTGCGCGCGGCCTCCTATGCCAAGCGCTTTGCCGCCAAGGAGGCCTGTGCGAAGGCTCTCGGCACGGGATTTCGCAACGGCGTCTTCTGGCGTGACATGGGTGTCGTAAATTTGCCGTCTGGGCGACCCACCCTGGAATTGACCGGAGGCGCCGCGCGCGTGCTCCAGGAATTGACGCCCGAAGGACACGAGGTCCGCATCGATCTCACCATCACCGACGACTTCCCGACCGCCCAGGCGATCGTCATCATCTCTGCCTTGAAGGTTTCGGCGCGCGACTGAGCCATTTGCCTGAACCTTGAGGAGGGTCTATAGGGGCGCCTGTCCCCAGAGAACGGGGCGTGGGACGGGGGCCAGCCGAATATCGAACCGAGGAGAGCTTCCGCATGAGCGTGGACGCCGAAAAGATGGAAGCAAAAGGCAGCGCCAAGGATACGGTCCGCATCATTGTGCATGCGCTGATCCTTGCACTTATCGTGCGGGTCTTCCTCTTCCAGCCATTCAATATTCCTTCGGGCTCGATGATCCCGACGCTTCTGATCGGCGACTATTTGTTCGTCTCGAAATACAGCTACGGCTACAGCCGCTACTCGTTTCCCTTCGGCTTCAACCTGTTTCCCGGGCGGGTCTGGGCGACCGAGCCCGATCGCGGCGACGTGGTCGTGTTCAAACTGCCGCGCGACAACGAGACGGATTACATCACACGCGTGATGGGTCTTCCCGGCGACGAGATCCAAATGTTGCACGGCGTGTTGCACATCAATGGCCAGGCAGTCGAAAAGGTGAAGGTCGACGATTATGTCGTGATGGGCCCGAACGGCCGCGAGCGTCGCATGGCGCGGTACAAGGAGACCTTGCCCAACGGCGTGAGCTATCCCGTGCTTGATCTCGTGAACGAAGGCTATGGCGACAACACCGAAGTCTACAAAGTGCCCGAAGAGCATTTTTTCATGATGGGCGACAACCGCGACAATTCCACCGACAGCCGCTTTCTATCGGAGGTGGGCTTCGTGCCCTTCGTCAATCTGGTGGGGAAGGCGCAAGTGATCTTCTTCTCCATCGACGAGAAGTCGAGCTTCTGGGAATTCTGGGACTGGCCCACGGAAGTCCGCTGGGACCGCCTCTTCAAGGTGGTGCACTAAAGCCTTGACCAAACGGACCACGGATCTCGGTCAACTCTCCGCCCGGCTCGGGCACGATTTCGCAAAGCCTGCGCTTCTCAAGTTGGCCTTGACGCATGCCAGCGCGCATCCCGGCTCACAGCCCAACGATGACAATGAGCGGCTCGAATTTTTGGGCGACCGTGTTCTGGGCCTGGCCGTGGCGGAACTGCTCATCGGTCGCTTTACGAACGCGAGCGAGGGTGAGTTGGCGCGCTGGTTTAATCTCCTGGTGCGCACCGAGACCTGCGCGGACGTCGCCGAAAACTGGAAGCTTGGAGATTTCATTGTGATGAGCGCGGGCGAGGCGGGCTCCGGCGGACGCCGAAAGAGGACCATCCTGGCCAATGCGTGCGAGGCCGTGCTCGGGGCTGTCGTCTCCGATGCCGGCTATGAGGTGGCCCGCGCCGTGGTTTGGCGCAATTGGGAGCCTTATCTCGGCGAGCTCGATCA